>Ga0308159_1005006_pt1 | contig 11546 bp, 10 predicted proteins | sample PhyCR1_FD_201040 | JGI IMG/M metagenome (GOLD analysis project Ga0308159, IMG submission 201040) | Phyllosphere microbial communities from UC Gill Tract Community Farm, Albany, California, United States - DLSLC.R1 | ecosystem: Host-associated > Plants > Phyllosphere > Unclassified | place: USA...
CCGCACCGCTACCGGATGCCGGGGACACCCGCAACCCATCCGCTCCGGTCAGGTCGAGCGGCAACGCTTTCGCCATGACCACCACACACTTCGACTACCTCATCGTCGGCGGCGGAATGGTCGCCGACACCGCCGCCCGTGGAATCCGCGAGATCGACGCCGACGGCTCCATCGGCATCCTGAGCGACGACGTCGATGAGCCCTACACGCGCCCCGCTCTGAGCAAGAAGCTGTGGACCGATGAGGAGTTCACGTGGGACAAGGTGCCCCTCGGCACCTCCGGCGACACCGGAGCCGACATCCGGCTGCAGACGCGCGCCACGGCGATCCGTCCGGACGAGCACCAAGTGGATGCCGACGACCAGACGTTCTCGTACGGCAAGCTCCTCATCGCCACCGGCGGGAAGCCCGTGCCCCTGCCCGTCGACGACCACTCGAACGGCGAGCGGGCGCTGACCTTCCGCACCGCCGAGGATTACCGACACCTCCGAGCCCTCGCGAAGGACCTCGACCGCATCGCCGTCGTCGGCGGCGGTTATATCGGCTCCGAGCTCGCCGCCGCCCTCGTGCAGAACGGCGTCGAGACGGTGCTCATTCACACGGGTTCGGTGCTCGGCGATGCGGTGTTCCCGGCCGCGCTGGCAGAGCGCTTCGAGAAGCTCTTCCGCGACGCCGGGGTCGAGATCGTCTCGGGCTCCAAAGTCGCAGGAGGAGAAGTGGATGCCACGGGCGCCCGTCTCGAACTCGAGAACGGCGATGAGGTGAGCGCGGACGCCGTCGTGAGCGGCCTCGGCATCGAAGTGGCCGTCGACCTGGCCGAGAAGGCGGGTCTTCAAGTCGACAACGGCGTGCACGTCGACGCGCAGCTACGTACATCGGCCGACGACGTTTACGCCGCGGGCGACGTCGCGAGCTACCCCGACCGTCTGCTCGGGCGCCGACGCGTCGAACACGTCGACAACGCGAACGAGCAGGGCAGGGCCGCCGGTCGCAACCTCGCGGGGGCTGCCGAGCCCTACACGCACACTCCCTATTACTACTCGGCGGTCTTCGGCATCCGGTACGAGGCGGTCGGCACGCTCGACTCCTCGCTCGAGACGGTCGAGGACTGGATCGACACCGACCGCGGGGTCGTCTACTACCTCGACGACGACCGCGTCGTCGGCGTCCTGCTGTGGAACGTGGAGGAGGCTCGGGATGCCGCCCGCTCGGTGCTCGCCGAGGCCGACACCCTGACGCGTGACGATCTGATGGGTCGCATCCGCTGACGCGGCCGGGCGGCGCGGCGCGAGAGCGGTCTCGTGCGGTGCCGTGCGGATGGCGGGCAGGTCGTGCGGACGACGCCGCAGGACTAACCTGGACGCGCGCTGAGTGTCCTCAGCCCGCGATCCCCCAGGAGCATCCGATGGCCACCGCCGAACTTCGCCTCTCCGTCCCCGTCGACTCCGCACGGGACGCCGTCGGCTACGCGCTCGCCGAGCAGGGCTTCACGGCGCAGCCCACGGCGTCCGGATCCCTCGACGTCTCGCGCGGGAGCATGGGCACCACTCTCGTGGCAGGCGCCTTCGCGGGGCAGGACATGCACGTCCGCTTCGACGTGCATTTCTCGGAGATCGCCGAAGGGACGCTCGTGTCGTTCGAGCACTCCACTCTGGGCGGCTTCTTCAAGGGCGGGGCGATCGGCGCCGCCAAGGTCGGAGACGTGGTGCGCGAGGCGGCCCACCGCGCGGGGGCCCGTCTCGCTCAGCAGGGCCTGCTCGTCGGCGGCGTGCCCGACTCCCCCTCCGACGTGGGTGCTGGCGAGCAGCCGGCCGCGAGCGGCGGCACCTGGGCGCCCCCGGTTCCGCCCGCCCCTCCCGGGTACCCGGGAGTCCCTTCCGCCGGCGACGGCTCGGCCGCCGCTCCGGCCTACAGCGCACCCATCGGCGACGCTCAAATCGGGGCCCCCGCTTACGCGGCATCCCCTTACGGCACTGCGTCGGCCGCATCGGACCGCACCAACGGCATCTCGATCCTCGCGATCATCCTCGGTTTCGTCTTCCCCATCGGCGGCATCATCGCCGGTGCGGTCGCCCTCGCCCAGATCAAGCGCACGGGCGAGAAGGGGCGCGCCCTCGCGATCACCGGCATCGTGGCGGGCGCGGTCATCAGCGTCCTGGCGATCCTCGCCGTCATCGGCCTGTTGATCTTCTCTTTCACCGTCGGTTCGAAGGTGTCCTCCGCCGACCCGTTCGATGTCCCCACGTCCCCGCAGGACGGTGGCGTCACCGTCGGCCCCAGCGAGGCTGCTCCGGGCGACGAAGACACCTTCACCCTGCCCGTCGGGGTCTGCCTCGACGACGTCCCGAGCGGATTCATCAGCTCGTCCAACATCGTCGAGTGCGCCACCGCGCACACGTACGAGGTGTTCAGCAGTTTCCTCCTCCCCGAGGGGGCTTTCCCCGGCGACGACGCCATCGCTTCCGCCGCTCAACAGGGCTGCGATGCGGCGTTCCCGTCCTTCGTCGGCATCCCGTACGAGCAGTCCGCTCTGAACTATCAGTACGTCGCCCCCACCGAGGGCACCTGGACCGACGGCGACCGCGAGATCTCGTGTCTGCTCTACGACCCCGCCGTGCAGGAGACGACCGGGTCGTTGGCGGGTTCGGCGCGCTGACGAGGGTCGGGGACGGCGGCGGACGCGCCGTCCTTCGACGGGCTGGTCGGGTTCAGCCTCTCGAAAGTCACTCCGAAAGCTGCTGACTCTCGACACCACGGGCTCGCCGACAGGAACGTCAGCGGTCACACGGCCGACCGGTGATGTCCGCATCCCACGGCGGCGGGCTTCGACGCCGAGCCGAGCTCTGGCTGCGGTGGGTCAGAGGCTTGTGTCGATGCCGTTGCTGGTGTCCCGGATCGCTTGGGCGACCCGACATGCCGGGATCGGGCTCTCCACGCCGCTCATCCCAACTTATTCAGGCGAATTATTCCGTTAAGACCCGTTTCAATGCGATGATGCGTTTGTGCACCGTTTAACCCCATTTATCCCGGGGCTGTGTCGCGGTGTGAATCAGGAGATCTCATGCCGCTGGGCCGTTCCCCCGTCAGTGCTTCGCCGAGGCGCGCGCGTTTCAGTGGGCGGGTGACGCTGTCCATTGCCGCAGCTGTCGTCATCGTGTTGGGTGCGGGGGCAGGCGGCACCACGGGGGCATGGTTCACGGCCACAGCCTCTCGGGACGGCTCGCTGGCGTCAGGCTCGATCAGCTCGGTGACGGGAACCGCAGCGGGTACTCGCCTTCAGGGCGTCAATGTCACCTGGAACAGCGCGCTCAGCCAGACCTGGGCGACTGCGAACCAGATCACGACCGATCCCGTGTACACGGTGACCCGCAGTATCGACGGAGGCTCCCCGACAACCGTCTACACGGGTCGAGCGACCACCGCAGCCGACCCCTTCCCGCATGCCGCGCTGTCCCTCGGGCACTCCACCATCTCCTCTGGTCAGGGGATGTCTGGAGCTATCAGCGGGGGGAAGGTCTACACCTGGGGTAAAGACACCGGAGGGTACGGACAGCTCGGCACGGGCAGCAGCGCGGCCGCGACCCCGACCGCTGTGACCATCTCGGGCAGCCGTCAAGTCACAGACCTTTCGATGGGAAGCGCGGGGGCTGTCGCCCTCGCTTCCGACAACACCGTCTGGGCCTGGGGATCGAAGATCTCCACCGACTGCAGTACAGCCTCCACCCGGCCGATGCAGATCACCGTTCCGTCGGGTGTCACGATCGCGTCTGTATCGGTGTTGCCGGACTGCGGGAGCATCTTGCTCTCCTCGGACGGACGGCTGTTCACCTATCTCGGCAACGGGTTCGACACGGCATCCCTGCCTGGCGGCCGCAAAATCAAGCAGATCTCGAAGGGCTTCTGCGTCCTCGCCACCGATGGCACCGTATGGTGCCGAGGTTCGAACAGTCACGGTCAACTCGGTAACGGGTCGACCGCCAGCTCCTCGTCCGACTTCGTTCAGGTCCCGCTGCGGTCCGATCTGCAAGCCTCCCAGATCGCGTCGAACGGTTCGACCGTAGCGGTCGTCCTGAGCAACAACGCCGTCTGGGGATGGGGCGACAACAGTTCGGGACAACTCGGCAACGGCTCCACCGGCAGCACGGTGAACACGCCCGTGCAATTCAAGGGGGAGGGATCGCTCGATTTCGTCAAGGTCGCTGTCGGAGGATCCCACATCAGCGCACTAGCTCGAGACGGATCCGTCTCGAGTGCGGGGCAGAACAGCTCGGGGCAGCTCGGTAATGGAACGACGACCTCCAGCACCACGCCCGTGATCGCTACACGGAACAACGTTCCCGCTTTCAGCGACATCACGGACGGCGCCTCTCAGACTTATGGGGTCACGAGTAGCGGTGCGGTCTGGGGCTGGGGTACCAACCTCGTCAATGGATCACCGACTCTGGGGGTCAACGACACATCCAATAATGTGTATACGTCGCCCCGCTCCGCTGCCGCCAATCTCACCGTCAACGACGGGTCGAACAGGCTTACCTGCTCCAACGGCGCTACTGCGAACAAGGCCGCGTATTGTGCGCCTTCCGGCACCATCACCTACTCGGTGACGTACGCGTACTACGGGTGGAAGGCCGCTGCGGCGAACACGGATGCATCATCGTCCGCAACTCAGACCGGTTCTCTCGTATTCGGTGCCCCCGGTTCGACCACGTTGTGCCTCGGGCCTCAGAATGGTGCATCGGCGAAGGGGACAGCCGTTGTGCTGGCAACCTGCGACTCGTCTGCCAGCCAGAAGTGGAGTGCATGGTCTGACGGCACGTTCCGATCGGGCGGAATGTGTCTGGACGCCGACGGCAGTGTCCCCGGCAGCAAGGTACAGCTCTGGGATTGCAACGGTTTCGGTTTCCAGTGGTGGACGGTCAGAGACGACGGTACGGTGTTCAACCCCAACTCCGGCCTCTGTCTGACCGACCCCGCTGGTTCAGCGGAAGCCGGAACCCGGCAGATCATCGACACGTGCAACGGGTCATGGACACAGAAATGGTCCTTCTGATCGTCTGAAATGCCATGCGGGACCGCCGGGTCCATTTCTGGTGGGGAAGCTCCTCTGGGCGGCGATAGGCGGGTGTGCAGCCAGGCGCGTTCGTTCCCATAGTCTCGTGCGCGGTTCCACGGCCCTACGTGCAGCGTGTCACGCCGAACCAGAGGAACGAGGTGGTCGTGACCTGCACAGACGACGCGGTGGTCGCGGTCCATTCCCGGGTGAGGTTCGTTCGGATGCGGACGACGGACGTCCGCCCGAAGGAGAGGCCGTTCGGCGCGACGACGAACTCTCGGGTGTCAGGGCCCCGGCGAGCGATCGATCCCCGACCATCCACGAGAACGTCGAAGTCCAGAGGCCGCTCCCCCGCGTAAGACCAGGACACGGTGGCCGTTCCGTCTGCGTTATTACGACAAGCCAGCGCGTCGACGGAGCGTGCCGTGGCCGCCGTGAACCAGCCCGACGTGCGCGACGAGGCCCAGAATGATCCCCCGAATGCAGCGCCGGGGAGAGCGATGAGGGCCAAGCTGAGAGCTCCCGCGGTCGCAGGCAGGTACCGGTGACCCATGTATTCCGACCTGGCTTGGACGCCGCGGGCACGAGCGATCGCCGGTCCGTCTCTCGGACTCTCTTTTGCGGCCGGACCATGGCTGTGGGATGGAGAGGACGGGCCTCGACCTCGCTCGTCCGGGCGTACGGCCGGTACCAGCGCAAGCCACACGAGGAGGCCCGTGCCGGCCAGGAGGGGGATCAGCTTGCCGAAGTCGCCCGTCGAGGCCAGGAGGATCGGCGTTCCCAGGTACGGCACTCTCATGTACCCGACCCCGATGACCGCCGAGCTGTGCAGAGGGCTCGAGTCGGCGTTCGGGTTCGCATCACCTTTCGTGATGAAAACCTCGCCGTCGCGACGGACGATCCGATGAAGTCGTAACCGCCCGGGATGGTCAGGATCCCTACTGAGGAGTACGTACCCCGATCGCAGATCTCCTGGCGACATCGGACGGCTGACGACGAGGTCGCCGGGTGCGATGGCCGGCTGCATGGAGCTCGTCATCACCGTCGTCGTCGTCCAACCCAGCACGAGGGGTGCTACCGCCCAGAATGTCATCCCGAGAAGCAGGGCCAGGACGACGCGAGCCGTCAGGACGCCAGAAAATCGCGCCCAGAGAAACAACGCCCCAGCCGTTCCCTCGCTGTACCGCGGGTGGCCGGGGTCGGCGCCGATTACTGGTTCTGCGCTTCCCAAGTGAAATTGAGCTTGACGGTCCCGCCCATGGCGGAGGAGGGCGCGTTGCCGGCGACATCGAAGCTGATGCGGTAGGTGCGCGGCTCGGAGTTCGCTCCCGAGGTCACCCAGTCGCCGAAGCCGGTGCCGAAGCTTGTGCTGTTGGTGATGAACGCGTCGAGGGTGTTGTTGTAGGTCGCGCTGTTGGGGATAGCGGTGAAGCCACTGCAGGTGCCGTTTCCGCCCCCCGTGCCCTGAGTCACATGGAGATTGACCCACGAACCGAGAGAGTTCGTCTGAGTGGCGGTCGTGGCATAGAGCTTGACCGATGCCGGCAGCGATCCGCTCGAGGTGACGACGATGCAGTTGCTACCGGCCGAGCCGGGTTTGAGGTTGTCTGCCGTGAAGGCTGCGCTGTTGGGGAGGTCGTTCTTCAACGCGACAGTGCCCGCCGTCCAGTTGTTGGTGCCGTTCGACGTCGTCGCAGAGAACGCCGAGTACGACGCCGTGGAGACGAGGACACCGGCACCGAGTAGTGCGAGCGGTATGGCAGCCAGCGTGCCGAGGCGGGCGAGCTTACGGGTGGGAAGGTGCATGGCGGTTCGTTCTTTCGGGGAGGAGAAGAGAGGCGAGGTGTCTATCCGCGGCTGTTCTGGCGCGAACCGCTCCCTGTGTCGTCGGGCCCGCGAAGCTCTTTTCGGGCGGATGAGCGAGCGCGCGGTTCGCGGGACGGACACAGGGGTTACGGCGCCGCCTCGGTCTGAACTCGAGACGGCGCCGCACGGCGACCCGCCCGTTACCCCCGAGAGATCGCCAGCCTGATTTACGGGTTCTCCACAACCCGGACGAACAGTGAGGCGGATGCGGTCTGCCCCTGGTACTCATTTCCCACCCCGGACGGGAGGGACAGCGTGAACGTCACGTCTGCCGTCTCCCCCGCTGCCAATGTCCCCAGAGCATGAGCGTCGGTGTTCGTGAGAATGCTCGTGACGGTCACGCCGCCGCGCTGAGCGGTCCACGCCACCTGGCTCGCCAGCGGTGCTGACGGATCGGTGCTCGACAACGCGAAAAGCGATACCTGAACGTTCGTGGTGTTGGTGACTTTCGCGGTGACCACGGTCGGCGCGGCTCCGGGGAGCAGGAGGATCGAACCGCCCGCCGACGGTGCCGGATCGATGGAGACCACCGTCACCTGAACCGCGTTGCAGCCCGACCTGACGGCAGCCTGCGCTGCGGGCGTAGGGGCAGCGAAGCCGAGCATGAGGACAAACCCGAGGGCGATGGCCGTCGCCGAACTGCGACCCAACGACCGCGACGCGCGCTGGGGCTGGCGGTGCCGGCGAGCTCGAACGGCAACTGCGATGCCCGTTCCGAGGAGAATCGCAGCGATGATGCACAGGAGAGCGACGTCGATGTTGAGGCCCGTGATGGCCAGACCACCGTTCGTTCCGTCGACCCCACCACCTGCAGAAGGTACGACCCCCGTCACCGAGGGTACGCCGCCGGGAATCCGCACGTCGGGTTTAACGGGTACGGTGCAGTCCAAGATGGTGTCCTCTGGTACAAAACGGGTCTGAGCGGTTCTTGCTGAACCTAGCCCATCGCAATCGGTCAGTCAATTTTTGCGATTTGAAACCGTTACGTACCGTTTTCTCCCGCTGTCAACCGCCATTCGTTTTTCGAGCATCATCAGGCGGTTTGACGCGCGGGGCCGTAGAATGGAGCGACCTGTTACCCCGGGAATGAGCACATGGCGAATCACGTAGAGCACCTGTTTGCTGGGTACCCGGCGATCCTGTCCGCGAAGGATGTCGCCGAGGTGCTCGGGCTGAACAACAAGACCGTTTATGAGTACCTGCAGAGTGGCACCCTGCCCGGCTACCACATCGGTACGAAGTGGGTCATCATCCGTGACGAGGTCGTGGACTTCATCTCCCGCGCATCCAACGTCGCCGAGCGCCCGGCGGTCAGCGTCGGCCCGTGAGGCCCTTTCCCGTTCCTTCGGCGTTTTCATAGGGTTTGCATGGCGTAATACCATTGCGCCGTGCTCGCTGACGACGTATCCCGACTTCTGACGACGCCAGCCAACGTTCCGGCTCTGCCGATGCGTGCGATGTTCTCGCACCGCCGTGAGACCCTGCGTGTGGACTACATCACACACCCCGAAGCGGCTCGGATGCTCCTGCCTGAGCCTCTCGAGGTGCCGCCCATCGCGCGCGCGAGCGTGTACGTGACGCAATACTTCGACACCTTCTCCACGGATCCGGTCATCGAGTTGGCCCAGGCGATCGAAGCTGTCGGCACGGACGGCCGCGTGGGTGACTTCGTTCAGGCGGTGTACACGGAGAGTGTGCCGGCTCTCGTGGGCAATAGAGAGAGTTTCCTCCAGCCCAGTCTTTTCGGCGCGGTTTCGATCTCGCACCGGAACGCCGTCACCGACTTCTCCCTCAGAATCAACGACGTCGAAGCCGTGCGCGGCAGTGCCGGCTACAAGACCGAAGCCATCGCCCATGATGACGCCCTCGAGCTGTTCGGCCGGCCGAAGTTCTTCCTGAAGATCCTCGGCACTCCATGGCTCGGGGAGCCCACCCGTCCTACCCTCTTCGGCTTGGAGCCGACGGACCTCGTGATCTCCGAGGCCTACCGAGCTCCCGCTCGTGTGGCTCTCTTCGGTCACGTCATGGCGCCTCTCGATGACCTGCCCATCGTTCACGTGGAGTCTTGTCACATGATCTCTGCCAGCTGGACCATGGGGACCGCGCAGGTCTTGCATCGTTACACGTAACCCGCGTGTTTCTCGCCGCGCCGATGCGCGCGACGAGACGGTTCCCATCTGCTCGCGGGTAGCGGGCCGCACCGGAGCGCCGCCTCGAGCCGGCGCCGTCGTCATCGTCGAGCGATGTCGGGACTTCGCGTCGTGCCCTCAAACGGGGTTGCGAGAGGTTCCTCATTTGCTGTTATGGTAACGACGTTCCATCTCACTCCGTTTCAACCCGCATGACGTGTTTCAAGCTGTAAAGACCCGTTTCGGGTGGCTACGGAGCGAGAGGTTCGTCCGAGCCCGTCTTGCGTGTCAAGGCGACCGGTCGTCGTGCCCGCAAGGCCCGGCACCGGTGCTGAAGCACGAACAACCCGTCCGGTGCATACCGGTCACCGTCGTACCGAAGCCGCTCGGTTGAAGGCGACGTCCATTCCCATCACTCGAAAGTGCACCGCTCATGAACTCCACGTCCCGTCCCAACAAGAAGAAGCTGTTCATCGCCTCCGCGGCGCTGCTGAGCATCGGTCTGACCGGTTCGCTCGCCACCGGCGCCTACTTCACCGATCAGAAGGTCGTCACCGGCAACCAGCTCACCGCCGGGACCGTCACCCTCGGCAACATCGCCGACGACGCGAACTCCACGGCGCCGGTCGTCTTCACCAACGTGCTCCCGATCGACGACTCCACCCCCGCCAAGATCGCGGCCAAGGCGAAGACCTTCAACGTCCACATCCGCAACAACGGCACCGCGGACATCGACTGGAAGTCGACGATCTCCCTGACCACCAGTGCCTTCGCCAAGCAGGTGACGGTGTCGTACAGCACCGATAATGGCGCGACCTGGTCCACGCCGACCCTTGCAGACAACCTCAATGGTGTCGCTATCAACAGCTCGAGCTCCCTTGCGGCCGGCGGATCGCTGCCCATCCAGTTCCGTGCCTGGCTGCCGGCCGCGACCGACAACAGCGCGCAGGGTAAGAGTCTGACGTTCACCCTCACCGTCAACGCCATCCAGGCGGGCGCTCCCTGGTCCTGACCCAGACCGGGTGCCGGTCGAGCCCCAAACCGACCGGCACCCTCTCGGGTCGCCTCCCGGCCGTGAGCACTGACATCGGCCGCGACCGAGAGGCGGACCCCATCAGCATTCCGTGCGATCGAGCGAACCAGATGACACTGATGCACGACATTGATCCCTCACTGGGGGAGACACGAGCAGCTATCGCGGCCTTCGTGATGATCAGCCTCGGTGTGGTCGTCGCTCCCATGCACCTCGACAGCGAGGCGAGTCGCAGCTTCGCGCCTTTCTGCGCGGGCACCGTCTTCCTCGGAGACCCGGCCCTTCGAGCGGCCGCCGCGCCACCACGGCGCGTACTTCGAGAAGCTCTGAGTGATTCGGAGTCGGTTCACACACTCGCGATCGATGTTCGCAATATCGGCCTGGGCTCCGTCGATTGGCACGCCGGGTTCGACGTGGCATCACACGGCTACCCCTCGAAACATGTGTCGCTCTCCATCAGTACCACTGGCGGCGCCACATGGTCACCGCCGGTGTCGATGGACGACGCCAAGAATCCTGCCTTCTGCGCACCGCCGATGCTCTCACCCGGGGCGCTGCACAGCATTCTTCTGCGTGTGCGTCTCTCCGGCCACCTGACGCATGACGGGTCGAGCGCCCTGGGATTGAGCGTGGACACCACCGTCCTTCAGAACGAGCTGAATCCGACCCCTCGGCGCCCCCATTGGCGCTGGGCGCGGTCGCCCGCCCGTCTTCGGGCCGGCGACGCCCTGTCTGACTAACACGTACTTGCCCAGGAGGCCCATCATGCGCATCCTCTCCTACCTTCGTTGGAGCGCCGTCGCCGCGGTGCTGGCCCTGCTCGTCGCCCCGGCGGCCGTCGCCCTCGTCACCGGGACGCAGCTCGTCGTCGTCGATGGAAAGTCCATGACGCCTACCTACGAATTCGGCGACATCGTCCTCCTCGGCGCGCCCCACCCCGACGACTTCGCCCCCGGCCACGTGGTGACCGTCGGGATGCCCAACGGCGACATGTACACCCACCGGATCGTCAGCATCACCGACGGTAAAGCGCAACTCAAGGGCGACGGCAACCCCGCCGAAGATCCCGACACGGTTACGTACGATCAGCTGGTCGGCGCAGTGAGAGGACATATCGGCGGCCCCCTCGCCGGCATCCTGGCATACGCCCAGACCCTGCCCGCCCGTGTCAGCCTCGCCGTCCTCGTTGTCGCGCTGATCATGCTCCCCCTGAGCCATCACCGCCGATCGGCTGACGACGAGGGCGATCACGACGCAACGACCCCGGCTGACGCGGAGGCGGACACACCTGACGACCACGCCTCGTCTTCCGACGACCTGGACATCTTCCTACCGGTGGTGCCAGCAGCCTCACGCGACGGTGATGCCGTCGTTCCCGCACCGCCCCATTCCCGCCGCGCCCGTCAGCAGGGGTGATTCCCTGCGGAGCGCCAACGAACGCCCGCCCCTCGCCCTCCAAACCCCC
>Ga0308159_1005008_pt1 | contig 11543 bp, 10 predicted proteins | sample PhyCR1_FD_201040 | JGI IMG/M metagenome (GOLD analysis project Ga0308159, IMG submission 201040) | Phyllosphere microbial communities from UC Gill Tract Community Farm, Albany, California, United States - DLSLC.R1 | ecosystem: Host-associated > Plants > Phyllosphere > Unclassified | place: USA...
GAAACCCGCTAAACGGAGCTGTCCATGGCTATCCTGCATACCCAGCTCAACCCCCGTTCAGCGGAGTTCGCCGCCAACAGCGCGGCGATGCTCGAACAGGTCGACGCCCTGCACACCCTGCTCGCCCACGTGGCGCAAGGTGGCGGTGCGAAAGCCCAGGAACGCCACACCTCGCGCGGTAAATTGCTGCCGCGTGAGCGGATCAATCGCCTGCTGGACCCGGGCTCGCCGTTTCTGGAAATCAGCCAGCTCGCCGCACACGCGGTGTATGGCGAAGACGTTCCCGCCGCCGGCGTGATCGCCGGAATCGGCCGGGTCGAAGGCGTCGAGTGCATGATCGTCGCCAACGACGCGACGGTGAAAGGTGGCTCGTACTACCCGCTGACCGTGAAAAAACACCTGCGCGCGCAGACCATCGCACAACAGAACCGCTTGCCGTGCATCTATCTGGTGGACTCGGGCGGCGCCAACCTGCCGCGTCAGGACGAGGTGTTCCCGGATCGCGAGCACTTCGGCCGGATCTTCTTCAACCAGGCCAACATGAGCGCGATGGGCATTCCGCAGATCGCCGTGGTCATGGGCTCGTGCACCGCTGGCGGCGCCTATGTGCCGGCGATGGCGGACGAAGCGATCATGGTACGCAACCAGGCAACCATCTTCCTCGCCGGCCCGCCGCTGGTGAAAGCCGCGACCGGTGAAGTGGTCAGCGCTGAAGACCTCGGCGGTGCCGATGTGCACTGCAAGATTTCCGGGGTTGCCGACCATTACGCCGAGAGCGACGAACACGCCCTCGCCCTCGCTCGCCGCAGCGTCGCCAACCTCAACTGGCGCAAGCTCGGTGAAGTGCAGCAGCGCACGCCGATTGCGCCGCTGTACCCCAGCGATGAGTTGTACGGTGTGGTTTCCGCCGACGCCAAACAGCCGTTCGACGTGCGCGAAGTGATTGCGCGGCTGGTCGACGGCTCGGTGTTCGATGAATTCAAAGCCTTGTTCGGTACCACGCTGGTGTGCGGCTTCGCTCACCTGCACGGCTACCCGATCGCGATCCTCGCCAACAACGGCATTCTCTTTGCCGAAGCCGCGCAGAAAGGCGCGCACTTTATCGAACTGGCCTGCCAGCGCGGCATTCCGCTGCTGTTCCTGCAGAACATTACCGGCTTCATGGTCGGGCAGAAATACGAGGCCGGCGGCATCGCCAAGCACGGCGCGAAGCTGGTGACGGCGGTGGCCTGCGCCAACGTGCCGAAATTCACCGTGATCATCGGCGGCAGTTTCGGTGCCGGTAACTACGGCATGTGCGGGCGCGCTTACGATCCGCGTTTCCTGTGGATGTGGCCGAATGCGCGCATCGGCGTGATGGGTGCCGAGCAGGCCGCGGGCGTGCTGGTGCAGGTCAAACGCGAGCAGGCCGAACGCAGCGGCCAGGCCTTCAGTACGGAACAGGAAGCCGAGATCAAGCAACCGATTCTCGACCAGTACGAAGAGCAGGGTCACCCCTACTATTCCAGCGCACGGCTGTGGGACGACGGCGTCATCGACCCGGCGCAGACTCGTGACGTGCTGGCTCTGGCCTTGTCCGCGTCGCTGAACGCGCCTATCGAACCGAGCCGCTTCGGCGTGTTCCGGATGTGATGCTTTTTTTGTGGGAGCGAGCCTGCTCGCGAAGACGGTCTGTCAGCTCCGGATACTTCGACTGATACACCGCTTTCGCGAGCAGGCTCGCTCCCACAAGAACCGTGGAGACGGAAGAATATGAGCGACTTCAACACCCTCGAACTGCACAACGACCCACGGGGTTTCGCCACCCTGTGGCTCAATCGTGCGGAAAAGAACAACGCGTTCAACGCAGAGATGATCCGCGAACTGATTCTGGCGCTGGACAAGGTCGCCAGCGATGCCAGCCTGCGCTTCCTGCTGGTGCGCGGGCGTGGCAGGCACTTCAGCGCCGGCGCGGATCTGGCGTGGATGCAGCAATCAGCCGAGCTCGATTACCACACCAACCTCGACGACGCCCGCGAGCTGGCGGAACTGATGTACAACCTCGCCAAGCTGAAAATCCCGACCCTGGCCGTGGTGCAAGGGGCGGCGTTCGGCGGCGCGCTGGGTCTGATCAGTTGCTGCGACATGGCGATTGGCAGCGATGACGCGCAGTTCTGTCTGTCGGAAGTGCGCATCGGCCTGGCCCCGGCGGTGATCAGTCCGTTCGTGGTGCAGGCCATCGGCGAACGGGCTGCGCGTCGCTACGCCCTGACCGCTGAACGTTTCGGCGGACAGCGTGCGCGGGAAATCGGTTTGTTGTCCGAGAGCTACCCGGCCGCCGAGCTTGATCAAGCGGTCGAACAATGGATCGACAACCTGCTGCTCAACAGTCCCGCCGCGATGCGCGCCAGCAAGGATCTGCTGCGCGAAGTCGGTAACGGTGCGCTGACCCCGGCGTTGCGCCGTTACACCGAAAACGCCATCGCACGTATCCGCGTCAGCCCTGAAGGCCAGGAAGGCTTGCGCGCCTTTCTGCAAAAACGTCCGCCAAGCTGGCAGGCTGCAACCAACCCCAAGGAGCCGCGTTGATGAGCGCACCTGTTCTCACCACCCTGTTGGTGGCCAACCGTGGCGAAATCGCTTGCCGGGTCATGCGTACCGCCAAGGCGCTGGGCCTGACCACCGTCGCCGTGCATAGCGCCACCGACCGCGAAGCGCGGCACACCCGGGAAGCAGATATCCGCGTTGATCTCGGCGGCAGCAAAGCCGCTGACAGCTATCTGCAAATCGACAAACTGATCGCAGCAGCCAAAGCCAGCGGCGCGCAGGCGATTCATCCGGGTTATGGCTTTCTGTCGGAGAACGCTGGTTTCGCCCGTGCCATTGAACAGGCCGGGCTGATCTTCCTTGGCCCGCCCGCCTCGGCCATCGACGCGATGGGCAGCAAATCGGCGGCCAAGGCGTTGATGGAAACCGCCGGTGTGCCGCTGGTGCCGGGCTATCACGGCGAGGCGCAGGATCTCGATACCTTCCGCGATGCCTGCGCACGTATTGGCTATCCGGTGCTGCTCAAGGCCACGGCCGGTGGCGGTGGCAAAGGCATGAAAGTGGTCGAGGACGTCAGCCAATTGGCCGAAGCCCTGGCCTCGGCGCAGCGTGAGGCGCAGTCGTCATTCGGCGATTCGCGGATGCTGGTGGAGAAATACCTGCTCAAACCACGCCATGTGGAAATTCAGGTGTTCGCCGATCAGCATGGTCATTGCCTGTACCTCAACGAGCGTGATTGCTCGATTCAGCGCCGGCACCAAAAAGTCGTCGAAGAAGCCCCGGCTCCGGGCCTGACCCCGGAGCTGCGCCGCGCCATGGGCGAAGCGGCGGTGCGTTCGGCGCAGGCGATTGGTTACGTCGGCGCGGGGACCGTGGAGTTCCTGCTGGATGCGCGCGGCGAATTCTTCTTCATGGAGATGAACACGCGTTTGCAGGTCGAGCACCCGGTCACCGAAGCGATCACCGGACTCGATCTGGTAGCGTGGCAGATCCGTGTGGCTCGCGGCGAAGCGTTACCGATCACGCAGGATCAAGTGCCGCTCAATGGCCATGCGCTTGAAGTGCGCCTGTATGCCGAAGACCCGTCGAATGATTTCCTGCCCGCCACCGGTCGCCTGGATTTGTATCGTGAATCGGCTGCGGGACCAGGGCGTCGGGTCGATAGCGGTGTTGAGCAAGGCGATGAAATTTCGCCGTTCTACGACCCGATGCTCGGCAAGCTGATCGCCTGGGGCGAAGATCGCGAGCAGGCGCGGTTGCGGCTGTTGAGCATGCTCGACGAGTTCGCGATCGGCGGTTTGAAGACCAACATCAACTTCCTGCGGCGGATCATCGCGCATCCGGCATTTGCTGCTGCGGAGCTGGATACCGGGTTTATTCCGCGGTATCAGGAAACGCTGCTGCCTGCTGCGGGTGAACTGAGCGATGAATTCTGGCAGACCGCAGCACGGGCTTTCGCACAGGGTTTGCCGAGCGCTGTTCGGGAAGATGATCCGGGGTCGCCGTGGGCCTTGAACCGAGGTTTGCGTGCGGGTCTGCCGGCGGAAATCACTCTGCACTTGAGCTGCGAGGGTCAGAATCGGGCACTGACGCTGAATAGCGCCAGCAACGCTACGCTGTCCGATGAAGCGCTGGTGGTCGAGCGCGACGGCGTGCGCCGCACCTTGCGTGCCATTCGCCAGGGCGATTCGCTGTACCTGCAATGGGACGGCGAGTTACGGCGTATTCAGACGTATGACCCGATCAGCGCCGTCGACGCCAGCCACAGCCATCAGGGCGGTCTGACTGCGCCCATGAACGGCAGCATCGTGCGGGTGTTGGTGGAGGCCGGGCAATCGGTCGAGGCCGGCGCGCAACTGGTGGTGCTGGAGGCGATGAAGATGGAGCACAGCATTCGCGCGCCCCATGCTGGCGTGATCAAAGCGCTGTATTGCCAGGAAGGCGAAATGGTCAGTGAAGGCAGCGCTTTGGTTGAACTGGAAGCCGTGTAGCCAGAGGATCGATCCTGCGCCGAGCGAGGATCGATCTGGCTAGAAACGCGCTGTGGCCTGAACCACCACGCCAATGATTCGACACTCATCGGTGAACAAGGCTTTGGGCCAGGTCGGATTGAGCGGTACCAGATAACGCTGGCCGCCCTCTTCGTCCAGCTTGCGAAAGATCGCTTCAGCGCAGCCTTGCCACTGGGCGATCACCAGTTTGCCTGGCAGCGCTTCCACCTCCGGATCAACCAGAATCAGCATGCCCTCGGCAATGCTCTGGCCGGTCGGTGCGGTCATGGAATCCCCCGCCACCGTCAGCCAGAACGCCGCACCACGGGCGTGATAATCCGTCAGTTCGAAGCGCTGCTTGTCCTGCGTCGGAGCATAGGTTGTGGCTGCACTCTCGCGGATTTCGCACGAGGTGGACCAGTCACTGACCGGGTAGCGGAAGTACGGGTTGTACTTCTGTGCCAATGGCATTTCGTCATCCGCCGCTTCCTGCGGTTCACGGATCACCAGCACGACTTCGAGGAAGTCCATGCCCAGCGCCTGCAACACGCGGTTCATTTGGGTGATGCCCGGTTCGCGGCGTTTGTTCAGCCAATGGCCGATGCCGCCTTGGGACATGCCGACGCGCTCTCCGAGCTCTGTTTGAGTGATTTTGAGTTCACTCATCTTGGCCTTGACCAACTCAATCCATTTATCCATGTGCGGCACCTTACTTGCCCCGCCTTCGGCCGGCAAAACACATATTGTAGTATTTAAATTCTGGTCACAACTACGCATCGTACTATCCTGAAAGCACGGACTTTCAATCGAACAAGGAGTGACCCTTCACCATGAATATCAGCAGCAAAGACTTGCCCGATCTGCAAATGGACACCACGTTCACCTCCCCTCAAGGCAACGCGGCAGCGCAGCGAGCGCTGGACTATTACTTGAAACCAGCTGTGTCAGAACCCGAGGTCGATGAGCGTTTTTTTGATGTGAAACGCCATCTCAGCGGCGAGGAGGCGCTGGTGCATGCGTCGGATCTGCTGCGTTGCGCAGCGGCCACCGCCTTCAAGGCAGCCGAAAACCTGCAGGGCGCGAGCCGTGACCTGGCCTTTTCGGTGGTGCATATGGTGGATATGGCGCGAGCGATGGTCGACCATTCGATTGATGGCGAGCAGCTCTGACGAACACGGGAAGTGAGCGGACAGGAAAGAATTTTCCAATCGCGCAGATAAAAACGTTTGACTTGCAAATGATAATGATTATTATTGCAAGCAGCTGATCGCGAGATCAGTCGATGGACCAGAGACCTTAGGTCGGTCTTCTGGACTATCTCCTCATCAGGCTAATCACGGTTTTTGACCCGGCTTTTTGCCGGGTCTTTTTTTGCCCGTTTTTCGGGCTTATGGCTTCAGGCTAATGAAGTCGTTGGGTGCTGCAAATTCGATGGCGCGGATAATATCAAAAGAATATCGCTTGGCAAGCTTGGCCCGGCCAGATTGGCGCAAACCAATGACAATTAGCACTTGAGAATCAATCGCACAGTCTCTAAGCTGCTTGCGCGTCACGGAAGACGCCCCCCTACCGCAAGCCGCAATTTCCCTCGGTCTCAGCTCAGTCTTGCGTGTAAAGTAGCCGCCATAAAAATCATATTCAGGAATCGATTATGACCGTGGCCAAATCTTCGTTCGACATCAGCGCCAACTTCGACAGCGGCAACATCCAAGTCATCGACATCTCCAATCCGCTCAACCCGGTTCTGGCCATCCGCCCGGATACCCGCAGCGCGCATTTTCAGTGGTTCCACTTCAAGGCCAGCGGCCTGCATGTTCACCAAGAGCACTGGTTTCGCCTGGTCAACGCCAGCCAATCCTCCTACAACAAGGCCTGGACCGGCTATCAGGCTGTCGCTTCCTACGACCACGTCAACTGGTTCCGCATTCCCACCAGTTTCGAAGGTGACAGCCTGCGTTTTTGCCTTGAAGCCGAACAAACCCACGCCTGGTTCGCCTACTTCGAACCCTACAGCCGCGGTCGTCATGACTGGTTGATCGAGCAGGCGCTGACCAAGGCCGGCACCGAACTGCTGGCCACCGGCAAGAGCGTCGAAGGGCGTGACATTCAGTTGCTGCGCAAGGGCAGCGGCGCCGAAAGCCAGCGCAAAATCTGGATCATCGCGCAACAGCACCCGGGCGAGCACATGGCCGAATGGTTCATGGAAGGCGTGATCGAGCGCCTGGAACGCCACGACGATCCGGTGCTGAACAGATTGCTGGCCAGCGCCGATTTGTATCTGGTGGCGAACATGAACCCGGACGGAGCCTTCCACGGTCACCTGCGCACCAACGCCATGGGCCAGGATTTGAATCGCGCCTGGCAGAGCGCCAGTCAGGACGTCAGCCCCGAGGTACTTTTCGTACAACAGCAGATGGAAAAGTATGGCGTCGATCTGTTCCTGGACGTACACGGTGACGAGGAAATCCCCCACGTGTTCACTGCCGGTTGTGAAGGCAACCCGGGTTACACACCGCGCATCGAGAAGCTCGAAGAGCATTTCCGCACGCACCTCAAGCACACCACCAAGGACTTCCAGACCCAGTACGGCTACACCCGCGACGAACCGGGCCAGGCCAACATGACGCTGGCCTGCAACGCGGTCGGTCAGAAATACGACTGCCTGTCGCTGACCCTGGAAATGCCGTTCAAGGATCACGACGATCATCCGAACAAAGAAACGGGCTGGTCGGGCAAACGCTCGAAACAGTTGGGCAAAGACGTGCTGACCACCATCGCCGATATGGTCGACACCCTGCGCTGATCCCTCCCCGCTCCACCCGAAGATCGCAGCATTGTCTGCGATCTTTTTTTTGCGCGATCAAATGCCATGACCGACAAGGTTGCAAATTAAAACCAGAATGCTTACTTTGATTCTGGTTTTAATTTGCAACCTAAAAAGGAATCAGGGCATGCAACTTCAACCGCTCAAAAGCAGCGTGGTGCTGCTGTTTGCCATTGCCTGTGGTCTGGCCGTGGGCAACGTGTATTACGCGCAACCGCTACTGGACGCCATGGCCGAGGCCTTCGCCATGTCACCGGCAAGCATCGGCATCGTCATTACCCTGACGCAGATCGGTTACGGCATCGGTCTGGTATTGCTGGTTCCCCTCGGCGATCTGCTCAACCGTCGGCGGCTGATCGTCACCCAGACCCTGCTCTCGGCAGTCGCCCTGCTGATGATTGCGCTGGCACCCAACAGTCTGTGGTTGCTGCTCGGCATGACGTTGACCGGTTTGCTCGCCGTGGTGACGCAAGTGCTGGTGGCCTACGCCGCGACATTGGCCATCCCGGCGCAACGCGGTCGCGTGGTCGGCGTGGTCACCAGCGGCATCGTCGTCGGTATTCTGCTCGCCCGTACCGTGGCCGGTGCCATGGCCGATCTGGCCGGTTGGCGGGCGATTTATCTGTTGTCGGCGGGGCTGACGCTGCTGATGGCCATTCTACTGTTACGCGTCCTGCCCAGGCATGAGTCCGCGCGACCGTCCAGCGCTTACGGGGCGCTGATCGTCTCGGTGTTCCACCTGTTCAAACAAGAGCCGGTGCTGCGACAACGGGCAATCCTCGCCCTGCTGACCTTCGCCAGCGCCATGGTCCTGTGGACGCCGATGGTACTGCCGCTGGCCGCCCCGCCGCTGTCGTTGTCCCACAGCGAAATCGGCCTGTTCGGACTGGCCGGCGCCGCCGGGGCACTGGCTGCAGCACGCGCCGGACATCTCGCCGATCGCGGTCTGGGCCAATGGGTCAGTGGTGTGTCGCTGCTGCTGATGCTCGCCTCGTGGCTGCCAATCGCCCTCACCCAGTCCTCGTTATGGGCGCTGTTGCTGGGGGTGATCACTCTGGATCTGGGCTTGCAGGCCGTACACGTCACCAGCCAGAGCATGATCTACAGCGTGCGCCCCGAAGCGCAAAGCCGCCTCACTGCCGGCTACATGCTGTTCTACTCGATTGGCAGCGCCGTGGGTTCAATCCTTTCCACGGCGACATACGCGTGGGCCGGCTGGAGCGGCGTGTGCCTGCTCGGCGCCGCTATCAATGCGCTGGCGCTGGGTTACTGGTGGCTGACCCTGAAAAGTGGCGCGCCGCAGCGGTGCGCCACACAGGCCGGTTAATCGCGCTCGCGACCACGCAACATGCTGTCGAGCACCTCGTCGCGGCGCACCCAACCGTGGAACAGCGCCGCCGCCAGGTGTAACAGCACGGTCAGGAACAACAGGTACGCCAGATAACCATGCGCCTTGCGCAACATGGCAAACACCTGCGCATCGGCCGGCAGAATCGACGGCAATTGCAAGGTATTGCTGAGCATCACCGGCTCCCCCGACGCACTGATCATCGCCCAACCGAGCACCGGTAGCGCCAGCATCAAAGCGTACAACAACACATGCGACGCCTTGGCCGCCATCACTTGCCAACCGGGCAGATCCGCTGGCAGCGGGGGCTGTCGGGTGGAAAAACGCACCAACAGGCGCACCACTACCAGCAGCAGAATCGCAATCCCCAGCGGTTTATGCAGGTGAATCAGCCATTCATGCCGCTGTGAGACCGAAGTGACCATGCCGGCGCCAATGAACAACATGGCAATGATCATGACCGCCATCAGCCAGTGCAGGAGCCGCGCCAACAGCGCGAAATGAGTCGGTTGCGTGCTCATGGGCGAGCCTCCTGTTTGGCGGCGGGCAGTTGGCCGACTTCACTGGTACGCCGCAGGTAGGAATCGGCGTAACCGGCGGAACGCGCAGCGAGCAATGGGTCGTCGGAGCCTTCGATACCGGCGGGCAGCACCAGCGGATCGTAATTGATGTCACGGCATTCACCGCTGAGCTGCGGCTGGGTCTTCTCCAGTACCAGCGTGCCGGCGTTGATGACTTTGCGGCCGTCGGGCCAGGTTTTGCTTGCATCGTTCACTGGGTCACCGGGGTTGGCCAAGGTGATGTTCAACTGCCAGCGCAACGGCCCTTCGGCCAGTCGCTGCACCAAATCCTTTTCCAGAAAATCCGCGCCCTCCGGCGCTGTTGCTCCGGCGGCATCGCGCGCCAGTGGCGTGACGCTCCAGCGCACCGCCTGCTTCTGCCCACTGGCGCTGACCAGATAGAACGCATTCACGCTGTTGTAGGTTTCGGTGGCATAGCTGGCCGACGGTTTGGCGGTCTTCACCCACGTCAGGAACGGCACGGCTTCCGGGTGCGCGGCGAAGAATGCCGGCACCTTCGACGGGTCCGGTTTGCCCGTGACCGGATCCGGCGACTGCGCCTGCTGCAATTGATAGAACGCCTCAGGCGTGCCGACCGGGAACACCGGCATGCTGTTCATCCCGGTGCGCCATTGCTGGCCGTTGGCCTGGCTGAAACGCAGCGCCAGACTGCGGATCGGCACGCTGCTGTCCGGGGCGTAGGGATTGCCCGCCGGCAATGCGAAGCGCCCGACCACCGGAGTCTGCGCCTCGTTGAAAACCTGCGCGGCAGAAAACGCCCGCGCCTCGCCGCTGCTCTCGAAATGCCCGATCACGCACACGCCTTTGGCGTGGTTGCGACGGAACCCGGGATGCACGCCGTTGTTTTTCTCTAGCACATCGACCAGCGCCTTGGGCGTCAGACGTTGTGGGTCAAGGTTACCGTGAACGTAGGCAAACGCCCCGGCGACAGCCGCGACAACTATCGCGATGCCGCCAAGACGCAGCACCAGGCTTGCGCCACTCAAGGGCGGACGCTGCGGCCCGCCCGGGGGTGAGGTGCGATCAACCATGAAAGACTCCAGGGCCATCGGCCATAGGGAAAGGTGCTATGAGACGTTCGTCTCGCAGGGTTATTCCCTTTGAACTGTAGTTTCTTTCATCTGATCGCGAGCGACGTATTCAAACCACTAGCGGTCCAGTTCAAATCGAGGCGCACGCTTCTCCAGAAATGCCCGCATGCCTTCCCGCTGCCCCGGCGTGGCGAACAAGCCATGGAAGGAACGGCGCTCGAACACAATGCCCTCGCGCAAGCCCGATTCATCAACGCGGTCTACGGCCTCCCGTGCCGCACGCACCGCCGTGCGCGGAAAACCACTGATCTATTGCGCGACGGCCAATGCTTGCGGCAACACCTCGGCGGAATCGGTCACCCGCGATACCAGACCGGCCTGCTCAGCTTGCGCGGCGCCAAGCGAGCGTCCGGTCAGAATCATGTCCATGGCTTTGGCACGACCAATCAAGCGGGTCAAACGCTGGGTGCCGCCCATTCCAGGCATGACCCCGAGCCTGATTTCCGGCAACCCGAACTGCGCGGTGTCCGCCGCAATGATCACATCACACATCATGGCAAGCTCGCAGCCACCGCCGAATGCGTAACCGCTAACCGCTGCGACTTTCGGTGTGCGTAGCCGCGAAAAGGCCTCCCAATCGGCGAAATAGTCTTCGCGGATCATGTCAGCACAACTCTTGTCGTACATTTCACGAATATCCGCGCCCGCAGCGAAGTAGTCCTTCGTCCCAGTGATGACGAAACAGCCCACCTGCGGATCGCTGTCCAGCGACTGCAACGTCGCCAGCAACTCCTGCATCAGTGACGTGCTCAGCGCATTTCGGGCTTGGGGGCGGTTCAGTCGAATCAGGGCAACTCGCCCATGTCGTTCAATCAACAGGTTCATGACAATCTCTTCAAACAAGGGAAAATTTCAGTACGTCACAGGCGCGGTCGTCAGGAGTCCCAGAGGGCGCCGTAGGCCGCAATACCTCGCGCCTCCATTTCCTCGACAACACGTTCAGTCAGCGTCTGATTGGAAATGCAGATCACCGCCTCGGCACCGGTTGCCTGGACGGCCGCGTAGGCCAACGCCACCAGATCCGGCTTACCCGATAGGTCGGTATCCCAGATATGCGCACCGGGTTGCGCCCGAAGAATTTCGTCCACCAGTTCATCGCCATAGGTCTTGCGCGGGCTGCGGGTTGACCAGATCAGGTGGATCGGCACTTGTTGTGCCAGCAGGTGCGGCAACACCGGACCG
>Ga0308159_1005009_pt1 | contig 11543 bp, 6 predicted proteins | sample PhyCR1_FD_201040 | JGI IMG/M metagenome (GOLD analysis project Ga0308159, IMG submission 201040) | Phyllosphere microbial communities from UC Gill Tract Community Farm, Albany, California, United States - DLSLC.R1 | ecosystem: Host-associated > Plants > Phyllosphere > Unclassified | place: USA...
GCTTTCCAGCCAGGGCCAGCGCAGGCCGCCGTGGTAGTCGATCTGGATCGTCTGGTAGCGGTCGTCGCGGCGCACCAGCAGGGCGATCGGCGTCTTCGAGCCCTTGGCGGCGGTGATCGCGTCCTTCATCACGTCCTGGTCGTAGGCCCGGCCATTGACGGCGACGATCTTTGCGGTGTTGACGATACCGGCGTCATAGGCGGGCCCGTCCCACAAGGTGGCGGTCACTTCGCCGTCCTTGTTGAGCGTGATGCCGAGCGAATAGGTGAGGTCGAGGTTCTTGCGCGAATCGGATACGCCCTTGTCGTAGGCGTTGGGCTTGTCCTTCCACACCAGCTTGTAGCCGCCCATCTCGATGCCCCGCAGCGGAGCGGGCTGGTTGGTCGCATAGATTCGGGTGCGCAGGAAACCGGCCCAGTCATAGGGATAGATGCCGTCCAGCGTGCGCACGACCTCGTCGAAGTCGTAGGTCAGCTCGCCCCAGTCGCCATCGCGCACCCCGAAGAAGGCCTTGGCGAAATCGTCGAGGCCCTTGGCGCCGCGGGTGCCCTGGCGGATGATCTGGTCCGCCTCCAGCCAGGTCAGCGCGCCCTCGACGTAATAGTCCTCGCCGCGGGTCAGCGACGAATAGGGCAGCGGCTTGCGGCGGTTGAGCTGCGGCGCGTTGACGGTATCCTCGACCGAGCGCCAGCCGCGGCCCGGGGTGCCTTCGGCATACTTGGCGGCGGCGTTGGCGAACGAGCCGAGGATGGTTTCGCGCGACTGCACGCCGGATCGCGCCGCCAGGACATAGCCCCAGAACTGCGTCTGCCCCTCGTAGACCCACATTAGCGTGTTCTGCATCGGCTGCTGGTAATCGGGCGTCCACAGGTCCGCCGGGCGGCGGTACTTGCCGTTCCAGCTGTGCACGAATTCGTGGGCGATCACGTTGTGATCCCAGTCCATGTCGTCCCAGCTGGTCCAGGCCTTGGGCTCCATCTGGTTTTCGCTGGAGCGGTGATGCTCGAGGCCGATCCCGCCCATGCGGTCGGTCAGCGCCAGCAGGAAATCGTAGTGGTCGAAGTGCCGGGCGCCGAAGGTGGCGAGCGCTTCGGACACCAGCTTGCGGTAGGTTTCCAGGTGCTTGGGCGCGATCTGCAGCATGTCGGGCTCGTCGGCGACGGCATCCATCGCCACGCCCTGGCCCAGGTCCCAGCGCTGTGCGTGCACGCCTGCGAAGATCGGCGCGTCGACAAGGCGCTCGTAGTCGGTCGCGGCCCAGCTCACCGTGTTGCCCGCGCCCTGCGGCGCCGACCGGGTCATGCCGTCGAGCGAGGTATACACGGCCCAGCCGCGCGGGAACGTGACGGTCGGCTTCACGGTGATCCCGCGCGTATAGTAGCCGGCGGGGTAGAGGCTCATCTTCTCCCACTGCAGGTTGAGCATCTCGCGCGTCATCGTCACCCGGCCCTCGCTGGTCTGGAGCGGCGAGGTGTGGACGAATTTCGCGGTGACGGTCCTGGCGCCGGCGGGCAGGGCGAGGTGGAAGGCGTTGACCGCCACCGTATCGCGCACCCAGGGAATCTCTTTCCCGTCGGCGAAGAAGTGGATGTCCGCCAGCAGCGCGTAAGGGCCGGTTTCGGAGTGATTGCCGGGCAGCCAGCCGGGCTGCAGCAGGATCAGGTCCCGCGTGCCGGCAGCGACCGGGAAGGTCTGCGTGACCTTGTAGACGCCGCGCTCGGTGTCGCTGGCGTCAATGTCCAGCGAGACGGTGCCGGCATAGGGCACGTCGCGGGCGGCCGGCATTTCCGGGGGCAGCGGAGGCGCCATCGGGGTCGTCCGGGAGGGTGTCTGCGCCAGCGCCGAGGTGGAGAGGAACAGGCAGGTGAAGAGCGTGGTAGCCGCGAACCGATTGATCATTACGCGTTTATTTGCGCGTGTCGGCGCGTTTGGCAACCATCCAATAGCGCCAATCCGGCGGGACCACTTCCCCCACGGGCGCGTGTCGGCTAAGCGCGCGTGCCATGAACACTACTCCCCAGGCCATCCGCGGCACCCAGGACATCTTCGGCGCCGACGCCGAGGCTTTCGCCCACGTCGTCGAGACGTTCGAGCGGGTCCGCCGCCTCTATCGCTTCCGCCGCGTCGAGATGCCGGTGTTCGAGAAGACCGCCGTTTTCTCGCGCTCGCTGGGCGAGACGACCGACGTGGTGTCCAAGGAAATGTATTCGTTCGAGGACCGGGGCGGCGAATCGCTGACCCTGCGTCCCGAATTCACCGCCGGCATCGCCCGCGCCTACCTCACCGACGGCTGGAAGCAGTTCGCACCGCTCAAGGTCGCCACGCACGGCCCGCTGTTCCGCTACGAGCGTCCGCAGAAGGGCCGTTATCGCCAGTTCCACCAGATCGACGCCGAAGTGATCGGCGCGGCCGAGCCGATGGCCGACGTGGAACTGCTGGTGATGGCGGACCAGCTGCTCAAGGAACTGGGCATTTCCGACGGCGTCACGCTGCAGCTCAACACGCTGGGCGACGCTGCCAGCCGCGATGCCTGGCGCGCGGCGCTGGTCGAATACTTCCGCGATCACAAGGCCGCGCTGAGCGAGGATTCGCAGGACCGGCTGGAGCGCAACCCCTTGCGCATCCTCGATTCCAAGGACCCGCGCGACAAGCCCTTCACCGCCGATGCGCCCAAAATCGACGACTTCCTCTCGGGCGAGGCGCAGGACTTCTTCGGCGCCGTGACCCACGGGCTCGAAGCGGCCTCGGTCGACTTCGTGCGCGCGCCCTCGCTGGTGCGCGGGCTGGACTACTATCGCCACACCGCCTTCGAATTCGTCACCGACCGGCTGGGCGCGCAGGGCACCGTGCTGGGCGGCGGGCGCTATGACGGGCTCATGGCGGCGCTGGGCGGGCCGGAAACCCCGGCGGTGGGCTGGGCCGCCGGGATCGAGCGGCTGGCGATGCTGGTGGCCGATGGCGGGCAGTCCGCCGAGCCCGCGCTCACCGCGATCCTCGCGGTCGAGGACGACGCGGCGCTGCACTATGCCCTCAAGGCGATCACCGCGCTGCGCCACCAGGGCATCGACGCCGAGATGATCGCCACCGGCTCTCCCCGCAAGCGTTTCGACAAGGCGGTGAAGCTGGGCGCCAAGGTGCTCGTCTCGTTCGTGCTGAACGACGGCGTGCCGACCGCGAACCTGCGCGCCGGCGAGAACACGCCGGAGCGCCTTGCGGTCGAGCAGGTGCTGGTGAAAATGCAGCCGTGATCGGGAGTGGCGCACTTGTTCCCGCCCCTTCAGGGGCGGGATACGAAGGCTTGGCGGCTTGCCGCCTAGCCGAAGTTGGGCGGGGCTTCACGGCAAGCTGCGCTATCCTTCCCCCTGAAGGGGGACGGGCAAGGCTGTCATGAGCATTTCCGACGCCCGCCTCGCGCAGCTTGCCGCGCGCTTCGCCGAACTGGAGGCGCGCCTCGCCTCGGGCACGCTCGACAGCGAGGCTTTCGTCGCCGCCAGCCGCGACTATGCCGAGATCGAGCCGGTGGCCCGCGTCGCGGTCGATATCGCCGCCATGCGCGGCGAGCTGGAATCTCTGCAGAAACTGGAAGACCCCGACCCCGAGATGCGCGCCCTCGCCGCCGAGGAAGTCGCGCGCCTGAAGGCCGAGCTGCCCGAGGCCGAGCGCCGCCTGGCCGTGGCCATGCTGCCGCGCGATGCGGCCGACGTGCGCCCGGCGATGCTGGAAATCCGCGCCGGCACCGGCGGCGACGAGGCGGCGCTGTTCGCCGCCGACCTTTATCGCATGTACGAACGCTATGCCGCCGAACAGGGCTGGCGCATCGAGATGGTCAGCGCCAACGCCAGCGACGTGGGCGGCTTCAAGGAAGTGGTGGCCAACATCAACGGCTCCGGCGTGTTCGCCAAGCTCAAGTTCGAGAGCGGCGTCCACCGTGTCCAGCGCGTGCCCGTGACCGAGAGCGGGGGGCGCATCCACACTTCGGCGGCGACCGTGGCGGTCCTGCCCGAGCCCACCGAGGTCGACGTCCAGATCGACGACAAGGACCTTAAGATCGACATCTACCGCGCCTCGGGCGCGGGCGGGCAGCACGTCAACACCACCGATTCGGCGGTGCGCATCACCCACCTGCCGTCGGGCCTCGTGGTGATCTGCCAGGACGAGCGTTCGCAGCACAAGAACAAGGCCAAGGCGATGCAGGTCCTGCGCGCCCGCCTCTACGAGAAGATGCGTGACGAGGCGCAGGGGGCCGAGGCCGAGGCGCGCAAGGCCATGGTCGGCTCGGGCGACCGTTCGGAGCGCATCCGCACCTACAACTTCCCGCAGGGGCGCGTCACCGACCACCGCATCAACCTGACGCTCCACCGCCTGCCCGAAGTCCTCGAAGGGCCGGGCCTCGCGGAACTGGTCGACGCCCTCATCGCGGAGGACGAGGCCAAGCGCCTGGCGGCTATGGATGACTGAGGGCCGCGCGGTCGTCGCGCAGGCGATCCGCGACGCCGCCGGGCGCCTTGCCGCGACCAGCGATACCGCCCGCCTCGACGCCGAGGTCCTGATGGCCCACGCGCTCGGCGTCGACCGCTCGCGGCTGCTGCTGATGCACATGCGTGACCCGGAGCCCGAAGGCTTCGCCGCCCTCGTCGAGCGCCGGTCGGGCCACGAGCCGGTCGCCTACATCACCGGGCATCAGGAATTCTACGGCCTGGCCTTCCGCGTCGGCCCCGATGTGCTGATCCCGCGCGGCGATTCCGAAACGCTGGTCGAGGCGGCGCTGGCCGCGCGGCCCGATGCCCGCACGGTGCTCGATTGCGGCACCGGCTCCGGGGCGCTGCTGCTGGCGGTGCTGGCGTATCTTCCCGATGCGCAGGGCGTGGGGGTGGATCGCTCTCCCGGAGCCCTCGTGGCGGCGCGCGGCAATGCCGAGGCGCTCGGCCTGCAGGGCCGTGCGCGCATGATCGCGGCCGACTGGCACGCGCCGGGCTGGAGCGAGGGTCTGGGCCGGTTCGACCTGATCCTCGCCAACCCGCCCTACGTCGAGGACGATGCCGCGCTGGACAGTTCGGTGCGCGCCTTCGAGCCTGCCGGGGCGCTGTTCTCGGGCCCCGAGGGGCTGGACGACTACCGGGTCCTAGTGCCCCAGTTGCCGGGCCTTTTGGCCCCGGGCGGAAGCGCGCTGGTCGAGATCGGCCACTTGCAGGCAGGGCCCGTCACGGCGATCGGCGAGGCCTGCGGCCTGTCGGCCAGGCTGCACCGCGATCTGGCCGGACGGGCTCGGGTCATCGCCTTTTCGGGGACAAACATGCGCGGGACGTAAGTTTTCGCTTGGAATTCCCGGGCAGAATGCATAATGATTGAACCGAACCGGCTTATGGACGATGTTTTCCCATACCTGGCTCGCCTCCAGCATTTGCAACCAGTCGTGGTGTTTGCGCCACGGCAAGGCAAATGAGGAAACTCGCGGCAGCCGGGGGGCCCGCCGCGATCATACGACATGTGGCAGACCGGCTTGTGGGCTTGGGCGGATGCCAGGGGTTTTGAGGAAAGTTATCCTTGAATAACAATCGCAGTAACAACAATAACAACCGCAGGCGCGGCCGCGGTAGCAACAATCGTCAGCAGGGTGGCCAGCAGACCAACCGCATCGACAGCAGGGCGCGGGGCAATGCTCCGCAGATGCTGGAGAAGTACCGGAAGCTGGCTCACGATGCGCACCTGAACGGCGATCGCGTGACGGAGGAATACAACCTCCAGTTCGCCGATCACTATTTCCGCGTTCTGGCCGACCAGAAGCAGCGGCAGGAAGAATCGCGTCAGCCGCGCCAGAACGACCGGCCGTCGGAATACGACGATTACGGCTCGGAATACGATCCCTACGGCGAGACGCCGTCGATGCCCTCGCAGGGCGGCGACCGCGAACCGCGCTTCGAGCGTGAACCGCGCCAGGAGCGCGAGCCCCGTCAGGAGCGCGAACAGCGCCCCGAACGCGAGCCGCGCCAGGAGCGGGAACCACGCCAGGAGCGTGAGCCCCGCCAGGATCGCGAACCGCGCCAGGATCGCTACCAGCGCGCCGAGGCAGCGCCCGAAGCGCCTGCCGAAACGGTCGAACCCGCTGCCGAGACGGTCGAGGGCCAGCCCTCGATGTACGAGCCGCCGGAGAACCCCTTCATTCGCGACAACCGTGGCCCCGGTCGCGGTCTCAAGCAGCGCAGGCCGCGCCGCCCCCGCGATGACGAGCAGGCCGGCGACGCGCAGGCTTCGGCCGCTCCGGAGCCCGCCTCGCAGGCTTCGCAGGAGCCCGCCGGCAACTTCGACGCAGCGGTCCTGCCGCCCGCGATCTCGGCCAAGCCGGCCCGCAAGTCGGCGCCCAAGCCCGCTGCCCAAACTGCTGAAGCGCCCGCCGAGGCTCCGGCCGAAGCGGCCGCGGAAGCCGGCGAGCCCGCTGAAAAGCCCCGCCGTCGCCGTGCTCGCAAGCCTGCGGGCGACGACACCGGCGCGACCCCGGAAGCCGTGAACGGCTGATCGGGTACTCTTTCCCGGCGCGGCGCAACTTTCCTTGCGTCGCGCCGGGCTGGGCTTACAAGCCCATGGCGATGCAGTCAGATCGGCGCGCTTCGCCCTTTTCCCAGACCCTGAGCCTGGCCGTGGTTCCATCCCGGCCGGCCCCCCGCGCCCTTGCGGCGCTGGTCGCGGGCGTGATCGCCGCCTGCGGGTTCCAGCCTCTCGCCCTCTGGCCGCTGACGCTGATCGGCGTGGCCTGGCTCCTCGAACTGGTGACGCGGGCCCATAGCGGCCGGCAGGTCTTCGCGCTGGGCTGGTGCTTCGGCCTCGGCCACTTCACGCTCGGCAACAACTGGATCGCCACCGCCTTCACCTACCAGGCCAACATGCCGGCGTGGCTGGGCATGATCGCGGTGGTGCTGGTGGCGCTCTATCTCGCCCTGTTCCCCGCCTTCGCGGCGCTGGCGGCATGGCTGGTGGTCCGCCCCGGCCGGCGCACGGGCGCACCGAACTTCGCCGCTTTCGCGCTCGCCTTCGCCGCCGCCTGGATCGTCACCGAATGGACGCGGGCATGGCTGTTCACCGGCTTTGCGTGGAACCCGCTCGGCGTGGCGCTGCTGGGTCCGTTCTCCGGGCAGGGCCTGGCCGTGCTGGCGCCCTGGATCGGGACATACGGCCTGTCGGGCGTGCTGGCGGTGCTGGCGGGCATTCCCGGCGTCTGCGCCCGCGCCGCCCGTCCGCGCGGCTGGGCAGGGCGATTGATCGGGGCCGTTCCCGTCGCCGCCGCGGCGGCCGGGCTGGGCGCGGCGATGGCCGTGCCGGGCCCTCCCGCGCGGGAGGGCGCCATCCCCTTCACCCTCGTCCAGCCCGACCTGCGGCAGGAGGTGATCGACGACACCACCCGTTTCGAGCCCAATTTCCGCAAGTTGGCGGCGCTTTCGCTGCCGCGCGGCGCGGGCCAGCGGCGCGTGGTGCTGTGGCCCGAGTCGGGTCTCGCGGACTTCCTGCGCGACGGGTATCCGGCCTATCTCTACCAGGTCTACAATTACACCGGCGACCCCGCGCTTTCGCGTCGGCGCATCGGCCGGGTGGTGGGCCACTACGGGCTGCTGCTGACCGGCGCAGTCGACCTCGTCGTCCAGCATGACGAGGCGGTGGCCGCGCGCAACTCGGTCACGGCGATCGACGGCGACGGCGATATCCTCGCCGGCTATTCCAAGGCCCACCTCGTGCCCTTCGGCGAGTACCTGCCGCTGCGCTGGCTGCTCGAACCGCTCGGGGCCAGCCGCCTCGTCGCCGGCGCGCTCGATTTCCGGCCCGGTCCGGGGCCGCGCACGATCGACTTCGGCCCCTATGGCGAGGCCGGCATCCAGATCTGCTACGAGATCGTCTTCAGCGGGCAGGTCGTCGACCCGGCGAACCGCCCGGACTACATCTTCAATCCCTCGAACGACGGCTGGTTTGGTGCCTGGGGCCCGCCCCAGCACCTGGCTCAGGCGCGGCTGCGGGCGATCGAGGAGGGGCTGCCGGTCCTGCGCTCCACCACCACCGGCATCAGCGCGGTGATCGATGCCGATGGCATCGTCCGGGCCTTCGTGCCCCGCCACCAGGCCGGCCGGATCGACGGACTGATCCCGCCCGCGCACGAGGCCACGCTTTTCGCCCGCCTCGGCAACGCCCTGCCGCTGGCGCTTGCCACCGTGCTGCTTTTTGCAAGCCTTTGCGTGGTTGCACTGAGCCGCCGGCGCGGCTAGACCCGCGCATCACATAAAGCTTCCTTTATATCCCAGGGTTTCTCATGCGCAGCAACTACGTCTTTACGTCCGAGAGCGTTTCCGAAGGCCACCCGGACAAGGTTTCCGACCAGATTTCCGACGCCATCGTCGACCTTTTCCTGTCCAAGGACCCCGAGGCGCGCGTCGCCTGCGAGACCCTGACCACCACGCAGCTCGTCGTCCTCGCCGGTGAAATCCGCTGCAAGGGCGTCTACGAGAACGGCGAGTGGGCTGAGGGCGCGCTGGCCGAGATCGAGAAGACGGTCCGCGATGTCGTCAAGAAGATCGGCTATGCGCAGGACGGCTTCCACTGGGAGACCTTCGAGTTCATCAACCGCCTGCACGGCCAGTCCGCGCACATCGCCCAGGGCGTCGACGCTTCGGGCAACAAGGACGAAGGCGCCGGTGACCAGGGCATCATGTTCGGCTATGCCTGCGACGAGACGCCCGACCTGATGCCGGCGACCCTCTACTACAGCCACAAGATCCTGCACCGCCTGGCCGAAGACCGCCACTCCGGCGCCGCGCCCTTCCTCGAACCGGACGCCAAGAGCCAGGTCACGCTGCGCTTCGAGAACGGCGTGCCCGTGGCCGCGACCGCCGTGGTCGTCTCGACCCAGCACCAGCCCGGCTATGACACCGGCGACAAGGAAGCCACGCTCAAGGCCTATGTGAAGCAGGTGGTCACCGAACTGCTCCCCGAAGGTTTCGTCACCGCCGAGACGGTGTTCCACATCAACCCGACCGGCTCGTTCGAGATCGGCGGCCCCGACGGCGACGCCGGCCTGACCGGACGCAAGATCATCGTCGACACCTACGGCGGCGCGGCCCCGCACGGCGGCGGCGCGTTTTCGGGCAAGGACCCCACCAAGGTCGACCGTTCGGCCGCCTATGTGACGCGCTATCTGGCGAAGAACGTGGTCGCCGCCGGGCTGGCCACGCGCTGCACGATCCAGGTCTCCTACGCCATCGGCGTGTCGAGCCCGCTGTCGCTCTACGTCGACACCCACGGCACCGGCACCGCCAGCGATGCGGCGCTGGAAGCGGCCATCACCAAGGTCGCCGCCGACACGCTGGGCGGCCTGACCCCGCGCGGCATCCGCGTCGGCCTCGGCCTCAACAAGCCGATCTACGGCGTGACCGCCGCCTATGGCCACTTCGGCCGCGAAGCCGAGGGCGACCTGTTCCCCTGGGAGCGCACCGACCTCGCCGATGCGCTGAAGGCCGCGCTGGCCTGAAGGCAAGGCCGGGGCTGAGCCAAGGCTGGCGCCAGCCCCGTCATCCCGGGCTCGACCCGGGACCTTGGGCAAGGGCCACGCCCACCTCGCGTTGAACCGCCGCGCCGCAGTGGCCCGGCGCGGGCTATCGCCTCAAGGAACGCCCACGGTCCCGGATCAAGTCCGGGATGACGGGGTGGGGGGATATAAAGGCGACGGGGGGAACGCATGCACACCCTCGTCATCCCGGGCTCGACCCGGGACCTTGGGCAAGGGCCAAGCCCACCTCGCGTTGAAACGCAGCGCCGCAGTGGCCCGGCGCGAGCTATCGCCTCAAGAAATGCCCACGGTCCCGGATCAAGTCGGGATGACGGGGTGGGGGGATATAAAGGCGATGGGGGGAACGCATACACACCCCCGTCATCCCGGGCTCGCCCCGGGACCTTGGGCAAGGGCCAAGCCCACCTCGCGTTGAACCACCGCGCCGCAGTGGCCCGGCGCGAGCTATCGCCTCAAGGAACGCCCACGGTCCCGGATCAAGTCCGGGGTGACGGGGGCGGGGGGACAGGCTTTCCCGCATCCCCCCTTGTCAGCGACGATCCAGGCGATAGCTTCGTCCCATATTCCCCCGCGCTTTTCCGGGCGCGGGGCTGAAAGGGACACATCCATGATCGAAACCGACCGCCGGGGCGCCCTGGGCATGGCCGCCGCGCTTCCTCTCGTCTCCGCGCTTCCGGCGCTGCTGGCGCAGGGCGCGAACGCCGCCGAAGCTGGCACTGGCCCTGGCACCGGCGCTGCCGCCTGGGATCTCACCGACCTGTTCGCCGACCTTCCCGCCTGGGACGCCGCGCGCAAGGAGGTGGTCGCCGCGCTGCCGCGCCTCGCGGCCGCCAAGGGCACGTTGGGGCAGGGCGCCGGGGTGATGGCGGCGGTGCTGGAGGATATCTCCGCCGTCACCATCAAGCTGATGCGCGTCTACGTCTACGCATCGCTGCGGGCCGACGAGGACGTGCGGGTCTCGGTCAACCAGGAACGCGATGCGCAAGTGGGCGACCTGTGGTCCTCCTTCGGCGAGGCGGTCGCCTGGACCGGACCCGAAGTGCTCGAACTGGGCAAGGACAAGGTCGAGGGCTTCATCGCCGCGAACGCGGTGCTGGGCCGCCGCTTCGCCTTCTCGCTGCGGCGGACCCTGCGGCAGGCCGCGCATACCCTCGACGCCCGGGGGGAGCAGATCATGGCGGCGGTGTCCTCGCCGCTGGCGGGGCCGCAGACGATCCGCAACCAGCTTTCCAGCTCGGACATTCCCTGGCCCACGGTCACGCTGTCCGACGGGCGCACCCAGCGCCTCGATTCGCAAGGGTACTCCCTGACCCGCGACGCACCGGCGCGGGACGACCGCAAGAAGGTGTTCGACGCCTTCTTCGGCGAGATGGGCAAGTTCCAGAACTCGCTGGGCGCGGCGATGGCGGCCAAGCTCAAGGGCGACGTCTTCCAGGCCCGCACGCGCAGCTATCCCGATTCGCTGGCCTGGGCGCTGTCGGACGACAACGTGCCCGAAGGCGTCTACCGCACCCTGGTCAGCGAAACGAACGCGGGGCTGCCGCAGCTTCACCGCTCGTTCCAGCTGCGCCGCCGGATGCTGAAGCTGCCGGACATCCATTATTACGACATCTATCCGCCGCTGGTCAGCATGGAGCGCAAGTTCACGCTGACCGACATGCGCAACATCACCCTGAAGGCGGTAGCGCCGCTCGGCCCGGATTACGTCAAGCGGCTGGGCACGGCGACGGCGGCGAAGTGGATGGATCCGTTCCCCCGCCCCGGCAAGCGCCCGGGCGCCTACATGAACGGCTCGGCCTACGGGGTGCACCCGTACCTGCTGCTCAACCTCGGCGAGAACTACGACGGGCTGTCCACTTACGCCCACGAATGGGGCCACGCCATGCACTCGCTGCTGGCGGATTCGGCCCAGCCCTACGAGCTGTCCGACTACCCCATCTTCACCGCCGAGATCGCGTCGACCTGCAACGAGGTGCTGCTGGCCGAATACATGCTGGCG
>Ga0308159_1005013_pt1 | contig 11538 bp, 12 predicted proteins | sample PhyCR1_FD_201040 | JGI IMG/M metagenome (GOLD analysis project Ga0308159, IMG submission 201040) | Phyllosphere microbial communities from UC Gill Tract Community Farm, Albany, California, United States - DLSLC.R1 | ecosystem: Host-associated > Plants > Phyllosphere > Unclassified | place: USA...
GTCTGGCCCGCGAGAGCCTCCTCGCGCGACCCCAGGTATTGCTCGCCGATCTCGGACCGGTTGCGGTGCGTGAGGCGGATGCCGTCGGGCGTCATGATCGTGACGAACGACAGATCCGCGTCGGGGAGGATCTGCTCGACCATCGGCTGGAGCTCGCCGGTGTCGCGCCGCTCGACGAGGGCGGCGACGTCGGGCTCGTGCGCCAGGGTCTCGGCCACCGAGCGCGTGACCTTCTCGGCCTCGCGTTGGCCGGAGTCGCTCAGCTGCACCGACAGCAGCGCCGCCAGGACGCCGGCGACGAGAATCACGACGCCCAGAGACACCAACGCCAGGCGTCCCCCCACGCTCAGTCTCATCGCACCGCCCTTCGCCGTGTCTGCCGTGAACAATACGACCACAAATCGCCCGCGGGTCCCGCGTCCATCAAAGTCGTGACATCAACCGGCGCCCCCGCCGGACTCAACGAAGGCGTTAGAAAAGGGGAAGTCGCTCATGGCACTCTCACTCCGAACCACACGCGACGGCCGGCCGCGCAAGAAGATCGACCGCAACCACTGGCTCTACATCTCCGTCATCGTCGCGGTCGTCGCCGGTGTCATCGTGGGCCTCGTCGCCCCGCAGTTCGCCACGACCCTCGAGCCCATCGGAAAGGGCTTCGTCAGCCTCATCAAGATGATGATCGCCCCGGTCATCTTCTGCACGATCGTCGTGGGCATCGGTTCGATCGCGAAGGCCTCGACGGTCGGCAAGATCGGCGGCCTGGCGATGGTCTACTTCCTCGTCATGTCGTCGTTCGCGCTGATCATCGGCCTCGTCGTCGGCAACATCATCCACCCGGGCGAGGGCCTCAACATCGCGGGCGCACAGTACGACGCCCCCGCGGCCGAGGCGACCTCGACCCAGGAGTTCATCCTGGGCATCATCCCCACCACGTTCTTCTCCGCCTTCACCGGCGGCAGCATCCTCCAGGTTCTGTTCATCGCCCTCCTCGTCGGCTTCGCGCTGCAGGGCATGGGCGAGCGCGGGGCGCGCATGGTCGACGGCATCCGCAACTTCCAGGTGCTCGTCTTCCGCATCCTCGGCATGATCCTGTGGCTCGCGCCCATCGGTGCCTTCGGCGCCATCGCCGCGGTCGTGGGCAAGACGGGCTTCCAGGCCGTGATCAGCCTGGGCATCCTGATGGGCGCCTTCTACATCACGTGCTTCCTCTTCATCGCCGTGGTGCTCGGCACGCTCCTGTACGTGGTGACCCGCGTCAACATCTTCACGCTGATGAAGTACCTGGGCCGCGAGTACCTGCTCATCGTCGGCACCTCCTCGTCCGAGGCTGCCCTTCCCCGTCTCATCGCCAAGATGGAGCACCTCGGGGTTTCGAAGCCCGTCGTCGGCATCACCGTTCCGACCGGCTACTCGTTCAACCTCGACGGCACGGCGATCTACCTCACGATGGCCTCGCTCTTCATCGCCACCGCCATGGGCTCGCCCATGTCGATCGGAGAGCAGATCGGGCTCATGATCTTCATGATCATCGCTTCCAAGGGCGCCGCCGGGGTCACCGGTGCCGGTCTCGCCACCCTCGCCGGGGGCCTGTCGGCCTACCGTCCCGACCTCGTCGACGGCGTCGGCGTCATCGTCGGCATCGACCGCTTCATGTCCGAGGCCCGCGCCGTCACCAACTTCACCGGTAACGCCGTCGCCACCATGCTCATCGGCGTCTGGACGAAGGAGTACGACGGCCAGCGCGTCCGCGAGGTGCTCGCAGGCAACATCCCCTTCGACGAAACGCTGATGACCGGTCACGACCACTCGGCCACGCCCTCGGCGGATGCCAAGGAGCAGGCGTCGGCAGAGGTCGGGGCCGGCCCCGCCACCCCCACCGTCGACACGCAGTCGCTCGACGCCTTCCGCGCTCAGGCGGAAGCGGAGGCAGCCGCACGGGGTCGCTCGTGAACTTGACGCACAACACCTCGGCGGGGGCGGCTTCGGCCGCCCCCGCCCCGGCGCGTGTCGATCTCGCGCGCACCTGGATGCTCCGCTCGCCACTGGCGGGCGGGCTCGAGACCGCGGCCGATGTGCTCGTGCTCGACCTCGAAGACGGCCTTCCCGCGGGTCGGAAGAACGAGGGCCGCGATCGCGCGCGCCGCGCCGCCGCCGAGGCCCCCGTGTGGTTGCGCATCAGCGCCGCCGGAACCCGTGACGGAGAGGCGGACCTCGCCCTCGGTCGTGACCTCGACGACCGCCTCGCCGGCGTCGTCCTGGCCATGTGCGCCGGACCCGACGACGTGGCGCATGTCGCGGCATCCCTTCCCCCGGGCACCCCGATCGTCGCGATGGTCGAGTCGGCCGCAGCCCTCCTGGCTGCCCCGGCCATCGCCGCCCACCCCGCGACCCGGCGCCTCGCCTTCGGCACCGGCGATTTCCGCCGCGACACCGGCATGGCCGCCGACCGCCTCGCGCTGTCGTGGCCGCGCGCGCAGCTCGTGGTCGCCTCGGCGGCGGCGGGGATCGCCGGGCCGATCGACGGCCCCTGCGGCCCGATCGAGCAGGCGCGAGACGCCGCTCTGCACGCGGTCGCGATGGGCTTCACCGGAACGCTCGCGCTCCGGGACTCCGCGATTCCCGGAGCCCACGCCGGATTCACCCCCGCGCCCGCCGACGTGGAGGCCGCCCGGTCGCTGCTCTCCACGACGCCCGACGGTCCGGTCGACGGCTCCTATGCCCCGACGCTGGCTCGCGCGCGAGCGCTGGTCGAACGCGCGGAGGCGCTGGCCGCGCTCTGACCGCACGCCGTCTCGTATTGGTCGGGTGACGCACGGTCCCCCGAGGCCGTACGTCTCGTTCGGCAGCTCGTGTCTGCGGGCGCGCCAGAGCCCGCGGTCTCGCGTCTGTCGGGTGACCTCGGCGGGGTCGAGCTTCGGGCGGCGAGGGCGAGCGCCGGTCAGCCGCGCCGGAACCACCGTCGACGCCGCGCCGGCTGGGCCACGGCGGCCGCTTCCTCGCGTGCACGACGCCGGTCGATCCACGCCGCCACCGCGGCATCCACGTCCACCGTCGGCGTCACCACGGGCGGTCCGCCCTGCAGCTGCCGCCGAGCCTCGATGACCCGACGGTTGAAGTCTTCGACCGCCTCGCGCACCTCGGGCTCCTGCGCGAGGGCATCCAGCCGCTCCGCCATTTCGCTGTGCTCGACGCGCAAGGTCAGCGCGGGAGGGCCGAGACCGGTCAATTGCTCGGTCTCGATCTTGCGGCGGATCCACCAGTCGGGATCGTGCGAGCTGCCGAGGTCGGGGAGGGGCTTGCCCGCGCCCGGGAGATTGTCGAACTCGCCGCGGCGGATGGCTTGCTGGATCGACGTCTCGACGAACGCTGCGCGTTCGGAGGCGGTCGAGCCCCGAGCGGGACCCTCGGGCTCGGACGGTTCGGGATCGAGGCCGGCGTCGCGGAGCTGTCGGTCGAGGCGATAGCGCTCGGCGGCCTGGCGGGCATCGTCTTTCACGCGGCCTCCCGTCCCTCACGCCCCAGCCGGGCCAGCCTCAGGCGAGCCATGTCTTGAGCGCGCGGACCAGACCCGAGAGCGCGCTCGGTGACACGCAGGATCACCCGCGTGAGTGTCAGCACCGGGAAAGGCCAACGCCGCAGCCCCAGCATCTTGCGGTAGCGGCGGGGGATCGTCGCCACCGCCGCGCCGAACAGCACGCGGTACGACAGGCCCATCACCCCGCGGAACGGCGGCTTGCGCAGAAACCGCACGACGTCGGCCACGCGCTCGTCGCCGCGCAGTTCTCCACGGTCGGCGAACCCGTCGATCTCAGAGCGGAGAGCGGCGCGCGTCAGGGGCGGATCCACGACCCGCATGAGACGGCCCGCTGTCGCCCAGTCGGCGACGTACGCGTCGGGGCCCCCGGGGATGGGCTTTCGCGAGACGTCGTGACCCGCGAGGAAGGCATCGGTGAAGGCCAGGTGCACCCAGCGCACGAGGTCGGCGGCCTCTGCGGTGTAGCCGCGCTCGGAGCCGTCGCCCGCGGTGTACTCACCATGCACGCGGCGGTGGAACCGTCCGACGCGCGCGGTCTCGGCATCCGCCTGGGTCTTCGACCCGTAGGTCAGCGTGATGACCCACCGCACGGTGCCGGTGAGACGACCGATGGGGTCCTCGCGATAGCGCGACCAATCGTGCACTCCCGCGAGCGCACCGGGGTGCAGGGCCTGAAGAAGGAGGGCCCGGATGCCGGCCACCAAGGTGCCCATCCCGGCGTGCACGGTCCACGCCGGGCCGTTCTCGACGAAGTACCCGGTGTCGTCCCCGTCCGCGATGGAGCGCACGTACGGGGCCATGCCGGTGGGATCTCCCGCGAGGGCGACGAGGATTTTTCCGCGCAGCGACGAGATCCAGCCGGGCGCGGGCTTCGAGGCGTCGATCGTCACCCTTCCAGCGTGCCACCGTCTGAGCGGGTGGGCTCCGTGAGAGCGGTCAGTGTCCCTCGTGCGAGATGACGGGCACGGTGCCGTCGTCGCGCAGCAGCACCGCGTTCTGCGTCGCCCCGAGCGCCGGGGTGACGACCACGGCGATGACGGCGGCCGCCACCAGCAGGCCCACGACGCTCATCGGCTGCGCGCCGCGGGTCTCACCCGGACCGCGGCTGACGCGGCGCAGATGCACGGCCACCGTGGCTCCCACCACGACGAGAAGAGCGGATGCCGCGGCCACGCCGAGGATGCTCGTATGCGCCGGGGCCGAGAACATCAGCGCCGTCGTGAGGGCGAGGGCGACCAGCGCTCCCGCCAGGGCCGCCCGCGGGACGACGAGGCGCCCCGTGGACAGCGTGGCCGCACCCCACGCGAGGGAGGCGAGGCCGAGGATCACCATCCCGATTCCGAGGCCGCTTGCGACGGCCCCGGAATCGGGACGGATGATCGCACCCGCGCCGAGGGCGGCGGTGATGAGTCCGGCCCCCCACGCGGATACGGAGGGCCACGACCGCACGAAGGTCGCGGCAGTCATGCTCAGACCGCCGCGGTACGCGGGACGTTGCGCTCGGTGCCGAGGCCGACACCCAGCAGCACGACGGCGCTGGCGAGGTGCAGGAAGTGGTCGGGCGTGTTCAGCGCGAGGATGTTGGCCCCCGTGTTGACCAGGAAGAAGCCCACGATGCCGAGGAGCAGGTAGACGGCGCCGACGGTCGTGTTGACACCCTTGGCGGCGCGTGCGTTCGCCAGGCCGGCGACGAGCAGGGCCCCGCCGATCAGAAGGTGCGCGATGTTGTGCAGCGGGTTGACCTCGAAGATGCCGAGGAGCAGTCCGCCCTGCGTGGCGATGAATCCGACGCCGCCGGTGACGGCGAAGCCGAGCAGTCCGACCAGCAGGTAGACGGCGCCGAAGACGGTCGCGACGATGCGGTTGGGTGACGAGCTCATGATGAACCTCCCAGATTGTTGGCAGCGACCGTCCGGTCGCTTCATCACATCTTCGGAGACAATGCTCGATTCGGATTGGGCTTTGCGCCCGCCGGTGTTTCTCCGGTATGCGTCCGGAAACGACAGAAGGCCCCCGAGTACTCTCCGAGGCCCTCCGCAACAGCACCGACGATAAAGAACGCCCTCTCGCGGTTGGAGGGGATTGCATTTCGTCCGCTGTTCACCTATCTCGACATCTGCCACACTCTGGCCATGCGTTTCGAAACGACTCTGCTGCAGATGGGCAACAACACGGGCATCGAGGTTCCCTCCGAGGTGCTGGACGGTCTGGGCGGAGGAAAGCGCGCCGCGGTCGTCGTCGACGTGAACGGCTTCGTCTTCCGCAGCACGATCGGAGCGATGGGCGGAAAGTCACTCGTCCCGTTCTCGTCGGACAAACGCGCCGCGACCGGCTTGTCCGGAGGGGATGCCATCTCCGTCGAACTCACCCTCGACACGGCGCCGCGTACGGTCGAGGTGCCCGACGACCTGGCCGCGGCCCTGGCCACGGCGGGCGCCAGCGGAGCCTTCGCTGCCCTCTCCCCGAGCGCACGCAAGGCGCACGTGACGAACGTCGAGGCCGCGAAAGCCGCCGACACGCGCGCCCGACGCATCGAGGCCGTCGTGGCGAAGCTCTCCTGAGCGGTGGACGCGCCCCGGGCGATAGCCTGGTCGGGGAGGTCACGTGGGGCGCACGAAGGAGGCCATTGCCGAGGGACTGTCGATCGCGACAGCCGCGGCGCGGCTCGCTGTGCGCAACCGCATCCTCGTCGACACGATCGCCCGCGGCGGCCAGTTCGACGGGGAGGTCTTCGCTGAACTGGCGCGCGAGACCCTGCGGTCGCTCGCCGACGAGCAGGACCAGGCGGCCGAACGCGTGACCCATCAGCGCAAGCGCGCGTGGGGGCGATTCTCCGACTCCTCGGGCACTCACGACTACCGTGACCGTGACACGCGCAACCTGCGGCGACGCGCCAAACAGTCCCGCGGTGTCGCGAAGGAGCTGCGAACGCTGGCCGACGATCCCGAGAGGGTGAAGATCCTGGTCGCCGACGCGCGGATCGCGGCGTGGGGCGACGTGGAGGCCAATCTGCGTCAGCGTCTCGACGTCGAGGGCATGACGGCAGATGCCGATCCCGAGTACGCGCAGATGCGCAAGGCGCGGATGGATGCCCTGCGCATGGTCGACCTCGCCCGCCTCGCCTCTCAGGCGAAGCGTCGTGCGAAGGACCGCGCCGCCGCCGACGAGGCGGCGTCGGTCGACGACACGGTCGAGCGCGAATCCGGCAAGAGCGGCAAGAAGAAGAAGTCCGCCGCACGCTGACCCGGGGCGGCCTCGTGAGGGTGTCTCTTCGCGCCCTGTGTGACCGGGGTCCCGGCATCCGGGCAGAGAAAAAGCCCCGGCGGGAGTTTCCTCACGACCGGGGCTTGTCACTGTCTCAACACAGTGTGCGCCCGAAGGGACTCGAACCCCTAACCTTCTGATCCGTAGTCAGATGCTCTATCCATTGAGCTACGGGCGCAGGGCCTCCGCGCGAAACGGCGCGCAGGCCGTGGTCCAGCATAGCCGGGAGCATCGGAGACGTCTAATCGGCTCGGAACGGGGTGCATCCCGGGCGTGGCGCGGTGGTGGCCGGTGGGTGTCGCGGAGGGGTGAGACGTACGCTGGCGAGATGAGCGCATACACCTCCGCGTTCGAGTTGTTCTCCATCGGGATCGGACCCTCGAGCTCCCACACCGTCGGCCCCATGAAGGCCGCTCTCCGTTTCGTCTCACGGCTCGAGGGCGACGGCGTCCTCGAGCGGGTGGCATCCGTCTCGTGCGTCCTCTACGGCTCGCTCGGGGCGACCGGCATCGGCCACGGCACCCCCGACGCGGTCGTCGCGGGTCTGCAGGGGCTCGATCCCGAGACCGTCGATCCGGATGCCGTGCGGCGGGCGTGGTCCGACTGGCCGGACGGGCGGACCCTGACGCTCGCGGGTCGGCACGAGATCCCGTTCGCGAAGTCCGACATCGCCCTCGAACCCCGCACGCGCCTGCCCGGCCACCCGAACGCGATGACCCTCGTCGCTCGCGACCGCGACGGGGCCGTCATCGTGGAGGACACGTTCTCCTCGATCGGTGGGGGCTTCATCCGCCGCGAGGGCGAACCCGCCCGCGTTGCGGGGGCGCCGGTGCCGCTCGACTTCGACGACGCCGCGACGCTCATCGCGTTGTGCGACGAGCGCGGCATCACGATCGCCGAAGCCGCGCGTCTGAACGAGGCGGCGTTGCGCTCCGACGAGGAGATCGCGGCGGGGCTGGACCGCATCTGGGATGCGATGGCCGCGTGTGTGAACGCCGGACTCGAGAACGACGGCGTGCTGCCCGGCATCCTCAAGGTCAAGAGGCGAGCCGCGGTCATCCGAGGGCAGCTGGATGCGATCGAGGCCGAGGGTCATCGCGAACTCCCGGGGGAGTGGCTCGGCGCCTTCGCCCTCGCCGTGAACGAGGAGAACGCCGCCGGAGGGCGGGTCGTCACGGCCCCGACCAACGGCGCGGCAGGAATCCTGCCCGCGGTGGCGATGTACTGGTGGCGCTTCCTCGCCGACTCCGGTCTCGGCGCCGGCAATGCCGTCACCCCTACGGAGAGCTCGTGGGCAGTGCCCTGCTCGGCTACGACGGTCACGCGGTGACGCGCGGCGAGGTCGCGCAGTGGGACGACGGGGATGTCGCGGAGGCGAACCGGCGGCGCGGCATCCGCCGGTTCCTCCTCACCGCGACCGCTCTGGGGTCGCTCTTCAAGGCGAACGCCTCGATCTCGGGCGCCGAGGGCGGGTGCCAGGCCGAGGTCGGTTCCGCGTGCGCGATGGCGGCGGGTGGACTGACCGCGGTGATGGGCGGGACGAACCGGCAGATCGAGAACGCCGCCGAGATCGCGATGGAACACCACCTCGGGCTCACCTGCGACCCGGTCGGCGGTCTCGTGCAGATCCCCTGCATCGAGCGCAACGCGATCGCCGCATCCACGGCCGTGACGGCGGCGCGGCTCGCCCTACGCGGCGACGGCTCGCACTACGTGTCGTTGGATGCCGTCGTCGAGACCATGCGTCAGACGGGCATCGACATGTCGACGAAGTACAAAGAGACCAGCGAGGGCGGCCTCGCGGTCAACGTCATCGAGTGTTGAGGCTCCGTCGCTGCGAGGTCAGTCCTGCGCGCGCAGCTTCGCGGTGAGGGCGTGCAGTTGCGCGAGCTCGTCGTCGTCGAGCCGAGCCATGCGCTCGGCGATCGACCGGCCGTGCGCAGCGGCCAGGCGCCGGAAGGTGACGGCGCCGTTCTCGGTGGCCGTGACGAGCGAGCCGCGCCCGTCTTCGGGGTCGGCGCACTTGGTCAGCAGACCCCGTGACACCATGCGCTCGACGAGGCGCGACACACTGGGCTGGCTGATGAGCATGTTGCCCGTCACATCGCGAAGACGCGCCGTCATGCGGGGAGCGCGCGTGACGGCGAGGAGCACGTCGTACTCCGCCTGGGTCAGTTCGGTGCTGTCGAAGTCCGACCGGATGTCTTCGAAGACCTCGTGCTGGGCGCGGAAGAGACTCTCCCAGGCCTGCACGGCGAGACGGCGATCGGTCATGGTTTCAGCGTAGGGCCGAGCGGGAGCGGTGCGTCGCAGCGGGAGGGCAAGAGTAAGGGCCGGTCGGAGAGGCTTCCGACCGGCCCTTGTCCCTGCACCAAGAGTGTCCTGCAATCACATGTCGGTAGCTGCCACAGCAAAACAACTACCGTGCGAGCACTCTATAACGGTGAGGTAACGAAGGGGAAGAGCTCGCCGTTATATTTTCGTGATCGATTTCGAGCGGCCTGGTTTCAGCGGCCCCGCACGTGGTTCCACTGCGTGATGACCTCGGACCCGTGCTCGAAGCCGAGCTCGCTGACGGCGGAGGTTCCCAGCACGAAGTACCGGCCGCCCGCAGCCGACAGGCCCAGCCACGTGCCCGCGAGGGCGCGGAGGAAGTGCGAGTGCGAGAACACCAACACCTGTTGCCCCGCGCGCACGCGGGGGCGGAGGTCGTCGAGGAGGGACTGGGCACGAGCCGTGACCTGTTCCACCGTCTCGCCCGGGGTGGCACCGGCGGGTGCGCCCGCCTGCCAGATCGTCCACGGGCGGCCCAGCTGTTCGACGATCTCCGGTGTGGTCAAGCCCTCGTACGCGCCGTAATCCCACTCGACGAGGCGCGGCTCCGGCTGAGCGTCGGGGTAGCCCGCGCGGCGGGCGGTCTCGACGGCGCGCTGCAGGGGGCTCGTGAGCACGAGGTCGTATCGCCGAGTCGCCAGGAGGGTGCCCGCCAGTTCGGCCTTGTAGGCGCCTGTCTCGGTGAGGGGGATGTCGGTGAGGCCCGTGTGCTTGCCGGTGCGGCTCCACGCGGTCTCGCCGTGGCGCACGAGCACGAGGCGTCCGTCGGGTTCGGTGAGTTCTTCGTCCTTCACCCGTCCATCCTTTCGCGCCGCGGGCTGCTCGGCATCCGGAGACAGACGAAGGGCCGGTCGGGAGATTCCCGACCGGCCCTTTCCTGCACCAGAGTGTCCTGCAATCACATGTCGGCCGCTGCCACAGCAAAACAACGACCGTGAGAGAAATCTATAACGGTGAGGTAACGGTGTGGAAGAGGTTCCGCCGCGTTCTTGTCCCCTTCATAGGTTCGGGGCGAGAACCTGTGCCACCGGCATCCTGGAATGAGCCTCTCCGTCCGGCCGTGTCTACGCGGGCCAGTCGCTGCCGCACGAGCCCGCCGTGCGATTGCTCCTCGACGATCCGTCGTCGCCCGATGACGAGGCGGCCCCGTTTCGAGAAGCGCTGTCGAACTCCTCCGGGGGCAGCGGGCGCGACCAGGCCACCTCGCGCTCGAGCTGGCCCGTGCTTCGGAACAGGCGCACCTGATGGGTGTGGGCCAGCGCCGCGGCCAGGTCGTCACGATCGGCGGGGGAGAATCCCAGACTCTGCCAGAACGGCCCCGATCGTCGGCTGAACAACCACGCGCGCGAAGCGCCCTCCTCGGCGGCCCGCGCGAGAGCGAAGCGGGCCAGCCCGGCGCCGCGCCCCTGAGAACGCGCCTCCGGGGTGACTGCCACGCTGCGGACGAGGGCATGGCGGCCGTCGCCGCTCAGCTCGTACCCGGTGCTGGCGACCACGGTGCCGGCGGGGTCGCGCTCGATCCAGAGACGCACGCTCGCAGCATCGAGACCGCTCAGGGTGAGATCGACCTCTCCGAGGAAGCGCGTCAACGCTCCGACGTCACCCGGCCGACATCGTTCGAGGCTCATCCCCCGAGTCAACCAGCCTCCCCGCTGACCGTGAAGCGGGCGCCGCCCGCCTGGAAGAATGAGACCGTGCCCCACGACATCCGCCTCATCGCCGTCGACATGGACGGCACCCTGCTCGACGGCGAGGGGAACGTCCCCGCGCCCCTCTGGGAGCTTTTGCCGCGGCTGGCGGAACGCGGCGTGGCTTTCGTTCCGGCGTCGGGGCGGCAACTCGCCACCCTGCAGCGCTCGTTCGGCGATGCCGCCGGCGAGATGACGTTCATCGCCGAGAACGGCGCCTACGTCGTGAGCAGAGGCGTCGAGGTGTCGTCCGACAGCATCGACCGCCAGGTCGTCGAGCGCGTCCTCCGGCACCTTCGCGACCTCGTTCAGCGGGGCTACGACCTGGGCGTCGTGCTGTGTGGAAAGCGTTCGGCGTACATCGAACGCACAGACGCCGCCTTCCGTGCCGAGGCCGACACCTACTACGCGGCCCTCGAAGCCGTCGACGACGTGCTCGCGGTCGACGACGACGTTCTGAAGATCGCGATCTACGACTTCGCCGTCGCCGAGCACAGCGTCGCGCCCGCCCTCGACGAGATCGCCCGCACGCACCGCGTCGTCGTGTCGGGGCGCCACTGGGTCGACATCATGAATCTCGACGTCGACAAGGGCGCGGCGCTGCGACGGCTGCAAGAGGCGCTCGAGGTGACGCCGGCGCAGACGGCGGCGTTCGGCGACTACCTGAACGATCTCGAGATGCTGGATGCCGCGGAGTGGTCGTACGCGATGCGCGAG
>Ga0308159_1005016_pt1 | contig 11536 bp, 15 predicted proteins | sample PhyCR1_FD_201040 | JGI IMG/M metagenome (GOLD analysis project Ga0308159, IMG submission 201040) | Phyllosphere microbial communities from UC Gill Tract Community Farm, Albany, California, United States - DLSLC.R1 | ecosystem: Host-associated > Plants > Phyllosphere > Unclassified | place: USA...
GAAGCCGTATTCGCCATGGCGTGTGTTCGGACCAATTTCTAAGATGTACGCGGGCCGTTCAGCCCCACGGGAAGGCGCCGCTTCTACCCGCCCCTGGGGATAAGAGTCAATGCGCGGTGCATAACTTGCGTCCCGCGCCGTGCATCTCAGCCCCCGAAGTTGGGCTTACGCTTCTCGTTAAAGGCGGCCATTCCCTCCTGCTGGTCGGGCGTGCCGAAGGCGGAGAGGAACAGCCGGCGCTCCAGCCGCACGCCTTCGCGCAGCGGCAACTCGAACGCCGCGTTGACCGCCTCCTTGGCCATGGCGACGCCGGCGCGGGAATGCTCGCCGATGCGCTGGGCCAGGGCCACAGCCTCCTCCACCAGCGTCTCCGCCGGCACGACGCGGGAGACGAGGCCGGTGCGCTCGGCCTCCGCCGCATCCATCATGCGGCCGGTCAGGATCATCTCCATGGCTTTGGACTTGCCGATGGCGCGGGTCAGGCGCTGGCTGCCGCCGGCACCAGGCAGGATACCGAGCTTGATTTCGGGCTGGCCGAACTTGGCCGTATCGGCCGCCAGCAGGATATCGCACATCATCGCGACCTCGCAGCCGCCGCCCAGGGCGAAGCCGGCCACGGCGCCGATGACGGGCTTGCGGACCGTCAGCACGGCTTCCCACGGGGCGATGAAATCATTCAGGTAGGTGCCGGGCCAGGTGCGGGGCTGCATCTCCCGGATATCGGCCCCGGCGGCGAAGGCCTTCTCACTACCGGTGAGGACGATGGCGGCGATGGCGGGGTCCGAATCGAAGGTCCGTAGCGCCTGGGCCAGCTCGTCCATCAACTGGTCGCAAAGGGCATTCAGCGCCTTGGGGCGGTTCAGGCGGATGATGCCGGCACAGCCCTGGGTCTCGGTCAGGATCATCTCGAACTCAGCCATGGCGCTTTGGGTCCCCCTTCGCTGCGACTCGGGGGCTGTTGTCGGCTGGCTGAGCGCGGCTGTCGAGGGGGTTGGAGGACGGGCAGGGGGCGCTGCCCCCTGAACCCCGCCGGGCGTTTCAGTGCGTGCAGGTCGAGCATGAGCGCTGCAGTTTGGTGGGGACTTCCATATTATGGATGCCTGTGTCCGATCGCAGTACGTCGAACCGCGACAGGGCTAGGGCCAATCGACATTCAAAAGGGTAAGTGCAAGAAAGGTCAGGGGAAAGAATTCCCCTGAAACCCCATCTTTTTTCTGCGGGTCCTTCGGACGTAGCTGTGGCAGCGTCAGCCTTTCAAAGCCCTGCGTCGGAGGTCCACGACCGCCAGAGGCTGGTGGTTCAGTCCAGGTAGCCCATGGCTGCACCTGCTGGCCCCGAAGCCCCACACCGACTGCCCGAGGCCAACTGACAGAAAAAAGATGGGGTTTCAGGGGAATTCTTTCCCCTGACCTTCCCTCCCGCCCCAAGTCGAATGTCGATCGGCGCTAGAGGAAGGATGCTGTTCCCACCCGCGGACCGGACAACTCGCAGCGGGGACCGGGGTGGACTTTCCACCCCGGCGGGGGCCAGGGGCAGCGCCCCCTGCCTTCACCGCTGTGTCTTCGCGCAGAAAAACGTGCTGCGGCCGGATTGGACGATGCGGGAGACGCCGTGGCAGCCGGGCGCGCCGGGGCAGAGCGGGCAGGGCTGGCCTTCGCGGTCATAGACGGAGAAGCGGTCCTGGAAGTGGCCGAGTTCCCCATCGGCCTGGACGTAGTCGCGCAGGGAGGAGCCGCCGGCGTCGATCGCGTCGTTCAGCACGGCCTTGATGGCGGGCACCAGCCGTTCGGCGCGGGCGCCGGGAATGGTGCCGGCGAGGCGGCGCGGGGAGAGGCCGGAGCGGAACAGTGCTTCGGCCACGTAGATATTGCCGAGGCCGGCCACCACGCCCTGGTCCAGCAGCGCTGCCTTGATCGGGGTCTGCTTGCCGGCGAGGGCGGCGCCGAGGATGGCGGGGGTGAAGGCGTCCTCCAGCGGTTCCGGCCCCATGGCGGCCAGCAGGCGGTGGGTGTCTTCCTCGGCGGTGGGGATCAGGTCGACGCTGCCGAAGCGGCGGGGGTCCACGAAGCCCACATGGGTACCGCCAGCGGTTTCCAGCAGCAGGTGCTCATGGAGAGGGGGCGGAGTGTTGGCGCCGCGTGGGCGGGCCACCATGCGGCCGGACATGCCCAGGTGGATCAGCACCGACTGGCCGTTGGAAAGGCGCATGAGCATGTATTTGCCGCGCCGGCGGAAGCCTTCGACGCGGGCGCCGGTCAGCGTGGCGGCGAGGCCGGCGGGGAAGGGCCAGCGCATGCCATCGCGCCGCGTCTCCGCATGCTGGATGGTCTGGCCGGTCAGGATGCCGGCCAGGCCGCGCATCACGGTTTCGACTTCGGGAAGCTCGGGCATGGGGCGATGTAGGCCGGGCGGCAGGAACTGACGAGGGAGGGGAGAAACGAAAAAGGCCAGGGACGAGATCCCTGGCCTTTTTCGTGCGCCTGAAGAGCGGCGTGGGCTTAGCGGCGCCGGCGGCGGAGCATGCCAAGAGCCAGCGGGATCATGCTAATGCCGATGCCGTTGCGGGCTTCCACCAGGGCGGTGCGGCGGATGGAAAGAGCCTCCAGCTCCGCCCGGCTCGGACGGTTCCGCATGGCCACCAGACCCAGGACCACAGCCAGGGCGATATCCACGCCGAAGATGATCAGGGCGCGGCCGAGCGGGCCCACATGCGGCCCCAGGGCAATCCAGGCGACGAGATGCAGCATGGCGAAGGCAGCGACGGCCATGACGCCTGCGGCGGCGAAGAGGATGCCGCGGCGCAGTTCACGCTGGACCCTGAGGCCAAGCCGGGCGCGCTCCGCCTCCCAGGCGACGGATGCGAGACGAAGCGCGCGCATGGATCAGCGCCCCAGCAGGCGGGCGAGCAGGTAGCCGGTGCCGGCGGCCATCAGGATCGCGGTGAAGGGGCGTTCCTTCACGAGGCTGGCGACGGTGTCGGCCTCCTTCTGCGCGGTGTGGCTGACATGCCCGGCGAAATCCTGGGCGCGGCCGGCGGCGCGGCTGACGGCGGGCGTCACGCGCTCTTCCATCAGGTGCTCGACCTTGCGGCGGAGGTCGGCGATGCGCTCCTCGACGGGCTCGAGGTCGATGCCGTGGATCGGGTTCGAAGCCATGTCGTCTCTCCTAGCGGATAAAAGGATGAGCGGGATAACGGGTCGGACCGCTGGCCAGCTTTAGCTTGGCCGGTGTTGCGGCCATTTCCAACCCCTCCTGCAGGAGGGGCCGGAGGATGGGATCAGCGGGTGGCGCGGTCGATGCTACGGCCGGCGCGCTCGGCGGGGCCCGGCGGATCGACCGCATCGCGGATGGCGGTGCCGGCATTGTCCAGGCTGCGGCCGGCACGCTCGGCGGGGCCGGGCTGGTGGCAGGCGGCCAAGGGGGCCAGCAGCGCCAGGGCCGTCAGAGCTTGCAGAGTCAGTTTGCGCATTCCGGTTTCTCCTTCGCCGTATGCCGCCCTAACGCGGCGTCAGCGTGACAAGTTGCGGAAAGCGTGAGCGGTGGCGTTCAGTTTTGCCATTCCGAGCGGGATTTGGAGGCCCACGGCTGCGGTGTGGCCGGGGTGGTCCGGGCCAGGGCGGCGGTGGCGCCGGATGGGGCGCAGGCGCCAGCCCGGCAGCGTCCGTAACGGGCTGTCAGGCCTGGTGGTTGCCCATGGCGCGGCCGGTCAGATCGCCTTCCCGCCGGCGTAGTGGGAAGCGGACGCGCAGCTCGGTGCCGGCGCCGGGGGTGGTCTGGCGTTCGATCTCGCCGCCCAGGTGCTGCGCGAAGCCCTGGATGAGGCGCATGCCGATGCCCTGCTCCTCCTCCTGCGGGCCGAGGCCCAGGCCGTCGTCGTGCACCAGGAGGATGACGGCCTCGAAATCCTCGTCCTCGCCTTCCGGCGTCATGATGCCGTCATGACGCACGGCGATGGTGATGGTGCCGGTGCGGGTATCGGGGAAGGCGTGCTTGATGCTGTTGGTCACCGCCTCGGTCACCAGCAGGGCCATGGAGACGGCCTGGTCGGTGACGATCTCCATGTCCTCCGCCTCGACCACCAAGCGGATGCGGCGGTCGGGGATCTCGCCCAGCGCGTTGAAGAGCTGCTTGGACAGCTCCTCCAGGAACGGGCGCAGCGCGATCGCCTCGAAGGTGCGGTTTGTGTAGAGGTGGCGGTGCAGCGTGGCCAGTGCCTGGACCCGGTCCCGCGCCGTGCTGAATTCGGCCCGGGCGGCGGGGTCGCGCAGCCGGCCGGCCTGCAGGTTCAGCAGGGAGGCGACGATCTGCAGGTTGTTCTTCACCCGGTGGTGGATCTCGGCCATCAGCAAGTCCCGCTGGCGGAGGGCGCCGTTCAGCTGCTCCTCCCGCGCCGCGATGGCGATGGCGGCGTCGTTGAACGCCTGTTCCAGCGCCCGGACCTCCTCCGGCTCGCCCCGGCTGGGCAGGCCGGGGAAGGGCAGGCCAGGGCGCCAGCCCCGCACGCGGCTGGCCAGCAGGCGCAGCGGGCGGGCGATGGCGATATCGGCGCCGACGACGATGACGATGAGGCAGGCCAGCAGGAACACCGCCAGCTCCAGCGCCCGGCGCAGCAGCAGGCTGCGGGCGTTGTTGCGGATTTCGGTGGTGGGCAGGCCGACGACCAGCCGCAGCCCTTGCTCGAGGTCCGAGATGGCGTAGGCGAAGTGGCTGCCGGCGCGGGAGAAGCCTTCCATCGCCTGGTTGGCTTGCAGCGCCAGCAGGCTGGCCATCAGCGGAGCGGCAGGCAGGTCGCTTTCCTCCGCCCCGGTCAGCGGCAGGGGGGTGTTCTGTCGGTCCATCAGCCAGACGTGGTCCGGCGTCACCGCCACGGACTGGGTTTCCTTGCGGACGAACACGTCCAGCAACAGGCCGGCGGCGACGATCATCTCCACCCGGCCATCGCGGACGACCGGCACGGCGCCGGTCAGCACCGAACGGTTGGTGAGGGTACCGGTCTTGAAGCGGTTGATGACGAAGGGCGGTGCTCCGTCAGTGATGGGTGCGCGGGCGGCCCGTTGGGCGAGGTCGACATATTCCGGGTTGCCGCGCGCCATGTCGGTCGGCAACCCGCTGCACAGCATGCGGCCTTCGCCATCCAGCAGCCAGATGTTGGAATAGCGGTTGCGGTGGATGCCCAGCAGGGTGGCCAGCCGGCGCTGGCATTGCGGGGAGGCGACGTCCACCAGCACGTCGCTGGTGGCGACGCCCTGCAGCAATTCCCGCATGCCGGAGAGGGCGGCACCATGACGTTCGGCCGCAACCTCACCCAGCAGGGTGACGGTACGGAGGCCTGAGGCGCGTTCGGATTCGTAGCCGAGGATGGCGTTGGCACCGGCGATGCCGATGACGGGGATGCTGGCGACGATGAGTAGCAGCAGCATCCGCCCCCGCACGGAGCGGAGTAGGACCCACGGCCCCCACCTGGAAGGTGGGGACTGTGGGGGCGTCACTGAGACCGGTCCTGCTCAATCAGTTTCAAGAGTTCCTCAGGGATCGGCTCACGGGCGATGTCGTCATACATGGCGTGCAGGCTGCGTTGCAGCCACAAGTCGAAGGCGGCGTCGGGCGTGCCCTTACGGGCACGACCCTCAGCCGAGCGTTCGGAGGCGTCAACCTCCTCCGCCGCTAATGCGCGCTTGTCAGACTGATCGTCCATTAGCTTTCCAGGTGCAGACCCTGCTCGCTGGCCATCTTGTTGCCCACACGGTTCGTAGCACCCCGGCGGCGGGTTTCGCCAGCCTGGGACTGAGCCGTATTGCGCTTCGCGGCCTTGGTGGGCTGGTCACCCGTCAGCCAGGCCTCAAGCTGCCGGCGAGCACGGAACACGCGGCACTTGGCGGTGCCGACGGCGCAACCCATGACTTCGGCGGCTTCCTCGTAGGACATGCCCTGCACCGTCACCAGCAGCAGCGCGGTGCGGTGGTCGGCGGGCAGGTCGGCCAGACGCATGCGGAGTTCCCGCAGGGCCAGGCTGTCTTCCTGCGCGGCGGGGCGGGCCAGCGCCTCGGCGGGGGCGTTGTCCATATCGCAGGTGTCGCGGCGGCGGCGGATATCGGACAGGAAGCGGTTCCGCAGGATGCGGAACATCCAGGCGCCGAAATTCGTGCCGGGGGTGAAGCTGTGCTGGGCTGCCAGCGCGTTGCTGACAGCGGCCTGCACCAGATCATCCGCATCGGCGCGGTTGCGGGTCATGGACACGGCCTGCACGCGCAGACGCGGCAGCAATGCCACCAGCTGGTCGTGGAAGCTGGGACCTTCATTCACGGTGACGGCTTCTACGGTCTCGGACGTGGCCACGTGATGGGTATCCTTATCGCCTTGCATGTCCGACCAATGCCGCAGCCGGAGAGGCGGTTGCATCGACCTTAAGAGAGTCACAGGATTCATCCACACTTTTTTGTGATGAAACTTTGCCGAGCCTGCGCTCGTTACGCGGGAGAACCATGCCACCCAATGGACGAGACACTGTTACCAAGCATGCCGAGCCGGGCCAGGCATCTCAGTCCCGTGGCCCACGGTCGGGAAAGCTCCGCGCCAGGGCTGCGCGCGCCCGCGCAACCCGTGCCTTCACGGTACCCACCGGCGCGCCCACGATGACGGCAGCCTCCTCATGCGACAGCCCGTGGGCGCCCACCAAGATTAGGGCCTCCCGCTGCGGCAGCGGCAGGGTCTGGAGCGCGCGCCCCAGGTCGTCGATCTCGCCATGACCCTCCTGCGGGGAAGGGACGGCCTCATCGGCCGGCGGCATACGTTCCAACGCCCGTCGCTCCGTGCCGCGGCGACGGATCTGTTCCAGGAAAACGTTCCGCAGAATGAAGAACACCCAGGCCCTGGGGCTGGTTCCCGGCTCCCATTGCGATTCTGCCCGCAAGGCACGCAAGACCGCTTCCTGAACCAGGTCGTCCGCCAAGGCGGTGTCCCGTGCCAGGAAGCGCCCGAAGGCACGAAGGTCCGGCAGCAGCCCTGGCAAAGCGTCACGAATCGACTCGGCACGCGTCTCGGTCATTCAGTGTCTCGGACATCTTGCGATAAACAACGCCTTGGCGACCTTTCCCACAACGCGCAAAACAGTGCCAGACTTCAGGACTGACATGAGGTGCCCTCCATGAACGCCGTCACCCAAGCCGACCTGCTGCGGAGCCTGCCCCCGGCCCGCCGTTACGCCCGTGCCCTGACCGGCGGCCAGAGTGCCGGCGACGCGCTGGTGGGTGCCGCCCTGAAGGCCGGGCTGCCGGACCTGCCGGCGCGCCTGGCGCTGTATGCCGGCGTGACCCGCTTGGCGCCGCCGCCTGCCAAGCCGCCACAGGGCGCGGTGCTGCCCGCCCGCCAGCGCCAGTTGCTGTTGCTGACGGCGCTGGAGGAACTTTCCCTCGACGAGGCCGCGACCGTGCTGGGCGTAACTACCGAGGTGGCTGAGACCGAGCTGGAAGAGGCCCGCATGGCGCTGCGCAGCGCCGCCGCCACGGACGTGCTGGTGATCGAGGACGAGCCGATCATCGCCATGGATGTGCGGCAGCTGGTGGAAGCCTGCGGCCACCGCGTCGTCGGCGTTGCCGCGACCGAGGCACAGGCGGTGCGGCTGGCCGAGACCAAGCGCCCCGGCCTGATCCTGGCCGACGTGAACCTGGGCGCGGGCGGCGACGGCATCACCGCCGTGGGCCGCATCCAGGAGCGGCTGAAGGTGCCGGTCATCTTCGTGACCGCCTACCCCGAGCGGCTGCTGACGGCGGAGCGGGTGGAGCCGGCTTTCGTCATCTCCAAGCCCTTCGAGCCACTGGCACTGGCGATCGCCACCTACCAGGCCGTGTCCTCCACGGTGCCGATCGAGTGAGCGAACGGCGAAGCTGAAACCGGGGCGTCATCCGTCACGTTGCTCTGCCATCGTACCACCGGATGGTCCGGGCGGGACGGAGCGGAGGACACACCCGATGACACGGGACCGCATCGCCGGCAGCTGGAAGCAGATGACGGGCATGATGAGGGAAGGCTGGGGCAGGTTGGTGGCGGACGAGACCGCCATCCGCCGGGGCCAGCGGGACCGGTTGATCGGGCGCATCCAGCATCGCCACGGCGTGATGCTGGATCTGCCGCCCCGGCACGCGCACGGAACCGCCGGCCAGGCATGAACTTGATCCACCCCGGCTTCTAAGGATTCCCCGCCATGCTCTACTGGACTCTCATCTTCCTGGTCATCGCCCTTGTGGCCGGTGTCCTTGGCTTCAGTGGCATCGCTTCGGCAGCCAGCGGCATCGCCAAGATCCTGTTCGTCGTGTTCCTGGTGCTGTTCCTGATCTCGCTGATCGCGGGCCGCGGATGGGCCTTCGGCTAAGCGCCTTCCGGCGTTCTTCAACGGAAAAGGCGGGTCCCGACTGGGGCCCGCCTTTTTTTGTGGCTTTTGCTGATGGGTGGGGGAAGGCCGGGGAAAGAATTCCCCGGACCCCTTCTTTATTTCTTCGAGTTTGGTGTGGCGCTTCAGGACTGAGGGCGGACGCTGCTTGATGATTTTATAAATGGGCCACAAGGGCGGAGCTGTCAGTCGCCGGAGGTCTAAGACCTCCGGCGCACCCAGCCGTCATTCAGGTGCACCGCTTCGACAGCCACGCCCCAAAAACTCGAAAAAAGAAAGGGTCTGGTCCAGATGAGGTGCTGAGCGGGTTGTGTCGGACGGACGCCAGCATGAGACGGTAGAGGTCATCCTGCCGGTGGTTGAAGCGGAATTCGCACTCCTTGAGGAAGAGCGGAAAACTGGCTGAGGGCACGCCGTTGAACTTCGCCAGGCGGCGTTTGGAGAAGCTCCAGAAGCTTTCGATGCCATTGATGTGGACGCCATCCTGGGCGAACTGGTCGTCCTGATGCCGGATCCTATGGTGCTGGGCGAAGCCGGCTTCGACCAGGCCGTTGTAGCCTTTCCAGCCGTCGGAATTGATGCTGGCGGAGAGGTCGACCCTACCCTGGATGATGGCGTGCAGCGTTGATTTGGAACAGTTTCTGACGATCTGGGTATGCACCCGGCCGCCACGCTCCAGAATGCCGAAGACAGGGGTTTTGCGGCCGGCACCCCGGCCGCGTTTGCCGCGGACGCGGGCGGCACCGAAGTAGCTTTCATCGACTTCCACTTCGCCGACGAAGGGGCAGTCACGGGTGGCGATTTCGACCATGCGGGCGCGGAAGAGGGTGAAGAGGCGGAGGGTGGTTTTGCGGTCGAGGCCGGCGAGTTCGGTGGCCTGGGAGGCGGTGAGATCGGCGCAGAAGAGGCGCAGGATCTGACGGAATTTGGCCTCTGAAATGCGCGTGTGGCGCAAATAGCGATTTCTCTGAGCCATCACAGCACCTTAGCAGGTGCTCAGACCTCCTCATCTGGACCAGACCCAAAAGAAAAGAAGGGGTCTGGGGAATTCCTTCCCCAGCCTTCTTCTTCACCCCTCCCCAGGGCGATCAGGTCTCGCGGTTGATCAGATCGGCCGGCAGGTCGCGGTTGTGGAATTTCTTGAACATCGTGTTCAGTTCGCCGCTGTTGAACGAGGTGCGGATCCATTCGTTCAGCCAGGTCTTCAGCGTGTCCTCGCCCTTGGGCAGGGCCATGCCGAGGTTCAGTTCCTGCTGCACGAACTTCACGTCCAGCCGGTTGTTGGCGCGCTTCTCGTTCATGCTGGCCAGCACGGCGGTCTGGGTGGAGACGAGGTCGAGCTGGCCGGAGACGACGGCGGTGATCAGCGTCGCGTCATCCTCGAAGCGGATGATCTCGGCGCCGCGGGCGTTCTGGGTGACCATGACGTCGTTGACGGTGGCGCGCGTCACGCCGATGCGCTTGCCGACGAGGCCGGCATAGTCCTTCACCGCCAGGCTGGGGATGCCGGCGACGATGATGTCCAGCGTTGCGTAGGGAATGGTGAAGTCGATCGCGCGCTTGCGTTCCGGCGTGATGGCGAGCGAGGCGATGAGGATATCGGCCTTGCGCGTCTGGATGGTGGGGACGCGGGCGGCGTTGGTGATCTGCACCAGGTCCAGTTCCGCGCCCAGGGACTTGGCAATCATCTTCGCCGTCTCGACATCCGAGCCGGTGGGGTTGAGGCCGGCATCCATGAAGGCGAAGAGGGGGATGCCCATCGCCACGGCGATGCGGACCTTCTTGGCCTTCTGGATGTCGGCCAGGCTGTCAGCCCGCGCGGGCAGGGCGATGAGGCTGGCGGCACCGAGGCCGGCGGCGCCGGCGAGCAGGGTGCGGCGGTTGATGATGGTCATTCCTGTTGTCGTCCTCTGTTGATTTTTATTTGGGCTGGTCGGTAGGGCGCCGGTGGCCGGGTTGGTGGCCAGGCCGGTCCTACAGCTCGCTGCCCAGGAAGCTCTTCAATTCGGGGGTCTTGGGCGCGGCGAACATCTCGGCGCCGCCGACTTCCCAGACCAGGCCATCGCGCATGAAGATGGTGCGGTTGGCCACGCGGCGGGCGAAGCCCATCTCGTGCGTCACGGTGATCATGGTCATGCCGTCCCGCGCCAATTTCTCCATCACGCGCAGCACTTCGCCGGTGAGATGCGGGTCGAGCGCCGAGGTCACTTCGTCGAACAGCATGACCTTGGGCTGCATCGCCAGGCTGCGCGCGATGGCGACGCGCTGCTGCTGGCCGCCGGAGAGCTGCTCCGGGTAGGAATCCGCCTTCTCCGCCAGCCCGACCTGGGCGAGGCAGGCGCGGGCGAGGTCCTTGGCGGCGGCGTTGCCGATGCGCTTCACGCGGCGGGGGGCGAGGGTGACGTTCTGCTCCACCGTCAGGTGCGGGAACAGATTGTAGCTCTGGAAGACGATGCCGACATCCTGGCGCAGGGCGCGCAGTTCCGCATCGCTGCGCTGGGTGCCGACATGGTGGCCGCAGACCTCGATGCTGCCGGCCTGGATGCTCTCCAACCCATTGATGCAGCGGAGCGCGGTGGACTTGCCGGAACCGCTGGCGCCGATGATGGCGACGACCTCCCCCGGCGCGACGTCGAAGGAGACGCCTTTCAGCACTTCCAGCGGGCCGTAGCTCTTGCGGACATCCTTGAGAGCGACAGCGGGGAGCGCGACAGCGGGGGCGTTAACGGCGGCCGACATTCAACGTCCTTTCGAGGGAGCGGCTCCACGCCGTCAGCGGGTAGCACAGGACAAAATACATCGTGCCGGCGATGCCGAAGACGAGGAAGGGCTGGATGGTGGAGTTGTTGATGACCTGCGCCGCGCGCGTCAGCTCCACGAAGCCGACGACGGAGGCGAGGGAGGTGTTCTTCAGCATCTGCACCATGAAGCCGACGGTCGGCGGCGTGGCGATGCGCGCGGCCTGCGGCAGGATGACATCGACGAAGGCCTGCCAGCGGGTCAGCGCCAGGCACTCGGCGGCCTCGCGCTGGGTGCGCGGCACGGCTTCGACGCAGCCCTTCCAGATCTCGCCGAGGAAGGCACTGGCATTGATCATCAGCGAGATGGCGGCGGCCACCAGGGGCGGCACCTCGATCCCGAAGACGCCAA
>Ga0308159_1005017_pt1 | contig 11532 bp, 9 predicted proteins | sample PhyCR1_FD_201040 | JGI IMG/M metagenome (GOLD analysis project Ga0308159, IMG submission 201040) | Phyllosphere microbial communities from UC Gill Tract Community Farm, Albany, California, United States - DLSLC.R1 | ecosystem: Host-associated > Plants > Phyllosphere > Unclassified | place: USA...
TCGCCGGTACGCAGGATTTCTATCTGCGCGCGTTCGATACCGCAAACGGTAAAGAGATCTGGAAATCCCGTCTGCCGGTCGGCAGCCAGTCTGGCCCGATGACCTACGTTTCACCGAAAACCGGTAAGCAATACATCATCATCAGCGCCGGTGGCGCACGTCAGTCTGCAGAACGCGGCGACTACGTGATTGCCTACGCACTGCCTGACGAAAAGTAAGATTTAGCAGTCAATGACAAAGCCCGCTGGTGAAGACCGGCGGGCTTTGTCATTGAAGAGATTAAGGCAAACGTGCAGCCTGATGTCGCAGACCTTTAAAAATTGCATCACTGATTTTTGCCGGAAAATTACCACTCCTGATCCCAGGTACACTTTTCCTGCGGATTATTATCCCTTGGCGTGATCTGTAGCTCTAAATCCAGCGCCGCCAATAACTTAAACAGTGTTTCCAGACGGGTGCCGTCCGGATAATCTCAGTGTATCCCTTGTAAGGGATAAATCGAAGTTTATCCCTTAAAGCAGATAAAATTGAAATATCCCTTTCAGGGGATAATACAGCCTGAAAGCTGTAAAATATAAATACAGTTTATACGCTGTAATTTGCCCACTACCGCCTCCTCATGCTCAAATACCTGTTCCACGCACGGATGAAACCTCATGAAAAAAAGCGAATTTATCGCTCAGGATTTACTGAGCAAGATTTATCAGAACAGCGGTTCGGTGCCGGAGAGATTACCTCCGGAGCGCCAGCTGGCGGAAGAATACGGGGTTTCGCGCTTTACCGTGCGTAAGGCACTGGAAAAGCTGGTCAGTATCGGAGCGGTGCATATCGTGCAGGGTTCGGGCATTTACATCAATGCGGGTGTCAGCAGCAATCCGCTGATTTACAACTCTGTGACCGAGAAAAAATTCGCTGAAATCAGTTTCAAAATGCTCGAATTGCACAAGCGCCGGCCAGATAAAGAGGAACAACAGGTATTCGGTTTAAGCACCGACGACTTTATCTGGGCGTTCACCCGCTTGCGGCGGATTAATCTGCGCAATGTGCAGATTGAATATTCCCGTATGCCCGCGGAAGTGTTTGCCGATTTGAATCAGAAAACCATTGAGCATTCCATTCAGCAATATGTGTTGAGTAAGGGCTACGCGATTTCGCATTCCCTGACCCGTTACCAGGCCGTCACGATTAATAAAGAGCAGGCGCAAATACTTGGCTGTAAAAAAGGCATTGCCGCCATGCATATCACCAACAGAGGTATTTTGCAGGGCGGCAAGGTTTATGCGTTCAGCGATATCGTCGATATCGATTATTCCTGCACCTACGTCATCCCGTTTAATCAGGACAATCTGGCTTTTCGCCAGACGTAAGCGCGTTAAGGCGTGTGGATCACGCCATCCGGCAGACGGCTTTGCGTCCATTCATGCGGACGATAGACCACAGGAAATTCTGCCGCAGCCTGTTGGTTAAAGCCCACGCCAATCCCCGCTTCTTCTCCCGGATAGAAATAACCGTTCTCCGGTGCCCGTGCGCCTGGAAAGACCTGCTGCGTGTTAGCCGGATACGCGACAAATTCCTGGATTGCCGCATTATGCAGATGAATATTCAGATGCGTATTTACCGCAGCACCAATCGGGGTCATGTCCGGCGGACAATGCCAGGCCAGACGCACGCCAAAACTCTGGCAGAAATGCGCCAGTTTTAAGGCTGGCGTGATACCGCCGATTTGCGAAACGTGGCAGCGGATAAAGTCGATCCGGCGGTTGATAATCAGATCTTTCCATTCAGCAGGATTATTAAATAATTCGCCGGTTGCCAGCGGAACCGCGGTCTGACTGCGGATCTGCGCCAGCCATTCGTTCTGATCGGGCGGCAGAATGTCTTCAATAAAGTAAGGCCGGTATTGTTCAACGGCTTTGGCGAACTGCACCGCCTGCTGCGGGAACAGCCGTTCATGAACATCGTGCAGAATGTGGAACTGATTGCCGTATTTTTCACGCAGCGCTTTGAACATCGCCAGCGTGTTATCGATGTACTGATCCTGATCGTAATACGCACCCGCCGTCGGTTCACGGGTGCTGTGAAAATCACGCGCATTGCCGCCGTAAAAACCCAGCTGACAGCGGATGTGGCGGTAACCTTCGGCTAGCAGACGATCGACTTCGCCGTACAATGCTTCCAGCGTTTCACCCGCGGCGTGGCTGTACGCCGTCACTGCATCTTTCGATTTCCCGCCAAACAAATGATACAGCGGCATATTCGCCAGTTTGCCTTTGATATCCCACAACGCCATATCAATACCCGCGATAGCATTGTTGATCACCGGCCCGTTACGCCAGTAAGCGTTCACCATCATCATCTGCCATAAATCTTCTATATGATTCGCATCGCGTCCCATCAGCAGCGGTTTGAGATATTCATCCACCATCAGTTTCACCGCCAGCGGGCGCTGCTGGAATGTCGCGCAGCCCAGACCGAAGACTCCACGATCTGTTTCAATTCTGACCACCACTAAATTATGACGATCGGGACGTGTTATCTGGCATTCGATATTGGTAATCAGCACAGGCTGCATGATAAATCCTTAATAAAAACCGTTATTCCTTTTCATAAAAAAGGCGGCGGGAATATTCGTATTGGCGTTATTTCAACGTATTTTTATCCTGCTTGTAAACCTAAAATTCAGGCTTTTATTTTGGTTTGAAAGCACGGCGTATTTTCGATAAAAAAACAGACCAATTTGGCATTGATGTGCAAAATAAGCGCCATTCAGTGAAGTTTTGTGATGAAGATCCTGTTTTATTGGTTTGTTTTTGAAAACCACCCTCATTACACTCCCCTTCAATCAAATAAAGAATAATTCATTTTTTCGTCGCGGGGTTCAGGGTGAATACAGAAATAATACAGTCAGTCATTAAACTGGTCGGCGGTGCGGGAAATATTAATAAAGTCTGGCATTGTATGACCCGTCTGCGTTTTGATTTACGTGACGAAAATAAAGTGGCATGGGAAGAAATTAAAAATCTGCCCGGCGTACTGGGCGCACAAAGCCAGAGTGATCAGGTGCAGATCATTATCGGGCCGAAGGTGAATATCTGGTACGAAGCCATCGTGTCACAGCTGGATCCGGTAACCGGAAATTCAGAAACAGCAACAGGAAATGTTTCCACAAAAGGACGTAAAAGTCTGATCTCGATGTTCATGGATACCGTCTCCGGCGTGTTCGGCCCGATCGTTCCGGCCATCGCGGGCGCGGGGATGATCAAAGGTTTGCTGGCCGGACTGATCGCCCTGAAGGTGATTTCAGCCAAAAGCGAAACGGTGATGATCATCGATTTGATCGCCAGCGGCGTGTTTTACTTCCTGCCGTTTTTCCTCGCGGTTTCTGCGGCGAAGATCTTCAAAACCAATGAATACCTGGCCGCCGCCGTGGCCGCCTGTCTGATGTATCCGACGCTGATGGACGCCGCGAAAGCGCTCGCCAGTCATACCGCTGGCGCACCTACCGCGTTGTATTTTATGGATGTGCTGCCGGTATCTGTTTTCAACTATTCGGCGAGTGTGATCCCGGTGATTTTCTCGGTGCTGGCGCTGAGTTACATCCACCGCTGGGTGGACAGAATCATGCCGGACGTGCTGAAAACCGTGTTTACACCCACACTGACACTGTTCATTGCGGCACTGGTATCGCTGACGCTTATCGGTCCGGCGGGGATTTATCTCGGTAAGTTGCTGGCGTTTGGCATTCAGGGATTGTTTGACGTGTCTGCAGTATTTGCCGGATTTATTGTCGGTGCGATCCGCCCGGTGGCGATCCTCACCGGTATGCATCACGCGATGACGCCGATTGCGTTGCAGAACTTTACCGATCAGGGCTGGGACATGCTGATGCCGATGATGTTTATGGCCAACATGGCAATTGCCGGATCAACGTTTGCGATTTACTTCCACGTCAAAACCCGCGAGCAAAAATCCGTGGTGCTGTCTGCGGCAATTTCCGGCCTGCTGGGGATCACCGAACCTGCGCTGTTTGGCGTGCTGACGCGCTACAAAAAAGCGTTTATCGCCACCACCATCAGCAGTTCTGTGGCGTCTGCATTTATCGCGTTCTTCGGGGTGCGGTTGTACGGCTATATTCTGTCGAGTATTTTCAGCCTGCCCGCCTACATCGGTCCGTATTTTATCTACATTCTGATGGGCCTGGTGCTCTCGCTTGGGCTGTCATTTACGCTGACGTATCTGATGGTCGTCAAAAACAAAGGCACCGAACAATCGGTGCCTTTGGTTAATCAGACGCGCTGAGGTTTATCAGGCCGCTGTCTTTGAATGCGAAATCTCAGACAGCGGTGCGTTCTGAATAAGATTGGTCAGACGTCCGATATTTTCGATTTCCACTTCAATCTTGTCATTCTCATGCAGGAACAACGGCGGTACGCGGGTTTTACCGACGCCGCCCGGTGAACCGGTCATGATCACATCGCCCGGAGAAAGCTGAGTAAATGTGCTGATATAGGCAATCATCTGCGGAATAGTGTGGATCATGCTGGCGGTCGTATCGTCCTGCACCAGCCGGTCATTCAGCCAGGTTTTGATACTCAGGTTTTGCGGGTCGCCCACTTCATCCGGCGTCACCATCCACGGGCCAAACGCCCCCGTCGACGGCCAGTTTTTTCCGGCGGTGTACCATTTATGCTGCCAGTCACGTACTGAGCCATCCATATAACAGCTGTAACCGGCGACAAAATCGAGCGCATCATCTGCTGAAATATTGCGGCCGGTGCGGCCGATAATAATCGCCAGTTCACCTTCATAATCAAACTGCTCTGAAGAAGCCGGTTTGATAATGGTGCCATTGTGTCCGACCTGGGAATCCGCAAAACGGACAAACAGGGTTGGCGCGTCGCTGGTTTCATTAAATTCTTTGCGCTTTTCCGCGTAGTTCATGCCCACGCCGAAGATTTTTCCCGGACGGTCGATAACCGGCAGGAAACTGATGTCATTCAGTTGAAGATCCGCAGGCAGATCAGCGTAGCGTTGCAGCCCGGAAAGTGAATGGCGTGCCATGAATTCGTTAATATCGCGGCATCCTGAGTGACTGCCGACATCGACAATCCCCTCTTCTTTATAGATGCCGAAGCTTTTGGTGTGGTCTTTACTGATGGTGAAATTAACAATTTTCATAGATGCACTTAGATTCTTATTTTACTTAAAAACAGGTAAATTCGCTGGCGTTCGTGTTGCGAAAACGGCTTGCCCGTCGCAACGTTGGCGTGATTATTGACCCTGCCTCTCATGCCTTCTACTATATTTTATTATCAAATCGATGAATTTCAGGAATCAATGTTAAATAACAGAGACTTAGAGTATTTTGTGACAGCCGCAGAGATGATGAATTTGAGACTTGCGTCACAAAATTTAAATATAACTCAGCCTGCGCTTTCGAAATCCATCACCCGTTTAGAGAAAGAACTGAACATCAAACTGTTCAAACGGGCAGGTCGCGGGCTGGAACTGACCGAAGCAGGACGGGTGCTCTATCAGCGTGGTTTAGCGCTGCAAAGTTCCTACCTTGAGCTGGGCGAAATCATGAATGAACTGAGCAGCGGCGCGGGCGGGATTGTGCGCGTCGGCGTTTCCGGTTCCGCAACGCAATTCCTGCTCCCTGAAATCTGCAAAATGCTGCAATCGCAGGTGCCGAATATGAAACTGGAAATCCAGATCGGCATGAACGACGTACTTTTTACGTTGCTGGAACGTCATGCCATCGATGTGATTATCGGTCCGCTGGTCAATTACGACAGTCCGGTGGTGCAGTTGCCGGTCACCGCAGACCGGGTGATCGTTGCCGCCTCACGCGACCATCCGCTAGCCGGTAAACCCGCCAGTCTGCGCGAACTCAGCCGTTATGGCTGGATTTTACCGGCGAAAACCGTCTCGATGCGCCAGTGGCTGGATAAGATGTTCTATGAAAATCATTGCTCGCCACCAGACGTCAAAGTGGAAATCAGCTCGCTGGCATCGGTGCCGGGACTGATCGCGAAAAGCGGTTTGCTAAGTTTTTTGTCCGAAAACATTCTGGTCGAAGAAGAATTTCTTTCGCGGCTGATCCGTATCGATAACGATCAGTTAGTGATGGAACGTCGGGTGGGCATCACCTGGCTGGAAGGCGCGTTTCTCTCACCGGCGACGCAAAAAGTGATCGACGTGACCAAAAGCGTCGGGCAAAAAATGCAGATGGAAGCCCGCCGGATCCTCGAAGACTGAAATCCGGCGGGCAGGTTTATATCAATCGGTTTTACACCAGATGACAGGCCACGCGGTGACCGTTTTCCACTTCACGCAGCAACGGAGTTTCCGCCCGGCAACGAGCCATGGCGTGAGGGCAGCGGGTGTGGAAACGACAACCGGCGGGCGGTTTTGACGGATCCGGGATTTCCCCGCTGACCATCGCGACCGGTTCGCTGTCGGGATCGAGCGTCGGCACCGCCGCCAGCAGCGCCTGCGTGTACGGATGCAAAGGCCGCTCAAACAGCACATCCCGACTGGCGGTTTCCACCAGCTGGCCGAGATACATCACCGCCACGTCATCACAAAGATGTTCCACCACGCCAAGATCATGCGAGATAAACAAAAATGTCACGCCGTGATCGTCGCGTAAATCCGAGAACAAATTGATGATCTGCGCCTGAATGGACACATCGAGCGCCGAAATAGGTTCATCGGCAATGATAAAATCCGGTTGCAGGATCAGCGCACGGGCAATGCCAATACGCTGGCGCTGACCGCCGGAAAATTCATGCGGAAAGCGGTTGTAATGTAACGGGGACAGCCCGCAGATTTTCATCACTTCCAGCACTTTTTCCCGCAGTTCTGCGCGTGAACATAACCTGTGCTCAAGCATCGCCTCGCCAATGGCGTCGCCGACGCGGATGCGGGGATTCAGCGAACTGTACGGATCCTGAAACACCAGCTGGATTTTCGGACGCAACGCTTTCAGTTGTTTTGGCTTCAGGGCATGAAGTTCTTCGCCACGAAATTTCACGCTGCCCGCGGTTTTGTCATACAGCCCAAGCAGCGTGCGCCCTACCGTGGTTTTGCCGCTGCCAGATTCCCCGACCAGCCCGAAAATCGTGCCCTTGCGGATGTTAAAACTAACGCCATCAACCGCCCGCAGCTGACCGGTTACCTGTCCGAATACGCCGTCGCGGATCGGGAAATACTTTTTCAGCCCGTCGACTTCAATCAGATATTCCGCGTTCATGGTTGCAGCTCCGTGTCTTTATTCTCATGCGCCGTCGTTAACCCGCTATAGAAACAGGCGGCCTGACGGTGTTTTCCTTCCAGCGGCGGGATCCCTTCGCGGCAACGTTCGGTGGCGCGCGCACAACGATCGGTGAATGCACAGTAAGGCGGTAATGCGGCCAGACTTGGCACTTGTCCCGGAATGGAATACAAGCGGCGGCGACGTTCTCCCGCGGTGGGCCGCGAAGCGATCAGCCCCTGCGTATAAGGATGCAGCGGATTACGCAGCACATCGGCGGTCGCGCCCTGCTCGACAATTTTACCGGCATACATCACCACCACGTGATCTGCCATCTGAGCGATCACGCCTAAATCGTGGGTGATAAGCATCAGCGCCATATGATTTTGCTGTGCCTGATCGCGCAGTAAACGCAGGATTTGCGCCTGCACGGTGACATCGAGCGCAGTGGTGGGTTCATCCGCAATCAGCAGCTGCGGCTTACAACTGAGTGCCATCGCAATCATGATGCGCTGCAACATGCCGCCGGAAAGCTGGTGCGGATAACTGGTCATCAGGCTTACCGCCCGCGCCAGTCCGACTTCAGTGATCATCTGCGTTGCCAGTGTCCACGCCGATTTCGGTGATTCACCACGATGGCGGATCAGCGGTTCCACCAGCTGTTCGCCAATGGTCAGCACCGGATTGAGCGCGGTCATGGGTTCCTGGAAAATCATCGCCAGCTGATTGCCGCGCAGATCCGCCATTTGTGACGAACGCAGTTTCAGCAAATCACGCCCCTGAAACAGGATTTCTCCGCCATCAATGCGGGCGGCCTGTGGCGGTAATAACCCCATCAGCGACATCGCCGTGACGCTTTTTCCACAGCCTGATTCACCAACCACGCCGACAGTCTGCCCGGCCTGAATGTCGAACGTGACGTCCTGCACCGCACGCACACGTCCTTCATCGCTGGCAAAAGATAATGAAAGCTGGTTAAAACGGATCAAGGGATCAGTCATTTTTTGCTCCGTTTCATTTTGGGATCGAGCGCATCACGCAGGCCATCGCCCAGCACATTAATCGCAATCACCGTAATAAAAATCGCCACGCCCGGCGGCATCCACAACCATGGACGGCGCTGAAAGTCGATCAGGCTGTTCGCGGCATCCATCATATTTCCCCATGACGGCGTTGGCGGCACCACGCCTAATCCCAGATAGCTGAGCGCAGATTCGCTGAGGATGGCGTTCGCCACGGCCATCGTTGCCATCACCACCAGGATCGGCACGGTATTGGGCAGTAAGTGACCGAACAGGCGACGGCGCGACGACAATCCGAGAACCTGAGTCGCCAGCATAAAATCGCGTTCGCGCAGTGAAAGGATCTGCCCGCGAACCAGACGCGCCAGTTTCGGCCATTCCAGCAAACTGAGCATAACGATCACCATGTACACGCGGGAGTCCGGCGAGAAATCCAGTTCAGACAGCATCGCGCCCATCACGATCAACAGCGGCAAACTTGGAATGGTCATCACCAGATCGGCAAAGCGCATGATGATTTTGTCGGTGATACCGCCGACATAGCCGGATACAGCGCCCATCAGATAGCCGAGCGTCACGGAGAGCAACATAGTCAGCATGCCGATAATCAGCGAGATGCGCCCGGCCAGCAGCAGCCGCGTATATACATCACGCCCGAGAAAATCGGTACCCAGCCAGTGCTCAGCATTGGGCGCTTTATTGATCATCAGCGCATCGGTCGCATCATCCCGCCATGGCGAATAGTAAGGGCCCACTATGCACCAGACCGCCATTACCACCAGTAAAATCAGGCAGAGCATCGCCAGACGGTTCTGACGTAAAGCACGCCAGGCCTGTAACCAGGGTGACGGTGTCACCTGTGCCAGTGCGGGGATCTGTGCTTCACGTAACCGCCGGTTGGTAGAAAATAAAGAGCCAAACATCACGACCTCACACGAATGCGCGGATCCGCCCACGCATACAGGACATCAGCAATCAGGTTGCCAAGAATGGTTAATACCGCCAGAAACAACGTAAACCCCATCAGAACCGGGTAATCACGCGCCGCCAGTGAATCAATGTGAATGTGCCCTGCTCCGGGCCAGTTAAAAACTTTTTCGGTGATCAGCGCTCCGGAAAACAGCCCCGGCAGCTCGAAACCCAGCAGCGTAATAATCGGCAGCAGCGCATTTCGCAGCGCATGTTTCAGGATGACCGTGCGCTCACGCAGGCCTTTGGCGCGCGCGGTACGGATGAAATCCATACGCACCACGTCCAGCATACTGGCGCGGAAATAACGCGTCAGGCTGCCTGCCTGCAACATCACCAGCGCCACTACCGGCAACACCAGATGCGCAGCCACTTGTGCTACCCACGCCCAGCCCGTGGCATCGCTGCCTGTATTGGTCATACCGCCCACCGGCAGCCAGTGAAGATCCACGGCAAACCATTTAATCAGCAGCAGGCAAAGGAAGAAGGTCGGGAAGGACATCGCGGCAAAAATCACAATGCTCACCACATGGTCGAACAGGGAGTAAGGTTTCATCGCAGAGACAATGCCCACCGCCAGCGCGATCCCCCAGTACAGCACCATCGCAATGGTGGCGAGCAGGAAGGAGTTCCAGATGTACTGGTTCAGCAGCTGACTGACGGGGATCTGATATTGCAGCGAGAAGCCGAGATCGCCGTGCAGCAGATTACCCAGCCAGTGCAGATAACGGCTGAGCAGCGGTTGATCCAGTCCATAAAGCGCTTTAAGTTCGGCGGCGCGCTGCGCAGTCAGGGTGATATTTCCGTCAATGAAATCGCCCGGCGTTTTGGCAAACAGCATGAAGATGAGCAGTGAAGCGAGGAACAACATCGGAATGGTTTGAAGCAAACGACGCAGAATGAAATTTCTCATGACTTTCTCATTGAAGCTGCCGGAAGGATCCGGCAGCCGCATTATTTCTGATTATTTTACGATTTTGACGTCCGGCAGACTGCCGGTCAGTCCGTTATAGATATCCGGTTTAAAACCGGTCACGCGGGCGCTGCTGGCCGAGAGAATTTTACGGTTACCCAGCAGGATCACCGGCGGATCGTTCGCCAGCACTTTATACAGTTCATGATAAATCGGCTTACGCTTTTCGATATCCAGCGTGGCGTTGCCTTCAATGATCAGCTTATCGACTTCAGGATTGTTATAGCCCGATTCCGTGGACTCTGTGCTGTAGTAATCCCAGACGCCATCGTGCGGATCGTTAAGCGTGCTTGTACTGAACGACGCCAGATCGTAATTCCCGGCCTTGCGCTGAGACATCAGCGCGTTGAAATCCACCACCTGTGGTTTCAGCAGCACACCGATTTTCTGATAGTTCTCTTTAGCGATCGGGATCAGCGCATCGTTCAGCACTTTTTTGCTGACCAGCAGCGTCAGTTCAAGACGTTTACCGTCTTTCACACGGATCCCGTCACTGCCGGCTTTCCATCCTGCTTCATCCAGCAATTTGTTGGCCTGCGCCGGATCGAATTTGTACGGATTCACGCCATCAGTGTTATACGCCCAGGAAATCGGCGCGATCGGCTCAATCGCCACCGATCCATAGCCCTGATACACCACGTCGATCAGTTTCTGGCGATCCAGACCATAAATCAGCGCCTGACGGACTTTCACATCCTGCAATGCAGGGCGTCTGACGTTGAACTCAATCTTGCTGTAATCGCTGGAACCGTACAGGTTGATATTGGCAAAGCCGAGCATCTTCAACTGTTCGATATCATCCGGGCGGGAAGTGAACGCGTCATAATCGGTGTCACCCGTCTGGAATAACTGGAAATTAGTCGACGGATTGGTCACGCGATAGATAAAGCGCGGAGTCGGCGGTACGCCATGATAGTAATTCGCGTTGGCGTGGAAACGGATCTCCTGCCCCGGAATATATTTGTCGTACACATACGGGCCATTGCCCAGAGGTTTGCCGTGCAGCGTGCGCAGATAATCGAGATTACCGCGCGTGTAGCCTTTGCCGTAATAGGCTTTCGAAAGTACCGGTCCGCCGATTTTTTGCAGCGTGGTGGCGCCCGGTTGCGTGGTAGTGACCTGCAACGTCAGCGGGTCAATCACTTTCAGGCCACTGATGCTGTCGGCCTTGCCCTGCTTATAGTCATCACCGCCGGCAATGTGCGCCAGCGTGATATCGGTGTCGCCGTCATATTTTGGGTCGTACAACACGGTCAGCGTGAACGCGACGTCTTCTGCCGTCAGCGGAGAACCATCGCTGAATTTCAGGT
>Ga0308159_1005018_pt1 | contig 11532 bp, 9 predicted proteins | sample PhyCR1_FD_201040 | JGI IMG/M metagenome (GOLD analysis project Ga0308159, IMG submission 201040) | Phyllosphere microbial communities from UC Gill Tract Community Farm, Albany, California, United States - DLSLC.R1 | ecosystem: Host-associated > Plants > Phyllosphere > Unclassified | place: USA...
CGCACGGCTACCGACAAGGCTAGGGGGATAACCGTCTTTCGCTGCTGCACCGTGTGATGGGGTTCCGCGCGCTCCCCCTACGGTTGCCAGATGCGGCTGGCATTCTTGGAAAGATGGCAGCACCGAGACGAGGTGACGAGCCAGAAGGGTCCGTGTTGGACGCGTCACGGTGGCCGGGCGCCGCACAAAGAAAAAAGCCCTTGAAATCATCCAAGGGCTTTGTTCATTTGGCGGAGAGGGTGGGATTCTCAAGCCCTTCAGCAAATTCATTTTAAATCAACAGGTTACGTCGGGTCAAGACGGTTTGTGTGTAGCACTTCTGTGTAGAAAACTTGACGCCCTTGAGTCGACCGACATTGCCGCGTTCAGACGCAAAAAAGCCCGAGCGAGGTAGTCGCTCGGGCTTCAGGCAGGTCCAGATCGATTGAACCACTGGCGGGGCCAACACCGCGCAAGTCCGCCAGTGGACACGGTTGGAATGCCGTGTTTTGAGAGTGCCGGCAAGGGTAGCGTTGGCCGGACTACCCCACAGTCCTTTTTCAATTCTTCCTTAGGAACGCACCAATAGCGTGCGCCCCATCGCTCGGTGTCTGAGCCTCATCGAAACGTTATGTCTTCAAGACTGTATAGCGCGGTTTCGAACATGATGAGTGCTTTAAGCTGCTCTCTTGTCCAGCCAAGTGCCAGCAAGGCACGCTCCAACTTGTTCTTGAACGACGGGCGACAGATGAAGATGACGCCGGCCAGCACCGCGCCGGGTGCCACAGGCGCGCGGGGGATGCCGAAAACTTGGCCCCGCATGTGCCCAAGCCAGCGAAGCAAGGTGTCCCCATCGCGCGCGTTGCGGGCTGAGCGTTCGACTTCCAGCCAATACCACTGCTCGCCCGATCGCAACAGGGCATCGGGCTTCTTGCCCGCGATTCCTGCTTCGCCGCCTGGCCACAGGCCTCGTGAGACTTCTCTTTCTGTAGACACTCTGTAGCCTTGGAGGAGGCCTGAGATGGCCAGGGAATTTGCGATGCACCGGTGCCTGTAGTGCGACACGCTGAACGTGCGCAACAAGTCTTTCCCGCTGTCGGCATCAATGCCCATGTCGCGCAAGGCACGTGCTCCAGCTTCGGACAGCGCGTACAGTGGTCCGCCATCCGGTGCCATCGCAACCAGCACCTGACGCTGAAGCTTCATCCGCTTCAATGTTCGTTGGGCCATCCGCAAGGCGCTGATCGGTGCCCGGTGAGGTACTAGGTTCGGTGCACCATCAGGCTTGCTGGACCACGGTAGCCATACGATTGCCGCGACATCTTTGGTACGAAGCCACCCAAAGCGGTGGAGCGCCCGGAGCACCTTGATTTCGTTGCGTCGCGCCAAAACGCGCCCGTCGATGCCGGCCTCTTCTGTCGTCTTTTTTTGTGTATTCATGACTATCTTCCATTAATTGATATTCATGTATAGGCAAACCTCCTGTTCGTTTGGGATTGCATCCTCTCTCGAACAGGGGGTAGGACAGCGGCTTGGCCGCTGAGGTCACCATTCCCTTGTACCTGCCTGGACGCCAGGTCGGAAATTTGCCCAGGCTGGACGCCTGTTCATGCCCTTGGGAATACCGGCGCCCCACGCCTTCCTTGATCCGCTGCGCGCATCACTCCAGGCGCGGGAAACCGGCTTCCCCGGCGCCGCTGGACGCAGCGCTGGCTGTCGGTCTGCACTCCGTTTGACGCAACCCGGTTTCCCGCGCCTACGGCTTGGGGCGCGGGGCAGAGCCCCCCACGGCGACACCGACGTCCTGGGGGCCGTCTATGACTCGGCGCCGGTCTGCCGACCTGCCGGCCATTGTCTTGTGGCTCCCCCCGACCCTCGCTTGCCTGGGCGGGCCAGGCGTGCACTCGGGGGCTGCGGCTGAACGCCTGGCCCCGCTGCGCCACGGCGTTTCACGCCGCTGCCAATCGGTACCCCTTTGCCACCCTGCCTTGCAGCGTGGCGGCGCGCCTGCGGCTTGCGTTCCCAGTCAAGCGCGGACAGCCGATCGGCAGACCGCGCGGGACTGGGGTGTCCTGACGGACCCCGAGGCCTTGCCGCCAGTGCTACTGGACAGTTTCCCGCCTGTCTGGTTCGCCTTCCTTCAGCGAGTCAACCACAAGACCCCTGTCCATTCCCCGGCCCGAGGGCCTTCGTGCGCTCCTACGCCCGTTCCCGCTGGGCTGCGGCCTTGGCAGCGCCGGGTCAATCCAGGGCCTGTGTGGAGCCTATTCGCTCGGCGACGAACTCAGAAAGACGGCGGCAATCCTGCCCCTCGCGAGCCCCTGCGACCTGACCGGAATTGCGGGAATTGGCTCGGAATCTTGAATCCGGCACTTTGATGAGAAACCACATGCGAGAACATGAACCCGAGGACTTTTGGCGTGAACCGATCCACGTCTACACCCGCCAGCAGGCCATCGCGGATGGCGTGCTGGTGGACGTGAGTGCTGCTGCCAGAGATGTTGGTTTTCGGCTCCCTGTCGCGATGACTGCGGGAGCGTGGGCAGAGGCTATCGCATGGGAGGCGGACGACCCCTTGAACCTGCTGCTTGTCGAAGTAGAGCAAGCCCGGCTGACGCGACTGTTGGTGCACGCAAATGTTGCTGCGCGGCGAGCAGGTGATGAGTCAACAGTGACGTTTCAGGCGCTGCGAGACGGAACCCAATGCCCGGCTGAAACCGGCACTAACGTGCCGCTGAAGATGATGATTGGCCCCGGTGACGTGGGGGGACCAGTCCTGACGATTCTGTTGCCGGGGGAAGACTGACAACGGCCGAAGGCCCGCCCAGATGCGCGGGCCGACAACCCTGAGAGGACTGCAAAATGACCCCTGATATGAACTCCGCCTTCGGCGAACTCCCGGAAGAGGACGATCCTCCGCTCTCTGGCGAACCGGCGCCGTGGTACGAGGTCAACCCCGCGAACGGTCTACCTATGCTGCCTGGCGGCTGCATTGACATCGAGGGCAATCCCTACGGCAGCGACATCTTCTGATCCAGCAGGAAAAGCGAAACGCCCCTGAGGGCGTTTCAGGTGATGCGTTCAGGCATCACACGCAGGCGGTTGCCGCAGCAGAGTCACAACCGGCGCTCGGCCGGGAGACTGCACGACAAAAATCAATCCGGCCTCGACCAACCGGGCCAAGCCGTCGTACTTCGCATCCCGGGAGATGCCAAAGCGTTCCGCTACCTTGCTGGCAAGCGTCACGCTGTCGGACTTCTGCAACCCGCTGAGATACCACAGAGCCAGCGCGACTTGCAGTGTCTTACCGGGGAGATGAGCCGCACGGGTCATCCAACCCAAGGGCAACGGCCCCTTGATGAAGCCATCCGGTCGGGGCCGATCGGCCCCGACCAGTTGCCCCTTATTGGGGACGAAGTGAAGCCGCCGTTCCGTAACGCGGGCATCCGGATGAAAGCCGTTCATGCCGTCGCTCCTTCGCGTTCGACTTCACCAAGTTCCTGCAGCACTTCTTGCACCAAGCGCCACATGGTCTCTCCGCGTTCATCGCTGTAGCGTTCGGGGGACCGGACAAGCTTGGCATCGGAGCGCAGCTCGAAGCCGTCCAGGATGATGGCACTGGCCTTGCGCATGACTTCCTGCATCTGCGCGGTGCGGGACTCCAGTTCGTCCAGCGGCGCTTCAATCAACACAGCGTCGTGCACCGGGGCCACGACGCGGATGCCGGACTCCGTAGCAAGGCAGCAGACCAGGCGCAACATCTCCGCGCCGTTGGCCTGCATCGGGAAGTTTCGCAACGAACGCTGATTCGCAATGCCGGTGACATGCAGGGGCCAGCCGAAGACAGTCCATAGCTTGCGCTGCGTCAGCGCATAGTCCAGCACCGCGTCTGACCAAGCCCAGAAAACGCTGTAGGTGCGGTGGTGCATCCGGAGCAGTTCCCTGGCATATATCGGGGGCTGTTGGATGCGACGCGCCAGGGACTCTTCTTGCATGCCGTACTGAACGGCCAGGACGCAAGCCTTGAACTGGTCGCGCTGCGGTCCGTGCGTGGCTTTGGTGGCATCGGCTGGAACCGATCCAGCTTGCTTGGCGAAAGCAAGGTACGGGTCACCAGAGCAGTAGGCATCCTTCATTCGCTGGTCGCCTGACAGCGCCGCAGCAATGCCAAACTCTTGTTGGGACCAGTCCACGTAGGCCAAACCGTACCCGGGCTTTGGCTGAATGAGCCCTCGCAGCCAGGCTGACAGGCCGAACACGAACTTGCTGTTCGATGGCTGGTTGCGGCCCGTCTTCGCCCTGAACATGGACAGCAAGGCGCGGTTCCGCTCGTCAGCGCCCACGGCCAGTTCGCTCAACCGCAACTGCCCCATCGCTTGGCGCAGTTGCTTGAGGGGCTGAAGCTGCGGGAAGCTCTTGCACTGCTCGCTGAACGTGTCGTCATCAAGCGCAGGACGCCCGGAAGGCAGCATGGGCCACGGGATGTTGTTACGGACCAGGTAGTCAGCGAACCGAGCAATTCGGAATGTGCGGCCGTCGTAGACGTTGTAGTTGGCATCGACCCGGGAGATGAGCCTGTCCTGCAGGCTGCTCCAGTTAGCTCGGAGCTGCGTCAGCAGTTGCCCGTCGATGGGGATGCCCGCATCCTCAACGCGCGCCACGGCTTTCGAGTACCGGCCCCGAATCAGCGCCTGTCCCAGGCGCTGATCGCTGTCGAACAGCGGTCGCATGACGGCAAGCAACGTCGCGGTCGAGTCAACGTCAGACGCGCAGTAGTCCAAGATGGCCAGGCGCTCGGCTGCGGTGCGGGCACCTGGTCTGAGAATGAGTGCCCGCATCGCCTCCTTTTCAAGAACGTCGATGCTGGGCTGCCCGTAGTAAGACAGGGCTCCAAGTAGGCCGTTGCCGTGAGGCAGCGTCATGCCGTTCGTTTCGACCCGGAATTCTGCGTACAGGTCTAAGACATTCGCCGGCATCGGCCAGTTCAGTGCCAAGTGACACCCCATCTCCGCACTCGCGTAGTAGGCCACGAAGAGCGAGTCCGCACCGATGTCGTATGGGCAATTTGCCCCCACTGGTCCCTCCACAGCCGGAGGGATCGGCCACTACGGACCTCGTGAGCCACAAGACACACGGGCTCGGGCCGCTCACCAGAGTCAGCCCGAAACTCGTAGTCGACGACCCAGACAGTCTTGAAGTCGTCGAAGGCCATCAAAGCTCCCCGCGCAGCTTGCGGATGATGGGGTGGCTCAGGTCCGAGATGATGCGGTCTTTGAACGCGAGGCTCAGCAGCTTCTTGAAATCGAAGTCCGGCCACTTAGGCTCATCGACCAGGCCGGTGGCTTCCATGACGTCATAGGCGCCCAGGTGCCGGTTAGCGACGAGACGAACCCAGCGCTCTTGGGCGTGCTTCGCCGCAGCATGCGCCGACTCGGACCATGGGTCCAGGCGACCGTCTTCGCCCGGCATGTTGACGGGCCACAGGCCGACGTTCCCCTCCCGGGTGACATAGGTGTAGAGCAGCTTGGGTCGGCACTCGTTGGCGAGCTCATCGAACAACTGGGGCAGCACGAAATAGTTGTCGCCGTCCTCCTTGAGTTGGAGGATGAGCGCCGGCATCTGCCACTCCGTACCGGGTCGGACGCGAACGTAGGTTTGCGTTCCTGGCTTCTTCGCCGGGACGCTCGTGATGACCTTCTTGATGCCGCCAATGACATTGAAGTTCGCGGGCACACGGAATGCCGTCAGGTCCATTTCACCCGTGAACGGCGAGGCCAATGCGTGCGCGTGTTGTGAGAGGTTATCACCCAGGTCTAGTTGCAGCTGGTTGGGGTTGACGTCCGGGGAAGGGACGAGAAGAGGGGCGGGTCTTGCCATGTTGGCTCCAGTTGAGGTTGATGTCCCCTGATCGGATCATTCCGGTCAGGCATCAGAACCTCAGCTGAGGCAGTTGCCGCAGTGAGCGACAGGTCCTGACAGAAGGTATAGAAGAACCTGCTGCGCCGACCGACACCATCACTCAAACTGTTACAATTGGTTGCATATTTGGGCTAGGGGGACGCCGCCCCACCCACCAGCAGCACGCTCCTACACCCGTCCTATCTCTTTAGTCTTCTTCTAATTAATCCTACAAGTTCTGGTTTGAGCTGCGTATTGAGATTGCGTACCCCTCATGCCACTGCAGTCAGCGGCATGGGGGGATCGACGGTTTCCGAGCGCGTTAGGCCAATTCCCCGAACGCTACGTCCTCTTCGACTGCTTCGACATCGTCTGCGGGCTCCGCAGCCGTACCCAGGAAGAAGTGATGCTCGGCGCGCTCGTCCAGGTACTCCCGCAGCCCATCCCGCGCCTTTGCCAGCCCCTTGTAGTAAGCCTTGAACGGCTCGGAAACCTGATCGGCATGCGCCCGGTCACTCGGCACGGGCACGCGTATGTCGAAGTACCGCTCCCCTACATCTTCGCGGTTCGTCTGCATGAAGATGACCCGACGCCACTGGTCACGGACGATGTTCAACGACATCGCCCACATGAGATAGAACGCATCGAAGTTGGCGCACTCGCCTGGGCGCAGAACGATCACTTCCTTCGTGGTGACCACCTGCTCTTGGCCAGGCATCAACATGCAGAAATCGCCGATATTCTTTGACGTGCGCTCCGGGCATATCAGATCCCACTCTTGTAGGCCCGAATCCTTGCCCTTCCAGAACGCCTCGGCAACCGCGCCGGGGACACGGTTCGTAGGATTGATGTTCACCAACCCTGCTCGCAGGTCGCTCACCTTGATGTACGGCACGGTGCCCACCCGCACACTCTGCGTCGGCGAACCGTGGCCGTTTCGGATTGAGAGCAACTTGCTCTCTACCAACTCTCCGATTGTCATTGGCTTGAACGCTTGGAATCGCTCAGTCGCCATCGCGGCATCGAATGCGTCATCGAACCGTCGGTCGAAAAAGGTCGGAACTGCAGTGCGCATCGAGACAGCGTCAAGCGGTACGAACCTCAGCGTCGGCGTTGAATTGCCGTCACGCAGGGCCTCCATATCGGTCTTGAGTTGATCGTCGATGGCATCGACGGGCTCTCCTGTTTCGGGGTCCGGGACCTGAACACGCTTGCCTGTATCCCGGTTGACAAGGGGGAGCAACCGGCCGCCCTTTGTCAGCCCGCACGTCGGCGCGGTCGAAACCATCACCTCGTCTTCACGGAACCATGAAGGTTTATAGATCACTTGTCATCCTCCTTGGCTTGGTTGGCTTCGACGTCGATCTCGGCGATCTTCTCGAAGATGTAGAAGTTAGTCTTCGCGCGACAGAATTCCTCGAACGCTTCCATCGCGATGTTGACCATCCCCCTCAGCTTGAACCGACCTTCAAGCCAGTTCGGCAGCCACCGGTAGCTGAAGGAGAAAAAATAGGTTTCCGGAAGAACGATTCCGACTCGCCCGCCGACTTGGAGGAGGCGGTACGCATGTTCTAGGAAGACCAGGCCGATTTCCAGGTCGACGTACTCTGCCTTCTTCCCGTCAGCTGCCGCCTGCGAAATGGTGTATCGACTTGCGCAAGCGTCGGCTGCAGACACCTTCAGCTTCTCGCCAAACGGCGGATTCGTTACGACCACGGTGAACTTTCGCGCAACGCCATCGGGGGTGTGAGTGCTCCCAAGTTCTTGGTCGAGGCGAGGAAAGTTGCTTTTCCAGTTGTGAACTCGCACGGAGTCGCCCTGAAGCACATGGGTCGAGCCATCGCGGAACGCGATCATCAGCGCCTTGGTCAATTTGACGCCGATGTTGTCCATATCGACGCCGTACAAGTTGTCGTTCGCGTACTTTACGATGTGATAGCTCTCAGATTCGTCGGGGAACTCGTTCTCCTTGACCTGGCGTAGCGCTTCATGCAGGAAGCCGCCGGTGCCACACGCGGGGTCAATCACGGAGTCTTCCGAAGTGATTTCAAGTGCCATGATGCAGGGTCTGATGACTCGCTGCGGCGTCAGGAACTGGCCTTCGCCGGACTTGAGGGCACTTGCACGAAAGATCTGAAACGCCTTAGAGAGCACTTCCATGTCGTCGCCGAGGACTCGGTACGGGCTCAGCTCTGCAACAACGCGGTACAGCGTCTCATCCGTCAACTGAATCTCATTGCGGTCGTCCTGGCTGAAGACTCGGTTCTGCTGGCGTGCGAAGTAGTCCTTGAACTGCTTCCGGATCTGCTCCGCAGTCTTCTTGATCCGCGTCTGCTCGTCTCCGTAAATACGGAAACGGACCGGGTCATCCGCATGCACCCGCAGCGAAAAATGCGCATCGTTATCGAGCTTCACAAGCATCACATGAAGCAACTCACGAAGCTGATCCTCGCGTCGGGTGGAGCGGGAGTCTTGGACCACAACCGTTGCGACTAGGCGCTTCAGCGCGGCGCTCAGCTCGACGTCCGTCGGAAGCTGAAGTGTGTTCCATGTAGGCGGGTGCTCCGGAGGCCTAGTCAGATCGTCATCGGGCTGTGGGAGTGGGGCGCCCTCTACAACCAACCAATCGTTTACGTGGCGCTTGTAGATCGCAAGGCTTGCGCTGCCGTTCGTCCAGTAGCCGAGTTTTGCCATCGGTTCCATCGACAGGTACCGAATCAGCTGCTCGCGTCCAGAGTCGAGATGAGGCGCCTTGAACTCGAAGATGACCTGGAGGGCATGTGACGCACCGCTGTTGTCAGCGAAGGCGACGAGGTCCGCCGAGCCTGCGATGGCGTACTTCTGACCCTTCTCGCGCTTCGACAGGTCATGCGGAGTCGCCGGAATCGGCCACTCCGGCTTCCAGCGGAGACGGTCCGGAGACCACCCCGCCGCTTCGAGCTTCTTAATCACAATCTGACGGACAGATTCCTCAGGCTTCATTTGACATCCTTTTGTGAGCTGCTCGCATTGTATACGGAATCACAAAAAGACAAATAATGAGCTACTCCTTTTTGCATCATGGCTGAGTCCAACGAACTGCGACGGTGTTGGTAGCCATCGACATTCCAGCGTGAAAAGGGCCAGTAAGGCGCTCCTCCGAGTGGCGCGCGATATGATGGCGAGCCTGAGAAAGGCGTGGAAGCCTTCGATTGCACGCTGCGGCGTCGAGCGGTACGTGAAGAACTACCCAGGCGGAGCACGCGAGACTCAACCGCCAGGTGTGCTGCGCCTACAGGCCTTAAGGTCTGCTCGTCTCACTGTAGGACCTCGTTCGAGGTGGTGCAGAAGAGGATCCGAGCAGCAACTGCCAATCGTCGGAAGCACGCTGATCGTCGTCGCCGAACAGCCGCAAGGAGCCATTCGGCCGGTATTTGCAAGTCGTTGAAATGCGAACAGTCTCGACCTAAGCGTCACGTTGGTGAGGGCTGAACAGGCGTAAAAAGCTGGAGGCCGGGGTACAAAATGCGTTCCAAGATCGCGCTCTTGACCTCGACATCCAACTCGCCTTGGTACTTCCTGACCACTGGCGATACCTCACCACCCAGCAGCGAGTCTTGTGCTGGCGCTAGGTTGGTCATGTTCTGGGAGTGCCCGGTGATGGCCTCCGCGTTCATCACTCCCTGATTGGCCGCCCGGTTCAGCAGCGTGGATCTAAAGGCATGCATCCCCACGATCCTCGCCCCGGTGGTCTCGTCGCGCAGCCCCGTGTCCCTTAGGAACTGGCGGAACCACTTCTCAGCTTCGGTAGCGGCGCGCCCCTTCCCAGGCTCAAAGCCGCTGAACAGCAGCTTCTTCCCTTGCTTCTTCAAGGCGTCCACATAGGACAGAAAACCCATCTCGATGAGCCGACTATGCACAGGCACTTTACGCCGGGAGGACTTAGTCTTGACGCGCTTCTTGACGTTGTCAGCCGCCTCGGATTGCTCGGTGATGTTGAGGTACCAAATGCCAGAAGACTTATCCTTTTGAACATCCACCTTCGGGTTTAGCTGACACAACTCATTCACCCGGGCACCCGTGAACAGGCCCAAATGGGGGAGCCAGAACTTGTGTAGATCGTCCCGACGCTTAGCAAAATCAGCCATCTCAGCGCCGCCAAACAGGCGTTCCAGTTCTTGCGGATTGAAGGCGCGCTGATGCCCCTCGCCCTCCTCACGGCTACCCGTGTAGCGGATCATCTCGGTGGTCAGCGTCGTTGGGAAACCCTTGTCCTGCCAGTTGGTGCGAGCTGCACTCAGGAAGGGAGTCATGACTGCCTTGTACGTGCCGTCAAAGGTCGCCGGAGACATCTCGCCAAGCCCAAGGTTGGCGACCTCAATCACAGTCAATCCACGCTGGCGTGCCACGTCTTTCCAGCGTGGCGGCAGACGATTGACCACCTCGAAGAAGCGATTGATGTCGGTCTGTCGCAATCCGTGGACTGGCTTGTTGCCGACGACATCCAGAAACATCGGCAGCACCGCGCAGACCTTCTTGTACATAGCCTCGAACTTGTCAGCCTGGTACTTTTCGAGGTAGTCCCTGACAACTTCCGAGAGCAGATGCTGCTCGCGTGCTTCGACTCGCGGCGTCGGCACCTCTTCCCCGTCATAGCGACGCAGCAGCTTCTCATTTGTGCGGATGGCTGCTCGGCCGTAAGCGATCGCCAAACGCCTGAAGTCCCCGTCACTTAGGCGGTCTTCGTAGCGGTACAAGGACAAGAACTGCCTGAGCATGGGACCAAGCACTTCGATGTCACCAACTGCGACGGCAGCCTTCATTTCTGGCAGCGCCTCATCGTAGGCTCGCTGGTACGTGACAACTTCGGTGAAGTCGTAGTTGCCGGCTTCCCGCCGCTGTTCGTCCCCCGCTAGAGCCACCGCTTCAACGTGCTTGGCAATGCTGTCGATGTCTTCGGCAGTCAGGTCGTTGAGCACTGTCACTGCCTCAACATGGCGTGCGGCAACGAAGTCCGCCCTACGCTGCCGCAACCTCCGCCACTCCGCCAACAGTTGGGCATCAGCGATCTGGAAGCGCTCGACCGCTTGCTTGTAGTCAGAAGTCTTGAGCGACTTGAGGTGCTCCGCCTTGCCATCTGCCAGAAGCAGATCTTCGGGGACTCTACGGCGATGGTAGTAGCGGCCGTTCGGGTGCCGAACCAGACCGGTGGGGAGAGCGGGCACATCCGGCTCCTTGATAGAGACCGAATCCCTTGACGGCTTCTTGTGTGGCACCTTTGTGTAGAAAAACAAAGAAAGAAGCCGTTGATTCTATGGGAAATCCCATGAAATCAACGGCTTACATACCATCTGGCGGAGAGGGTGGGATTCGAACCCACGGTAGTGTTGCCACTACGCCTGATTTCGAGTCAGGTACATTCGACCACTCTGCCACCTCTCCTGTGTGTCGAAGCCTGCGATTGTAGCAGGAAATCTGCAGGCACCGCGCCAAACGCATGCAGTTCCAGACATCTCCACAACACCGGATCGACTCAGGCGGACTTGTACAAATCGTCCAGGCTGCGGAACCCCTTCATTTCGATGGGGTTGCCGAAGGGGTCCATGAAGAACATCGTCCATTGCTCGCCGGGCTGGCCTTCGAAGCGAACCTGCGGCTCCAGCACGAATTCCGTGC
>Ga0308159_1005019_pt1 | contig 11532 bp, 5 predicted proteins | sample PhyCR1_FD_201040 | JGI IMG/M metagenome (GOLD analysis project Ga0308159, IMG submission 201040) | Phyllosphere microbial communities from UC Gill Tract Community Farm, Albany, California, United States - DLSLC.R1 | ecosystem: Host-associated > Plants > Phyllosphere > Unclassified | place: USA...
TGCCTGTTGATGGGCCTCTATGCGAACTGGCCGGTGGGCCTGGCGCCGGGCATGGGCCTCAACGCATTCTTCACCTACACCGTGGTCGGGACCATGGGCTACAACTGGGAAACCGCACTGGGCGCGGTGTTCGTTTCCGGTGTGCTGTTCATGATCCTGACGTTCTCGCGGATTCGCGAATGGCTGCTCAACAGCATCCCGGTCAGCCTGCGCTTCGCGATGGGCGCCGGTGTCGGTCTGTTTCTCGGGCTGATCGGTTTGAAAACCGCCGGCATCATCGTCGATAGCCCGGCCACCTTGATCAAACTTGGCTCGCTGCGCGAACCTGGCCCGCTGCTCGCCGCGATCTGCTTTCTGATGATCGCGATCCTCAGCTATCACAAAGTCTTCGGCGCCATCCTCATCAGCATCATCACCGTCACCCTCGCCGGCTGGGGGCTGGGCATCGTGCATTACGAAGGGATCATGTCGACCCCGCCAAGCCTGGCACCGACCTGGATGGCCATGAACGTTGCCGGCGTGTTTAACGTCAGCATGATCAGCGTAGTCCTCGCCTTCCTGTTCGTGCACATGTTCGACACCGCCGGCACGCTGATGGGCGTTGCCCAGCGCGCCAATCTGGTCAACCCTGACGGCCGCATCGAAAACCTCTCCCGCGCGATGAAAGCCGACAGTGCCTCCAGCGTTTTCGGCGCTGTGGTCGGTGTTCCGCCGGTGACCAGTTACGTGGAAAGTGCCGCAGGTGTGGCCGCGGGTGGTCGGACTGGTCTTACCGCCGTGACCGTAGGTGTGCTATTTATAACGGCGATGTTTTTCGCACCGCTGGCCGGCATGATTCCCGCATATGCCACCGCCGGTGCATTGATCTACGTCGCGATGCTGATGATGGGCGGCATGGCCCATATCGAATGGGATGAAGCCACGGATGCGATTCCGGCCATCGTCACCGCGATCATGATGCCGCTGACCTTTTCGGTCGCCGACGGTATCGCACTGGGCTTCATCACCTACGTGGCGTTGAAGGCCGGAACCGGCAAATACAAGGAAATCTCCGTCAGCCTGTGGGTGCTCTGCGCGATCTTCATCGCCAAGTTCATCTTCCTCTAAGCGCTGCGCGGTCCGGGTTTCAAACCAGCCTCACCCTCACCGGTGGGGCTTTTGCACATTCATGAATACAACAAAAAGGAGCAACAAGATGAGTCTGGAAACCTGGCTGCTGTTCAGCGGCGCTGCGCTGGTGGTGATCCTCATTCCGGGGCCGCTGTCGTTGTTGATGATCAGCAACAGCCTGAACTACGGACTGCGCCGTTCCTACCCGGCGTTTCTCGGTGGTGTCACGGCATCGATCTGTCTGCTCAGCGCATCGGCGTTGGGTCTGGGTGCATTGCTGCTCGCTTCCGAGCAATTGTTCAGCGCGCTGAAAATCGTCGGCGCACTGTATCTGTTCTACCTCGCCTGGCAGAGCTGGCAGCAATCGCGTCAACCGTCAGTCGGTGCCGATGTTCCGCAAGCCGCGCCGGTGCCACGCTTTCGCGCACTGTTCACCCGCGCCTTCGTGCTGGGCGCCAGCAACCCGAAAGACATCCTGTTTTTTGCCGCGTTTTTGCCGCAGTTCCTCAGCGCCGAGCAGCCATTTCTGCCGCAACTGCTGGTGATGATCGCCACCTGGACCGGCCTGGACCTGTTGTGCAAACTGGCCTACGGCCTCGGTGCCCATGGCGCTGCACGGTACCTGCGCAGCGGCAAGGGGCAAAGCTGGTTCAACCGCATCAGTGCCGGTCTGTTCGGTGGTGCCGGAGCGGCCTCTTTGCTCAGCAGTCACTGAAGGTTCGATCGGTTGGTCCATTGTGATCAAGTGAACCCCGTCTGACTTGAGAAATTTCCGTCAGACGGGCACCCCAACTTGAAAGCCCCGCCGTAAACATCACCGGGATGATGCGCAATACACCGCAACAACCCATTGATGTACACCATTTGAACACTCCCCTTATTATCCCGGCCTGTTTTAACAACAACCCGCCAGGACAAGGAAGTTCAAATGGCCACTCTGATAAGCGAAGCCTCGATTCAATTCGATCCGGTCGTGATCAACGACATGAAGTTCGAGAAAAACGCACATGATGCTTCGACAATTGATTTTGATAAAACTGCAGATACTGCACCGGATACTTCCGGGAAACGCAAAATCGGCCAATTGAAGATCAACGACACGGTCTTCGGCCCGCTACAAATCGGCGAAATTTCGATAACACGGGCTTCCCTCGACGCTTTGGGCGCAACCATCGACGGAAAACCGTTGAACGGTGATAACACCTTCTTTCGCACGCCCAAGCGCTCGTTCATCAACTCGCTACAGTTCAACGCCAGCGCTGTAGAGCGTTGCATGAAGGCGTCGAGCGGCAACGACGTATACCTGTTGCCAAATCTGCTCTTCGACATGGCCAGTCACCGCCCTCTCACGGCGCCACGAATGATCCGTGAAGCCACGCAAAGCGAAGCCGACCCTGGCAACTATCGCAACAAAATCGAGAAACTGCTTACCCGCGCACAAAACCTCGATTTGCAGCATACCCACCTTCCGAAGAATACCGGCCGCTGGGCTGCCGCGGCAAAAACCTATCTGACCGTTGGCTCAAGTGTCGGTCTTCAAGCGTTCGGCATATACGCGGGATTGCGCGGCGTGGTCGCTGCAATCAAAGCGGGCGATACCTCGGAAGTGGTAATAAACAGTGTAGGGATTGCTTCGGAAATCGGTTCCATTGCGATTGATATCGGCGTCAGCAAAATTGCCACCGAGATGTTGACCGCCGGGCAGACCGTCTTCCGCGACTTTGCCAAAACTCGATTTGCGCTAAGACTGGGTCGCTCCGGGGGGTTGATTGGCGGCGCCTTGACCTTGCCTTTCGATATCTTCACAGCGGTCCGCTCGCTGAACGCTGCCAGTCATGCCACCGGAAAAGAAGCCATTGATCATTACGTCAGCGCCGGTTTGAGCATCACCAGCGCCGCCATGACCGTCATCCTGGGGACGGCAGCAATGGCCGGGTTGCCCTTCGTGGGGCCTGTGGGACTGTTGGCCGGCGCCTGCCTGGCCATCGGATCGCAGGTGTATGGCGCGGTACGCGTCGTCGAAGACATCGACGAATACATTGAACTGACGCTGGGCGAACGCTGGCGCTCCGGTTTTTTTACGTTCTGCATGATGGATGTCGAGCAAGGCGTCCGGGACCGCTACAACCAGGCCCGAACCTTGATCCAGCATTCGCAACAGCTCAAACACACGGCGCGCAGACTGCTGGATGCAGATCTGAAGGACACCACCGAAGCGGTCGTCAATGGCGCCTTCGACGTTGATATGGTGGCTACGCGCGTACGCAAGCGTAACTGGTGGACCAAGGTCGATTCCTGGGAAATGGAAAACGTTCCGGTGGTACGGGGGACAGATGACACGATCGATGCCCGTGATGGCATTACCAAAGACACGCCCGGCGCAGAGCTGGGCGTAACCGGAGACGACAAAAGCATCTTGTGGTTTATCGGTGATGGCCGTGATTCGATCAAAGGCGTTGAGAAGAAGCCCAACGTTTTTCGTTACGGCTCTGGAACCAAGGACCTGACGGGCGGGGAAAAAGATGATCAGTTCGTGTTTGACGGTGCTGCGGATGCGATAGACAAGCCTGTTGCTGAATCAGACTATTCGAAATTGCGCGGCGGCGCAGGTAATGACACGTTGGTGCTCAATGGCTACCACTTCAAGGGTAAAGGCTATGACATAGATTTACTTGCAGGCACTTTGCAGATCAGAACACCGGATTCCAAAGCCGAAGATGGCGCAACCTATCAATTTCAAAGCCTTCTGGAAAATATCGAAAACATCGAGACGGTGGAAAGCGCCAGCAGTGTCGTCACGGGAACCGCACATCGCAACATCATCAAATCGCGCGGCCGCGACTCGATAAAAGCCGGGGCCGGGGACGATCAGATTCATCTGTTGCACAGCGATGCAACGGCATGGGGTGAGGAAGGTGTCGATGAATATGTCATCGATCACGTGCAAGGCCGTACTTGCATCATCGAAGACGGGAAACAGGAAAGCACCATTCATTTGAACTGGAACATCGATCTTATAGAAAGCTGGGTGATCGACAAAAATGCATTGGTGATCACGTCCGGATTCGAATTCCATGACCGGCCAAAGAGCGTAGTCGTCATTCGTGATGTTTACGAAACAAGCGACAAAGAAACCCGATTGAAGAATGGCAAGCTGACATTTGTGACGAAGGACAATTATCAACTGCGAGCGGATCTGCCGGAAACCATTGAGAGCGGTAAAACGGTCGATATCGAAGTGGCTATCGCCAAACATGGCACACCAGCCAAACCGATCATCATTTATTCACCGGAATGCTGGACCAAGCATAAAAATGAAGCTCAATATTACATTCCGCGCTCCAGGCACAGCACCACATTTTATTCAATAGAACGACCGAAAGTAGTGACGCGCATTTATCTGGATTACGCCAGTCACGAGTTAAGCAGCGCCGAAGCGCATTTCATTGGCCGTGAGTTAGAAAACAGCGGGGCCTTGATAGCCGGTTGTGATCTGACGTATCACTGTGGCGAAAAGGCCATAATCCTTAAATATTTTGCCTGGGCGGAATGTCGCTCCGACCCAAGAAACATGATCAAGATCGTCCGGACCATGGCAGCTAGCCCCAGTCACCAATATATATTGATCTTCAATGACGGCGTTGCGATGAACGCCGAACTTCCACGGCATATGGACACCGTTCCTGCCGACCACAATTACCAGACGAATGCCTATAAACATTGGACGGTATCGCTCGACTTGCCACTGGATGTTCGAGAAAGACAGTTTGCCTATGAACTACCCACGAATGACGCCTACAAGCTCGGTGCCTTGAGTGCCTGCGCCACGCTCAGCTCATCGTCCCGCCAAACCGCGATGGAGACTCTGGAAGGTCAAGGGGCAACCTATCTGGTGCATCTGGCTGCCGCCATGACCATCAGGCTCTCGACGCCTGGCGCCATGGCCGACTCGGATCTCAGGCTGCCTAACTCATCGACCTGGGAGATCGATGCTACCGCGCTGGGTCCGGTCAAGGTGGAACTGGAAAACAATCAATTGCTGATCGGCAATTGCACGGTGCACCTGCCCGTTTACGGCAGCGAAGACTTGATCGATCAGATCCGCGTGATCACTGAAAAAGGCGTCGTGCGTGTCGTGGATCTCTCCTTTGACCAGATCCACGACGGTGGCCTCGATGCGCGGTACTTCGAGGAACCCGACCCGACCCAGCCCTTGCCCGATGCTTTTGCATCAATGGCCGGCAAGCAGGTGGAGGTGCGCAATATCGTTTTCGCCGACAACTGGCCCGGCGCATTCAGTTACAGCTTTGCCACATTTGACTGGATCCTGCGCAGCGACAAATCCCGTGTCGAATATTCCGCATTGCAAGTGATCAATCACTGCGGCCATCAGGATGCGCGCATTTTCAATCCGCCGTTGATCAACGTCCCGCCGGCGTAACGTCTCACACAGTGTCCAACACTGATCTTTTGCGCGCTCTGCAGTTGAAGTAAACGAACTTCGTCAGCACTTCCCGGGCCTTGGCCTTACGGGATGTAAACGGGTGCGCCTGAACAACGCGGCGAGTGGCTGATTGCGCTCGCTCTCACCCCGATTGAGTAGTTGTATATGGCCAAGCCACCGAAAAAAATTGCTGTGACATCAGTTGTCGATACCACCGTGACCACACGAGCCGATCCATTGAATTCAGGTACAGGCACCCGCGGGCGTACCCACCTGCCCGAGCCGCTTGCCTCCGCTGTCGATTCGACCACGGCATTGCCCGACGCGTCAGTCACCGACCGTTCGGCAATCACCGTGCGCACGATGCCGGAGTCAGGCAGCGATGCCGGAGATGGCGCGCGCAATGCAGTCGCCTGGCCGCAGGAACGTTTGCATGAGCTAACGCCGATCGGTGATGACAGCGGGCTGTTTACCGGGCCCGATCAACGCACCTACGCGCAACTTGGCAGCGCCGGCCGTTTTCTCGTCGAGCAGAACGCTCGCGGGAATTATTACGTGCCCATGACTTTCGCCCCCGGCGTGCCCGGCCCACTGCTGACGCGGATTGAGGGCCAGGCCAGTTGGACGATTCATCGTCCCGGCGAACCTTCCGGCGCCCCAGCCCCGTCGCAACAGCTCAGCTACCTCTCAGCGGATGACGCCAACACCCTGACCAAAGCCGAACTATCAACAGATGGAATCCGCTACAACAAGCTCAAGCAAGCGTTCGTCGATACCGCGCAAGGCACGGTGATGGTGCGTAAAGATCCGCAAGGCGAGTACCGACACGCCTCGGCGGGCACCAGACATTTCTCCGATATCGTGTTCGAGCCGATCCCCGGCACGCTGCTTTGGCGACCCAAAGCACTGCAGACACTCGCCACCGGCACTCCGCCAGCCGCTGCGTCTCGGCGTGGCGCAGAATCGGCCGAGCCGGCCGCCGGCCCGAGCAAACGAGCGCGGCCAGAAGCGAGCGAACAACCGTTTGCGGCTCCGCTTGACGCCAACGTACCGACCGCGCAAACGCCATTCTTCTGGTTACCATGGGGGCATTTGAACAAACCACCGGCGGTGGAATCGATCCAGCTTGGCTGGTTGCATTATCCGATCGTGCCCGTCGGCTCCAACCGCACACCCAAGGTCTATTTTGTGCAACACCCCGACTTTGTTCCGGGGCGCTTCGATGCGTTTGAGAGGATGCTGCGCACCGCGCCGTCGTTGCAACCGGTCGCTACGTTTCGCATCGGTAACGACCCCGGCGAAGTCCATCCTGGCAAACGCTTTTTCGAAGAACCCATAGCGCAATCGGTTGCCAACACCTTTACGGACTTTTCCGCAGCCACGGCATGGGCCGTTGCGCGAAAGCTGTTTGAACTGGCAGACAACTCGGCCGTCATTACCGGCACCGGCCTGGTGAACATTCAGGCGGTTCTGCACCAGTGGAAGCAAAAGCCGTTTCCCACCGCACCGGCCTATGCCGACCCGCTGAACATGCTGGCGGTGGCGCCCTCACTCGATATCAACGGCAAAAAGCTCATCCCCATGCCCTCGCAGTCCGACAGCGAGCTGCAACGGCTGAGTTTTGACCCGCAGCGCTTTCCAGTCGAATGGAATCATTACAAGACCTACCCCAGCGATCTGAACCTCAGGCGTTTGCTTGGCGCCCTGTTGGTACGCAGTGGCTACGACATCTTCCCGCTGACGCATGATCATCACAGGCCAACCCTGGTGTTCAGGCGCCAGCCCCATGATCAGGTGTATTTCCTGAAACTGGGCTCGGTTGACCACGTCGGCCTGTCCCACACGCCGGGCAATGAACTGGCAGATCCGCATCTGCCGGCGAGGATTGGCGACGACGCGTTTCGCACCCTGACCGCCGCGACGGCAGACAACAAAGTGACCTGGCTCATCGGCGGCGTATTGAAGGTCGATTCCGATCCGGATTCGGTGTTCATCCTCAGAGAGCGGTAAACACGGCGCGCCTGCGCTCGCCGGATCTGTCGGCGAGCGCAGGCTGTTCACGACACGCGTAACAGCCCGCAGCAATCATCCTCTGCTCGATACATATGTAACGCACGCTGGGCCAGGCGTTTGCCGACCATGACGTCTTCACGCCAATAAATCGGGCAGCGCGCGGTAGCGCACCAGCACAGCGAAGCAGCCTCCCGAGTTTACGGCCAACCCTGCCCAGCCTTGCAATGAGCAATCAAATGGCCAAACCGCCGAAAAAAATCCCTCGCCCGACGTCGCCCGAAACGCCGACGGCATTGCTACACCCTACGCCTGGTCAACCGGGCACATCCACGGCTGACACGGGGGCCAATCCGGATCCGAACAACCCGCATACCTTGCCGGGTGCACCCGCGCCCCGTCCCAGTGTCATCATCAGCCCCGCACCTGCCAGCCGCACTGCAGCGAGTACAGCGCGCGTGACTGACTCGCTGGTGTTACCGCCAGTGCACAGCGAACCGTCTGCGCTGACCGGCACGAGCAGTGAGCGGTTCTCGCCGCCGGTCTACATCAATTCCGCATCCGTCCTGCAACTCAAACGCAAGGCCAACGACGCCGAAGGTTTTCTGTACGACAAGCGCAACAAACCTTATGTCGAGCTGCCTGACGGCGTCGTCATGGTGGGCAGAAGCGCGGATGGCTGGCGACAAACCTTCGCAGGTGAATCGACGCCGACCGGCCAGCGAGTCGAGCGGATTCCCGAAAGCACGCTCTGGCGTGAGGTCGACCCGCTGATCGCTGAGCCCGCGCACGTCCTGGCGATGCCGGCCAGGCGTATTTCTGTGCAAGAACAGGCCCTTGCGGCGAGCGATACACGCGCGCTGGTGGCGGATCTCGTCTCACGCCAGGATACCGCTCTGGACCTTTCAACCGGGCAATGGAAAAACTGGGGCCGAACCACCCGACCCGAATCAGGCGAGTCGATCGAAATAGCCGGTTTGCATTACCGGATCGTCGCCCAGAGCCTGGGAGCCGACAGCGGTCTGGTCTATCTGCAGCACCCCGGTTTTTCCCCCGGCCGATATGACGCATTCGAAGACATGTTGCGTCATGACCCCTCGCGCCAACCAAAATGGGCGCTGAAACGGGATGGCCTGTGGAGAGTGCTCGACGATCACCCGCCGTTTGCGATGTCCCAGGCCCAATACGTTTCCACGGCCTTCAAGCACCTTTCGGCCCAGTCGATCGACAACCTTGCCCGAGCGGTATTTGATCGCGTATCGCTGCCGGGCGGCATAACGGGTGACGGCTTGTCAGTCATGACCCTGACTTACCGCTACTGGCTCGACAGGGTCAACAATGAAGCCCCAGGCCTTGGCCTGAGCGACCCGCTGCTGATGTTGCCGACGCTGTCGACGTTGCCCGGCAACCTGACAGGCGGCAGATTACTGGCGTTACCCGCGCATGACGTCAAGCTGCTGCAACGCCTGGATTTCGAGCCGAAGAAATTTCCACAGCAATGGGACGCCTATACGGCGGCGCCTACCCCGGCAAATTTGCGCGCATTGTTTGCACACATCCTGCAGGACAACGGTTACACCGTTACGCCGTCCCCGCGTCAGCTCGAAGAAAACGCCGTGGTTTTCAGTCCTCCGAACATTGCCGCACTGTTCATTCTGAAACTGCCACCCGTGAGCGGCGACCATGTTCCGCGTTATACCGCCCCGGGCTCGAATTTCACCAATCCGGATTTCCTGGCGCTGCTCAACTCCCAGAACAAACAGGCACTGAAGCGCTTCCTGGATCAAACCGAAGTGGCCCATCTGGTGGGCGGCATACAGCACCTGTCCACCGGCAATCCAACGCTTTTCATTGTGCGAGAAGGTTGAAACACCGCCAAAACCACGGCGGTGATGCGCATTTCTCCTGGCGCAAGCACTGCCATCCACACGTCGTAACACAAGGGATACTCTCAATGGTCAAGCCACCAAGCCGCGGGGCGGGAATCATTCCGTCCGATACTCTGCCGACATCGCAACGGCCCAAAACCGCCGCGTCCGACAGCATCCGCTCCGGTTCCGCCGATTTACCCGTCGGACTCACCGACGAATACAAGGCCCACCTGCTCCCCGCTGGAAAACCGAGCGCGCCTGCTTATCCGGCCTCGGTACAGATCAGTGAAACTACGCCGCTCCCACCGGGCGCGGTCCAGATCAACAGACACGGCTTTTCGCCAATTACGGCAATTGAATCGCAGTACGTCGATATTCAGCGCAGTGAGTCACAGACCCCGGTTTATCTGGCTGCACAAGATGCCGCCCTGCTCACCTCCCCGCTCGATACACAGGATGGGGTGCGCTATGACAAACATCGCAAAACCTATGTCGACACCGCGCTCGGAACCGTCCTGGTGCGCAAAAACAGCGCCGGTCAGTATCAACAGATTTTTGCAACGACGCGAAACGTTTCAACGGTGTTGTTCGAACGTATTCCCGGGACCCGACTGTGGCGATACCAACCGCGTGGCAGCGTACCTGCCGAAGAATCCACAGACGCCAGTCAGGACTTCGGCGACAGTCTGCTCTCAGCTCATCCCGGGGCGTTGAACTTGCCTTTCAGTCTCTGGCGAAACTGGGGCCGCAGTGTTCGCCCGGCGCTCGGGCAACACATCGAAATAGACGGACACTTCTATCAGATAGTGAAGCAAGACCTGAATGCGCACTCGCGACTGGTCTTTCTGGAAAATCCGTTGTTCTCCCCGGCCCTGTACGACGCTTTCGAATACATGCTGCGAGATCACCCATCGCTGCAACCCAAATATGCCGTACTGAGCAATAACCAGTGGACGGTACTCGACAGCGTCGTTCCCTTCGAAATGCCGATCACCCAATACATCGCCCGAACCTTCAAATCGCTGGCAGACCGCTCCGTCAGCGCATTGGCCCGGGCGATGTTCAATCATGCCAGTCATTCCGAGATCATCACCGGTACAGGATTGGCATCGCTCAACCTGGTCTTGCGCCATTGGACCCACCGGCACCTGCACAAAGCACCGCAGGGGCAACTGGCCGAGCCGTTGTTGATGTTACGTCGGCCGCTCGCGATATCCGGCATGCAGTCCCTGCCCTCGACGCCAGATTATGGTTTGCCGCGACTGGACTTCGACCCCGGGCGCTTCGCCCATCACTGGAACCGCTTCGCCAGCCAGCCGTCGACGGCCCGATTGCATAAACTGTTCAGCGAGGTGCTGGCCGATGAAGGCTATGTCATCGAACGCACCGCATCGCCAGGGTCAAGCCATGAACTGCGCTTTCATCGCCACGGCATCGATCAGGCATTTACGCTGAAGGTTTATCCGGTGAACGCACTCGACGATAACGGACTTGTGCCAATCGTGAGCGAGAGGGAGAGAGAGCAGGCGCTTGCCGAGGCCAGCGATACACGCGAAGCGGTTCGGTTGCGCGGCGGCATACAAGTGGACGCGTTGGGGCAGACGACGTTGTTTATCGTCAGAGAAAACTGAGGGGGCCGCCAGACGAAAAAAAGCCCGCAGTGTGAGCGGGCGAAAGACCAAAGAAGCTATATGCGCAGTCGCTTCCCGGCAGGGGCAGCTGCTTGGGGGATCAACTGCCCCGATAGGTGGAATAGCTGTAAGGCGAGATCAGCAACGGCACGTGGTAGTGCTCCTGCTCGGCAGAGATACCGAAACGCAGCACCACCACATCCAGAAACGCCGGCTCCGGCAACTGGACACCGCGGGCGCGGTAGTAATCGCCCGCATGGAACTGAACCTGATAAACCCCGGTGCGATAGTCATCGCCTTGCAGCAGCGGTGCATCGACCCGGCCGTCGCTGTTGGTGACCGCACTGGCGACCAATTCCAGTTGCGAACCTTCAACGCGGTACAGCTCGACCTTGATCGAACTGCCCGGGCAACCGTGTGCAGCGTCCAAAACGTGAGTAGTCAAACGTCCCATTGATTCTGCGCG
>Ga0308159_1005020_pt1 | contig 11531 bp, 10 predicted proteins | sample PhyCR1_FD_201040 | JGI IMG/M metagenome (GOLD analysis project Ga0308159, IMG submission 201040) | Phyllosphere microbial communities from UC Gill Tract Community Farm, Albany, California, United States - DLSLC.R1 | ecosystem: Host-associated > Plants > Phyllosphere > Unclassified | place: USA...
GTTCTTTATGACAGGAGCACGATTTATGCCAAACCAGAAGACTTCCTCTGAGCAGAGTGCGGGGATAATCAAGCCGCACTACAGTCCAAGGCTCTGCAATGACGATTTGGCCCCCACCCGCCACCAGAACTGGAGCTGGTACAACATCTTCTCCTTCTGGATGTCGGACGTGCACAGCATGGGAGGGTATGTGGTGGCCGCCAGCTTCTTTACGCTGGGGCTGGCGAGCTGGCAGGTGCTTATCTGTCTGCTGTGCGGAATCTGCATCGTGCAGCTGTGCGCCAATCTGGTCGCCAAACCGAGCCAGCAGGCGGGCGTTCCCTATGCGGTCATCTGCCGTCAGGCGTTTGGGGTGTTTGGCGCAAATATTCCGGCCGTGATTCGCGGGCTGATTGCCTTCGCCTGGTACGGGATTCAGACCTATCTTGCGGCCAGCGCGCTGATGCTGGTGATGCTCAAGTTCTTCCCGGCGCTGAATCCGTTAACGCAGCCGCATTGGCTGGGCCTGTCGGCGCTGGGGTGGATCTGTTTTGGCGTGATGTGGGTCTTGCAGGCGATGGTGTTCTGGCATGGCATGAACGCGATTAAGCGTTTTATCGATGTGGCGGGTCCCGCCGTGTATGTGGTTATGCTGATGCTGGCGGGCTGGATTGTGTACAAGACCGGTTTCAACAATATTTCGTTTACTCTGGCAAGCAAAACCCTGACCCCAGGTCAGCAAACCTGGGAGATGATCACCGCGACGGCGCTGGTGGTGTCTTATTTCTCCGGTCCGCTGCTGAATTTCGGCGACTTCTCGCGCTACGGTAAAAGCATGGGTGAAATCCGCCGTGGCAACCGCTGGGGCCTGCCGTTCAACTTCCTGCTGTTCTCTGTGGTCACCGTGGTTATCGTTTCCGGCACCCAGTCACTGTTCGGCACAATGATAACCGACCCGATTGAAACCGTGAGCCGCGTCGGCAACAGCGTGGCCGTGGCACTGGGCCTGCTGACCATGATTATCGCCACCATCGGCATTAACATCGTCGCCAACTTTGTGTCGCCGGCCTTCGACTTCTCCAACTGTTCGCCGCAAAAAATCAGCTTCCGCACCGGCGGGATGATTGCCGCCGTGGGTTCCGTGCTGCTGACGCCGTGGAACCTGTTCCAGTCTCCCGAACTCATCCACTATACGCTCGACGTGCTGGGTGCCTTTATCGGGCCGCTGTTCGGCATTCTGCTGGTGGATTACTACCTGATCAAACGCGGTCAGCTGGACGTCGATGCGCTGTTCAACGCGACGCCGTCGGGTCGTTACTGGTATCGCAATGGCTTTAACCCGAAAGCCATCGGGTCGCTTGTTCCAGCCGTTCTGATTGGTCTGGTCATCAGTTTTACGCCGAGCCTGCACGCGGTCGCCAACTTCAGCTGGTTTATCGGCGCATTGCTGTCGGGCGGATTCTACCGCGTTATTGCGCGTCAGGATCGTGTTGCCGAAACCTCGATGGGCTATGTGAAAGGCGAGTTGAGCAAGGAGTAAAAATTCGGGAGAGATAAAAGCAGCGAAGCCCTGAGTCATTGCTGACTCAGGGCTTCTGAATGTGGCGGAACGGACGGGGCTCGAACCCGCGACCCCCTGCGTGACAGGCAGGTATTCTAACCAACTGAACTACCGCTCCACTTTACTGCTGTACTGCCGTTCCATGTCGGTGGAACGAGGCGAATATTACGGTCGGCCGCGTGTTCCGTCAATCTCTTTTCCGACAAAAAAATCTGTTTGCTCAGTATTTCCGCATCATGATGAAATTGACGGCATAATGCCGTGAAACTTTACTCTTCCGCCGCCTCTTGCGGACGCCACAGACAGCTGCCGCCCTTCTTCATGACCAGATCCAGTCGCGACTCATGCGCCGTAAGCTCTTCGTCACTGGCATACAACACTTTCAGGCCCGATGCCGGGCGCAAAATACGCTGAATGTCCTGACCGTCGGCCCCGGTGTTTCTTTCGCCTTCGTGCGAGAATTTGATAAGCGTCTGCCCGCCGGTCATCATCAGATAGACTTCGGCCAGAATTTCGGAGTCCAGCAGCGCGCCGTGCAGCGTTCGCTTGCTGTTGTCTATCAGATAGCGATCGCTCAGGGCATCGAGGTTGTTGCGCTTGCCGGGGAACAGCTTGCGCGCCATCAACAGGCTGTCGGTTATCTTGCAGAACGTCTCGGTTTTCGGGATATCGCGCCCGAGCATGCCGAACTCGTAATCCATAAAGCCGATGTCGAAGTTCGCATTATGAATAACCAGCTCGCCGCCGCGAATAAAGTCGATGAACTCGTCGGCGATTTCGGCGAAGGTCGGTTTGTCGGCCAGAAACTCGTCGCTGATGCCGTGCACGCCAAAAGCCTCGGGATCAATCAGGCGATCGGGCTTGAGGTACATATGGAAATTGCGGCCGGTCAGACGGCGGTTTATCACCTCGACGGCGCCGATTTCAATGATGCGGTGTCCTTCATAGTGGACACCCAGCTTGTTCATACCGGTGGTTTCGGTATCGAGAACAATTTGTCGGGTTGGGGTAGTTAGCATATTGCAGTGCTCATCGCGCTCGTTTATGTCAGACTTGGCTTTTACATTCTGATGGAAGAGTCTACCAGAGATGCGCAAACAGGTAGAAATTTTCACCGACGGATCCTGCCTCGGCAATCCGGGTCCCGGTGGTTACGGCGCAATATTGCGCTATAAAGAACATGAAAAACCCTTTAGTGCCGGTTATCGGCTGACAACCAACAATCGTATGGAACTGATGGCCGCCATCGTGTCGCTGGAAGCCCTGACGACGCCCTGCGACGTGACGCTGAGCACAGACAGTCAGTATGTACGTCAGGGTATCACGATGTGGATCCATAACTGGAAAAAACGTGGCTGGAAAACCGCCGACAAGAAACCGGTGAAAAACGTCGATTTATGGCAGCGCCTCGACGCCGCCATTCAGACTCACACGCTGAACTGGTTGTGGGTCAAGGGTCACGCAGGACATCCCGAAAACGAACGCTGTGACGAACTGGCGCGTCTTGCCGCCGGGAATCCAACGCTCGACGATGTGGGTTACAAGCCCGAAAAGTAGCCTCGCCTCTGCGCACGGTCTTCTGCCGTGCGCCTCAATGCCTCTTCATTTGCCTGTTACTTGCAGTGATGATCGTCGTGATCTTCGCGATAGGTCTTGCTGGCGCCTACCGGTTGGGCCAGAGCCTGACGTCGGGCGTGCACCTTTTTGGCGGTCGGCAGCAGCGGCAGCGTGCGTTTCCGCGCCACAATCACCGTCATGCAGCCCAGCGCCGGAAGATGATCGCCCAGCAGGCGCCCGCCATGCCTGTGCCACGGCAGCACCTGAAACCGCGATTTGAACATCACTTCATAGTTAAGCAGGCTGAGCCAGTCAATGAGTCGAGTCTGGCTGAACATGCGGCTGGCATATGGCTGGCGCCTGCGCAAAAACGGCACGCATTTGCCAAGCCCCAACACACTGAGGGGGGTAAACCCGCCGACAACCAGCCAGCCGTCGTCTATCAATACGCGGTCAACCTCACGCAGAATGCGGTGCGGATCGGTGGCATAATTCAAGGTATGACACAGCAGGCAGGCATCGACCGACTTCTGCTCAAACGGCAGATAGTAAGGGTCGCCGAGCACCTGCAGGTTATGACCTTCCGGCGCAACGTTGACCTGGTGCGAGATGGGGCAAGCTTCGCTGTTGATTTCAGCGCTCAAATTGCCCACTTTTAGCAGATGAAAACCGTACAACTTGCCCCACCAGGGTTGCAGTTGTCGTTCAAGCGCGGCACGGTAGTAATCACCACGGGGAATGTCATCCCAGGATGAAGGCACCACCAGCTTTTTGCGAATATGTGCTGACTTCATGTTTTGTTTTCAACTTTCAGGTGTTTGACCCACAGGAGTTTGTCATGAATCTTATCAGTATTCCGGCCTTGCAGGATAACTACATTTGGTTGCTGGATGACCAGAAAGGACATTGCGTGATTGTCGATCCGGGTGAAGCCCAGCCGGTGCTCGATGCGCTGAAACAACATCATTTAACGCCGACGGCCATCATGCTGACGCATCATCATGGCGATCACGTCGACGGAGTTAGCGCAATTGTCGAGCAGTTTCCTGCTGTAAAAGTGTACGGACCGGAAGAAACTGCCCGCAAAGGCGCTAGGATAATTCTTAAAAGCGGCGACAGGGTCGAAATCGGTGGGGCAAACTGGACGATATTTGCTACGCCGGGACACACGTTAGGTCACATTTCATACTATAGCGCACCTTACCTATTTTGCGGAGATACGATGTTTTCGTCGGGCTGCGGCCGGTTGTTCGAAGGCACGCCGGAGCAAATGTACCAATCGTTTCAACAGTTAGCTGAACTTCCCGACGATACGCTTGTCTGTTGCGCGCACGAATATACAGTCTCGAATCTTAAGTTTGCACGTTCGATTCTACCGGACGATTCCGATATTCTGGCACATGAACAAACGGTGCTGGATAAGCGTAAAAACGGACAATCATCCCTGCCGACAACCCTCGGTTTGGAACGCAAAATCAACCTATTCTTACGTTGCAATGACGTTGATTTACAAAAGAATTTAAACGTTAACACAACCATTACAGCTGACTGGCAGGTTTTTGCCCATTTACGTCGACTCAAAGATAGCTATTAAAGCTTTTAGTTGTCTTTTTTGACGAGGCAAAGTACTATTGCTCGTCTTTTAAGCAACTATGACACACACATGAAGGCTAAAGCGATTATCTTCGCCTCTATGCTGCTTGTGGGTTGCCAGGCGTCCAGGCAGGACGTCAAGGTACCAGAACAACATGCACAGAGTTTGTCTTCGGCAAGTCAAAGTGAAGCAGGAGAGTACACAGAGGATGGCCGAACGCCGTCATCGCAATGGCTGGGCAGCAATGACCCCAATGCGCAAAAAAATCTGTGGAACTTCATTGGCGACGAGCTGAAGATGAAGGTTCCGGATAATTCCCGGATCCGTGAGCAAAAAGTAAAATATTTGAAACAGAAGAGCTATCTCCACGATGTAACATTACGGGCAGAGCCGTACATGTACTGGATCACCGAGCAGATTAAGAAACGCAATATGCCGATGGAACTAGTACTGCTACCCATAGTGGAGAGCGCTTTTGACCCAAAAGCAACGTCAGCAGCTAATGCCGCTGGGTTATGGCAGATTGTGCCAAGTACGGGTCGCAACTATGGTTTGAAGCAAAATCAGTGGTACGACGGTCGCCGCGATGTTGTGGCATCCACGACTGCTGCGCTGAACATGATGCAAAGCCTGAACAAGATGTTTGGCGGTGACTGGTTACTGACCGTCGCAGCCTATAACAGCGGTGAAGGTCGCGTGATGCAGGCGATAAAACAGAATAAGGCAAAAGGTCGACCGACAGATTTCTGGTCATTGGCGCTTCCTCGCGAGACGTCGATTTATGTTCCGAAAATGTTGGCCCTCAGCGATATTCTTAAGCATAGTCAAAAATACGGGATTAGCTTACCGAAACCTGACGAAGATCGTGCACTGGCACGTGTCGAAGTCGGTCAACAGATGCAGTTAACTCAGGCGGCTGAGATGGCGGGCATGTCAGTGACTAAGCTTAAGTCCTTCAATACCGGCTACAAACGTAATGTCACGGCCCCTAACGGCCCTCATTACATTGTGTTACCAAAGGCGCATGCCGACCAGTTGAAAGACTCTCTGGCTGATGGCGACATCAGTGCGGTGCAGGAAACACGACTGGCCAGCAACAGCACGTCTGGTGCAGCTTCCTACAAGGTCCGCTCTGGCGACAGCCTGACAGGAATTGCAGCCAAACTGAATGTGAAGTCGCGTGATTTACAGCGTTGGAACAATTTACGCTCGGCGAGCGTGTTAAAAGTTGGGCAAACCCTGCAAGTGGCAGACAGCGGCGCAATTGGTGGCAAAAACGGCAGCATTACGTACCAGGTACGTAAGGGCGATTCGTTGTCGAGCATTGCCAGAAACAACGGCGTAAACATCAAAGATGTGATGCGCTGGAACTCCGGCCTCGACAGCCTGCAGCCAGGCGAAAAGCTGACGCTCTATGTGAGCGGCAAGCAAAGTCCTGACAGCTAGGTTCGATTTGCAAGGCATTGCATAGCTCGCCGCCATGTAGCGATATTGGCGAGAAAAGGCACCTCCGGGTGCCTTTTTTTTCGTGCTGATTTTAATGAAAAGATTGCCCCTTGCGCACTGATAATATTCCACAATCGACGCCGTTTGATATAAAAAAATAACTCACCCTCTTCTCTCGCCGCCCCTTAAAATTCATCTTCAGCCAAGCTTCCCACGGATTAAATAATTAAAAAATCACTCATCGACATTTGGTTTAATATCCAAAAAATTCACGGGGATTATTTAAATTACGCCCCTTAACCAGGCAGAAGATAATTTCATGAAAAGCAAAACTTGCAGGCGCAAGCTCCTTTATTGCCCTGATTTCTGTGATTCATGTCACAAAAGTATGACATGCAGACCATAAGCTGCTATATCTAATAAACAGTGAGAAACAGACCCACCCAAAAGAAACAATTAATGGAGAGGGGATAGACAGCATTGACGGCCTATATTTCTCACTGGCTTTCACCTTGATTGGCCACCTATTTTTCCCCTCACACTCTTTCGCAAGGATGTATTTGAACAACTGACTTAAAACTAGAAAACAAGGTACTTATGACGCAGATAAATCAAGAAAAAATTGCCACACTCTCGGAGTCGCGAGGGAGCGAAAATAGCGTTCCCGATCAGATTGAAAATAGTGAAAACAATAACTTTCTTAGCGCAGATGCGTTTCTCCTTACTGCCACCGGTATTGCTGCCATCGCGGGCTTCCTTTACGGCTACGACACGGGGATAATTTCTGGCGCCCTGCTGCAAATCACTCACGACTTTTCGTTAACGAGTCACGCACAGGAGATAGTCACCAGCGCCATTCTGGTCGGTGCCGTTATCGGTGCATTGTGCTGCGGTAAACTCTCGAGTGCTATCGGCCGTCGCTATACCGTTATGACCGTTGCCGGCATCTTTGCGGTAGGCGTTATCGGTTCGGGCCTGTCAACTTCAGCCGTATGGCTCGGCGTGGCACGTGTGGTTCTCGGCTTCGCCGTCGGCGGCGCTTCACAGATTGTTCCCGTTTATATCGCCGAGCTGGCTCCGCCTGCGAAACGCGGTCGACTGGTGACCTTTTTCAATATTTCTATCGGTATCGGCATTTTAACCGCAGGCCTGGTCGGCGCGTTTATGCAAGATATCTGGTCATGGCGCGTGATGTTCTCCGTCGCGGCGATCCCGGCCATTATCCTGCTGTTCGGGATGCTGCCGATGCCGGAAAGCCCACGCTGGCTGGTCGGCCAAAAGCGAACCAAAGAGGCGCGTGTCGCGTTGAACATGGTGCGTGAAACGGACCGCGAAGTTCGCCACGAACTGCGAAATATTCAAAAAGTGCACGATAAAGTCGAACGCAAGAAGGTCGAAGGCTGGAAAGATCTCAAGCAACCCTGGTTGCGCCCTGCCCTGTTTGCCGGTCTGGGTGTCGCTGCCTTTACCCAGCTTTCGGGTATCGAGATGATGATCTACTACACCCCGACCTTCCTGACCGATGCCGGTTTCAGTCGCGCCGCAGCCTTGCATTCCGCGTTGGGCGTTGCCGTTATCTATCTGGTCATGACGTTTATCGGCAAGCTGGTTGTCGACCACATCGGTCGCCGTGCATTGACCCTGTGGATGATGCCGGGTGCGGTTATCAGTCTGTTCCTGCTGGGCCTGATGTTTATGCTCGACAGCAAGGGGGAACAGTACGGCATGTGGATTGTGGTCTGTCTCTTCGCCTTCATGATTTTCAACTCTGGCGGTATTCAGGTGATTGGCTGGTTGCTGGGTTCGGAAGTGTATCCTATGGGGATCCGCGAAAAGGCCACCAGTCTGCACGCCGCAACGCTTTGGGGTTCAAATCTGCTGCTGACCGCCACGGCGCTGTCGCTGGTCGGTTATCTGGGTATCGGCGGTGCAATGTGGTTCTACGCGCTGCTCAATCTGGTGGGCTTCCTGTTCATCTACTTTATGGTGCCGGAAACCAAGGGACGTTCGCTCGAAGAGATTGAAACTTCGTTGAAAGAAGGCAATTTTTATCCGCTCGCGCAGAAGAAAAATGCCAAGTCCGTCAAGACCGTGGATGAACCCGCCTAACGCTTAGAAGCGGATACATACCGATAATCTGCCCCGAACAAGCCAGGCTTGCCGGGGCATTTTTTATGGGCGCGTCAATTAAAGGTCGATACCTTCCGGCGGGTTATGCGCAAGGAATTCAACCAGCAGCGGATTGTGATCGGAGGCGCGCGTCTCGAGCACTCTGGCATCGGTAACATTCAGGCCGCGATAGAAAATGAAATCCAGCGGGCGACCAAAGGCTTTGCGGCGCAGATCTGACGGAAAGCGGACTTCCTGGAGAGACACATTGCGGGCAAAACTATAGAGCGCGAGAATTCGCTGACGGCTCCAGGCGTTGAAATCCCCTGCCATGACGACCGGACCTTTATGATTGGCAATCTGTTCGCCAATGGGATCAAGCTGCTTACTGTAGACATCGACCCCGATACTGAAATTCACGGCGTGAATGTTAACTACCATCAGCAGGCGGCCATCCAGCAGCGGATAGACGGTGACCAGCGCCGACTTTGACAGGCGGAGTAAAGGCTCACGCTCGCGCAGCGGGCAGCAATACACCGGATGTGCGGCGGCCAGTGTCATCACACCTGAAGGGTGCTGCGGCAAGTCAAAAGCCGGCACCTGATCGGCGGCAAGATAATGGGAGGTCGCAAAGCGGATGAGTTCAGGCGTAGTCTGCGCTTCTTGCAGCAAGACCAACTGCGCGTCTTTGCCAAAGCCTTGCAGTACGGAAAGCCAGTCAGCGCGCTGCTGCTTGAAGATATTCCATACCATGACGCGTAAAATATTCGAATTGGGCAGTGCAGCTCCAGGCGGCAGATCGGGTCCGAGATGTGCTAACACACCCGGAAAGATTTGCTCGACCGGTTGACCTGCAACATACCTCATTGCATACGTTTTTTTCGGCACACTGTTAACCCATTCTATCCAGCATCATTCAACCTGACAGATGCTGGCGATATCCATCGTGAATCTGCTGTGCGGAAGTTTTCCCTTCAGCGGTACTTTTCAGTATACGCCGCCCCCAAGCCAACACCCAATGTGTTTACATGGGTATACCTTGAAAGCGCCATTTTCGCGACTAATCCCATTCGGTTCGCTAAAACGCGGCTTCACGCGGTCGCTATTGATAGCCGCTGCCTTTTCACTGTGCTTAAATGTTCAGGGAGCCAGAGTTATCAATAATTTTTGCTGGGGTAGCAACAATGAAGGCAAGCTCGGAAGAACTCGAAGTATTCGTGACCGTGGTCGAGAGCGGCAGCTTTAGTCGCGCCGCCGAACAGCTTGGGCAGGACAATTCTGTCGTTAGCCGAACCATTAAACGGCTGGAGCAGAAGCTGGGCATTCAGTTGCTCAACCGCACTACGCGCCAAATCAGCCTGACCCATGAGGGCGAACGCTATTTTGGACGAGTGCAGAAGATCTTGCAGGAAATGGCCGCCGCCGAAAACGATCTACTCGACAACCGTAACGTGCCGCAGGGTTTACTGCGCATCGATGCCGCCACGCCGGTCATCCTCCACATTCTGGCGCCGCTGGTTGAAGAATTTACCGCGCGCTATCCCAATATCGCCCTTTCGCTGTTCTCTTCCGAAAGCAATATCAATCTTATCGATCAGAAGGTCGATGTGGCTATTCGTATCGGTGAACTGGAAGACTCGAGCCTGCGCGCCAGAAAGCTGATGCTGAGCTATCGCAGTGTGCTGGCCTCCCCCGCCTATCTGCAAAAATGGGGCGTGCCGAAAGAGGTGGATGATTTGGCGAATCATCGTTGCCTGGGATTCAACGAGGTAACGGCGCTTAATCGCTGGCCGCTGCTTTGCGCCGACGGTCAGCAGTTAACCATTACACCATTTGTCAGTGCCGGAAGCGGTGAAACGCTGCGCCAGCTTTGTCTCGCAGGCAACGGCATTACCTGCCTGTCGGATTATATGATTCAGAAAGACATCGACAATGGAGATTTGGTGCCCCTTTTCGTTCCGCAGGTGATGCGTATTGCCATGCCGATACATGCGGTGTATTACAGCGATCAGGCGGTCAGTACGCGTATTCGCTGCTTTATCGATTTTCTGAGCGAAAAAATGGCGCAACCCGCTTCATCGGAATAAAGGTATAAAAAAGCCCAAACATAGGTTTGGGCATGGGGCATCGGCAGAACTACGCGTTATAAATCAGTCCCATTCCGGCGCCAGACCTTCCGGGCTCACCAGACGACCATTTCGTTCAAGCGCGGCAATCTGCGCCATATCTTCGGCCGACAGCACCAGATCACGAGCAAGAAGATTGCTTTCGAGATTTGCGCGTTTAGTCGAGGAAGGAATAACCGCATAGCCTAACTGCAATGCCCAGGCTAGCACGACCTGCGCCGGTGTTGCGTGGTGACGTTCGGCAATCTGCAAGATAGTGGCGTCTTTTAGCGCTTCACCATAGGCAAGCGTCATATATGACGTGATGGCAATACCCTGTTTGGTAGCAAAATCAACGACCTTGCGGTTTTGCAGGAATGGCGACAGTTCAATCTGGTTAGTGGCAATTTCTGCTGCACCCACGGCATCGATCGCTTGCTGCATAAGCGCGACAGTGAAGTTTGAAACCCCGATTGCGCGGGTCAGGCCGAGCTGCCTGGCCTTTACCAGCGCCTGTAAGGTTTCCGCCACGCTGACCGCGCCATTAGGCGATGGCCAATGGATCAAGGTCAGATCAACGTAAGAGGTCTGGAGTTTGTTTAAACTCTCTTTAAGGCTGTCTATCAATGAATCCGCCGCAAGATTTTCAACCCAGATTTTGGTGGTAATAAACAGCTCTTCACGGGCAATGCCGCTTTCGGCAATGGCCTCTCCAACGGCAGCTTCGTTATCATAGATCTGTGCGGTATCAATGGCGCGGTACCCAAGTTCCAGCGCGGTAGTAACAGAATCTTTTACGACCTGATCCTTCAAACGGAAGGTCCCTAAACCCAAAGTTGGTATGCTCACCGTTAACTCTCCTGAATCAATAAATGTTTATTTTGCCTTCAAAGAGGCGCGATATGGAGAGTATGAACCTCGGCTTAATGGATAAAAATAACCACATTGCCATAAGACTTTGGACATTTATGCAATAATCGAAGGACAATCGTTCAATTTAAATACTATTGAAGTGTGCGTAGGGATGTGAAAATGAGGAGAGGGGGAATTTTAAATGCAAAAAACCCTGAATCTTTCGATTCAGGGTTATGCAATTAGTGGCGGAACGGACGGGGCTCGAACCCGCGACCCCCTGCGTGACAGGCAGGTATTCTAACCAACTGAACTACCGCTCCACCGG
>Ga0308159_1005021_pt1 | contig 11531 bp, 5 predicted proteins | sample PhyCR1_FD_201040 | JGI IMG/M metagenome (GOLD analysis project Ga0308159, IMG submission 201040) | Phyllosphere microbial communities from UC Gill Tract Community Farm, Albany, California, United States - DLSLC.R1 | ecosystem: Host-associated > Plants > Phyllosphere > Unclassified | place: USA...
TTCAACGAGAGAGGAATATCATTATTGGAGAAGATTCCATTTTTGAAACGTTTCAAGACAGATATTCTGCTGGAGATTTTCACATCGGCTAAAATATGGCTAATTACGCTAATGGTGTTTGCGGTTGTTTTTTCTCCAACACGTGATTATGAATTTGTGGTGATCTGGTTAATTGCTCCACCGGTAAATATCTTATTGGCCTTCTATTCAATTTATGAGATCATTCCAGGCCTCCGGAAAAAGGGAAAAAGATTTGGCCGGTACTTTTGGGGGAATGTTGTTCTTTCCATACTAATCGTTTTATTACTCTTGATCATGCTTGCAGCCTTTATGAGGAATGGCGATGCATTACCTATAGCACTAATTTTTACTTCTATTAGTCTTGTATGCATTACTACGCCATTGGCATGGTACATTTATAAACATAAATTTGAGAAACAAACGGAAATCCAAATGCTCAAAACTGAGCTAGGAAAATCGGATGCAAGTTTAAATTTTCTTAAATCACAGATTAACCCACACTTTCTATTTAATGCATTAAATACGCTATTCGGTACGGCACTTCAAGAAAATGCAGAAAGAACGGGTGAAGGCATTCAAAAACTGGGCGACATGATGCGGTTTATGTTGCATGAAAATACACAAGATAAAATTTCATTGACCAGGGAAGTTGAATACCTGAACAACTACATCGACTTGCAAAAACTCAGAACATCGCGTTCTGGCGATATAAGAATTGAAGCGCATATTGAAGAACAACTGAATAGTTTGCAGATTACACCGATGTTATTAATTCCATTTATCGAGAATGCTTTTAAACACGGCATTAGTTTACAGCAACCATCATACATCAAAATGACTTTGCAAACAAAAGAGAGAACGTTATTTTTCGATGTGAGCAACAGCATTTACATTAAGGCAGACAACGATCCGGAAAAATTGAAAAGTGGCATCGGTTTAGAAAACGTAAAGCAGCGATTGGCTTTGCTGTATCCAGAAAAACACGAATTAATTATCCGCGAAAGTGCAAATGAGTTCTTTGTGCATTTAACTTTGCACTTGGATTGATCCTTCGACTACGCTCAAGATGATTTAAAGGTTAAATCGAGAATATGTTTTGATTTGTTTTTTCGTACGGAGGTCACCCTGAGCGTAGTCGAAGCGCCTTTTCTTTAATCAACAAACAGAAACTATAGCAATTATTATTTCAATAAAGGTTTGTATCTTCATTACCAAACAACTCTAAAAGTGGAGCAATACACCGTATATATTTTAGCTTGTTCTGACAAATCGTATTACACTGGCGTTACCAATGATGTCGATAGAAGACTCTATGAACACCAAAATGCAATCAATCCTGAAAGTTACACTGCTAAAAGAAGACCACTAATTTTAGTATTTTGCGAACATTTTAAGGATATAAACGACCCAATAGCTTTTGAAAAACAAATAAAAGGCTGGTCAAGAAAAAAGAAGGAAGCGCTCATTAGTTCAAATTGGGAACAATTAAAAGAATTATCCCATTGCACAAATATGAGCAGCCATAAAAACTACCAAAAACATTAGGCTTCGACTAAGCTCCGCCTGACAAACGCAAAAACTATGATTGCCATTGCTATAGATGATGAACCCATTGCACTTGAGATTATAAGCTCCCATGCATCAAAAGTTCCTTTTGTAGACTTACAGCAAACTTTTACTGATGCTTTTGAGGCAATTGGATATCTCCAAAAAAACAAAGTCGATTTAATTTTTCTGGATATTAAAATGCCCGACATCAGCGGGATAGATTTTTTGAAGAGTTTGAGCAATCCGCCGATGGTTATTTTTACAACCGCCTACACGGAACATGCGATCCAGAGTTTTGAACTTGATGCTGTTGATTATTTGTTAAAACCTTTTTCTCTTTCGAGGTTTTTAAAGGCCTGCAACAAGGCACATGAATTATATAATCTGCGTGGACAGAAACAGGGAGCAAAAAATGAATATATTTTTGTGAAGGATGGTTATGAACAAATTAAAGTTGAACTAGATGAAATCCTGTATGTGGAAGCTTCAGGAAATTACACCCAGATTCAATTAAAAGACAAGCTTTTGAGCTCAAGGATTACCATTAATGATTTGGCAGAGCTACTTCCAAAAACTGATTTCATTCGTTGCCATCGGGCATTCATTGTAGCTAAAAACAAAATATCCAAATTTGACCGCAGCCAAATTTGGATAGGAGAAAAAATCATCCCGATTGGGGCAACTTACTCCGGTATTCAACTGCTGTAGTTAAGGTTCAACTGTTACCCTAATCCCTGCAGAATGCGTAGTAAATTCTGGTGCATACATGCTTTGCAACGTCGTAATTCCGTTAGAAAAGTTGCCGGCATGCGTAACCCTGAGTGGGTATTCAAAAACATAAGTTCCTTTGCGTAAATAACTGATAAAGAAATTGGTTGAAGCATCTTTCGTACTTTCATAATAACCTAAACCATCCTGATATTTGAATTGAGAAATCACATTAACCGGCTCAAAACCAGATGATCGCATATCTTTTAGATGAACATATTCCATATCTCTATCACAAAAAATTTCAATCCTCACTTTTAATAAATCGCCTGGAGCTAATTTATTTGAATTTGTTAGTGGGGTAAGCAAATTTCCTTTATCGGTTTGTTTTTGGAGGAATAATTGTTTATTTATTTTCACCCCCGTTGCAGCGGATGTGATTTTATCCAACTGCTCGAAATATTGCCAATAATATGCACCCCAGGCCATACTTTTATTGTTGTTTGTAATTTCTACCTTAGCCATTTCGGGTTTAACATTTTGCCCGGCAATGGTTATTTTTTGATAGCCTGTTCCTGCTTCTCTTTCGGAGTCTGCAATGCCCATTTCGGGGAATGATTTACCGCCGATCACAATCTCCGGTGCTGCTGATTCATTTAATAAATCGTATCCCCGCATCAGTAAAGCATAACTTGCAGCAGCCGTTGCTTTTGTAGTTTTCCAGTCATTGGTCTGCTTATTTTTTAGCAACCAAATTTTCATTTCTTCCACGGAGTGCGTATCTTTTGCCACCTCGTCGAAGGCTTCTATTAACAAAGCTTGCGTTTCAATGGCACTTTGATACCAAAAATATCCGTTGCTATTATCTGCCCAATTCATACCCAGTTCATCATGATGCTGTGCCGTTTGTTTTAGTAGTCCTATCACTTTTAGTGCCTCAGCTTCACGCCCATTTCTATAGAGAACTATGGCTGCCTGTGCTTGCTGATAGGGATCTAAATATTTCCATTTCGAAGTAAGTATTTTTAAGAAATAGTTAACTGATCTAATATAACTAGGATCATCATTTTTCTGCTTTGCATAACTGCGGGCATATAAATAGTGCAGGGTTAAATAATTAAATCCTTGTCTTTTAAGCTTAAGATCTAAAGTATAATCTTCAATCAATTTAGCATCCAAATAGCCGATAACTTTCGAAAGCATCTGATTCAATTTTGGAAAAGCTTTTTCATCGATTAATTTAAGGTGTTTCAGTTGCCCCATACCCATTGCAATGTGTTGGGTGATGTATCGATCTTCCTGCATTCCTGTAAACCATGGAAATGCACCATTGCTAAACTGCATGCTCTCCAATTTCTCGAAATTCGCTTTAAGCTCATAAGTCATCCTGTTCAAATCAAACAAAGTAGCTAAGCGTTTCTTCCGCTCGGTTTCATTACTAGCTTGTCGCACCCATGGCGTTTCTTCCAATAAAATTGATTTTAAAGCTGGGTTTTTCTCCAAATTGGATACTAAAGCTTCGCCATTGTTGATTTGTTGCCAGGATTGGAAAACCGTCTTTATTTTGGGCGATGAATTGATGATGCCTGTTGCAAAACTGTTGGCGTAAAACCTGCTGAATGTTTGCTCGGCACATTCATAAGGATATTCCATTAGATATGGTAGAGCCTGCACCGCATACCAGATCGGATTTGAAGTAAACTCAAAAGTTAAGGCTTGGTTTCTTAATGTTTTCGAATCTCCCGCATGCAGTAATTTATCCATAGTGAAGGTTTTTTTAACACCCCCACGAACGTTTATCGGCATACTTTCAGTTACCAACATAGAATTTGGTAAAACCGGGATGGTCATTTCTTCTCCATCAGCATAATTTTCTGATTGAGCGGTAAGTTTATAAGTAATCGCTCCAATGCCTGGAGGAATGATCAGAGACCATTTTAATGCCTGGTTCCCGTTATTTTTCAATTGAAATTTTTGCTGAACCGCATCCTTATTGCTTACAATCGAGATCTTTTTCCCTGTAATGGCATCTGTCAAATCTAGAATGGCAAAACCACCAATCGGTTTACCAGAGAGGTTATTGAGCTTAGCGCTAAACAAAATAGTATCTCCTTCACGAAAAAAACGTGGTGTATTTGCCGAAATGGAAAGCTTTTTCTGCGTAACCAATTCTTTGGTAATGATTTTTGTTTTGAAATCTTTGGTATGCGCAAAACCCATCATTTTATACCGCGTTAACGATTGTGGAATTGTAAATTCTACTTCAATTTGCCCTGACTGATCGGTTTTCAACTGCGGATAAAAGAAAGCGGTTTCAGTAAAATTGGTACGTGGAATAACTTTAGGCTTTTTAACAGGCTTACCATTAACGATGTAGGTATCCGTCTTCGGATCGTAGCCTTCGATACTCACAAAATCGTAAACTTTATTATCATCAACAGCAATGGCCACTCTCAGCATTTCAGGGGCGGGAGCTCCAGCCCGATCATACGCCACGCTGGTTGTTCCCCGTAATTTGATGGTTGTAACAGGGCCGCTTCCGGCCAACACTTCAACCTCTTCCCTTAAACTGGATACACTACCGGTTACATTTTTCTTTTGTTGGGCTCCGTAGCCTGTAACAACAATCTCATTTAATCCTTGTCTATCCTCCATCAATTTAAAGTCGATTCTTTTAGCTGTTTTAACTATCGCTGTTGCTCGGTGATATCCAATATAACTCACAGTTAATTCATCTCCGCTTTTAGCATCAACACTATAAATGCCATAGGCATCAGTAATTACCCCTTTTTTACCAACTCTTACGGCAACTCCGGGCACGCCATAACCATACTGATCGGTTACAATACCATATACCAAACCAGATACCTTTAACGAAGCAAGTTTTTTGGTTGCCACTTCGCTGTTAGATTTTCGATTATTAGCCTCTACTCCAGCCAAATATTGCGTGTAATTATATTTTAAATTGTAGCTATTGAAATCGAAGCCGTAATAATTTATCGCTTCGTATTCTCGCTTCCTTATGTCGTAATAACCACGATATCGGTCTTTGTGCCAGATCTCATTCCCCATTTGTATCGCAGTGAGATTATAGCCCCAGCTGTAAATATTGTAGTTGTATTTAGGCGAAACGATTTTATTCCAGCTCATGGTTTTTAAATCATCCAACGATGCATCATATAAAGACACCACCATTTCAGCCATTTGTTTCTCGCCCTTTTTATCAGTGATTTTTAATTTCCATATATCCTTTTCACCTGGCTGTAGTTTATCTCTGAAACTTGTAAAATTAATATCTAACTCTTTACTTTCATCCACAATGGTGATTACATTCATAGATTGGAATATTCTACCATTTTGAATTAAGGTAAATTGAACAGCGAAGCCTTCTACAAATTGAGCTTCTGGCTTGATATTTATTACTTCCTGTTTATGGGTTAAATTAAACCAAACCTTCTTTATAACCTGGTCTTTGTAATACACTTCATAGTAAGCCCTGGCATTTGGCAAAATACTGGCAAACCTAAAAACAGCTGATTCATTAGGTGTCACAACGGTCTTCTCCGCTACAAGCCACTCTTTTGCCAGTAAAATTTTCTCGCTTGGACTTTCGTAAATTCGTACAATTTTCTCAACAATGATAGAATCCAGATTCTCATTAAGTGCTTTAAACTTCACCTTATAATATCCCGAAGGAAGTTTAACGCCCTTCATTTCTAAAGTAGCAGTACCCTGTTCTACTTTTTGATGCTGGACAAAACTGGTTTTACCTGTCATCCAACTTTCAGGAGTTCCATCATTCTCATATTCATCGTAAGGAAATTGCTTAACAAATTCGGCCCTGCTCAGGTTGTATTTTTCTACTTTACCTAAGGTATTTGGATAAACCACTCTACCCGGATATTCCAGTTTGTACCACTCTACAGTTAATTTGCCATTAATTGGCGCCTTATTTAAATTGGTAATTTCGAAAGCTAGGTTATCCCTCCAGTTGGCAGTAAAGATATTTGCAGACATATCCACGTTAAGTAAAATATCACTTTTGCCAGCATTAATAAACTGTGATTTGCTTCTTGTTTCGCCATTCACATCAGTGATATCGACATTGATTTGATAGGAATATGCATTAATGCTGGTATTCTCTGCCGCAGCAAAAAAGCGAATGTCAAAAACACCCCCGGCTTTCGTTTCAGTTGTGCCAATAGCTATTTGCTTACTCGGACTGTAACCATAAACACGATCATTGGACGAGAGGATATTTCTGGTAATAACATACTTAACTTTTGCACCAGAAACGGCATAACCCGCAAAACCAATTGCCTTTCCCTGTACAAGTATCGAATCGTTCAACTTGTATTTTTCATTCAATGGATTAAATGATACCTCGAAAGTAGGTCGCTTATACTCCTCTACCTGAACATCAACATTACCATAAGCTGTATTTATGCTCATCCTGCCGTTTAATTTACCCATTGGAATAGTAAACGAACCGTGGAAAGTGCCAAACTCATTCGTAATTTTTGAAGTTTTTTCAATCTCCTTTCTGTTGGCATCATTAAAGGTGATTTCGATAGTTGATTCTTTTAAGATCCGGTTCTTGTCATCCTCAAATTCAAAATAAATTCCTTTATAATAAACGGTTTGTCCTGGCCGGTAAATTGGCCGATCGGTAAATAAAACCACTTTCGACTTAGCAGACATATATTTATAAAAACGCTGGTTAATATCCATTATAACCGTATCATTGCCATAGATGGTTTCAATACGGTTTACCGATGCATTTAGCGAACTCTCTGCAAATCCATTTTTATCTGGGTTTAAAGTTCCCCTGGGTTTATATACATATTTTCCATCCTCATATTCATTATTTTCCTCATTTATAATTGCATTTATTATAGCCTCTCCCGTGGAGCTATTGGAAACAAAATATTGATGATTAAGGATTTCTGTGATTCGATTGGTTACAGCCAGATCGGTAACTTGAAAGGTTAGGTAGTTAAAAACCGCATTATTGCCGGTAGTATTGGCGATGATAACATATTGGCCTTTCTCCAAACCATCCAATTTGTCTATTAAAGTGTGCTCCTGATAATCATCAGTTTCAGGCAAGCTTACCATCCATTCTTTTTGGATTTTATTTGTAGCGATGAATTTCTCATAATCTTCCAGATTGCCAAGGTGAAAACGGTTGGTAATTCTGCTTACCTTAAAAAGCTGTAATGAAATTGCATTCGTATTTTTATACCTAAAACGTATCTGTGCTGGTTTTTTTGGGACTAGAAATTGACTCATCTTAATTTCCAGCATTTTACTTTTTATGTCAGCAGTAAACTTTTCGAAGTTTTTGGCACCAGTACTTTTCGGGTAGGCTTTAATAGCCAGGTTGCCCATCGCTAGCAACTCCTTTAAATCTATATCCTGTTTTGGAATTTGAAGATTTCGCATCTCGTATTTTTTCGATGCAAGTTCAAAAAGTACATCGGCATACAGTTCTGATGATTTGGAGAAATTGGCAAGTTTTTGGATCGCTGCATCATAAAGCGCCATTTTATCTTCGCGGGTGCTTCTGGAATAAACGTAATTTAACCGTTTCAGATCCACATCAACTAAAGCACCGATATTATTACTTTCTTGATGGCTGCGGATAAGTTTTTGGAAAATGGCTAATGCCATTGATGCGAATGAAGTCGAATCGTTAGTTGGAAGCTCAATTTTTAAAAATGCCTTATCATCGTCAAACCATTTCACATCATTAAAATCGATTGCATCATCATTTTTGGTAATTTCTATTTGTGCATTTACCAAAACATCTATAGCTCTATGTGCCAGCAAATCATAAAGTGTAGGCCTTAAAAACCTATTTTGTTCATTGCCAATCATCATTTCGCTCAGACTATCAATTTTTGTGTTTTGCAAAATTTTACTTTCTGCAATTGATGCTAGATAATTTTTAGCAGTTTCCTCTAAAAATTTACTGGCTGGCCAGGTTTTTATATCATCACTCAGTTTTAATTCGACATTGGTGCGATTAAGCAGCTGGAATCGATTCTGATCGTAATATTTCCAATAACTTTCGGCTAGTAATGATTGTAAAATACTTTTGGCGGGCTGGTGGGCAGTAAGAACATCCTGTTGTAGCTCTTTATTTATTTTTCCAAACGCATTTTCTTCCAGGTAACCCTGAAATAACATTCGATACATGGTTGCCTTAATGATGACAGCTGTTTCTTGATCTTTTCGGGCTTTTTCGATTAACTTATTTAAGATTGGGATGGCTTCCTTCGGCTTTGTTGCGAGAGCGAGAGAATCTATAGTTTTAAAAGCTGACTGATAATAAGTTTGCATCTTTTGGGAAAAAACGGATGCGGAATAAAAGCAAAAAGAAATGATTAGCAATAAGATTGGTAGCGTTTTTTTCATAACCGGGGATTTAAACCTTAGATGGAATATTAAAATGGATTCCATAAATTATTTAAACATATATCTGATGAGTTACTAAACTAAACAATTTTGCACTTCCCACTTGACCAAGTTTCGCCGAAAAGCGTAAAGAGAATTTTGAACAAGCACTTGAAAATATTTAAGCGAAACTTTGGCAGTTTGCTTTCGAAGGCTTAAATAGTAGCAAAGCATTAAGCATTTTAAACCTGATCGTAGTGAACACGAAACCCGATTTTTCTATCGGATGAGTAAAACGGAGAGCGGGACGAACATTTAATTGAAATACTGGTTTTGCTTTCCAAATCAATCAAAATATTTCTTTCTCTGCTTTAAAATGATTTCGCGTAGCTCCTTAACGAAAAATCTAGGTTTAAAATCAACTTGCCTTAAATTAAAGTTACAACATTTAAACATTAAGCGCTTTCAACATTAAACGCTTAGCATTATATTTGCCACATGTCTACACAACTAAAAAATCTTTCTGATTTCTCTCATACCACTGTTCCGAATGGAGCGAACTATAAATTTGGAATCATCGTTGCAGAGTGGAATGCCGAAATTACTGGCGCTTTGTACAATGGTGCATTAAAAACTTTGTTGGATAACGGCGTAGCCGAAGAAAACATTGTTTCGTTACCAGTGCCTGGGAGTTTTGAATTAACTGGCGGAGCGGAAATTCTGCTAAGCAAAAGAAGCGATATTGATGCCGTAATTTGCTTGGGTTGTGTTATTCAAGGGGATACAAAACATTTCGATTTTATTTGCGATGCTGTTGCACAGGGCGTGACTAATGTGGGCATTAAATATAGCAAACCTGTTATTTTTGGTGTTTTAACTACCAATAATTTGGAGCAGGCACAAGATCGTGCTGGAGGGAAACATGGTAATAAAGGCGATGAAGCGGCCATTACTGCAATTAAAATGGCCGACTTTTCTGCCAATATTTAAAATTGTGTTTTAATAAACTATTTGTACCTTAGCGCTTTAATCTCCCTATCTAATGAAAAAAGTTGCCATCTTATTATTGGCGGTGTTTTGCACCATTACTATTTTAGAGTCATGCTCTTCAAAACTTTGTCCTGCTTACAGCTCTTACCCTGAAGGTAAACGCAGAAGAAACTAAGATTAAAACATCAAAATTTCATTTTACAGTCATCTGCAGAACTTTATTTAGCTGCCTGTGTTTACGTATAAAACAATATTATTATGACTTGGGTTAACTTAACTTCGATAGATCAGCTTAATGAAATAAAATCAGCAAGCGGATACAGCCTTATTTTTAAGCACAGTACACGGTGCTCAATTAGTTCGATGGCCAAAAGAAATTTTGAATTTAGCTGGGATGTTATCCCGGAGGATACCAAACTTTATTTTCTGGATTTAATCGCCTACCGGGAAATTTCTGCTGAGGTTGCCCATCTTTTTCAGGTTACACACCAGTCGCCACAAATTTTATTAATTAAAGATGGAGATTGTGTTTTGGAAGCCTCACACAGTGATATCTCTGCAGAAGAAGTAGCTGAGGTAATTGTTGCAGCATAATCAAAAAATATTTAGCAAAAAGGGGCGCAACTTTAAAATTTGCGCCCCTTTTTTATTGTTTCCTATCTTAAAAATGTGTTATTTCCAATTTAGAAAGGATAACAAATTTTAGCTAGCTTTTTCTATTTCTAAAACTCTTGATGTTCTCGCTCTGGTTTCTTTGCAAAGTTGAGGATTGTTAGCCAGCTCTTTACCGAAAGTAGGGATCATTTCTTTCATTTTAGCCTGCCATTCATCAGTTGCCAAATCGTCTTTGAAACAACGACTCAGTAATTCGATCATAATTGATACCGCCGTTGATGCTCCTGGAGAAGCGCCCAGTAATGCCGCTATAGAACCATCGCCAGCACTTACTACTTCAGTACCAAATTCTAAAATACCCCCTTGTTTTTCATCCTTTTTGATTACCTGAACACGTTGGCCAGCATATTCCAGTTCCCAATCTTTCAATTGGGCTGTTGGTAAATATTCTTTTAAAGCTTCTAATCTATCTTCAGGAGATTGCCTTACCTGTTCAATTAAATATTTAGTTAAATCGAGATTGTGCAAACCTGCAGATAACATCGGGCGGATGTTATTGAATTTGATCGATTTTGGTAAATCTAAAAACGATCCATTTTTTAAAAATTTGGTAGAAAAACCAGCGTAAGGACCGAACAACAAGGCCTGTTTACCATTAATCATCCTGGTATCTAAATGCGGTACCGACATTGGTGGAGCGCCAACTGCGGCTTTACCATATACTTTAGCATGATGTTGTTTAATGATCTTTTCGTTAGTACATTTTAACCATTGGCCACTTACCGGGAAACCACCAAACCCCTTTCCCTCCGGGATATCAGATTTTTCGAGCAATGGCAATGAACCGCCACCAGCACCAATGAAAACAAATTTAGCAACGCGTTTGCGTTTCTCTTTTGTTTCTAAATCCTTAACTTTTATAACCCAGTTACCTTCTTTGTTCTTCTGCAAATCACGAATCTCATGATTGAAATAAAGACTCACATTGGATTGCTCTTTAAGATGATTAAACATGTCGCGGGTTAGTGAGCCGAAATTAACGTCGGTACCTAAATCCATTTTTGTGGCGGCAATTTTATCACTCTTTTTACGGCCATCCATAATTAATGGTGCCCAAGTTTTCACCACTTCCGGATCTTCGGTATATTCCATGTCGCTAAACAAATCACATTGCTGCAAAGCGTCGTAGCGTTTCTTTAAATAATCTACATTCTTTTTGCCCCATACAAAACTCATGTGTGGAATTTTCC
>Ga0308159_1005022_pt1 | contig 11530 bp, 6 predicted proteins | sample PhyCR1_FD_201040 | JGI IMG/M metagenome (GOLD analysis project Ga0308159, IMG submission 201040) | Phyllosphere microbial communities from UC Gill Tract Community Farm, Albany, California, United States - DLSLC.R1 | ecosystem: Host-associated > Plants > Phyllosphere > Unclassified | place: USA...
TCGCGGGGTGGATCTCGAGCCGCGCCTCGGGGCGGGCGCCGTTCAGCTCGGCGACGCGGCGGGTCTGGGTGCCCGACTGGTACTGCTGCAGGTAGCGGCCGGTGGTGAGGGTCAGCTCGCCGCCGCGGTCGGTCGGCGCCGGGGGAGTTGCATCCACCGGCACCAGGCGCGCCCGCCCGTCGGAGTGGGCGAAGCGCTCCGCGAACGGACGGGGAGTGCTCGAAGAGCGATACGGCCAGTACGCCTCGACGCCGGTGTCGAGCAGGGCGTGCGAGAGGCCGGAGTAGTCGGCGACGCCGCCCTCCGACGCGCGGGCGAGCTCGTCGAACACCTCGGACGGATTCACCGACCAGGTGGATGCCGCGCCCAGGCGCCGCGCGATCTCGGCCAGGATCCACAGCTCGCTGCGGGCCCCCTCGGGTCCCGGCAGCGCTCGGCGGCGGCGAATGACGCGGCCCTCGAGCGAGGTCATGGTCCCTTCCTCTTCGGCCCACTGCAGGACGGGCAGCACGATGTCGGCGAGCTCCGCGGTCTCGCTGAGGAAGAAGTCGCAGACGATCAGGGTGTCGAGGGCGGTGAGCCCCGCCCGCACGGCCTCGACGTCGGGCGCCGAGACGACGACGTTCGAGCCGGCGACCAGCAGGGTCTTGACCGGCCCGCCGAGCTCGGCGAGCAGGGCGGTGGCCGGGATGCCGGCATCCGGAAGCTCGTCGGGATCGACGCCCCACACTCCGGCGACGTGCTGGCGTGCCTCGGGGTCGCGGATGGAGCGGTAGCCGGGCAGCTGGTCGGCCTTCTGGCCGTGCTCGCGTCCGCCCTGGCCGTTGCCCTGTCCGGTGAGGGTGCCGTAGCCCGACCCCTCGCGGCCGACGAGTCCGAGCACGAGGGCGAGGTTGATCGCGGCGGTCGCGGTGGCGGTGCCGTCGGCGTGCTGTTCGACGCCGCGTCCGGTGAGGATGTACGCGCCGCCCGCGGCGAGGCGCCGTGCGGTTTCGCGCAGCTGCGCGACGGGGACGCCGGTGGTCGCCGAGGTCCGCTCGGGCCACCACTGCGCGACGGAGCGCCGCACCGCGTTGAAGCCCGTCGTGCGCTCCTCGCCATAGGCACGGTCGGCGAGACCCTCGGCGAAAGCGATGTGCGTGAGGCCGAGCAGCAGGGGCAGGTCGGTTCCGGGTGCGGGCTGCAGGTGGGTGCCGGCGCCGTCTTCGGTGAGGCGCGCAGTGGCCGAGCGGCGCGGGTCGACGACGATCAGGCCGCCCGCGGCGCGTGCTCCGGCGAGGTGCGCGAGGAACGGCGGCATGGTCGCGGCGACGTTCGAGCCGAGCAGCAGGATCGTCGAGGCGTCGTCGAGGTCGGTGACGGGGAAGGGCAGGCCCCGGTCCATGCCGAACGCGCGATTGGATGCCGCCGCCGCCGACGACATGCAGAACCGGCCGTTGTAATCGATGCGCGAGGTGCCGAGAGCGACACGGGCGAACTTCCCGAGCTGGTAGGCCTTCTCGTTGGTGAGTCCGCCGCCGCCGAAGATGGCGTTGGCGTCGGGTCCGTGGGTGGCCTTCGTGTCGCGGAATGCCCGGGCCACGGCATCCAATGCTTCATCCCAGGTGGTCTCGGCGAGGGTTCCGTCGGGTTGCCGGAGCAGCGGCATCCGGAGTCTGTGGGGGGATGCCAGGAGCTCCGCCGACGTCCAGCCCTTGGCGCAGAGCCCGCCCCGGTTGGTGGGGAAGTCGCGGCCGGCGACCGTGGTGGACCCCTCGTGGGTCACGGTCATGGCGCACTGCAGCGCGCAGTAGGGGCAGTGGGTGTCGGCGGAGCTCACGGACATCAGATGCGGGTTCCGCTCTTCTTCGACATGCGCAGGTAGATCCCGGCGGTGAGAGCGAGGAAGGCGACGTACGCGAGGGCGAACCAGCCGAGGGCGGGAGTGTACGAGCCGAACGTGGTCTTCGAGAAGCCGAGCAGCTGCGGAATGAAGAACCCGCCGTACGCGCCGATCGCCGAGATGAGGCCGAGGGCCGCGGCCGCCTTGCGCTGCGCGCCGATGCCGCTGTTGGAGCGCAGGGCGAAGATGGTCGGGATCATGCGGTATGTCGAGCCGTTGCCCATGCCGGCGGCGGCGAACAGCACCAGGAAGCACAGCAGGAAGACCGCGAAGTTCTGCATCGGCAGGGTGAGGATCACGCCCAGGATGCCGAGACCCATCACCGTGAATGCGCCCATCGTGATGACGGTGCCGCCGAAGCGGTCGGCGAGCTTGCCGCCGTAGGGGCGGGCGAGCGAGCCGACGAGCGCGCCCAGGAACGCGAGCGTGACGGTGGCGGTGCCGATCGCGAAGCCCTTGAAGTCGGGGAACGTGTCGGCGAGCAGCTTCGGGAAGACACCGGCGAAACCGATGAACGAGCCGAAGGTGCCGATGTAGAGGACGGCCATGATCCACAGGTGCGGCTCTTTGAGGGCGGCGAGGGATGCCGTGATGTCGGCCTTTGCGCTGGAGAGGTTGTCCATGCGGAAATACGCGCCGACCATGGCGACGATGATGAGCGGCACCCAGATGAGACCCGCGAGCCGCAGGTTGAGGGTGGCGGCGGCGCCGACCGTGATGACGATGGGGACGACGAACTGCGCGACCGAGGCGCCGAGGTTGCCGCCGGCGGCGTTGAGTCCGAGGGCGTAGCCCTTCTGCGCGGCCGGGTAGAAGAACGTGATGTTGGCCATGGAGCTGGCGAAGTTGCCGCCACCGAAGCCGGCGAACGCGGCGATGAGCAGCAGCAGGCCGAACGGGGTCGCGGGGTTGCTGACCGCGATGGCGAGGCCGATGCTCGGGATGAGCAACAGGCCGGCCGAGACGATCGTCCAGTTGCGGCCGCCGAAGCGCGGAACCATGAACGTGTAGGGGATGCGCAACGTCGCGCCGACGAGGCTCGGCATGGAGATGAGCCAGAAGATCTCGCCCGTCGAGAGCTGGAAGCCCGCGGCGGGCAGCGAGACGACGACGACCGACCACAGCTGCCAGACGACGAAGCCCAGGAACTCGGCGAAGATCGACCACCGCAGGTTGCGGGAGGCGATGGCCTTGCCTTCGTTGGCCCACTGCGTGGCGTTTTCGGGGTTCCAGTTGTCGATCCAGCGGCCGGGGCGGTGTTGCAGGTCCGTTGTTTCGGTTGCGGCCGCGGGCGGCGTTGCGGTTTCGGGGCGCGGGTCGGTGACGGTCACGGGGGTCCTCCGTTGGGCGATGTGGGGAGGTGCAGCGCCCCGCATGGGAGGGGCGTGCCGTCAGCGTAGGGAGGGGGCGTTACCCGGGACCGCGTCGGGAGGGGCGGGAGAGTAACGATGTGCTCACCCGAACACTGGCGCCGTGGAGAACCCGTCGTGACAAGAAGGACCCTCGAACGCAACAGAGCGGAAATGACGTCGCCCGTTCACATGGTCCCGTGGCACCTAGGGGAAGCGGTCAGCCTCACGGCCCAGAAGAACGCGTGCCTCATACTGGGAGGGTGGGGATCAGACGGTGACAGATCGATCGTTGAGCACGTCGAGATCAGCTGGCTGGACGGCTGCGGAGTACTTCGCAGGCATCGGGCTAGCCCGCGAGGGCCTCGAGAAGGGCGGCGTCAAAGTCGTCTGGTCGAATGACATATCTCCGGTGAAGCAACGGCTTTTCTCTCATTTTTTTGGGGATGGCACAGCACATCGCTACCTCGTCGGAGATCTCGGCGAACTCAAGCCAGAAGATTTGCCCGATCCTGTTGATGTCGCGTGGGCCTCCTTTCCATGCACCGACTTGTCTGTCGCGGGAACTCGGGCGGGCCTTCATAAGGGCCCGGCTAGTTCCACCTTCTGGCACTTCATCAAAGTTTTGAGCAAGCTCGGTTCAGATCGGCCGACCATAGTGGCGCTTGAGAACGTAAGTGCGTTCGCGACGAGTCACTCGGGCAGAGATATCGCCAGCGCAATTCAATCCCTGAATGGTCTGGGCTACTCAGTCGATGTTCTCAACGTCGACGCGCGCCACTTTGTCCCGCAGTCGCGACCCCGGCTCTTCCTCGTCGGTGTTCGCGCAGATGTTCATACCTCCGACGACGCGCACGAGGCTAGACCCGGCTGGCTTCAGGCAATTTTTCAGGACCCCACGTTGAGAACTCATAAGTTCGCGCTGCCCTCTCTCCCGGCTCCGCTCACGGACGGATTGGATAGCTACGTCGAGCAAATCGACGAAAGCGACGGTAGGTGGTGGGACGAGGTGCGGGTTGATGCCTACATCGCTTCCTTGTCTGCTTTGCAGCACGCGCGTCTGGAGGAACTGCGGAGCCGTCATAGCGTTACTCACCGAACTGCCTACCGCAGAATGAGGCTGGGGATTCCAAGGTGGGAGATGCGAGCGGACGGCATCTCCGGATGTTTGCGGACTGCTCGCGGGGGGTCGTCGAAACAGGCAGTCGTGCAGGCCGGGAACGGTCAGATGCGCGTCCGTTGGATGACCCCGATTGAATATGCACGACTGATGGGAATGCAACGCCTGCGAGTAGATGGGCTTCTCGACCGGCACGTTTACTCAGCTTTTGGCGACGCTGTGTGCGCGCCTGTTGTTGAGTGGCTCACAACCCATTACTTTGTGCCGGTACTACAGCAGGCGACGGCGGTGCGTTCAGGCCAGAGGGCAGTGTCCGGGAATTAGGCCCCAGCCGCATATGCGGCTGTTGCCGAGCGGCGTTCGGTGCTACCGCACAAGTCGTATCGATCCGGGTAGCGAGCGGACGATCCGTTCGGTCTGCAACGTCAATTTTCGAGATAGCTCGATAGATAGTCCGATGCTTCGGTGTTGACGAGCACTTCCCAATGCTCAACGATATCGGCGTCAAAGTAGTGGCTCGGATTGGTGCCTGCGCGGTGCATCTCGACCGCGGATGGCGCCGTTTCAAGGACGAACCTCTCGATGAGGGAGTCCGCTGAGAGTTCTCGACCCTGGTTGAGGTGGTCGATCATTGGATTCAGGATGCCTTCGATTAGGTAGTTGTGCAACTCTGGGGTTAATTCAATCTTGTCGGCGCTTATAAGGGTCGTCTCCGACTTGCCATTCGTCAGGAACTTCGGGATTGATTCATAGTCCATATTTAGTTTGAGGTAGCCATTGACGGATCGTGTAGCCCATCCGGCGCCGCCCTCGAATAGACAGAACTCGCTCTTCAGGAAGTTCTTGCTCGTCATGTAGAAGATCAGCGTGTTGGCATCAACGATGTTCTCTTTGATGAGCGATCCCAAAGAGCGATCGTCCAGCGCGACCGTCGTAGAGCCAGAACGTGAGGTGAAGAAAATTTCGTCTTTTCGTGCCCCCCGACTGCGCAGAATTTCGTCGATAAATGAAGCGAATGTCCTGTCGGATCGAGCATGCGAAATGAATACGAGGTACTTGTCCTTCAATGGTAGTTCGCCCTGAACCTTATTCGTGATTACCATCTGCAACTGATCTCGTGTCGATTCCGAAATCTCTGGATGTTGAGCGAGATCGGCGCGTACCTGATCTGAGAAGTTGCGTTTTGAGACCGTGTTTCGGCGGTCTGTCTCGGAGGCTTCGAGAGCTTTTATCTCGCCGGCGAGCCTATTGCGTTTCTGTATCAATGAGCGCACTACGGGGCGAACAAGGGCTCGTAGGAGCGTGACGCGACCATCGGTTTCGTCGAAATCTTGACGGTTCGAGGTTGCGATATCTTCGAGTTCGTCGTCGTCCAGGAGATCGAAAGTGACCTCCCCTTCTATGTAGTTGGCATACGTTCCGGTGAGGCCGAGTTGAGTCAATAGTCTGTCGCTAGCCAGTTTGCCGCGCACATACACTCTGATCTGCGCCGGATTGTAGAACCTATTGCGGACAAACCTCGGATCGTTATCCTTGGCGGCATCGGTCTCTATTGTGGCGTGGGCGCCGATCCACCCTGTCAGTGCGAAGCGTATGCCCTTATACGTCCGATTAGAGAGATCGACATCGGCGGAGATTTCGGCCCAGGCCTCGTCAGTTGGAGCATCGGTGGGGAATGCGCTTCGGACGGGCGTATGGAGATAGACTCCACCTATCATGCCCTTCGCTGGAATTCTCACGGATGTGGGCGGTTCGGCCAATTCTTGAGGTTGCACCGCGTGATCGCTGAATGACTGTGCGACCTCTGCGAAGTTTTTGAAAGCTATCGATTTTTCGACCCGAGAGTACTCGAGCGGATCGTCCTCGCCTGTCCGAACGGCGAGCAAAATCTGTGGACCACCATCTTCCGCTATTAAGAATTGGTTTGCGAGCCGCGAGCCAAGGGCGTTGATCGATTGTGGCCCATACCCAGCGAGGTCCACATTCAACATGGTTAGGCGCGTGCCGGTCTGCTGTCTCGACCAAAGGGCATCGTTCAGCGTAAACGGCGAGGTCGAGACTGACTTGAGTGAGGGGGTGTCGCTGTCGGAGACGTTCTCGGCTGTCGCATCAAGCTCCCAGGAGGTGGCACCATCGGCATGTTTCGTCTGCAAGAAGAAGTGCCTCGACAGAAAGAGGGCGGCCAGCTTGCCAATCCCTTTTCGGCCTTTTGGGTTCGGGTCCAGGGAATTGTTAGCGCGCGCCTCGGCGCGTTTGTTGTGGCCCACCTTGACGTACGTGTCGATATCGTGCCTGGACATGCCTGTGCCGTCGTCAATCACCTCGACGACGGCTGCGGACTTGTTGCGGGCGTCGACATACACGTGTACATTCGTGGCGCCCGCGTCGAGCCCATTCGCGACGAGTTCCGAGAGAGCGCTCCACGGGTTGGAGTAGAGACCGCGACCAAGCAGCCTCAGAGCAAGCCAGCTAAAGGTGAACGTTGCTTCGTCGCCGTTCGTCTCCATCACATGCCCCCATCACGCAGTCTGTTTCTTCAACGTACCGTCCGTGCGGGTGACAAGTCAGGTTGGTCGCCGGACTTTGTGTGGTTGTCCCGCAGGTTTTTTTGGGGGGGGGGGGCATAGTCCCACTCTGAGCATCGTGGCCGACCCAGGGATCGACAAGACTGTTTGTCGTTTGGGGCCTGCGACGCACTCCGCGCCGTGCGTCACTTGCCGGACACCCGTTTATGCGCCTTGGGTACTGTTGCGCTCGGATATCACAGACCGCCTAGGTTCATCTCTGAGCCTCGTCTCGCCGGAATGCCTCGGTGGCAGCTGAAGCCATGTTCCGCCCGAATCTCGTCGACAGTCGCACTTTTGCTCGTCGTGACTACGAGTCTTCGTGTGGTCGGTCCGGCGATGGACATCGCGGCGGGGAGCGGCTCGGCTACAACCCGGTCGAGGAACTTCTCGGCGCGGCGAGGGTCGTCGCGACCGCGTGCGTCGCGTAAGCGGCGTGTTACGCCCTCCGCGCTTCATGCTCGTGTCGTCGCAGGCCATCGTGCAGGAGTGACACGTTCCTCGTCCGAGTTTGAGCAGATTGTGCGGTAGGCCGCCATCTTGGGGTCCATCAATGATGTCTTTGCTCACCCCCGCCGCGCCCGCAACCGCGCCTTCTTTTCATGGTTTCCGCACGTGTTCATGTCGCACCACCGGCGGGTGCGGCCGCGACTGGTGCCGAAGAACGCGGCGCGGCATGTGGGGGAGGCGCAGAGGGCCAGGGCGCCGGGGCGCACGCCGGCGAGGATCTCGATGGCGTCGGCGGCCACAACCGCGAGGGCTGCCGCAACGGTCGCGGGCTGCCCGAGGAACCACCGGCGGCGGCCGTCTTCGGCGAGGACCGCCACGGCTCCGCCGCGAGCGCTGAAGCCGTTGATGACCTCGACGGCGTCGCGAGGGCGCGGCTGCCCGACGGCCTGAGCCGACGCCGCGATGTGGATCGCCTCGCGCAGCTCCACCGCGGCGGCGAGATCGTCGGGCGAGCACGCATCCACCGCGAGGTCCACCTCGCGCAGCCAATCCGCGAGGCGAGCGGGGGTCGGGATCCGCTCTACGGGTGCGCCGAACCGTTCCGTGAGCGTCCCCGTGAAGGTGGCGGCGAGCACGGAACCGAGACGGAAATCCGGGTCGCGAACAGTCATGGAACCAGCATGGGTGGTTCCGCTTCGTCGACCCAGGTGTTAGAACCGTCGTAGCCGGTTCCGCCCGCCGGTCGACGAGGAGCATCGATGAGCGACCAGATGACGACAGGCCAAGTCGAGCGCTTCGTGGCGCACGCCACCGACGAGGACCGCGCACACGCCTGACCTCAACGCGCATCCGCGAACGCGCAACGACACCCCACGACGCGCGAGGCCGCGATCGGTGGGATCAAGGCCCGCCCCTTGCCGACATCGTCGAGCTGATCGAGTATTGGCGCACAACCTATGACTGGCGGCCGTTTGAGCGTCGGCTGAACGAGATCGGCCAGTTCCGCACGGTCATCGACGGGCTCGGCATCCATTTCCTCCACCGCCGTTCGCCGCGGCCGGGTGCGACCCCGCTCGTGTTAACCCACGGCTGGCCGGGGAGCGTCGCCGAGTTCGTCGACGTCATCGACGAGCTCGCCGAGCCGCAGGATGTTGCAGCCCTGGCGTTCCATGTCGTCGCGCCCTCGCTACCGGGGTACGGCTACTCCGACAAGCCCGCCGAAGAGGGATGGGGCACCGAGCGCATCGCGGCTGCGTGGGTCCAGCTCATGATTAGGCTCGGGTACGACCGCTTCCTCGCGCACGGGGGCGATTGGGGTGGGCCGATCACCATCGCGCTCGGCGGTCGCTTTCCCGCGCACGTCATCGGCATCCACACGACGACCCCGATCGCGCCGCCCGGGCTGAGCCTCGACGTGCTCGACGACACCGAACGGCAGTGGGTCGAGCACACCCGCGCTTTCGGGAGGAACCGTCTCGCCTACGCGAGGGTCATGGCGACCGCGCCGCAGACGATCGGGTACTCCCTGGTCGACTCGCCCGTCGGGCTGCTCGCGTGGATCCTCGAGAAGTTCTTCGAGTGGAGCGACACAGTCGACTCGCCGTTCGAGACCATTTCGCGCGACCGCTTCCTCGACAACGTGACCCTGTACTGGCTCACCGCCACCGGGGCGTCAGCCGCACGCATCTACTTCGAGAGCCATCAGACCCTCGACCCCGACCTGCGGGTGACGGTGCCGGCGGCCCTCACCACCTACCCGCACGACATCGAGAAGCATCCGCGCCCCTGGGCGGAGGAACGGTGTCGTCGCATCGTGAGATGGCGGGCACCCGAGGCGGGCGGCCACTTTCCCGCGCTGGAAATGCCGGGGGAGTTCGTGCGCGACCTACGGGAGGGGTTGGCAGCGGTGCTCGCAGCGCCGGGGTGACGCGTCGAGACAGGTTCGGTGATCTTCCAGGTCGGATCGGGGAAGGAGTCGATCCTTCGCGCCCGGTGACACGTTCTATGCGCCGGGGGCTGTGGCGGCGTACACGTACTCTGCGCGTCGGCCAGGGTGGCTGAACGGACGAGCGCGACGACGGTGCGCATGCCTTGACCTTTTGGGGCGAGTTCAGACCTCGGGGGCCATGAGCACGATAGGGGCGTCGAGAGTCTCGAGGTCGGCGGCGAATCCCACCGATTCGTAGAGTCGGCGGGCTGGTGCCTTGGATGCCAGGACCCCGCTGCACGCGCGGGACGCCCTGCTCGCGTGTTCGATCGTCAAGGCGCTGCAGCGGGTATGTCGATGTCGCTTTCGCGGTCTGGCCGCTTGCGCAGGCGCGACCGCATAGCGCACATGACGGCCCAGAGGCCGCCGGTGATTCCCACCCACGCGGCAAGGAGCCCAGTAGACACGAGCGCTGTGAGGGGCAGAACCGAGAAGGCGACATCGGGCGCCACGTCGCCGCCGTTCGGCGCGAGGGCCAGGACGCCGAAGCACCCGCCGTACATGAGGGCCGTGCTCGCGAGCCAGACACCCGGCATGCGACGTTCGAGACGCGCCGCGGCCACCGCGCCTCCGACGAGCCCGGCGAGGACGCTGATGCCCAAGGACACGACAACCACCCACGGCAGCGAGGGCCAGATGAAGCGCCCCAGAAAGTCGTCGCAGAAGGACGTCCTCGTGCTGCCCCAGCCCGTGGACGGACGTCGGCATCCAGCGCTGTAGAGCACGACGACATACGCGAGGAAGGCGCCTCCCGTCACGGCGGCTCCGACGCTGAACACGAGCCAGCCCCAGCCGAGCGGGGATCCGAGCCATCGTCGTCTCTTCTCGTCCACGTCGCCAGTGTGGCATTCATGTGCGCCAGCAGTCTGTGTAGTCGAGCGCTCCAAAGCAGCCTTGGGTAAGTCTTCATGACCGACGTCGCGTTCAACCCGATGGCGTGGGGCACGGTCTCGCAGAGCTGCGACGTTTTGGAGTCGCCTGTCGTAACGCCCGACCTTGGGTCACGTTTCCGAAGCCGCTTCCGTCGATTCCTCGCCGTCCAGCGCTGATCGAATCGCCGATGCTGGAGCCGAGCTCACCGAAGCTGTGTCGGGAAACTGGCATCGGGATATGCCTCGCTTCGAAGTTGCGCAGGGGGAAGCCGTCTCACCGGGTTCGGCATCGTCATCGTTGAGATCGCGCTCATCAGCGTGAACGGAATGTTGCTGAGTATGCGGCTGGCAACCTTCATGACTGTTCGTTGCAAGTAGTCCTGATTTGGCGACGCCCCGCCTCTGACCGCGGGCGGTGGGTGAGACGATCAGCGGTCCGAGGCGAAGAGCGTCGTCAAGTGGCGTGAGCCGCACCCAACCGGCGGGTTCACCATCTCTCGTGTCCGGCATCCACGCAGTCGCATCGTCGAGGACTTCTGATAGGAGGGTCACGTAGTCCGCGGGCCCGCGAACGAGTAGAGGGCCTCGGTGTCGGGAACACAGTTCGCCGTCACCGCATCCGTCAAGACGCCGAGGTGCCCGCCCTCGAGCGCCGCGTAACCGCCAGGGCTACGGCCGCAATAGCGGCAGCGACAACCATGACGACCGCCAGCGGTGCGGCGGTGCCCTCTCCGCCCAAGCTCACCAGCGGCGAGACCACCGCGGCGAGGCCGAACTGCAATGCTCCGAGTACGGCCGAGGCGCTTCCGGCGATCTGGGGGACGGCGCTGAGTGCCAGGGCGGTGGCGTTTCCGAACACCAGACCCAGCGACCCGACGGCCGTGAACAGCGGCACCGTGAGCCAGAAAGCCGGCGCGCCGAAGAAGACGAGCAGGGCGAAGGCGACGGCAGATGCGGTTACCAGCGCGATCCCGAGCGTCAAGACGCTCTCGACCGAACGGGTGGCGGTGAGCTTGGGTGACAGGGCGCTCACGACCACCAGCGCCAGCGCGTTCAGGCCGAAGAGCAGGCCGTAGGCGACCGTGTCGAGTCCGAGCATGTTCTGGTACAGGAACGGAGACGCCGAGATGTACGCCATCATCACCGCGAAGCCGAAGGCGAACACCGCCGTGTACCCGATGAAGGTCCGCGACCGCAGTGCGCGAAGGGGAGACCCGGATGCCACCCGCTCGGCGCGCAGCATGTCGCGGCGGGCGCGCAGATGCGTCTCGCGCACCACGGCGAGCACGGCGACGAGCATGACCAC
>Ga0308159_1005025_pt1 | contig 11528 bp, 8 predicted proteins | sample PhyCR1_FD_201040 | JGI IMG/M metagenome (GOLD analysis project Ga0308159, IMG submission 201040) | Phyllosphere microbial communities from UC Gill Tract Community Farm, Albany, California, United States - DLSLC.R1 | ecosystem: Host-associated > Plants > Phyllosphere > Unclassified | place: USA...
CCAGCTTGAGATCCTCCGCGCCGTCATCCGCGGGCAGACGACCATGGCCGCGGCGAAGATGATGAGCATGTCCCAGCCCGCCGTCAGCAACGCCATCCGGCAGATCGAGAGCCAGCTGGGCTTCGCGTTGTTCGAGCGGCTGAACAACCGGCTGTTTCCCACCGACGGCGCCACCATCATCTACGAGGAGTCGGAGCCGCTCTTCGCCATGCATGCGGCGCTGGAGGACCGGTTCCAGGATCTGCGGGAAGCCAAGGTCAGCCGCCTGCGCATCCTCAGCACGCCGCCGCTGGGGGATGGCGTCATCCCCTCCGCCCTCACCGCCTTCTCCCGCCGCAACCCGCGCCTGCGCACCTTCTTCGACATCCGCGAGCTGGACGAGGTGATCCGCAGCGTCGAAAGCGGCAAGACCGATTTGGGCTTCGGCCTCAGCCTGGGCAGCCAGCCGACGCTCGAGATGGAGCCGCTGTTCGAGGGCCGCATGGTCTGCGTCAGCCCGGTCGGCCACGCGCTGGGGGCGAAGGAGACGATCACCCCGGCCGACCTGCAAGGCCAGACCTTCATCGCGCTGGATGCGCATACCCGCATGGGCACCGCGGTGCGCGAGGCGTTCCAGGCGGCGCGGCAGCCCTTCAACTTCAATGTCGAGGTCCGCTACTGCAACACCGCCTGCGTGCTGGTGGAAGCGGGCATGGGCGCCTCGGTGGTCGACCCGTTCTCCGCCACCTATACGGGGCGGCGGAACATCACGGTTCGGCCGTTCGAGCCGGCGATCCCCTGCACGGCATGGGCCTTCTGGTCCACCCGCAAGCCGCCCTCCGAACTGGCGCGCCGCTTCGTCAAGGAAATCCGGCTGGCGCTGACCTGAGGGCCTGAAGCGGGAGAGGCAGGCCAGGGGGAGGAATTCCCCTGGCCGCCTTCTTTCTTCTGCGAGTCAGAGGCTGGGCTGCTGACGCGTAGTGATGCCTGGGTGGCCTTACCGCGACATGGAATGGGCCGGGGCGTGCGTTCCCCGGCCCTGCGGTCCTACAGGCTGTTCTCGTCCGCCGGCACCTGGCCGTGGACCAGGGACTGGATGAAGGCCAGCTTGGCCACCACGTCCGGGGACAGCACGAAGGGATAGAGGTCGCCTTCCCCCATGCAGCGGTTGAGGCTGTTCAGCGTCACCGTCAGCGGCACCCAGGCATCCATCACCGCCTGGATGTCGGTGGTGCGATACGGATTGAAGTCCACCTCGGCCGCCAGTTCCCCGGTACTGTCGGCACGCGGGGCGATGCCTACGCCGAAGGCGCGCGCCATTTCCAGCGTATCGACGATATGCAGGTAATGCGCCCAGGTCTCGGCGAAATCCTCCCACGGATGCGCCGTCGCGTAGGTGCTGACGAAATGCTCCTGCCAGTCGGCCGGCGGGCCCTCGTTGTAGTGGCGCTGCAGTGCGGCACCGTAATCCTGCGTGTCGTCGCCGAAGATGGCGCGGCACTCATCCAGCCGGCCGGCATCGCGCACCAGGCGGTCCCAGAAATAATGGCCGGATTCGTGGCGGAAATGGCCCAGCAGGGTGCGGTAGGGCTCGCCCATCGAGGTCCGGCGCTTCACCCGCTCCGCATCGTCGGCTTCCACCAGCGCCAGGGTGATCAGGCCGTTATCGTGGCCGGTCATCACCTTCTGGCCGGCCTCGGGCGTGTCCGCCAGGAAGTCGAAGGCCAGGCCGTGCTCGGGGTCGTCCGCCAGGTTCGGCAGTGGCAAATCCAGCCGGATGAAGCTGTAGAAGGCCCGCCGCTTCGCCATCTCGATCCGCTGCCAGCGCGCCTTGTTCACCGGGTCGGAGATATCGGGGATGGTGCGGTTGTGGCGGCAGGCCAGGCAGAAGCGCTCCTCGCTCTCCGCCGCCACCAGCCAGTTGCAGGCCTCGTTCTTCGCATTGTCGCAGAAGCGCACCAGGCGCTCCGGCGCCGCCTTCGCGCGGTACAGGCCCTCGCCTTCCCCATCGGCCGAATCCAGCGCCGACAGCTCGGCCGGGTCCAGCGCCGAAAGCTGGTTCTTCCGGGGCATGTAGCCGAGCGTGGCGCCGCATTTGACGCAGAGCGTGTTCTCGAAATGCAGCAACTGGCCGCAGACCTGGCACTTGAAGAGGCGCATGATGGGGGTGTTCCTTCCTGGGAAAGTCCCAGGCTGCGGCGAACAAATGCCCCAGCGACGCTCAGGTTGCATCGGCAGGTTGCATCCGGAAGCGTATTGACGTGGGCTGGAACCTACAGGCACCCTGCGTGCATCATGACAATTCACCATCCGACCCGCCGCGCTACCCTCGCCGCCGCGCTGGCATCCGGCGCTGGCCTGCTGGCCGCACCGCGCCTGGGGCGGGCGCAGGCGGCCCGGCCGCTGCGCTTCGTCGCCCAGGCCGACTTGACCATCCTGGACCCGATCTGGACCCCCGGTATCGTCAGCCGCAACCACGGGCTGATGGTGTTCGACACGCTCTACGGCGTGGACACCGACCTACGGCCGCAGCCGCAGATGGCCGCCGGCCACCAGATCGGCGACGACGGCAAGCGCTGGACCATCACGCTGCGCCCCGGGCTGCGCTTCCATGATGGGGAGCCGGTGCGCGCGCGGGACGTGGTGGCCAGCATCCGCCGCTGGGGCAAGCGGGACACGTTCGGCATCGCGCTGATGGCGATTACCGACGAGATCGCGGCGCTGGACGATACGCGCCTGGTATTCCGCCTGAAGCGCCCCTTCCCCATGCTGGCCGATGCGCTGGGCAAGCCCGGCACCATGAACGCCTTCATCATGCCGGAGCGGCTGGCGCTGACCGATGCCAGCACGCAGGTGACCGAGATGGTCGGCAGCGGGCCGTTCCGCTTCATCGCCAACGAGCATGTGGTGGGCGCCCGCACCGTCTATGAGAAATTCGCCGGCTACGTGCCGCGTGAAGGCGGCACGCCCAGCCTGCTGGCGGGGCCGAAGGTGGTGCATCTGGACCGTGTGGAGTGGGTCTCGGTACCCGACCCGGGCACCGCGGCGGCGGCCTTGCAGCAAGGCGAGATCGATTGGTGGGAGCAGCCGCCAGCCGACCTGGCGCAGGCGCTGAAGCGCAACCGCAACATCAAGCAGGAGGTGCTGGATACCTTCGGCTCCCCCAGCTTCCTGCGCTTCAACCAGTTGCATGCGCCGTTCGACAAGCCGGAGGTGCGCCGCGCGCTGCTGGGCGCCGTGGCCCAGGCAGATTTCATGCAGGCGGTGGCCGGCGACGACCGGACCCTGTGGCGCGACGACCTTGGCTACTTCCTGCCCGGCTCGCCCATGGCCAGCAACGAGGGCATGTCCGCCCTCACCGGCCCGCGCGACCTGGAGGCGGTGAAGCGGGCGCTGGAGGCCGCCGGCTACAAGGGCGAGAAGGTCGTGCATTTGCAGCCGACCGACTACCCCTCCGTCAGCGCCATGAACGTGGTGGCGGCGGACATGATGCGCCGCTGTGGCATCAATGTGGAATTGCAGGCCAGCGACTTCGGCACCTTCATTCGCCGCATCGCCAACCAGGAAGCGCCGGAGCGCGGCGGCTGGAACAGCGTCTGCGTCAGCACCGCGGGCGCAAGCTGGGTGAACCCGGCCGCGCACAACTACCTGCGCGGCAACGGCAAGAGCAGCATCGTCGGCTGGCCGGTCAGCGAGCGGCTGGAAACCCTGCGCGACCGCTGGTTCGAAACCCCGGCGGACGGTCAGGCAGCCCTGGGGCGGGAGATGCAGGCGGCGGCGTTCCGGGACGTGCCCTTCATCCCGGCCGGGCTGTTCTATCAGAGCACGGCGTATCGCAGCGAACTGACGGGAATGGTGAAGGGCGCGCCGGTGTTCTGGAATGTTCGCCGGGGGTGACAGCTAGAAGAAGGTAAGGTCGGGGGAAAGAATTCCCCCGAGCCCCCATCTTTTTTCTGTTCAGTTTTGGGTGGTGGCTTTGGCGTGGTCAGGCTGCCGTGCGGATGCTGGGGTGCGCGGGAGATCCATGACCTCCGGCGACTGACGATGCAGCCCGTGTGGCCTTTCATAAATTCAATGCGCTACGCGTCGTCTGTGAGACCGAAGCCAGAATTTACAAAAAGGAAGATGGGGGCTCGGGGGAATTCCTTCCCCCGACCTTCCCTAAACGAAAAACGCGCCGGTCTTGCGACCGACGCGTTCTTCCTTGGCAAGGCGCCGAAGGTTAGTTCTTGGCCTTGTCGACCAGCGCGCCCTTGGTGATCCAGGGCATCATGCCGCGCAGCTTGGTGCCGACTTCCTCGATGGAGTGCTCAGCCAGGCGGCGGCGGGTGGCCTTGAAGGAGGCCTGGTTCACCTTGTTCTCCAGCATCCAGTCGCGGGTGAACTTGCCGGACTGAATGTCGGTCAGCACGCGCTTCATCTCGGCCTTGGTCTCGGACGTGATGATGCGGGGGCCGGTGACGTACTCGCCGTACTCAGCGGTGTTGCTGATGGAGTAGTTCATGTTGGCGATGCCGCCCTCGTAGATGAGGTCGACGATCAGCTTCACTTCGTGCAGGCACTCGAAATAGGCCATCTCGGGGGCGTAGCCGCCCTCGACCAGCGTCTCGTAGCCAGCCTTGATCAGCTCGACGAGGCCACCGCACAGGACGACCTGCTCGCCGAACAGGTCGGTCTCGCACTCTTCCTTGAAGGTGGTCTCGATGATGCCGGAGCGGCCACCGCCGACGGCGGAAGCATAGGACAGCGCGATTTCCAGCGCGTTGCCCGAGGGGTTCTGGTGCACGGCCACCAGGCAGGGCACGCCGCCGCCCTTCTGGTACTCGCCGCGCACGGTGTGGCCGGGGCCCTTCGGCGCGATCATGAACACGTCGATGTCGGCGCGCGGCTCGATCAGGTTGAAGTGCACGTTCAGGCCGTGCGCGAAGGCCAGGGCGGCGCCTTCCTTCATGTTCTCATGCAGGTGGTCGCGGTACAGGTCGCCCTGGCCCTCGTCCGGCGTCAGCACCATGACGACGTCGGCCCACTTCGCGGCATCGGCCGGGGAGAGAACCTTGAAGCCGGCGGCTTCGGCCTTCTTTGCGGAACCGCCCGGACGCAGGCCGATGACGACCTCGGTCGCGCCGGAATCGCGGATGTTCTGGGCATGGGCATGGCCCTGGCTGCCGAAGCCGATGATCGCGACCTTCTTGGCCTTGATCAGGTTCACATCCGCATCACGGTCGTAGTAAACGCGCATCTCTGGCGCACTCCCCAGGTCAGAAAGAAGAAGATTCAGGCGGTCAGGCTGGACGTGCCGCGCACGATGGCAACAGCACCTGTCCGGGATACTTCCGCAAGCCCGATCGGCCGCATCAGGCTGATAAAAGCGTCGAGCTTCTCGCCGCTTCCCGTCATCTCGAAGACGAAGCTCTCGGTGGTAGCGTCCACCACGCGGGCGCGGAAGGCGTCCGCCAGGCGCAGCGCCTCCTGCCGGGCGGAGCCGGTGCCGACCACCTTGATCAACGCCAGTTCCCGCGTCAGATGCGGGCCCTCCAGCGTCAGGTCGGACACTTTGTGCACCGGCACCAGCCGGTCGAGCTGCGCCTTAATCTGCTCGATCACCATCTCCGTCCCGGTGGTGACGACGGTGATGCGGGAGAGGCGCCCGTGCTCGTCCACCGGTGCCACGGTCAGGCTATCGATGTTGTAGCCGCGGCCGGAGAACAGGCCGATGACGCGGGCCAGCACGCCGGCCTCGTTCTCCACCAGCACGGCGATGGTCGCCGCGCGTTGCACGTTGTCGTTCAGGTCGGCCATCAGGGTCGTTCCGGTCGTCAGGAGATAAGGGGGGTCGCGAAGACTTCGGCCTTGGTTTCAGACCAGCCCCATCCCCTGATCCGTGACGCTGGCGCCGCCGCCGCTCTCCTGCCCGCTGGCCAGCAGCATCTCGTTATGCGCGGCGCCGGACGGGATCATCGGCATGACGTTTTCCTTCTCGTCCACCGCGCAGTCGACGATCACCGGACGGTCGATGGCGATCATCTCGCGGATGACGCGGTCCAGGTCGTCCGCACCCTCGATGCGCATGCCGACGCCGTGGAAGCTTTCCGCCAGCTTCACGAAATCAGGCAGCGCCTCGCTGTAGCTTTCCGAGTAGCGGCTGCCGTGCAGCAATTCCTGCCACTGCCGCACCATGCCCATATACTGGTTATTGAGGATGAAGACCTTCACGGGCAGGCGGTACTGGGCGAGGGTCGCCATCTCCTGAATGTTCATCAGGATCGAGGCTTCGCCGGCGATGTCGATGCACAGCGCATCCGGGTGCGCCACCTGCACGCCCATCGCCGCCGGCAGGCCGTAGCCCATGGTGCCGAGGCCGCCCGAGGTCATCCAGCGGTTCGGCTTCTCGAAGCCGAAATACTGGGCCGCCCACATCTGGTGCTGGCCAACCTCGGTGGAAATGAAGGTCTCCCGCCCGCTTTCCTTGGTCAGCTCGTACAGGCGCTTCACAGCGTGCTGCGGCTTGATGATCTTGCCGGTCTGCACGTAGCTCAGGCACTTCTTGCCGCGCCACTCGTCGATCTGGCGCCACCAGGCGGCGATCGCCTCGCGGTCCTGCTGCGCCGGCTCCTCGTCCCACGCGGCGATCATGGCGCGCAGCACGGCAGCGGCGTCGCCGACCACCGGCACCTCGACCTTGACGTTCTTGTTGATCGAGGACGGGTCGATATCGGCGTGGATCTTCAGCGAGTCCGGGGAGAAGGCGTTCAGCCGGCCGGTCACGCGGTCATCGAAGCGGGCGCCGATGTTGAACATCACATCGCAGCCGTGCATCGTCAGGTTGGCTTCGTAGGTGCCGTGCATGCCCAGCATGCCCAAGAACTGCGGGTCGCTGGCCGGGTAGCAGCCCAGGCCCATCAGCGTGTTGGTGATGGGCAGGCTGGCCATGCGGACCAGCTTGGCCAGCAGCGCCGAGGCTTCCGGGCCGGCATTGATGACGCCGCCGCCGGCATAGACCACCGGGCGCTTGGCCGCCTTCAGCATGGCCACGGCCTTGCGGATCTGCCCGGCATCCGGCTCCACCTGGGGGCGGTAGCTGCGGTGCTCGCGGGTCGGCGCCTCGGTATAGGGGCCCTTGCCGACCAGGATGTCCTTCGGCAGGTCGATCACCACCGGGCCGGGGCGGCCGCTGCGCGCCACGTAGAAGGCGTCATGCACCGTCTCCGCCAGCTTGCGGATGTCCTTGACCAGGTAGTTGTGCTTGGTGGCCGGGCGGGTAATGCCGGTGGTGTCGGCTTCCTGGAAGGCGTCGTTGCCGATCAGGTGCGTCGCCACCTGCCCGGTCAGGCAGACGATGGGGATGCTGTCCATCAGCGCATCCACCAGCCCGGTCACCGCATTGGTGGCGCCAGGGCCGGAGGTGACCAGCACGCAGCCCACCTTGCCGGTGGAGCGGGCATAGCCCTCGGCCGCATGCACCGCCGCCTGCTCATGCCGCACCAGGATGTGGCGGATGGCGTTCTGCTGGAAGATGGCGTCGTAGATGGGAAGGACGGCGCCGCCGGGATAGCCGAAGATAACGTCTACGCCCTGCTCCTTCAGCGCGCGCAGTACGATCTCGGCACCCGTCAGGGACGTGGTGGCGGATGCGGCGGGAAGGGTCTGGGGAGACATAATGATTATGGGCTTCCTGACAGGGTTGGCGCGCGGCACGCCGCGGGCAACGTCCGTCTAACGCGCGCCGGCACCCCCCGTCAACGACAGCGATCAATAAAAGCGATAATTTCCGCCCATTCACTTTCTGAAAATTGCTCCAGACCCGTCACTCGCGCATGGATCGTATGCGCGCGGGTCACATCCGCGAGCGGTTGGTGCCGGAACCACGTCGCCTGCCGCTTGGTGTACTGGCCAATGGCAAGGCAGGCGCGCCGCCCCGCTTCGGCCAAATCGATCTCGCCCCGCAGCGCCGCGCCGATCTCCGGCACGCCATGCGCGCGCATCGCCGGCAGGCTGGGGTCCAGGCCCAGGGCGAGCAATTCCTTCACTTCCTCCATCGCGCCGGCCTGCATCATCGCCTGCCAGCGGGTGCCAATGGCGGCGCGCAGGATGTCGCGTGGCGGGTCCAGCCGCAGGGCGGCGAAGCGCCAGGGCACACCGTCCTTCAGCGCCGGACCGGTGCCGGGGGCCTTCTGCCAGGAAGCCAGCCCCCTGCCCGTCCCGCGCCAGACTTCCCAGGCGCGGGCCAGGCGCTGGCTGTCGCTGGGGCGCAGGCCAGAGGCGGTCTCCGGGTCCTCCGCCGCCAGCCGGGCATGCAGGGCGGCGGGGCCCTCGGCGTCCAGCAGGGCGCGGGCCTCGGCGCGCGTCTCGGGCGGGATCGGCGGCACCTCACTTAACCCGCCGGTCAGTGCGCGGAAATACAGGCCGGTGCCGCCGCACAGGATGGGCAGCTTCGCCGCCGCCATGTCTTCCAGTGCCCGCTCGCGCCACCAGGCGACGCTGGCGGCCTCGGCCGGGGAGTGTACGCCATACAGGCGGTGCGGCACGCGGGCTTCCTCCGCCTCGCTCGGGCGGGCGGTCAGCACCCGCAGGCGGTCATACACCTGCATGGAATCGGTGTTGATGATGGTGCCGCCCAGCTGCTCCGCCAGGGCGAGCGCCAGCGCCGACTTGCCGCTGGCGGTCGGCCCGGCCAGCAGCAGCGCGAAAGGTTGATCACTCATGGCCGCGCGGGCATGGTCCCGCCCCGATGTCTCATATTCTCACCCTGATCGCGCCGGCCGGCATCCTGCAGGCGCCCATTGTCGCACGCGTGCGCGCGGCCCTCCTCGACCTCGGCGGCCAGGCCGGCACGCCAGACTGGCTGGCGGAGGGCGAGGCCGCCGACCTGCCCTTCTCCATGCTGGCGCCGGAACAGGCGGACGCCATCGCCCGCGGCGCGCTGGAAGGCGCGCCGGTGGACTGCATCGCCCAGCCCGCCGAAGGAAGGCGGAAACAACTGCTCGTCGCCGACATGGACAGCACCATCATTACCGCTGAGACCCTGGACGAGCTGGCCGCCTATGCCGGCGTGCAGGACCAGATCGCCGCCATCACCCAGCGCAGCATGAATGGCGAGATCGACTTCGCCACCTCTCTGCGGGAGCGGGTGGCGATGATCAAGGGCCTCTCCCTCGATGCGCTGGAAGCCACCTGGGCGGAGATCGAGGTGATGCCAGGTGCCGAAGCCCTGGTGCGTACCATGGCGGCCCACGGTGCCCACTGTGCCATCGCCTCCGGCGGCTTCACCTGGTTCACCGCCCGGGTGGCGGAGCGGGTCGGCTTCCAGAGCCACCATGCCAACATCCTGCTGGATGACGGCAAGGCCCTGACTGGCAAGGTGGAGGAGCCGGTGTTCGACCGGGACGCCAAGCTGGTCATCCTGAAGAAGCTGGCCGCCGAACTGGGCCTGCCCCTGGCCGCCACCGCCGCCGTGGGCGACGGCGCCAACGACCTGGCGATGCTGGGCGCGGCGGGGCTGGGCGTCGCCTACCACGCCAAGCCGGTGGTGGCCGCCAGCGCCCGGGCCAAGGTTGAACACGCCGACCTGCGGGCCCTGCTCTACGCCCAGGGGTACCGGGCGAGCGAATTCGTGGGCTGAACAGGAAGGTCGGGGAAAGAATTCCCCGAACCCCTTCTTTTTTCTGCGAGTTAGGGTTTGGGCGCAAGGCCGCAGGTCCGCGCCTAGTGGCGAAGCCATTATGGATCTACAGGCAGCATGGGCGACACCCGCAGTCGGAGGTCTCGGACCTCCGCCCGCCCAAAGCCGAGCGCAGAGGGCTTAGCCCCCCAAGGCCGCCGCCAAACTGACAAATAGAAGATGGGGGTCTGGGGGAATTCCTTCCCCCAGCCTTCACCGCCCCCAAAACGCAAACAGGGGAGCCGAAGCCCCCCTGCGTTAGCGTGGCACCCGATAAGGCAGCCCTTAGCCGGGGCTGCGGCCTTCGGCGGGGCGCAGGCGCAGCGGCACGAAGCGCTGGCCCTGGTTGTTCTCGATCAGCAGCAGCGCGGTGGGGCGGTTCTGCTTGCGCAGGCGCTCCAGTTGGTCGCGCACTTCGGCGGGCGTGGTCACGCGGGCCTGCTGCACTTCCACGATCAGGTCGCCGGCGGTGATGCCGCGCTCCGCCGCATTGCTGCCGGGGGTCACTTCGGTCACGACCACGCCACGGGCGTTGTCGCGCAGGCTGAAGCGCTCCTTCAGCTCCGGGTTGATGGGCGAGACGCGCAGGCCCAGGCCGGAGAGTTCCAGCGCCGCGCCGGGGCGGGCCGGCTGCGGGGTGTTGCCGGCCTCGGCGGTCTGGTCGGCCGGCAGCTCGGCCACCGTGATCTTCAGCTCATGCTCGCGGCCACCGCGCCACACGGTCAGCGGCACCTCGGAACCCACGGCGGTCTCGGCGACGATGCGCGGCAGGTTGCGCATCTCCCGCACCTCCTGGCCATTGAAGCGCAGGATCACGTCGCCGTTCTGCACGCCGGCCTTGGCGGCCGGGCCGTTCTCGTCCGCGCGGGCCACCAGGGCGCCACGGGCGCCGCCGGGCACGCTCAGGCTCTCGGCGATCTCTTCGTTCACCTGCTGGATGTTCACGCCGATCCAGCCGCGCCGCACCCGGCCGCCGTCCCGCAGCTGCGCCACGATGCTCTTGGCCAGGTTGGACGGAATGGCGAAGCCGATGCCGATGGAACCGCCGGAGGGGGAGACGATGGCGGTGTTGATGCCGATCACCTCGCCGTTCAGGTTGAACAGCGGGCCGCCGGAATTGCCGCGGTTGATGGCGGCGTCGGTCTGGATGAAGTCGTCATACGGGCCGGCGTTGATGTTGCGGCCGCGGGCGGAGACGATGCCCGAGGTGACGCTGCCGCCGAAGCCCAGCGGGTTGCCGATGGCCAGCACCCAGTCGCCCACCTCGGCGCGGTCGGAGTCGCCGAAGGGCACCACGGGCAGCGGCGTCTCGGACTTCACGCGCAGCACGGCCAGGTCGGTGCGCGTGTCGACGCCCACCAGCTCGGCCTTCAGGATGGTGTTGTCGTGCAGCACGACGTTGATCTCGTCCGCGCCATCGACGACGTGGTTGTTCGTCACGATGATGCCGGAGGCGTCGATGATGAAGCCCGAGCCCTGGCTCTGCGCGCGGCGCGGCGGCTGGCCGGGACGGGCCCCACCGCCACGGTTACGGTCCATGAAGTCCCGGAACAGCTCCTCGAACGGGCTGCCCGGCGGTGCCTGCGGCACTTCGGGCGCGTCCGGCCGGCCGGCCCGGTTGCCGCCGCCGATCGTCTGCGTGGTCTGGATATTGACCACCGACGGCAGCAGGCGGCGGGCGAGCGGCGCGAAGCTGGCTGGGGCGCCGGCTGGCGGGGGAGTGACCAGCGGCGTGGTGCTCGGCCCGGGGGTAGGCTGTTGGGCGGGCTGCTGGGCAGGTTGCTGTGCCCAGGCTGGCGTCGCGGCCAACGGGGCCGCGGCGACCGCGGCGGCGAGCATCATGGAGGCGAGACGCATAGGCAGAACCTCGCTGGCGACCGAAAGGGGCCGC
>Ga0308159_1005026_pt1 | contig 11524 bp, 8 predicted proteins | sample PhyCR1_FD_201040 | JGI IMG/M metagenome (GOLD analysis project Ga0308159, IMG submission 201040) | Phyllosphere microbial communities from UC Gill Tract Community Farm, Albany, California, United States - DLSLC.R1 | ecosystem: Host-associated > Plants > Phyllosphere > Unclassified | place: USA...
GGCTGCGCAGGACCGGGATCAGGCCTTCGCCGAACAGGCGCACATCCTGGGTCGTGTAGAAGCCGTTGAGGAGAAAGCGGTCGACGCCGATCGCGTGATATTCCAGCAAGGCATCGGCGACCTGGTCCGGAGTTCCCACCAGTGCCGTCGCGTGGAGCCGGCCTTCGGTGGCCTTGGTGATGCCGGTCCACAAACGCTCGTCGAGCCTCGCCCCCATCGCCGCCACGCGCCGCAGCGCCAGCGTGCCGGGATCGTCCTGTCCCTTGTCGCGGCCGATGGTCTTGCCGCTGGCGAGATGCGCCATCACGGTATCGAGCAACCCTTCCGCCTTGGCCCAGGCCGCATCCTCGGTATCGGCGACGATGACGCGCATCGACATCGATACGCCCGGATCGCGTCCGTGGAGCGCGGCTTCTTCCCTGAAGCGCGCGATCGTCGCCGCGGTCTGCGCCAGGGGCGCGGGACCGATCGCATATACGTCGCAGACCTGTGCGCCCATCGTCACCGCCGCATCGGAATTGCCGGCCCAGAATATCGGGATCCGGGGCTGCACCGGCTTCACCAGCGAGAATGCGCCGTTGAAGCGGTACCAGTCGCCGTCATGGTCGAACGGCGTTTCGCTCGACCAGACCCGGCGCAGGATTTCCACGTATTCGCGGCTGCGGTGATAGCGCTGCTCCTTGGTGAGGAAGTCACCATCGGCCTGCGTCTCGACGTCGCTGGCGCCGGTGATGATGTGGACGCCCGCGCGCCCTGCGCTCATCCGGTCCAGCGTGGCGAACATGCGCGCGGCCATCGTCGGCGCGATGAAGCCGGGCCGGTGCGCGACCATGAACTTCAGCGTCTTCGTCACCGCCGCGATATGGCCCGCCGTGGTCAGCGGATCGGGCCAGGTCGCGGTCTGGCCGACGAGGACGCGGTCGAAACCGGCCTCCTCGTGGGCCACGGCATAGTCGCGGATGAACTTCGGGTCGAACTCGCCGCGCAGCGGGTGCGCTTCCGAAGAGTCGGCGAAGAAGTGGAGGCCGACGATCTCGATCGGCATCACAGCACCTGCGCCAGCGTTTCGCGCTCGGCCACCTTGCGGCGCAGCGCGGGGATGATGTCTCTGCCGATGATCTCGGCATCGGCGATCGGATCGTAGCCGCGCAGGATGAACTTGTGCACGCCCGCTTCCCAGTAATCCATCAGCGCGTCGACCAGCTGGTCGGGATCGCCGACCAGGGTGCCGCTGTTGCTGTGAGCGCCGCGAATCTCGTTGATGCCGTTCCAGAAGCATTTCTCCAGACGCTCCCCGCGCCCGGCCAGTTCGGCGGTTCGGGCGAAGCCAGCGGCGCTGGCGGCGACGGTGTTCCTGTCCGCCTTGCCTTCGAGCGCCGCGATCCGCGCCTTGAGATCGGCGGCCTGCGACCACGCCCGGTCCTCGCTTTCCCCTACCACGAGGCGCAGCGAGACGAGAAAATCGGGCTTGCGGCCGAGCGGCGCGGCAGCGGCGGTCACTTTCGACACCACTTCCTTCATGCCTTCGACAGTGTCGCTCAGCGTCGCGAAGACGTCCGCGCAGGCCGCGCCGGTGGCGATGGCCATGGGCGACATGCCGCCGAAGAACACCGGGATGGCGCCGTTCACCGGCTTGATCTCGGCGAACCCGCCGTTGAACCTGTACCACTTGCCATCGTGATCGACCGGCGTTTCGCTCGACCATATGCGGCGCAGGATATCGATGTATTCCACGCTGCGGTCGTAGCGTTCGGCCTTGCTGTGGAAGTCGCCGTCGCACTGCATCTCGATATCGCTGGCGCCGGTGATGATGTGCACGCCCAGCCGCCCGTCCAGCAGCCGGTCGAGCGTCGCCAGCATGCGCGCGGCCATGGTCGGCGCGATGAAGCCCGGGCGGTGCGCCAGCATCACCCCCAGCCGCTCGGTCACGGCGGCGACATGGGCGGCGGTCGTGAAGTTGTCCGGCATCGTCGCCGCATTGGCGATCAGGACGCGGTCGTAACCCGCCGCTTCCTGCACTTTGGCCAGCCGCGTGATGGCGTCGATGTCGTAGTGCGACACCGGCACCGGCGCGATTTCGGACGACAGGTTGTGGTTGATGAGGCCGTTGATTTCTATTGGCATGGAAAGTCCCTCTGGCTTTCCGGCAAGCCTAGCGCCCTGCACGTGTGCCCGTGGCGGCGTCGGACTTCGACTGCCCGCCTGTCGAAGAAAACGGGCGGGATTCCCGGCCTTTCGGCGAAGAACGCATAGCCTGATGCGTCAGGGGCATGCAGATGCGCCGAAGTGGCCGGGCCGCCCGCGGGCTATAAGCAATCCGCATTAGGCTATCACCGAGGGCCGCCTAGTTCTGCATCTCCCATGTCGGGACCACGGGGAGATCAATGTGGCATCAGGTACAGGCGCGGCGGCAGGATCCTCGCGGCTTCAGGCGCGGTTTCAGGCTTCGACTTCGAAAGCCTGGCGCATCAGGCTGGGTTCGCTGCTGATCCCGCTGGGACATGCCGCGGGGCAGAACGTCGTCACCGTGCTGGGCCTTCGCTTCATGACCGACAGCCTTGCCATATCGGCAGGCACGGCCGGCCTGATCTTCGCGCTGGTCAAGATCTACGACGGCTTCCTGGACCCGACCGTCGGCGCATGGAGCGATCGCTCCAAGTCGCGCTGGGGACGGCGCCTGCCGTTCCTGTTCGCGGGCGGACTGGCGATGCCGCTCGGCGTGGTGCTGCTGTTCGGCGCGCCCGACCTGGGGTCCGTGCTGCTGACCGAACTGTTCGTCACGCTGGCGCTGATAATCCACGCCTCGGGCTACACGCTGATGACGATCCCGGGCTTCGCGATGGTCGTCGAAAGCTCGACCGATCCCGACGAGCGCGCGCGCCTGATGGCGTGGCGCACATACGGCAATGCGATCGGCGCCCTGCTTGGCTCGACGCTGCCCACATGGCTGCTGGGAATGCTGGGCGCCAGCCGGCAGAGCCACCTGATCCTGGCGGTGCTGGTGGGCGGGATCGTCTTCGCGGCGACCACGGCGGCGGTGCGGCTGCTGCGCGACGCACCCCGCACCGCCCCGCGCGAAAGCAAGCCCGGGGGGCGCCGGCGCTTCGAGATGCTGCGCCAGCTGGTGCTGATCTGGGCCAACAAGCCGTTCCGCATCCTCGCCATAGCCCACGTCTTCCTGCTGTTCGGCACGGTGATCGGCTCGGCCGCGCTGGCATACTTCACGCGCATCGTGCTGGGCGTGGGAGACCAGGTCCTGGCGACGTATTTCATGCTCACGACCGTGGCGATGGTGGCCTCGATGCCGCTGTGGGTCCGCGCATCGCGCCAGTTCGGGCGGCGTGCCTGCTACATGGCCGCGCTGGCGGTCTACGGCGCCAATCACATGACCTGGCTGGCGGCCGGACCGGGCGAAAGCCTGGTCGCCATCGGCGCACGCGCGATCGTCGGCGGCATGGCCGGCGGCGGCATGATCCTGTGCGCCTATGCCCTGCTGTCCGACGCCGTGCGCTATGATTTCGTGCGCAGCGGAGAGCGCCGCGAGGGTGCTTTCGCGGGCATCACGACGCTGCTCGACAAGCTGTCCTCGGCGGCATCGCTGGCGGGACTGGGCGTGTTCCTCTCGGCAATGGGCTATGTCTCGTCCGCCAGCGGCACGACCGGGGCGCAGGGCCCCCGTGCCGTATCGGCGATCCTGATGTGCGAATCGGTGATACCGGCGCTGGCGATGGCCGGGGCCTTCGTGACGATGTGCTTCTACAAGCTGGACGCCGGTGAACTTGCCGCCGCGGAGGACGAACGCAGGTTCGCTATAGACCCGGCGATCGACCCGACCGGCGAGCCCACCTGACAACTCGGGGGAGGCGCGCCGCGCACCTTCCCCGAACGTCTCCCAACCCTCAGTTGGTGTGCAGTGCCCCGGGGCCGACAGGCCCATGCGGCACAGGCCGGATGGCCTTGGCCTCCTCGGCATCCGGGCGGCGGGCCTGTGCCCGCAGCTTGTCGGCGAACAGCCCCGCAGAACGCTTCATCGCCGGATCGTCGCGAAAGAGCAGTCCGGATCGCAGCGTCGACGGCCTGTGGACCACGTCGAGCGCCACCGCTCCGGTCCCCTTCATCACTCCGTCCGGCAGGATCGCGATCATGCCTTCGTTCAGGATCATCGAGGTGATGAAGGGGATCGAGTTCGTCTTCACACCGCCCGCCGGCAGGCCGCAGTTGCACACCGCGAAGTAGTTGCGCAGCGCCGCCATGGCGTGCTTCTGGTCGAGCATCGCCCAGGCCCAGCGCGAAAGCTCGGCGGCGGTGATCTCCCGGCGCCGGGCCAGTGGATGCGAAGGTCCCGCGAAGACCGAGCATGACATGCTGCCGATCCGCTCATAGACGAGCTTCTGTTCCATGGTGGTGGCCGGCACGGTGGTGAAGATGAGGTCCACCTTGCGATCGATGAGCGCCGGCACCGTCTCGTCCACGTGCCCCTCTATTATCCGCAAGGACACGTCGGGATGCTCCCGCGCGAACTGGGCCGAGATCGCGCGTATGTCGCTGGGTGATTGCAGCGGGCAAACCGCCACCACCAGTTCCTCGCCCTGGCCGCGCTTGGCCAGCAATATCCGCTGCTGCGCGCGCTCCTGCTCGTTGACCATGACGCGGGCATGTTCGAGCAGCGCGATGCCGGCCGCCGTCATTTCCGCGCCGCTGGAGCGGCGATCGAACAGGCGTGCATCGATCTCGTCTTCCAGCGTCTTGATGCTGCGCGTCAAGGCGGGCTGGGTCAGGTACACGCGCTCGGCCGCACGGGAGAAGTTGCCCAGTTCGGCCACCGCGATGAAATGCCTCAGCTGACGCAAATCCATCTTCTCACCTCGATCCAGTTCGAACGGATACAGTCTCGCGCGCGGCAGGGCCGAACCAGCATCCGTCCAGCTTTGACCGCTGTGCGGTCATTACCGGGCAGATTCTTCCGTTTCGCGGGGGAGCGCGTCGATCCACGCCTTCAGGTCGCGCCCGGTCTTCACGGGCAGTTCCAGCATCGGATAGTGGCCCACGTCGGGATAGTGGATGATCGTCATCGGGGCACTGGCGAACATGGTGCGGGCATCGTCGGCGCGGTCCCTGGGTATCACGATGTCGCGGTCGCCCCACTGGAGCAGGACCGGCACCTTGACCTGCGCCGCGGCATCGCCCGCGCCCGATTTCCATACCGCCTTGATATTGGCTTCGTAATAGGTCTTGACCCGCGCGAAGCCGCCCGGGACATTGTTGGTCATGTAGTACCAGCGCACGGTCTCGGGCTTCAGCCTTTCGGGCGTTCCGTAGAGTTCCGAAAGCGACTGCCGGTAGAAGAACTCCGGCATGTAGTTGGGCACGATATTCTCGTGCAGCCACGAGACCGCGCCGACCAGCGCCGACGTCCGGGTCGGCGGCGGCGCCTTCAGCGGCAGCGTCGATACGGCCAGCGCACGCACATGCTCGGGCTGGCGCGCGGCATAGAGCGTGGAGATCGTGGCGCCGCTGGAACTGGCGACGATGACGAAGCGGCCCAGCTTCTTCTGCTTCACGAAGCGTTCGACCAGGTCGACGACGGTGGGCATGCCCTCCGAGGCGCCGGGATCGACCGAGAGGCCGTAAGGTGGCCAGTCGAAACGGATGACGCGGTAGGAGCCCTTGAGCTGGTCGGCCCAGCCGTCCCATATGCGCAGGTTCGACATCGAGCTGTGGAGCATCAGGATGACGGGGCCCTTGCCCTCGTCGCGCACGTGCAGCTTGACGTCGCCGACCATCTCGAAGGTCGAGGGCGGCGTGGCCTGCGCTGCCACCACATCCTCGTAGCTGGGGTTCCACCAGCCCAGGCGCATCGTGCCGAGCACGCCGACCGCGATCAGCAATGTCGCGGCAATGGCCCACAGAAAGATACGCATCGCAGGGCGCGAGGCGCGTCCCGCGGTGCCGCCGGCTGGATGATGCGCTTCTGTCATGTGGCCCCCTCGAACGGATGAACGGCATTGATGCCGAGGTGCCGGGCCCCGCTCCAATCAGTAGATTGCAAGGGATCATGCGCGATCCGCATAATGCCGGGAGAACACCCCTCCACCTGACCGCCTGACGGACAGTGGCGATCTTGCGCCTCAAGGCGGCGCCAAGCCGGGGTCTGTCAGCGGGACGAAGCCGCCGCAGAGAACCCCGAGCCATGCCTGCCTTCACCGCCCAGCCCTACGTCATGGCGACCTGCCGCATGGCCCCCCTCACCGCCTTCGCCGACGGCGCCCCCTTGCGCGAGGCTATCGATGCCAACGTGTCGCAGTGCATCGCCCTGGCGGAGCGCGCGGCGGGGGACCACGGCGCCCGCCTCATCGTGTTCCCGCAGTTCGGCCTGACCGGCTATGCGATGGTCTCGCCCGAGGCCTGGCACGGCGCGGCGCTGGAGTTTCCCGGCCCCGAGCTGGACCAGATCGGGGCAGCGGCGCGCAAGGCGGGGGCGTGGATCGTCGTCCAGGCGCCCGAGAAGCACGCCGCCTTTCCCGGCCGCCACTTCCTGTCCTGCGCCATCGTCGGGCCGGACGGCGGCCCCGTCCTCGTCTACCGCAAGAACTATTCGCTTTCGCTGCGCACCAGCCCGGTCGACGTCCATGCCCGTTTCGCCGATGTGTTCGGTGACGATGCCTTCTTTCCGGTCGCCAGGACCGAAATCGGGCGCCTGGCCGTGACGATCGGGGCCGAGCCGCACTGGCCGGAAGCCTGCCGCTCACTGGCGCTGAGGGGCGCGGAAGTCATCGCCAACCCGGTCGCGGCAAGCCCGCTCCTCGATTACCTGCAGCGGCCCGGGGCACGGCACGCGCGGCCGGTCCGCGCCTTCGAGAATACGGTCTACCTGGGCATGGCGAACATCGACGGCGGGCCGCAAGCGCCGCCTTCGGCCATCTACGACTACACCGGGGCCGACGTCGGCCGCACCGCCGGGCCGTTCGTGCTGGCGGATATCGACATCGCCAAACTGCACGCATGGCGCGAGCAGCCATCGGCGGACCTCCTCGCCCAGATCCAGGCGGACACCGCGGTCCGGCCGGACCCCGCGCTGCACTGGCCGCGAGATCGCTGGCCGGAGCATGCTCCCGCCGACTTCGCCGAGCTTGTCGAGACCGAAGCCGCCGCGCGGCGCAGGCTTCGCGCAAGCTGGCGCTAACCCACCTTAAGGAGCACCTTAGCCTTGCCTAACGACCATGTAGCAGGCCGCATATCCTATCTTCGCGCCGGGCAGGAAACGGGCCGCGAATGGTTCGAGATGATCGGACACGCCGATAGCGGCGCCCATACCCTGCGCGCCTTCTGCGAAATGGACGACGTCGGCCTCACCCGCGACGTCACCTATTTCCTCGACGCGGACCTGCGCCCGGTCGACGCCTTCTGCCGCGTCACCGCCGGCGGCGCGGTCAAGGGCAGCGCCCTGTTCCTGTGCGACTACGAAGGAATCGCCTGTGAGGCCCGGACCTCAGAGGCGGGGCGCATGTCGCAAACGCTGCGGACGGGGCGCCCGGCCGCCTACCTCGGCCTGCACCCGCTGGTCGGAGACGCGCTGGCCAGCATTCCGCGCGGGACCTCGCGGCCGGGTGAATTCATCGCGGTGGAGGGCTTCACCAACTCGATCTCGCCCAATGGCGACCAGGGACTGCACGCCATGCCGGTGTCGATCGAGGTGGCCTATATCGGCGAGGAGCGCGTCACCGTGCCGGCCGGCGAATTCGACACGCGCCGCTATGCCCTGCGCTGGAGCCCGGACTGGCCGCCCGCCGACTTGTGGGTCTGCGGGCCGCAGGCGCTGTTCGTGCGTCTGTCCTGGTCGCTCGTAGACGCCACCTACGAGCTGGCCGAGCTCACCCGCCGGGTGTGACCCGGCTCAGTGCAGGGCGCCGCCCAGCAGTCCGTTGGCGTCGACCGTGAACTTGAAGCCGAGAACCCAGGCGTCGGGAATGTCCCGCGTCCTGAACGGCAGCGAGGACTGGTCCGGGTGGACGATGTACTGGACGTTGGGCGAAAGCCGGATGGCCGGTCCCACCTGCGCGCCGTAGGCCAGTTCCATCATGTACTGGTGCCGCGCGATCCCGTCCGTCCCCCCGGCGAAGACGCGCGCCGAGCGCATGCGCTGCATCGCCAGGTCGCTGAACCGCTGGTCGTTGACGACGAAGCCCAGCGTGTCCCGGTCGCGGCCCGCGAAGGTCCCGGTCTGGACGAGGCCGAGTTCGAGATAGCGGCTTTCCTCGACGCGGCCCGAAAGATTGGTCATCGCCACGCCGAACAGGCTCAGCCCGCGCTGCGACATCGGGTCGGGGCGCGTCAGCATCTGGTCGAAGCGGAAATAGATGCCCGAGCGGCCATGCCGGGTCGCGGCGGCGCGGCCGGTCACGGCGGCGATGCCGCCCTGGTCGTCGCGCAGCGGATCGGCATAGTCGCCCCGGTCGAACCAGCCGCCCAGGATGTAGTGGCGCGGCAGGCGGTCGTTGGTGAAGTCGGTGCCGTAGCCCAGTTCCCACGGCACGATGACGCCCGTGGCATTCTTGGTGCTGAGGTTGAAACCGTCGTCGGTGGCGCGCTTGCGGTCCGGGTTCACTTCGTAGACGCCGGCATGAAGCCATACCTTCGGCGTCAGGTTGAGCTTGGCATGGGCCATCCAGCTGGACGCGGGGAAGTATGTGAAGTTGCTGTTCTTGAACACGAAGGTCGGGTTGCCGCAGGCCGAATTGCTCTGGAAATTGCAGTAGAGCGGCGAATTCAGGAAATGGATGTTCGCCTGGCTGCGGCCGGCCTCGATATCCAGCGCCCCGCCGAGCAGCTTCTGCTCCCAGGTCAGGATCGCAAGATGCGTGTTCTGCGTGCCGTAGATTTCCTGGACGGAGGTGTTGTTGCCGATCGCGGTGGCGGCAAGGTTCTGGCCGTGCCGATTGGTGACGGCCGCGTGGATCGAGGCGCCCGCGATGCCGGCGATGCGGTCCATGTCGAGGTCGGCGCCGACGTAGACCTGGCCGGCATAGGCGGCGTCCTTGCGCACGCCGCCCGACACGTTGGTAGCGGCTTCGCCGGTATAGCTGAGCGAAAGCGTGATGCCCTCGTCGGCCAGCGGCTGCCAGCCGGAAGCGGGCGCGGCGGCGGCGTCATCCTCCTGCGCAAGAGCGGGCGAGGCGAAGGTAACGGCGCAGCAGACGGCGGCACGCAATAGAGTGGTGCGCATGATGGCTCCCGATTTTCTTGTTCTGGTTGATCTGTGACGGCGACGTTTCAGGCGGTGAGCGCCGGTGCGATCGGACGCTTGAGCAGGCCGACCACCAGCGCGGTCACGATGGTCCCGGCGACGATCGCCGCCCCGTATGCCAGCAGGTGCGTCACCGCGCCGGGGATCGGCAAGACGAACACACCGCCATGCGGCACGCGAAGTTCCACGCCCGCGCCCATCGAGATCGCGCCGGCAACCGCCGAACCCGCCATCAGCGAAGGTATGACGCGCAGCGGATCGCGGGCCGCGAAGGGGATGGCCCCCTCGGTGACGAAGGCGAGGCCCAGCACGGCGGCGGCGCCGCTGGCCTCCAGTTCCTCGGTGGTGAAACGGTTGCGGAACAGGCGGGTGGCGAGCGCCAGGCCCAGCGGCGGAACCATGCCCGCCGCCATCGTCGCGGCCATGGGCGTGTAGACCTCGCTGGCGATGAGGCCGACGGAGAACGCGTAGCCGGCCTTGTTCACCGGCCCGCCCATGTCGAAGGCCGACATCGCACCGAGGATCAGCCCGAGGACGATCGCGCTGGAGCCCTGCATCGAACGCAGCGTCTCGGTCAGCGTGGCGAGCAGCGCGGCGACCGGCGTGCCCACCGCATAGATCATCAGCAGCCCCGTCAGCAGCGAACCCAGCAGCGGCAGGATCAGCACCGGCTTGAGGCCCTGCAGGTTCTTGGGCAGCTGGATCAGGCGGTTGAGCCCGTGAACCCCGTAACCGGCGATGAAGCCCGCCACGATGCCGCCCAGGAAACCCGCGCCGAGATTGGCGGCCAGCATGCCGCCGATCATGCCCGGCGCGATGCCCGGCCGGTCGGCGATGGAAAAGGCGATGTAGCCCGCCAGCGCCGGCACGATCAGGGCAAAGCCCCCGCTTGCGCCGATCTGGAACAGCGCATGGGCCAGCGTGCCCTTGGCCGCGTCGTCGTTGGCGTGGATGCCGCCAAGCGCAAAGGCCAGGGCGATCAGCAGGCCGCCCGCCACCACGAAGGGCAGCATGAACGACACGCCGGTCATCAGGTGCTTGTATGGGCCCACCCGCTCCTCGCGGGCCGGCGCGGCGGCGCCGGTGGACTGGCCGCCCTGCACTTTCGCCTCGGCCAGGGCGCGCTCGATCAGCTTCGCGCCGCCGGTGATCGCCGGCTTGGTGTTGCTGGCGAAGACGCGCTTGCCGGCGAAGCGGGCGCGGTCGACCTCGCGGTCGGCGGCGATGATCACCACTTCGGCCTCGGCGATTTCCTGTGCTGTCAGTTCATTGCCGGCGCCGACGGAGCCCTGGGTTTCCACCCGGATCGGATAGCCGAGCTGGCGCCCGCCTTCCTGCAGGCCCTCCGCCGCCATGAAGGTATGGGCGATGCCGGTCGGGCAGGAAGTGACGGCGACGATGCTCGGTACGCTGGAGGAGAGTAGCGTACCAGCATCGCCGCCGCCACCATCCAGCACGGCGGCCGGATCGGACAGCACCGCATCGATGTCGACGCGGCGATAGGATTTGCCCTTCATGATGCCGTCGTCGGCCGCTTCGGGCGCGACGAAAAGCAGCACGTCATCGGGCGAGAACGTTTCCCGGGCCAGCGGCCCCAGCACGCCGAGATCGGTATGCACCTCGACCTCGATCGCGCGCCCGGCGGCCTGTGCGGCCTTGCGCAGGGCCTCTCCGGCAAGGACGCCGGTGACGCCGGATGCGCCGGACTGGACGATGGCGAATATCCTGCTCACTTGCCTTCTCCCGCAAGGTCTATGTCGAATGCCCCGGCCGTCTCGACGGCGACGCTGGAGGCCAGCGCCTCGACGGCTTCCCGTTTGGGCAAGTGCGGGCCGGGACGGCCCAGCTTGCCGACCGCGAAGGCGGTGGACAGGCGCGCGATGCGCTCGATCCCGCCGCCTTCGGCCAGCGCCGCCGCGATGCCGGCGACCATCGCGTCGCCCGCGCCCACAGTGCTGGCGACGTCACCGGCGGCAAGCCGCGCGGTCAGGGCGCCTTCGCCCGAGAGGAAGAACGCGCCCTCCTCGCCCAGCGATACCGCCACCAAGCTTATGCCGAGGCGGTGCAGTTCGGCCGCGGCCCGGTGGACCTCGGCGATGGTCCGCACGGGGGTTCCCAGCCATTCGGAAAGCTCGTCCCGGTTGGGCTTGACGATATCGGGCAGGCGCTCGCCCTGCAGCGCCGCGCGCAGCGGTGCGCCGCTGCTGTCGAGCAGCAGCATGGCGCCGCTGCCGCCCACGCGCGCGGCGATGCGGGCATAGACGTCCTGCGGGAATCCCG
>Ga0308159_1005030_pt1 | contig 11513 bp, 8 predicted proteins | sample PhyCR1_FD_201040 | JGI IMG/M metagenome (GOLD analysis project Ga0308159, IMG submission 201040) | Phyllosphere microbial communities from UC Gill Tract Community Farm, Albany, California, United States - DLSLC.R1 | ecosystem: Host-associated > Plants > Phyllosphere > Unclassified | place: USA...
CAGCTCGAGCCGCTGCTCACGCTCCCGGGTGGACGCGGCGAGCGCCCGGTAGGACGCCTCGAGCCCGTCGCGGATCGCCGGCTCGGTCGCCTCCACCGTGCCGAGCATCGCCCCCTCGGCGGGTCCGTCGCGCCGCACCAGCTCCAGCGCCGACTCCAGCACCCCGGTGGTCAGCTCGAGCCGGGTGCGCGGGTCGATCGCGAGGGAGTCGACGCTCGACAGCGCGGCCGAGAGCGAGGGCAGTCCGCGGCCCGACTCGGCGAGCAGCTCGGCCCGGCGCCGGCGGGCGTCGAGGAACGAGGAGCGGGTCGGGGTGACGATGTCGAGCGCGTCGAGTGCTCCGTCGAGGTCGCCGCGCTCCTGCCGCACCCGGGCGAGTCCGAAGGCGGCGGGAGCCGTGTAGTTCGCGTCCGAGCGTGCGCAGATCACGTAGAGCGACTCCGCCACCTCGGGTTCGCCGCTCGACTCGCACGCCGCCGCGAGCGCCAGCTTCGGCGCCAGCTCGCCGGGCACCTGCCCGTACACGGTGTTGAAGGAGGCGCGCGCGCCGAGGTGGTCGCCGTGCGCGAGCTGCGCGAGACCGCTCATCCACACGGCCCGCCACTCCCACGGGTCCTCCGCCAGGATCTCGCCCGTCGCGCGCGACACCTCGTCCCACCGCTCGGCCTCGATCGCGGCACGGGCACGGGCGAGCCGCACCTCGACGGTGACCGTCGGAGCGAGTGCGAGCGCGCGCAGGCGCACGATCGGGTCGGCGACGTTCACCCCCGCGAGCCACGCCTTCGCGGCGTCGGACTCGTCGATCTTCAGCAGCGGCAGCGCGTCCCAGGGCAGCGGGCGGTCGACCACGTCGGCGACCGGCGCCTCGAAGAGCGCCGACTCGGTCGAGTGCAGCGACGGGTGCCCGGGTCCGCGGTCGGTCGCGACCACCTCGCGGAGGACCCCCAGCAGCTGCCCGCGCATCTCGTCGACCGTCGCGAACCGGTCCTGCGGATCCGGCGCGCACGCCTTCGCGACGAGCCGGTAGAAGGAGTCGTAGCGCTGGAACAGCGGCGTCTCGGACACCGGCGGGAGGGACGCGACGTACGTCGTCTGGTTTCCGCGGAAGTCCAGCACCAGCGAGGCGAGCGTGCGTCCGATCGTGTACACGTCGGACGCGATCGACGGGCCGACCTCGGGCACCTCCGGCGCCTGGTAGCCGACGGTGCCGTAGATCGCGGAGGCGTCGTCGTCGACGCGGCGCACCCCGCCGAGGTCGATCAGCTTCACCTGGTCGCCGACCTGGATCATATTGTCGGGCTTGAAGTCGCAGTAGAGCAGTCCGTGGTCGTGCAGGTACGCGAAGGCGGGCATCACCTCGAGCACGAACGCGAGCGCCTGGTCGACGGGCAGCGGATCGGCGCTGCCGCCGTTCGCCTCCAGCCGCTCCTTGAGGATCTGCTTGAGGCTCGGGCCGCCGACGTACTCCATCACGATGTAGCCGGCGCCCTCGTGCAGCACGAAGTTGTAGATCTCGACGATCAGCGGATGCTCCACCTCGGCGAGGAACTGCCGCTCGGTGACCGCCGCGGCGTACGCGTCCGGGTCGCCGGAGTTCAGCAGGCCCTTCAGCACCACCCAGCGCCCCGAGACGTTGCGGTCGCGCGCGAGGTAGATCCAGCCGAGTCCGCCGTAGGCGAGGCAGCCGACGACCTCGTACTGCCCGCCGACCACGTCGCCCTTCTGCAGCTGCGGGGTGAACGAGAACGGGGTGCGGCAGTTGGGGCAGAAGCCCTCGGTGCGGCCCGGCTTGCCGTCGCGGCCGCGGCCCACGGCGGTGCCGCAGTTCGAGCAGAAGCGCTTGCGCTCGGGGAGCACCGCCTCCGTCATCAGCGCGGCCATCGGGTCGGCGGCGGGGCGCGAGGGCACGGTGGTCAGGCCGGCGCCGAGTCGCGGTCCGCGCAGGCGGGTGGAGGTGGTGCCGACGCGGCGGGTCACCTTGGAGCCGGTCTGCGCGGTGCGGGCGGAGCCGAGCGCGGCGGTCGCGAGGCGGGCGGAGGAGGTGCGTCCGCTGCGCGCGGTCGCCGCCTCCTCGATGCTCGATCCGACGGGGGCGGAGGCGTTCGGGGAGCCCTCGACGAACCCGGTGCCGAAGGCGGCGGACGCGGTGGCGGGAGCCGCGGTCGGCGCCGCGCGTCGTGCGGTCGGCGCCGATGCGGCCGGACCCGCGCCGCCTTCCGCGGGCGGGGATCCGCAGACGTTGCAGTAGCCGTCCTCGATCGTCCCGGTGCAGCCCGGAGTCGCGGTGCAGGGTTCGCCGTTCATGGGGTGGCCTTCCGGTGGTGCGGCAGATCTCGGGTGACGACGTCGTACTGCTCGACGAAGTGACGGGCGAGCGGGACGGAGCAGGGCACCGCCTCCAGCGCGGCGCGCACCTCCTCCTCGGCGGCGCGTCCGACGTCGGTGGCGGTGCGGCCGTTCGCCGCGGCGCGCTCGCGGAGCGCCCGCAGCCGGAAGCCGAGCGCCGCCCGCTCCCGCAGCGGAGACGTGTAGGCCGCCTCGACGGCGTCGAACGCCCGCCCGACCGCGGTGAGGCGGCCGAGGTACTCGTCCAGGCCGTCGCGGTCCGCGGGCGCCTCGCCCAGGCGCGAGACATCGGGCACGGCGAGCCGGGGCGGATCCGCGATCTCGCGCCGGCAGCGCGCGACCAGTTCCCGCAGCGGCGTCTCGCGGCGCTCGGCGGCCTCGGCCAGCTCGCGGGCGCGCTGCCGGTCGCGCTCGAGCCCGCGGCGCTGCGACGCGGCGATGATCAGGTCGCGCTCGAGGCGGGCGGAGTCGCTCTCGAGCTGTCCGAGCGGGCCCGACACGTCGGCGCCCCTGCCCGCCTTCTCGGCCAGCGCGTCCAGGCGCGAGCGCAGCACGGCGACGCGCTGCGCGGCGGGACGGTCGACCACTCCGCGCGCGTCCTGCGTGAGGTCGCGGCAGCGCTCGATCTCGGCGCGGACGCCCACGATGCGTCCCGCGGTGTCGGTGCCGCTCGGGTCGAGCTCGAGTCGCGACTTCAGCTGCCCCACGACCGCGTCGCAGAGGCGCACGGCCTCGACGAGCGAGACCGCCGCACTCCCGCCGCGCCCGCTCGCCGCGTCGAGGCGTCCCCAGATGAGCTGCGACATCCGCTCCCGGGCGACGGAGTCGACCCGCCCCGAGTCCCAGACGGTCTCGAGTTCGGCGAGCCGCCGGGTGACCGATTCGCGCAGCGACTGGGCGAGCACGATGTCGGAGGTGTAACTGTCGGCCTGCGGGGACGCGAGCGCCGCCGCGTCCAACCGGGTCAGCTCACGGCCCGTGCGGTCCAGCCAGCGGGTCAGCTGCGCCAGGTACTCGAACAGCTCGCGCTGCGGGATCGCCTCGCCCAGGCGGCCCGGCGCGACCGGCGTGCCCTCCGCGACTCCGGCGCCCGTCGTCATCGCCCGTAGACCGGCTCGGGCGGCGCGGCCTCGCCGAGCTCGCCCAGCCAGCGGTCGTAGATGCTCTGCCAGCGGCCGTCCGAGCGGAGGGAGTCGAGCGCGCCGTTCACGAAGCGCACGAAGTCGACGTCGTCGGCCGCCATGCCCAGGCCGTACGGCTCGGAGCTCAGCGGCTCGCCGATGACCTTCGCGTAGGGGTCCTGCGCGACGAAGCCCGCGAGGATCGTGTCGTCGCCGGCGATCGCGTCGACGGATCCCTCCTGGAACAGCGCGAGGCACTGCGTGTGCGTGTCGGCGGCCACCGCCTCCACTCCCGGGTACTCGTTCTCGAGCCGGCTGAGCGTCGTGGTCGCGCGCGGGGCGCAGACCTGCTGCGTCTCGTCGGCCGCCTCGAGCTCCTGGATGCTGGTCGCGTCGCTGCTCGCCGAGACGAGCAGCTTCAGGCCCGCTCCGTAGTACTCGGAGGAGAACGCGATCGTGCTCCAGCGGTCGCAAGTCATCGTCAGCGTGCGGGCCACCAGGTCGACCTGGGGCGCACCCTCGCCGCCGGTGAGCGCGGGGAGGCGCTGCGCCGAGGTGATGACGACGTAGGTGATCGCGTCGGGGCTGCCGAGGATCGCGCGGGCGATCTCACGGGCGATGTCGATGTCGAAGCCCTCGATCGTGCCGGTGAGCGGGTTGCGCGCGCTCATCAGGAGGGTGTCGGCCGAGACGCCGACCCGGAGCGACCCGCGGTCGCGGATCTCAGTCAGGGTCGCACTGTCGGTGACGCCCGTGGGGGCGTAGGAGGTGGTGGCCGACGGCGTGCAGTCCGCGGTCGGCGGCGCGGCGGTCGTGGTCGGCGCGGGAGTGGCGGTCTCGGCCGGCGCCGACACGAGCGTGCCGAGGTCGTCGGCTCCCGTGGTGCAGCCCGAGACGGCGAGGACCGCCGCCGTGACGAGCGCGAGGGCCGCGGTGCGGATCCGGTTCATCGGTACTCCTCCAGTCGCTGCGAGACGCCCCGCCAGGCGAGGACGGCCCCCACGAGCCCCGCGGCCAGCAGGACCCAGGAGGTGAGCGAGGAGATCGAGCTCCACTCCCCCAGCGTCGAGGACGCTGTGGCGGCATCGGTGCGGACGGTCTCGCGGGCGTCGGCCTGGAACGCGGTGAACGCGCCGTTGGCCGAGCCGTCCCCGGTGGCGACGGCGAGGGCGACGGCGTCGTCCCAGCGCCCCTCGTCGTCGGCCTGGCGGATGCCCTCGTGCAGGGTCAGCCAGGACTGCAGCTCGCCGAGCAGCGACCCGTCGACGATCCCGCTCTCGATGCCCCGCTGGAGCTGGCGCTCGGCCTCGGTCGCCGCCTCCTGGAAGTCGGCCTCGAGGGCCGCTCCCGAGCCGCGCTTGATCAGCGTGAAGCTCTCGAGCGACTTCGCGTCGGTCGCGGCGGTGAGCGCCTGCGAGACGGCGAGGGTCGCGCGGTAGCTCTCGGAGCGCACCGTCGCGGCGTTCGAGGCCGCGACTCCGTAGACCCCGGTGCCGGCGATGCCGAGCAGCAGGAGCAGCCCCGTCGCGGTCGCGAGCGGCCGGTTGAGGTAGCGGTGCGTGCGCCGCGCGAGCGCGATCTGCGCCGCGATCAGCACCAGCAGCATCACGAGGGAGCCGACCATCAGCAGGACGCTGAAGCGGACCGTGTCGTAGGCGCTCGCGACCCGGTCGGCGCCCCGGGAGACGAGCGACTCGAGATCCTCCAGGATCCCGTCGTCGGCGTCGGTCAGCTGCGCCGACGCCTGGTCGAGGTAGGCCGAGCCCACCGGGAAGCCCTGGCGGTTGTTGGCCCGGGCCTGCTCGACGAGGCCGCTGTAGACGGCGACCTTCGTGGCGACGGTCGCGAGCAGCGGCGCGTCGGCAGGCTCGGCCGCGGCGAGGTCGGTCAGCTGCGACGTGGCCGCGGCGAGGCTGTCGGAGTAGCGCTGCCGCTGCTCCGCCGGCTCCAGACCGCCCACCAGGAACGTGTTGGCGGCGACGGCGTTGGCGTCGACCAGGAGGTTCCGGACCTCCTGCACGCCGACGAGCTGCGCCGACTGCGCTCGGGCCTCGGCGGCCGCGCGGGCCTGCAGCGCCCCGGTCTGCTGGGCGAAGAGCCCGAACAGCACGGCGGCGAGCGCGGTGAGGACCAGGAGCGTGCGGAACAGGCGCGGAGTGGTGGAGGTGGCGCGGACGAGGAGCGACGGCTTCTTCGTGGCGGGGTGGTTCGCGATCTGCACGAGCGGCGTCGCCGGAGCCTGCTGCGGGGGCGCGGCGGCGGGGCGGGCGGCGGGCGCGGTGCTCATGCGGTCTCCTCCGTCGGCGGGGCGTCGAGTGCGGGAGTCTCCTCCGCGGCCTCCGCGCTCTCGGTGATGTCCTCGGGCTGCAGGATCCGCAGGTCGTCGAGCGTCGGCTCCTCCACGTCGCGCAGGCGCCAGGCGTGGCGCGCGATGGCGGCGTCGAGCACGTTGCGCACCCAGCGGCCGTTGCCGAACGCCTCGGTGCGCTGCTGCGCGGAGGCGAGCTCGGCGAACGCGGCGACCGCCTCCTCCGTCGGCTCGAAATCGGCCGAGGCGGCCAGGCGCGCGAAGATCGCCGACAGCTCGTCGTCGGTGTAGTCGGCGAAGTCGATCGTGGTCGAGAAGCGGCTCGCGAGGCCGGGGTTGGTGTCGAGGAAGCCCTGCATGGGCCCGGAGTAGCCCGCCACGATGACGACCAGGTCGCCGCGGTGGTCCTCCATGTCCTTCACCAGGGTCGTGACCGCCTCGGCGCCGTACTGGTCGAGCGCGAGCGCGTAGGCCTCGTCGATGAAGAGCACCCCGCCGCGGGCCGACGCGATGACCTCGGCGGTCTTGGTGGCCGTCTGCCCCAGGTAGCCGGCGACCAGCTCCGAGCGGTCGACCTCGACGAGCACGCCCTTCGAGAGGATCCCGAGCGAGCGGTAGATGCGCGAGACGAGGCGGGCGACGGTGGTCTTGCCGGTGCCGGGGTTGCCGGTGAAGACGAGGTGGCGCGTGAGGGTCGGAGTGGAGAGCCCGGCCGCCTGCCGCAGCGTGTCGATCCGGAGCAGCTGCGTCTGCCGCTTGATCTCGCTCTTCACCCGGTCGAGGCCGATCAGGGCGTCGAGCTCGGCCATGAGGTCGTCGATCGACTCGGGCGGAGGGAGCTCCTCGGGTTCCTCCTGGGCGACGGGAGACGCGGAGGGGGCGGCCGCGGTCGGTCCGCCCGGCTCGTCCTGCGGCCCGTCGTGCTCGGTGCGGCGCAGGCGCGCGAGGATCTCGTCGACTCCGGGGACGCCCTGCGGGAGCAGGTCGGGGGCGGGGAAGAGCAAGTCGGCCGGTGCGGAGGGTGCGGCCGGTGCGCGGGGAGCGCGGGGCGCCTCCCGCTGCGGGATCGCCCCGAGCTGGGCCGCGGCGGTCGCGGATGCCGAGGCGATGCCTCCGATGCCGGGGTCGCCGAGCGCGCTGGCGGCCGAGACGACCTCGGTGAGCGCCCGCGCATAGGCGGGTGCGTGGTCGGATCCGGCGCGCACGAGGGCGGCGAGGTGGTCGGTCGGGCCGCTGCGCCAGCGGCGGGCGCTCGAGGCGGCGGTGAAGAAGGACTCGAGCCCGCCGGACGTGCCGGTCGCCTCGAGCCAGTCGGAGCCGGCTCCGGTGATCGACTCGGCGACGGCGGCCGCGAGGCGGGCGCCCTCGTCCCGCACGGCGGCGGCGTCGAGTCCGGCCGCGGAGCCGACGAGCACGAGGGCGTCGAGCGCCGGGGCGAGCGCGGTCACGAGGCGCTCGGCGGGGTCAGCGGGCCGCTCTGCTGCGGACCGGCCGGCGCGGTGGAGCCGCCGCCCACCGGACCGCCCTCGAGCGAGTTGCCGCCGAGCGACGACTCCGCGAACTTGTCGGCCAGGAACTGCCCGTGCGCGATGAGCGCCGACGCGTCCTGCCGCGAGACGGCGTCCGAGATGCGGTCGAGCGTCCCTCCGAGGATGTCGAGCTGGTCGGTCAGGATCATCAGCGAGGTCTTCCCCTTGTGGACGGCGCGACGGTCGGCGAAGTCGCGGGGCAGGCGGAGGTAGCCCTCCACCGCCTCAGGCAGGTAGCTGGTGGCGGTCGCGACGACGGTGTGGCCCTGCTGGCTCATGCCGCCGAGGCGGTCGAGCCGGGGGACCATCTCGCGCACGGTCTCGTCGATCCGGCGGATGCGCGCGGCGACGAAGGGAGCGACGCGCCCCTCCGTCTCGGCCTTCACCCGGTCGAGCGCGGCGAGGATGTCGTCGCTCGTCGGCGCGGCCGGGAGCGCCGCGGCCGTCTCCGCGGGCGCCGGATCGGAGCCGCCGAACAGGCGCGACAGCCAGCCCATCCCGTCCCCTAGCGGCCGAGATCGAGCGAGGACGTCGCGTCGATGTCGGCGTTGCTGCGGCGGGCCCGCTCCACGTACTCGCCGGCCTTCGCGGTCTCGGTCTGCAGCACGCCCACCGTCTGGGCCATGCTGTCGAGCGCCTTGATCTTGAAGTCCGAGATCGAGTCCATGGTCTGGTAGATGTTCGCGAACGCGGCCTGCAGCTGCGGCAGGCCGACGGTCGCCGACGCCGCCTGCGACTGGATGTTCGCGGACTGCTCGGCGAGCATCCGCGACGTCGCCTCGATCATGTTCGAGGTGGTCGTGTTCAGCGCCGTGATCTGGTCGAGTACGAGGCGCTGGTTGGCGAGGGCCTGCGCCACGATGACCGCGGTGCGCAGCGCCGACACGGTGGTCGTGGTCGCGCGGTCGACGCCCTTGATCAGCTCGACGTTGTTCTTGATGACGACGTCGATCGCGAGATAGCCCTGGATCGACACGGCCAACTGGGTCAGCAGGTCCTGGTGCTTCTGGCGCGCGTAGAAGAGGACGTCCTCGCGCAGCGCACGGGCGCGGTCGGGGTCGGTCGCGTCGAGCTCGGCGATCTTCGCCGACAGCTTCACGTCGAGGCGCTCGGCGACGTAGATGTACTCGTTGAGACGCGTCATCGTCTCCCAGAGGTGCTGCTTCTCGAGGTTGAGCGCGGCGTTGTCCTTGCGGAGCTCGTCCTGCCCGTCGTAGAGCGCCTGGATGATGGCGTTCAGGTGCGTCTGCGCGCTCTCGTAGCGGCGGAAGTAGTCGGTGATCTTGTTGCCGAACGGGATGAAGCCGAGGATCTTCTTCTGCACGTTGTCCTCGGACGGATCGAGGTCCTCAACGGTGCGGCGCAGCTCCAGCAGCGTCTTGCCGATGGTGGAGCCCTCGCTGAGGCCGCCCTCCTGCAGGGCGCGCACCGGCGCCTTGAGCAGGCGATTCGACGAGTCGGCGGCCGAGCGGATGTCGGCGTCGCCCATCGTGCGGATGTCGTTCGCCTTCGCCGCGAACTCGGGGCTGCGGGCCTCCGACTGCAGGAGCGACGCGAGGTAGCCGTCGACCTTCGCCTCGAGGCCGGGCAGCGCCTGCTCCGGCACCTTCGGCGCGATGGAGGGCGCCGAGGTCGTGGGCACCGCGGCGACGGGCTCAGGCGGAGTGAGCGACAGAGCGTTCTGGACGGGCGGCTGCAGGGCCTCGGTCATCGGGGGATCCTCACCGTTCCTGGCGCGCGGCGCCGACTCTGGTTGAACGTCCGGCCAGCATATCCGAGGGCACCGGGCGGGAGCCTGTGCGCCGGCTGTCGCGGTGCGGGTGGTTCGCAGCACGGAGGTCCACCATGGGCGGGTGCCTGCCCTCGAACCCCTGACCCGCTCCGCTCCCCCGCTCGGCGGGCCGCGGATCCTCGGCCAGCGCTGGACCGAGGCCGCCTTCCTGCACTGGCGGGTCGACGCGTCGCTCGTGGCGCCGCACCTGCCCCGCGGCACCCGACCGGACGAGCACGACGGCTCCTCCTGGGTCGGCCTCATCCCCTTCCGCCTCTCGCGCACCGCGTTCCTCGGCGGGCCGAGGGTGCCCTGGCTCGGCACGTTCCCCGAGGTGAACGTGCGCCTCTACTCCGTCGACGAGCAGGGCCGCCGCGGAGTCGTCTTCGTCTCGCTCGACGCCTCCCACCTGCTCCCTGTGCTCACCGCGCAGGCCGTGTTCGGGCTGCCCTACCGGTGGGCGCGGATGAGCATCGAGCACCGCCACGGCGCGGTGGTCTACGAGACGTCGCGGATCGGGCGGCCGGAGGCGCGGTCGCGGATCGTCGTGCGGCCCACGCCGGGGTCGTCGGCGGCGGAGGATCCGCTCGCGTCGTTCCTGACCTCGCGCTGGGCGTACCACGAGACGCACCTGGGCTCGACCTGGTACGGACGGAACCTGCACCGGCCGTGGCCGCTGCAGCGGGCCGAGCTGCTGGCGCTGGACGACGGGCTGCTCGAGCAGGCGGGATTCCCGGGGCTCGCGGGGCGGGCTCCGGACTCGGTGCTGTACTCGCCGGGCGTCGAGACGGTGTTCACGGTGCCGCGGCGGGTGCGGTAGAGCGCCGGGCCGTGCCGCTCCGGTCGGTGCGGAGACGACCCTCCCTCCCCCGCTGATCAACCCGCCCGCGCTCCTTCTTGCTGATCGAGTAGCCCGCGCAGCGGGCGTATCGAGATCCACGTCCACCAGCAGCGCCGCCTCCGACCCCTCCCTGGCGCGTTCCACCGCCTCGTGGCGCGATCGCGGCTGTGGTGTCAGTGGTCACTGGTGTCATCCTCGTATGGTTCTCCTGGATGTCGAAGCAAGGCCGGCGGGCGGTGGTCCGAGCGTGCGCGAGTGCTTCGACGACGCCCTCGTCGCCGCCGTCGGAGCCGCGTGCGCGGTCGACGCGTTCCGCGCGAGAGCCGAGGCGCAGCGCGCCGAGCTGATCGAGCTCGCCCGCCGCACGGCGATGACGCTCCCGGATGCGCTCGTGGATCCGAGCGTGCAGGCGCACGTCGACCGCGAGGAGGCCGCGATGCGCGCGCTCGTCGCGGAGCTCGCGACCGGGATGCGGGTCTCGGAATCCCTCGCGGGCGTCCTCGTGGAGGAGAGCCGGATGCTGGTGAACGAACTGCCCGAGACTCTGACGGCTCTGCGCGAAGCCGCGATCGCACCCGAGCACGCGCGCGTGATCATCAGGGCCGTACTGGAGCTGCCGCTCGAAGTGCGCGGCCGATACGACGACACCGCTGCGACCCTCGCCCGCGAGTGCACTCCGCCGCAGCTGCGGCGCCGACTCAGGTCGCTGCGCGAGCGTCTTCACCCGGAATCGCTCACTGACAGGCACCAGCGGTGCGCCGCACGCCGCGGCGTGTGGCTCGACGGCGAGCTCGACGGCATGGCGACCCTGCACCTGAATCTCCCCGCTCCGGAGGCGCACGGGGCGTTCGACCGCATCGACCGCGCCGCGCGCAGCCTGAAGAACCTCCCCCACGAGGAGCGGACCCTCGGGCAGTTGCGCGCCGACGTCACCGCAGCGCTCCTGCTCGAGGGCGAGACCGTCGATCGTCCCGACGGCACGAGACCCGCCACCGCAGTTCCGCAGGGAATACGCCCCCGCGTCTCCGTCACCGTTCCCATCCTGACGCTCCTCGGACGATCCGACGAACCGGGCGTCCTCGACGGCTACGGCCCCATCGACCCCGCCACCGCTCGGCGCCTGGCGGCCGCGGCGCCCTCGTTCACCCGGATCCTCACCCACCCCGAGACCGGAGCGATCCTCTCCATCGGCCGCACCACCTATCGCGTCCCCGCCGACCTCCGCCGGGCGCTCGCCGCCCGCGACGTCACATGCCGGTTCCCCGGCTGCACCCGATCCGCCACCGACAGCGACATCGACCACACCGTCGAATGGCAGCACCAAGGACCCACCGACGCCGACAACCCCACAAGTCCTTAGTACGTCCTCTTCCCGTCGCGCGAACTTTGCGGCCCCGCTATGTTGACTTTTGAACCGTCGCCTACCTGGTGCGGGCTCAGTGAGGAGATCTTGTGCAGCAGGTCGTAGTCCAGGATCCCGTGGTCCTAGTTCTTGTCGACGGGGACAATCCTGGCGCGGTCAGTCATGCAAAAGGACACCTCTTCGAGCAATTCATTGCAAATTTGCTACACACACTGGGCTACGAGAAGCCCACCA
>Ga0308159_1005031_pt1 | contig 11506 bp, 10 predicted proteins | sample PhyCR1_FD_201040 | JGI IMG/M metagenome (GOLD analysis project Ga0308159, IMG submission 201040) | Phyllosphere microbial communities from UC Gill Tract Community Farm, Albany, California, United States - DLSLC.R1 | ecosystem: Host-associated > Plants > Phyllosphere > Unclassified | place: USA...
GTCGTGCAGCGCGCGGGGCAGCACGTGGGTGATGGCCACCGGCTGGCGCGAGTGGGCGATGACATCGGCCGTGGTGCGGTCGCCGACGTGGCTGAGGTCGCACAGCACGCCGACGCGGCCCATCTCCTCGACCACCTCGCGCCCGAAGCCCGACAGGCCGCTGTCGTTGGCCTCCAGGTAGCCGCTGCCGGAGTAGTTCTGGGTGTTGTAGGTCAGCTGCATGATGCCCACGCCCAGGCGCTTGAAGATCTCGAGGTAGTCGAGCCGGTCCTCCAGCGGCGAGGTGTTCTGCCAGCCCATGATGATGCCGGTCCTGCCGCTGGCCTTGGCGCGCTCGATGTCGCCCACGGTCCGCACCGGCATGATCAGGTCGGCATGCTCGGCGAAGCGGTGGTTCCAGGCCGCCACCTCGTCGATGCCCTGGCTGAAGTTCTCCCACAGCACGTTGGAGGCGTTCAGCGCGGTGATGCCGGCGGCGTGCGCCTCCTCGAAGATCTCGCGGCTCCAGTTGCAGGTGTGCAGGGCGTCGATGACGATGGAGCGCTCGTGCAGGGCGGTCGACTCGGGGGTGCGGGTGATGGGGTCCATGGTGCGGTGCTCGGGGGGGATGCGGTGGATCAGGAAGCGGTGGATCGGGCGAGGGCCTGCAGCCGGCGGTCGACGAAGTCGAGCCGGTCCTGGCCCCAGAACGGCTCGCCGTCGACGACATAGGTCGGCGTGCCGAAGATGCCCAGGCGCTCGGCCTCGGCCAGGTTGGCGTGCCACTGCGCCTCGACGTCGGCCGGCGCCGGGTCGCGCACCAGGGCGACGGCGGCCTCGCCGGCCGTGGCCAGCGCGATCCGCCGCAGCGTGTCGACATCGGCGATGTCGCGCTCCTCGGCCCACAGCGCGCGCTGGACGCCGAAGGAGAACGCCGGCGCGTCCAGGCCGGCCTGCTGGAGGGCGATCACGGCCTTGGCGGCGATCTCGATGGTGCGGCAGGGATAGAAGCGCGGCGCCAGGTTCAGCGGGATGCCCAGGTGCTCGCGCCAGCGCGCCAGTTCCAGCGCGTGGTAGTCCTGCCGGGGCGCCAGGCGGGTGCGCAGCGGGATGCCGCCATTGGCCTCGATGATGCGGATCGGGCGCAGCGACAGGGTCGCGCCATGGCGCTCGGCGATCGCCTGGGCGCGTCGGGCGCCGAAGTAGGCCCAGGGGCTGGAGATGCCATAGAAGACCTGCAGGGTCGGGTGGGAGCTCATGATGTTTCCTGTTCTCGGAGTGGCGGCGGCACCGGGTCGTCGAGCCGCTCGGCCTCGGTCCATTCGTCGCCCAGCAGCTCGGGCACGTCGTAGTCGGCGAAGCGCCGCACGAACTCGTCCCGGTCCTCGACGAACAGGCTGCCGACGATGCCCTGCGCCAGCCGTCGCGCGCCGTCGCTGATGGAGGGGATGCCGCTGGTCAGCTTGCCGTGCGTGGCCACGGCGGCATGGTTGAAGGCGTGGATGCGGTCGAGGAAGGGACTGGCCTGCGGCGACTTCGGTTGCAGCTCGAAGGCCGCGCCCAGCACCGGGTTGGACGCGCTGGCATCGGCGGCCCCGGCGGCCGGGGCATCGCGGACGTCGCGCCAGAGCAGGAGCTGCGGCGCGATCGCGCTCAGCTCCGGGCGACGCATCGCGTCGACCACGAAGCCGGTGGCGAAGACGACGAAGTCGAAGCCGGCCTCGCCCCGGGGGGTGCGCACGCGCACCGTGTCGCCGGCCTCGGTCATGGCCTGGATCGGGCAGCCGAAATGGAAGCGCGCGTGCGGATGCCGCGAGACCCGCAGCACGCTGGCGCGCGGCGCCGGCAGCTGCGCCGCCTGGTCGAGCCGCAGCAGCCGCGCCCGCGTCTCCAGCGGCAGGTCGCGAAAGCCATGCGCCGTGCCCCGGCTGCCGACGCCGCTGAACTTGTCGACGCGCGGCATCGCCGGGCGGCGCACCAGGATGTCGACCGAGGCGGCGCCGGCCTCCAGCGCGTGGGCCGCGTTGTCCATGGCCGATGCGCCGGCGCCGACCACGGCGATGCGCCGGCCCCGGAGCCGGGCGGCATCGAGCGGGGCCGAGGAATGGGCCCAGAAGCGCGGGTCCACCGAGCGCGCCACGTCCGGCACGAGCGGCCCGCCCAGGCCGTCGAGGCCGGTGGCGAGGACCACGCGGCGCGCCAGGACCGGCTCGGCCCCGGCATCGGTGTGGACCTCGATCAGGCCATCGGCGCGCGGCCGCACCTGACGCACCGACACGCCATTGCGCACCGGCAGGTCGAGCACGCGGCGATACCAGACCAGGTACTCCATCCAGGTCTCGCGCGGGATGCGTTCGAGCGCGTCCCAGGCCGCCGCGCCGAACCGGGCCACGTACCAGGCGCGCGGCGTCAGCGACGGCACGCCCAATGCCGGGCCCGTGGCCTCCTTGGGCGTGCGCAGCGTGTTCATGCGGGCGAAGGTGACCCACGGGCCCTCCCGGCCGGCCGGCGCGCGGTCGAGGATCTCGACATCGGCGATGCCCAGGAAGCGGAGGGCGGCGGCACCGCACAGGCCCGACAGGCCGGCGCCGACGACGACGACATCGCGCACGCCGGCGCGCGGCGTCAGCCAGGCCCGGGCCGGCAGGCCGAGCAGGTCGAGTTCCCCGGCGAGGCGGGCTTCGAGTTCGCGCAGGCTCATGAGCGGGTCCCGTCCTTCGCTTCGGCGGCCCGGCCGGCCCGCGTCGCGCGCGTGGCGCCGCTCGCGCCCATCACGTCGTCCCGGGCGGCGGGCATCTGCACGCAGGAGGGGATCGCCTCGCGGATCACCGCCGCGACGTGGGAGATCAGTTCGCGCAGGTGCGCCGGCAATTCGAAGCCGCCGCGCGTGATCACGCCATAGCGGAACGGCAGGGCGACATCGAGCGGGCGCTGGACCAGCCCGTGCATCGGCGCCCCGGTGATCGACAGCGGCTCGATCAGCGCGATGCCCAGCCCGGCCCGCACCGATGCCATCGCGCTCAGCGAGGTGTTGGTGTCCAGCGGGGTCCGGCGCGACAGGCCGGCGCCCTGCAGGGCCTCGTCGACGTGGCGGCGCTGGCGATAGGGGTTGGCCGTGGTGATGAGCCGGCGGCCGTCCAGCGCCTTCAGCGGCAGCACCGCATGGGCCGCCAGCGGGTCCTCCTCGCGCAGGACGGCCACGCAGTCGACCTCGATCGCCCAGTGCACCTGCAGGCCGGCCCCGCGCACCGGCAGGCTGCAGAAGCCGAGATCGCTCAGGCGGCCGCGCACCTGGGCGGCGACTTCCTCGCCCCCCAGGGCGCGCAGGTTGATGGGAGTGGCCTCGACATCGGGCAGGCGGGCGATGGCCAGCGGCAGCAGGCCGGCGGCGAAGGCGGGGATCGAGGCGATGTCGAGCGAGGCGTGGGCGCCGACGCGGATGGCATCGGCGAGCGCGCCCAGTCGTTCCAGGCCGGCCAGGTGACGCTCGACCTCGACGTGGAACAGCCGCCCGCGCTCGGTCGGCACGACGCCGCGTCCCTCGCGGTCGAACAGGGCGAAGCCGAGCCGGGCCTCCAGGTCCTGGATCTGCCGCGTGACCACCGACTGCGCCCGGCCGAGCGCCTGGGCCGCCGCCGTGATGCCGCCATGCGTCATCACGGCCGAGAAGGCACCGATTTGGTTGAGATCGAAGGCGTAACACATGCTGAAGATGGATGAATCGTCGTTTCGCATCGACTATACGCATATGTCGTGCCAGGCGCACGCTGGTGATTGGTGCAGGGCGAAAGCCCGTCGGAGGCGAAGCTCCTGCCACCCCGGACGTGCGGATTGGAAAATTTTTCCCCTCATCGACCGGATGCGGCCGAGGTTGGAAAGCCATTTGCGCGAACGACCTCCTAGAGTGATCCGTTCACCGACACGACAGGGAGGAAAGAGCGATGAGAACGACGACGACCGGACCGGGGAGGGCGGGCGATCCCGTCGTCGAGGTCCATCACGACGCGGCCACCGGCACCGCGACCTACCTGGTGAGCGATCCGGCGACGCGCCGCTGCGCGCTCGTCGACAGCGTGCTGGGCTTCGACGCGGGTTCCGGCCGCACCACGACCGGCGCCGCCGACCGCTGGATCGACCGCATCCTGGGCCGGGGCCTGGTGCTGGAATGGATCCTCGAGACGCACGTGCACGCGGACCACCTGTCGGCCGCGCACTACCTGAAGTCGCGGCTCGGTGGCCGGATCTGCGCCGGCGCGCACGTGGCGGCGGTGCGGGAGAACTTCGCCGCCGTCTTCGACGACCCCGGGCGAGCGGCATCGGGCGAGGGCCGCTTCGACCATCTGTTCGCCGATGGCGACGAATTCCGCATCGGCGGCGTGCCGGTCCGCGTCATGCACACCCCCGGTCACACGCCGGCCTGCGTCAGCTATGTGGTGGGCGAGGGCGGGACCGACGTCTTCGTCGGCGACACGCTGTTCGCGCCCGAGGCCGGCACGGCGCGCTGCGACTTCCCCGGTGGCGATGCGCGGGTGCTGTTCCATTCCATCCAGCGCCTGCTGGCCCTGCCCGACGCGACGCGGCTGCACCTGTGCCACGACTATCCGGCGCGCGGCGAGGCGCCCCGCCTGGCCAGCACGGTCGCGCGGCAGCGCGCCCTCAACATCCACGTGCGCGAGGGCACCGATGTCGAGACCTTCGTGGCGTTGCGGCGCGCGCGCGATGCCACGCTGTCCGCGCCATCGCTGCTGTTCCCGGCGCTGCAGGTGAACCTGCGGGCCGGGCAGCTGCCGGTGGCGGAGGCGAATGGCGTGAGCTACCTCCGGATTCCGCTCAACCGTTTCTGAGGGCCGGCTCGGCGGGCCACTGGGCCAGGCCGCCGACCAGGCTCCAGGCCTGGGGGTGGCCCAGCCGGCGCAGCGCGCGGGCGGCGCGGGCGCTGCGCTGGCCCGAGCGGCAGAAGAAGACCACCGGCCGCATCGGCGCCTGGCCGAGCCATTCCGGGAAGGCATCGGCCAGGGTCGACAGGCTGGCCGCCTGGAACTGCACGCGGTCGTCGAGAGCGGGGCGCGCGCCCAGGCGCTGCTCGTAGGACTCGCGCACGTCCACCACCATCGCTCCGGCGAAGCGGCCCAGCAGCGCCGCCAGGCCGGCCGGGTCGAGCTCGACGCCCGGGGTGGCGGGCGCGCCGGCGCTGGCGCTCCGCTCGGCCCGCAGGGTGGTGGCGAAGCGGTCGGCATCGTCGCGCGCCGGCAGCAGCAGGGTGTCGGGGTCGACGGCCCCGCCCAGCCGGGCGGGGGACGCGGTTCCGATGAAGATCGCGCGCGGCCGGTCGTCCTGGCGCAGGGCATAGGCCCGGGTGGCGTCCAGCGCCAGGCGCAACAGCGTCCGGCGACCCAGGGCCAGCGACTCGGCGCCTCGTGGCCAGCCGCCCGCCTCGACGGGGCCGGGCACCCCCAGGGTCTGGCGCAGGAGGCGGGCGGCCGGGGTCTCCGGCGTGGTGCACAGCACCGCCGCCACCTGCAGGCCGCGCGCGGCCACCCACTGGGCGATGCGATCCGCCAGGCCCGTCGTCGGGTCGACCACCACGCAGCGGCCGCTGCCGGCATCGGCCAGCAACCAGCAGTTCGCGCCATCCTCGTGCAGCCGCAGCAGGCCGTCGGCGGGCAGCGCCTGCCGGGGCTGCGGGCCGTTCAGACCACTGGCGCGCAGTGCGGCGCCGCAGGCCCGGATGCGCTCGCAGGCCTGCTCGACGACCGCCTCCTCCTCGGCCGGGCCGAAGGACAGGCGCACGGCCGAGGCGCACCGCCACGTCGGCAGGCCCATCGCGGCCAGCACCTCGCTGGGCAGCGCCCGCGACGCGCCGCAGGCCGAACCGCCGCTGACCCGCACGCCGGCGGCGTCGAAGACATCCAGCAGCAGGCGCGCCTCGAGGCCCGGCACCGAGAAGTTCAGCGTGGTGGGCAGGCACAGTGCCGGCGGCGCGTTGAACACCAGCCCGGGGAAGGCATCCTGCAGCGCCGTCGCCAGCCGGTCCCGGTAGCCGGCCAATGTCGCGGCGCTGCGGAAGCTGTGGCCGTCGTCCAGGGCCGCGAGCACCGCGCCCAGGCCGGCGATGCCAGCCATGTTCTCGGTGCCCGAGCGCAGGCCGCCCTCCTGGCCGCCACCGGCCATCAACGGCGTGAAGGGCGCGCCCTCGCGCACGTAGAGCAGGCCGATGCCCTTGGGCGCGTAGAGCTTGTGGCCGGAGAAGCACGCATAGTCGATGCGGCGCGAGGCCAGGTCCAGCGCCATCTTGCCCAGGGCCTGCACGCCATCCACCAGCCACAGGGCCGGACTGCCCTGGAGCGCCGCCTCGATGCCGTCGAGGTCGCTGACGACGCCGGTCTCGTTGTTGGCGGCCATGGTGCAGACCAGGGCGGCGCGCGGCGCCTGGCGACGCAGCCAGTCCAGGTCGTGGCGGCCGTCGCGGTCGACCGGGATCGCCAGCACCTCCAGGTCCAGGCCGAGCAGGGCGTTCCAGTGCCGGAGCGCTTCGGGCACGGCCTTGTGCTCCGTGGCGCCATGGAGCAGGCAGGGCGGCCGGGACGCCGTCGCGTGGCGCTCGCGGATGGCGCGCAGCGCGGACAGCACGGCGGTCTGGATGCCTTCGGTGGCGCCGCTGACGAACAGCATCCGGCCGGTCGAGGCGCCCAGGGTCGCGCGCGCGAGTTCCCGGGTCCGGTCCACGATGGCCCGGGCGCGCAGGCCCGTGCCATGGATGCTGCTGGGATTGCCATAGTGCTCCTGCATGGCGTGGAGGGCGGCCGCCCGGGCCGGGGCGAGCACCGGCGTGGTGGCGTTCGCGTCGAGATAGATGTCCATGGAGGAAGCGTCCTGGAGAAACGGAGGGAAGCCGGAAATTCTGCGGCGCGGCTCGCACAAAGGGCTTGCGATCTTGCTCGTGCCGTGCCCGAAGACCGCAACCGGTTCGCGCCGCCGACGCGATCGGGAGCAAATCTTTCTCAAGCTGTCCGGGCGCGGCATAGAATCCGCCCGCCTGGCGCACGGGGCGCCAGCCAGCCCGGTCCATCTCATGCGCAACATCGACACCATCGACCGCCGGATCCTGGAGGTCCTGCAGGCCGACGCCAGCGCTTCGCTCCAGCAGGTCAGCGAAGCCGTCAATCTGTCGACCACGCCCTGCTGGCGCCGCATCCAGCGGCTCGAGAGCGAGGGCATCATCCGCAAGCGGGTCGCGCTGCTGGATGCCGACAAGCTCAATGTCGGCGTCACCGTGTTCGTGTCGATCCGCACCAACGAGCACAACGAGGAGTGGCTGCGGCGGCTGTCCTCGGTGGTCGAGCAGATCCCGCAGATCGTCGAGTTCTACCGGATGAGCGGGGACGTCGACTACCTGCTGCGCATCGTGGTCCCCGACATCAAGGCCTACGACGCCGTCTACAAGCGGCTGATCCGCGAGATCGACCTGTCCGACGTCAGTTCGAGCTTCGCGATGGAACAGATCAAGTTCACGACCGCGCTGCCGCTCGAGTACGCCTGAGCGACCCCGGCGGGGTCGCCCGGCGGCGGCATGTCAGCCGGAGATGCGGCTGGCCAGGCGCACCGCTTCGGCCAGTTCGGTCAACTCGTCGGTGTGCTGGACCGCGAGCCGCGCCAGCTTCTTGCGCCCGGCCGGCAACAGGTGCACCTCGACCTGCCGGCGATCGACCGTGCTGGCCCTGCGCTCGACCAGCCCAGCCTCCTCGCAGCGCGAGACCAGCGCCACCACGCCATGCGGCTGCGCCTGCAGCCGCTCCGCGATCTCCCCGATGCTGGCCCACTGACGGCCCGCGAAGCCCTGCGTGTGCAGCATCAGCTGGTACTGCAGCACCGTGATGCCTTCGACGCGCGCCGCGTCCTCGCTGAACCGCAGGAAGCTCCGCAGCCGGAAGCGGAACTCCGACAACGCCTCGAAACGCTCCTTCTCGATGGCACTCTGACTTGGGGACATGACGGGCCTCTGTTGATCGGGAAATGTAGCACCGGCCCGTTGCGGTCCGACACGCGCCGCGCAGGGTAAATACTCATAACGTGACATAAAACATGTCATAGCATGATGTATTCGGAAACGTCGCGGATCGGCGTCTCCATCGGCGTCCGACGGTTCCGATCGCAGCTCCCCCGCGGTCGCCGTCCGGTCGGTTCATCCCCTCCGTCCCACCCCTGCCATCCATGAAACCCAAGAGCCAGAAGGACTTCGTGTCCGGCCTCATGTTCACCTGCGTCGGATTGGCGTTCGCCATCGGCGCGACCCATTACAACGTCGGCACCGGCGCCCGCATGGGCCCCGGCTACTTCCCGCTCATGATCGGCATCCTGCTGTCGATCGGTGGCGGCATCGTCATGCTGGGCTCGCTGTCGTCCGGAGCCGCCGATGGCGACCCGATCGGCCGCATCGCCTGGAAGCCGCTCGGCCTGATCATCGGCGCCAACCTGGTCTTCGGCCTCCTGCTGGGCGGCCTGCCGACGCTGGGCCTGCCGGCGCTGGGACTGATCGCGGCGATCTACGCGCTCGTCGTCATCGCGAGCCTCGCGGGCACGCGCTTCTCGATCAAGAACGCGCTGGTGCTGGCGACCATCCTCGCGATCGGCAGCTATCTCACCTTCATCATCGGTCTGAGCCTGCAGTTCCAGGTCTGGCCCACCTTCATCTCCGGCTGAGGCGCACGACATGGACCTGATCAACAACCTCAGCCTCGGTTTCGAGGCCGCCTTCACGCTGCAGAACCTGATGTACGCCTTCGTGGGCTGCCTGCTGGGCACGCTCATCGGCGTGCTGCCCGGCATCGGCCCGGTCGCCACCATCGCGATGCTGCTGCCGGCCACCTACGCCTTGCCGCCGGTCGCCGCGCTGATCATGCTGGCGGGCATCTACTACGGCTCGCAATACGGCGGTTCCACCACCGCCATCCTGGTCAACCTGCCGGGCGAGTCGTCCTCGGTGGTGACCGTGATCGACGGCCACCAGATGGCGCGGCAGGGGCGGGGCGGACCGGCGCTGGCCGCCGCCGGCCTGGGCTCGTTCTTCGCCGGCTGCGTCGGCACGCTGATCCTGGCGGGCTTCGCGCCGGCGCTGACCGAGGTCGCCTTCAAGTTCGGCCCGGCCGAGTACTTCTCGCTGATGGTGCTGGGCCTGATCGGCGCGGTGGTGCTGGCCTCGGGCTCGCTGATCAAGGCGATCTGCATGATCATGCTGGGCCTGCTGCTCGGCCTGGTGGGCACCGACGTCAACTCGGGCGTCGCGCGCTTCAGCTTCGACATCCCCGAACTCACCGACGGCATCAGCTTCATCGCCATCGCGATGGGCATCTTCGGCTATGGCGAGATCATCGCCAACCTGGCCCAGGACGAGGGCGAGCGCGAGGTCTTCACGGCCAAGCTGCACGGCCTCATGCCGACGCGCGAGGACTTCCGCAACATGTTCCCGGCGGTGCTGCGCGGCACGGCGCTGGGCTGCTCGCTGGGCATCCTGCCGGGCGGCGGCTCGCTGCTGTCGGCCTTCGCCTCCTACACGCTCGAGAAGAAGATCAAGCTGCGCTCCGGCGAGGTCGCCTTCGGCAAGGGCAACATCCGCGGCGTCGCGGGGCCGGAGGCGGCCAACAACGCCGGCGCGCAGACCTCCTTCATCCCGCTGCTGACGCTGGGCATCCCCGGCAACGCCGTGATGGCGCTGATGGTGGGCGCCATGACGATCCACAACATCCAGCCGGGTCCGCAGGTCATGACCAGCAATCCCGAGCTGTTCTGGGGCCTGATCGCCTCGATGTGGATCGGCAACCTGATGCTGGTGATCCTGAACCTGCCGCTGATCGGCATCTGGATCAAGCTGCTGTCGGTGCCCTATCGCTGGCTGTTCCCGGCCATCGTGCTGTTCTGCGCCATCGGCGTCTACTCGACCAACAACAACACCTTCGACGTCTGGATGGTCGGCCTCTTCGGCGTCGTCGGCTATGCCTTCCTGAAGCTGGGCTGCGAGCCGGCGCCGCTGCTGCTCGGACTGATCCTGGGACCGATGATGGAGGAGAACCTGCGGCGCGCGCTGCTGCTGTCGCGCGGCGACTGGAGCGTGCTCGTGACGCGGCCGATCTCCGCCAGCCTGCTGGTGGGCGCGGCGGTGCTGCTGGCCATCGTCCTGCTGCCCTCCGTGCGCTCCAAGCGCGAGGAGGCCTTCGTCGAGGACTGACCGGCCGGACCCGGCAAGCAGGGTCCGGTGGCGCCAGCGAGCCCAGGGCGGCATCGCCATCGGCTCGGCACGCCGATTGCCGGGCAAGGACATGGCCGCGCGACGGGACATCGAGTCCGACCCCCCCCGCGGCCTCGTCCATCCACCGGAGAGGCTCATGCCGGCATCGACTTCCGAAGCGCGCCCCGAGGGCATCGTGCTGCGTCGCGGGACCCACGCGCTCGTGGTCGTGGTCGTGACGACGCGATCGTGCGCCGCCGGCCCGATGGCCGCGAGCCGGGCACATCCCCACGCCGGCGCGCACCTCGTCCCGACGACGGCTCGCTCATGCCATGCCCACCGCGAGACCTGCGCGGATGCCCCCGGCGCCCGCCGACCGCCGCCCCCTGGCGATGGCAGTTCTTGCGGCAAGTCCTGCCATCGGCGCCGGGCCGCACCGCCATGCCGGGTGTCGGACGTCGACCCCGAATTCCCCACCCAGAAGGAATCACCCCATGAATGCCCTCGCCCACCGGCTCTGCCCGGACGCCATCACCATGATCCGCCTCGACCACACGCATGTCGTGGCGACCTTCCACCAGTACCGCGGCTACAGCGCGCCGATGGTCAAGAAAGGCCTGGTCCTGACGGTCTGCACCGCCCTCGAGGTGCACGCCCAGCTGGAGGAGGAGATCTTCTATCCGGCGGTGCGCGCCGTGACCGGGAACGAGGCGCTCAGGAAGAGCGTGCCCGAGCACGACGAGATGCGCCGCCTGATCGCCCGGCTGCGCGAGATGGATCCGACCGACCCGGCCTACGACGACACCTTCTTCGAACTCCTGCGCGACGTGCTGCACCACGTGGCCGACGAGGAGACCATCGTGCTGCCGGAGGCCGAGCGCCTGCTGGCCGACCGGCTCGACGAACTGGGCGCGGCGATGACGCGGCGCCGGCTCCAGCTGGTGGTGCCGCGCACCGGCGAGATCGCCCTGAATCTCGCGCGCGCCATGCCCAAGGCCACCGTGACGGCCGGCGTGATGCTGCTGTCGGGCGCCGCGCTGGCGGCCTGGTACGGCCACCAGAAGTCGCAGCGCTTGTCCTGAGGCGCCGGCGCGGGGCCGCCCGTCCGAGCCCGCGGCCGGCTCAATAGGCGACCGCGCCGGCCGCCGGCCGCGCCGGGTCGTCGGCGAAGCGCCGGGCCGCCGCCTCGGCGCCGCGCGCCAGGATCTGCAGGTCCATGGCCACGGCCACGAACAGCGCGCCCAGCGCCAGGCACTCGCGCGCCCGGGTCTCGTCCAGCATCAGGATGCCCGGCGCCTTGCCCCT
>Ga0308159_1005034_pt1 | contig 11505 bp, 11 predicted proteins | sample PhyCR1_FD_201040 | JGI IMG/M metagenome (GOLD analysis project Ga0308159, IMG submission 201040) | Phyllosphere microbial communities from UC Gill Tract Community Farm, Albany, California, United States - DLSLC.R1 | ecosystem: Host-associated > Plants > Phyllosphere > Unclassified | place: USA...
CAACAACGTGCCGTTCAAAGACGGCGAGCAAGTGGAAGATGAAGCATCAGATCGGAGCGTTGCCTGATGGCTTCATACACCACATTTGACAATAACTCTAACGAAAGACGCGTGAAGTATCTTTCCACAGACGAAAATGAAAAAAAGTAACGTCAAAAACCATTACCTTGTTAACGACTTGTCGCGCTCCCCATATTATAAATAAGAAACCGCGTTTAAAATTCGTTTACCAATAAATGACTGTAAAATATGAGAATATCGTTATTTAACGATCTGATATTGTGTAATTTAGAGTTTAACAGAATTTTATTCTAAATAAACAAAAATAACGATCTAAAATATCGATATGACTAGACATGATAGTGCATTGATCTGTATTATACATGTCGAACACAACGCTTCTCCTGTGATGGTGGAGGTATAAACCGCATTGGAAATCCCAATGAAAGCCAGAGAGACATGTAAGTCAGTTCCGAGGAGAGTTGCAATCTCTAGCCCTTGCAATTTCACCCTTCACGGGATGACTTATGTTACACACAAGCATGTGACGTGCTTATTTAAAAATCATGACTACCTGGCAATTTATTCAAACTTTGACAGCAATGTTGAGTTTGATGATGTATTTATCCATGTACGCACGAATGCAAGTGCGGAGTTGGGATTAATACAAAAATTTATAACGTTACGCTCGCCGCCACGAATCATTGTCTTGGTGGATAATGCACATGTACCTACTCTGAAATTGCTTCGTGCTATGGGTCTTTTTTTTATTGTTTCACTGCGTGACTCATTGAGTAATATTGATAAGCTTCTTCAGGACTCTTCGATAGTGCGTTATATGAGCGCGGACTTGCATGCTGTTATCAAGGCGATTCAGCCAGCTCCCGTCTGGGCTGCGGAATGGGACGCTTTCGTTTGTGTTCAATATTTAACACCAACGGAAACGGAAATTATCCTGGATTTACTTCAGGGCATATCACCCTGGCAGATAGCTAGAAAGCGGTTTGTCTCGGTCAAGACCGTCAGTACACACAAGCTCAATGCCCTAAGAAAAATGGAACTCCAGGGACTCAATGATTTTTTTATCACGCCTCGCCGTTAAATAACGCGAGATCGCTGACTGCGGAAGAAAACGCTTCTTACCGCACTTGCCGGCCAGAAATGTCCTTCCGGCTTTATCCATAAATCCACATGAAAGGGATACATCATGATGAATGCAGTCAAGAAAACCGCCTGTGCCCTCGCGGTGCTGGCCACCTCTACCGCCGTTATGGCCGAGAGCATCGATGTGAAGGTTATCGGTACCATCACTCCGACGGCCTGTAAACCCACCCTGACCGGGGGCGGCACCATCGATTACGGCACCATTAATCCTAATACACTGAAAAAGGATGAGTTTACCATTCTGGCAGAAAAACAAATTGACTTCGCCATCACCTGTGATGCGCCGGCTAAAGTGGCGATTGCTGCAAAGTCTGGCCGCGGGGAGAGTGCAGTTAATAAAGATGGTAAACTAACTGTTATTTCTACGAATAATGCGCTTTTCGGCGCCAACAACGCACACGCTGTCGGCCTGGGTCTGGATGGCACTAAGGGGGTGGGCGGCTACAGTCTTCGCCTGCAGGCCGGCACCATGCAAGCCGATGGTAACAATGTCGATAGCATCCAGTCTCATGGCAATACCACTTCTTGGGGTAAAACTGAGTACGGGGTCCTGTTTAACCAATCAAGTCAGCGCTACGCATCCTGGGCCGCGACGGGTACGCTGACGCCGATTGCCTTTACCACCTTGTCAGGCAAACTTGGCGCCCAGGCTTACATCAACAAGGCTTCCGAGCTTGACCTCACCAAACCCGTCAAACTGGACGGCCTGACCACCCTGGAGCTGGTCTACCTGTAATTCACCTGTTGACCGGGCCTCGCGCCCGGTCTTTTTTCGGTCGTGACCGGCCATTTTTTCTTTTCGCTTACCGACACGGATGATTTCTCGCATGAACCTCTCTGCTTTTTGTGCGGCCTCCGCGGCCGCCCTGTGGCTGTTCTCGGCCTGCGCCCAGGCGACGGGCGTGCTGCCCGAGTCGTCGGTGGTTATCGTTGAGGAAGGCGATGGTGAAGGTGCCATCAACCTGCAAAACACCGACAGCTTTCCCGTTCTGCTGCTGACCACCCTGCAGGATATCGAACAGGACACCGAAAAATTGCTGCTCGTGACGCCACCGGCGGCCCGCGTTGAACCCGGCAAGACCCAGCGCGTCCGCTTCATGCTGACCGCCAAAACGCCGCTCAAAACAGAGCGTCTCAAGCGCGTGGTGTTTGAAGGCGTGCCCCCACAGGAAAAAGATAAGAACGTGGTACGCATGACGGTGCGCCAGAACCTGCCGGTCATCATTCGCCCTGCCGGCCTCGCGCGGGATGAAGCGCCCTGGAAACGTCTGATATGGTCACTCAAGGGCGGGGTCCTGAGCGTCAACAACCCGTCTGCGTATGTCGTGCGCCTGGGCCAGGCGGTGACCACGCTGCCTGACCAGGCGACATGGATGCTGCCGCACACCTATGTATTGCCGGGCCAGCAACTGACGCTGACTCGCCAGGCGAAACGCGGTGATGCCACCGTCGCCGCGGCCGGTAAAGTACGCATCTCGCCGGCCACCACCTGGGGGTTTACCGTCGACAGTTATGAAGCGCCGCTGGCGCCGTAAAAAGAGGGGGTGACAGGATGTTGCACGCGATACACTACTCTCGTTCTCGGCCACTTCGACGTCTGCTTCCTCTGTTGATTGCCGCACTCTGCGCCGGCCATGTCGAGGCAGCAGATGAGCTTCAGAACCACGACAACCTGACCTTCGATACCGGTGTACTGAGCGGTCGCGGCATTGACCCTGCCATTGCAGCCCTGTTTGGTCAGGCTCCGCGCTTTCTGCCCGGTGAAAACACCGTGTCACTCTTCGTCAACGGCAATGCTCGCGGGCGGGTGCGCGTGAAATTTGATGAGGCAGGGGTGCTTTGCGCCGACCGTGCCTTTCAGCGTGCGGCGGGACTGGTATCCCCTCCAGGTTATGCTGACGGCGCGGCCTGCTTTGACCTACGCCGGGCCTGGCCGCAGGCCGAGATACAGCCTGAACCGGGTGAAGGTAAGGTTATTCTGATTGTCCCGCCTGAAGCGCTCAGTGCGCCGGGCGCTGAAGACGGCAACTGGCAGCACGGCGGCGTGGCCGGCATGCTCAACTATGATGCGCAGTATCTGAGTTCCTCCGGTGGTGGCGGGGGGCTCAACTTCGGCCAGCTGGGTACCGAAGCCGGATTCAACGCCGGTGACTGGATAGTCCGCAGCCGCCAGACCTTTACCCGCTTCAACGGTGATGACCGCATCAATCATCAGGCCGCCTATGCGCAGCGCAGCTTCGTCGGCATTAAAAAGGTGCTGCAGGCCGGTCAGGTCAGTCTCTCCAACTCGCTGTTCGGCACCGGCCAGGTGCTGGGCTTTCAGCTGTTTCCCGAGTCGGCGCTGACATCGGGTCAGGGTGGGGCCGGACTGGTAGAGGGAGTCGCACAGACGCAGTCCGTGGTCGAGGTTCGCCAGTCCGGGGTGCTGGTTTACAGCACCGCCGTGCCGGCCGGACCTTTCCGGCTGCAGGGGTTCTCCCTGCTAAACACTCGCACCGACCTGGACGTTACCCTGACCGGCGCCAACGGCGAGATACGAAAGTTCATCGTGCCGGCCGCCACCTTGCTGGCGCGTGCGCCGCTGGTCTCGCCGGGGCTGTCGTTCGGCGCCGGCCGACTCGAGCAGCAGGACGGCAAGGCACCGCTGCTGGGAACGGTGGCCTCAGGCTGGCAGCTTACGCCATTTACCAGCCTGAATGCCGGCGTACTGGGGTCAGCGCCTTACCGAGCCGGTTCACTAAACCTGGATACCCAGCTGTGGGAACCGACCCGTCTCAGCCTGCAAAGCACCCTGGCGCAGGATGCGGACCACGGCAATACCGGCACCCTGCTGTCCGCCCTGCTCAGCCACAGCCTGAGTGAGCGCCTGAGCGTCAACGTCAACGGGCGCCAGCAAACCACGGGCTATCGTGAACTGAGTGATGCGCTGCAACGGGCCGACCAGGACAACCCCAACAGCCAGAGCCGCAGCCGGTATCAGTGGGGCAGCGGCGTCAACTGGTCGACAGAGGGGCTGGGCAACCTGTCACTCTCGTGGGCTCGCAGTACCACCTTTGCCGGCAACAACACCGATTACCTGCGCGGTGGCTGGAGTCGGCAGTTTGGGCGCGCCTACCTGGGCGTCAGCCTTGAGCACAACACCGGCACCCTCAGCGGTCAGGCGGATGACCGTCTGTACGTGTCATTCAGCATGCCACTGGGCGAAGGGCGTGACATCAACAGTTATCTGAACACCGCCAAACGCAGCGCCCGTGCCGGCGTTCGCTACAGCGACCGCACCAGTCAGGACCGGGGCTGGAGCATTGCCACCGACCGTGACCTGCGCAACAACCGTACGTCGGTCAGCGGCAACCTGGACTTCGTGACGCCGGTCAGTCAGTTGAACGCCAGCGTCAGTCATGACAGCGATAACTACACCAGCTGGTCTACGCGTGCCGGCGGCGCCGTTGTATTGCATGAAAACGGTATCACCCTGTCTCCCTATCGCGTGGCTGACACCTTTGGTATTGCGCGGGTGGGGAAAGAGTCCGGCGTTCGGCTGGATACGCCGGCTGGGCCGGTCTGGACCGACTGGCGCGGATATGCCGTGATACCGACGCTGAACGGCTACCGGCGGTCGGCCATTCAGGTTGATACCCGCAGCCTGGCGAAAAATGTCGATATCGATAACGCCTGGCAGGAGAGCGAAATGGCCCGGGGCGCCATCGGGCGGGTGGACTTCGATGTGCTTCGTACCCGGCGCGTGCTGGTCGGCACGGCAATGGCTGATAACAAGCGTCTGCCGCATGGCGCCAGCGTGTTCAGCGCTACGGGTGAACTGGTGACGGTGGTGGGCGACGATGGCACGGTCTTCGTGCCGGATGCGGCGCCGGGGATGCGCCTGGAGGTGCAGAGTTCCGGCAAGACGGTGTGCACGATGCAACTCGACCTGCCGGAGAAGGCAGACACCACGGGCCTTTATGAAAATGCCACGGCGACCTGCCGGTAAGGAGAAACGATGAACATGTTTTGGAGGCGGTGGCTGCTGGCCCTGTTGATGGGCGTCACGGGTGCCAGTGCGGCCGACCCCATCATACCCCCTGGTCTGGAAGCAAGCCCGATGCCGACATTACCGCCGGATACGCGCTGCAGACTGTCGGTCAGCAATCCGGTGGTCGATTACGGAATGATGTCACGCTGGCAATTGGAAGATATCGGGGTCGGCCGCGTCTCGCCGGGGATACGCTCGCTGACCGTGATCGTGGTCTGCCCCTACTCGCGAACATTGAGCCTGCGGGTCGAGGGCGAGGACCATGACGGCGGATTGCGCTACGGTGAGCATGGCACCACCCGCCTGCGCCTGCTGGATGCGCAACTGGACGGCAATGCGGTGGAGCTGCGCACGGTCACGCCGGCCGGCGTTATCACGGAGAGCGGCGGGCAAAGGCTGGTGCTGAAAGCGGGACAGCAGCTGGCGCCCGTGATGCAGGGAAGGTTGGCGGAAGGCAAGACGTTGACGGCCCGGCTGGAGATACAGCCGGTGCTGGCGGAAGACGATGCGCGCGTCAGCAGTCGGCAGCGCAGCGAAACGATATTAACACTGACACTGGACGACTAGTACGAGTAAAGGCCCGACAGTAAAAGTGATGTTCTTATCAAGGCAGGTATCGCAAGATACCTGCCTTTCCTTTATGAATGCATCCGGCCGACTACAGGTGAGTCACTTAAGGCCATGACATTGCCTGTGAGATATGGCTTTGGAGGATTGCCCCTCCCCGTCTATAAAACTGGGGTAACGGAAATTTCGGCGGTTCCGGCGTAGAACCCCAATAACAATCCGCCGGGGCAATATCCGATTTCCGGCAACTTCGGCAAGAGTGTATTCGACGATAACTTCTTTGTGGCCTCGCTGCTGGGACGCATCTCGATGACGACAGAAGGCACATTGACCATCAACGAAAGCGGGTCATGGAGCTATACCGGCGAAGTCCGTTCGTTTAATGATACTTTTGACGCCAATTTTGACCCGTCGCGCGGTGAGATTGCCCAGGCCGCCACCACTATCCTGAGCTGGTTCCCGGGACAACCGTTCCCGATTGAGTTGCCTGGCACTATCCCGGTCGAACTCTCCGGTCAGCGCTAACCCCAACGGGCGCTTCGGGCGCCCTTTACTTATCCAGGCGTGAATATTCCACCGATCCATATTTGCAATCGACGATCGCGGAATAGTGTATTTTGGCTTGCGCGCTTTCGACGCTGAATGGCAGCATATAGCCTCCAGTCCCGCCGTTTTGACCGGCGCTGAAATGCAATTCCGGCGTCAATGTCGCCAGTTTTTGCCGATCATGTTCCCAGCGAGGCAATCTGTTTTTAAGATAATCTTCTCTGACGATGGACTCGGCGCCGGCCGGATCGAAGATCTAACAATCGGCAGCATCACCTGACCATATTGCACGGTGGAAAATAAGCACGATAAACAGGGCGATGATGCCCAGAATGATGATCCCAACGCCGATCAACACTTTCTTCATCTCAACGTACTCCCATGTCTTGCCTTTTATCCGGAAGGCTCAGCGAACACTTGGCTTCACTGTAACATCGATTTGTGTGTTCACGGTGAAGTTGGCGGTTATTTCAGGCGCACGACAGGCACGTCGTTCAGCCGCGTGGTCCAGGCCGGCGACAGCCGCTGCCGTTTCATTTTCCAGCCGTCGGCGCGATCGGGAATACCCTGCCCGGCAAACCACACCGGCGCCCGGCCGCCCTGATTGAGGCTGTCGAGCAGCTGCATCAGCCGATCGCTGTTTTTGCGCGGTGGTGCGTCGTCAAACAGGCCGAACTGCGCCACGCGTTCGCTGGTGAAATCGCCCAGCATCACGCCGCAGCGGTGATAGCGGTGGCCGGCGATGAAGATCCGTTCGAGCGCCCGCCGTGCGGCCTGAATGATGTCACGGCTGTCCTGGGTGGGCGTTGCCAGTCGGGTGGTGGCCTGGTTGCCATAATAGGTCTCGCCGGCGGCGAACGGACTGGTGGCCACGAACACCGAGATGTGCCGGCAGAACTGCCGTTCGCCGCGCAGCTTTTGTGCCGCGCGCTCGGCATGCGCGCAGACCGCCTGACTGACGCTGTCCAGCTCGGTGGGCTTGTCGCCGAACGAGCGGGAGCAGACGATTTGCTCCTTCGGCGCCGCAAATTCCTCCAGGCCCAGGCAGGCGATGCCGTTCAGCTCGCGCACCGTGCGCTCGAGTACCACCGAGAACTGTCGACGCGCCGCGGCTGCCGGCATGTCGGCCAGCTGCAGCGCAGTGCTGATCCCCATCGTTGCCAGCCGGCGGGCAATACGCCGGCCAACGCCCCACACTTCCTCTACCGGCACGTGCGCCATCAGGCGTCGCTGGCGCGCCGGCGCACTCAGGTCGACCACGCCGCCGGTCTTGTGCCAGGTCTTGGCGGCGTAGTTGGCCAGTTTGGCCAGCGTCTTGGTTGGCGCTATCCCGACGCCGACCGTCAGGTGGGTTCGGCGCCGCACTTCTTCCCGCAGCCGGCGACCGAGTGATTCCAGCTGCGCGGCCGGGATACCGGTCAGATCGCAGAAAGCCTCATCGATTGAATACACTTCCAGTCGCGGTGTCAGCTGGCCAAGGATGGCCATCACCCGATGCGACATGTCGGCGTAGTAGGCATAATTCGACGAAAACGCCACCACGCCCTGCCGCTCGGCGTCCCTGGCGATTTTAAACCAGGGCTCCCCCATCTTGATGCCGCAGGCTTTCGCCTCGCGGCTGCGCGCGACGACACAGCCGTCGTTGTTTGACAGCACCACCACAGGACGGCCGCGCAGGTCGGGGCGAAAGACGGTTTCGCAGGAGGCGTAGAAGCTGTTGACGTCAACCAGGGCAAACATGGCGGGGGTCTCCGGGCTTTGCGGAATGGGCAGGTGGCGATAACCGGGGTCGGGTTACAGCGTGTGAATGGCGTGGCGCACCACGCCGAAGATCACGGTCTCGATGTCGTCACCGAGCGGAATGGGCGCAAAGGCCGGATTGGCCGGTAACAGCATCGGCCGGGGCAGCAGCTGCAGGCGCTTGCAGGTGAACTCGCCGTCGACGGTGGCGATGACAATGTCGCCGTGCTGCGCCCGATAGAAACACTCCACGACCAGCAGGTCGCCGTCGAGGATACCGGCGTCCTGCATCGACAGCCCCTCGGCGCGTACCAGGTAGGTGCTCTCCGGGTGACGGATGCAGATGTCGTCCAGCGACAGGCGCTGCTCGAGGTAGTCCTGCGCCGGCGACGGAAACCCGCAGGGCACGCCGGCGTCATAGAGGCGTACCGGCATCACACGGCCTCCGGCGCGCTCTGCCAGGCATCGTCATCCGGGGGCGTGTCCGCGTCGGTTGCCGCCGCGGCCGGCAGCGCCGCCTGCAGGTAGTGTGTGCGCAGCTGTGCGGTCAATGTGGCCACCACGTCGGGACGGTCGCGCAGCCAGCCGGCGGCCTTCTCTCGCCCCTGGCCGATTTTCTCCCCCTGATACTCGTACCAGGCGCCGGTCTTGAGGATATATTTGGCGTCGACGGCCAGATCCAGCACTTCGCCCTCGCGGAAAATGCCGGCGCCGAACAGCAGCCGGAACTGTGCCTGGCGGAACGGCGGCGAGACCTTGTTCTTGACCACCTTCACCTTGGTATCCCGCCCGATGATGGTCTCCCCTTCCTTGACGTTGCCGGCGCCGCGCACGTCGAGACGCACCGAGGCGTAGAACTTGAGGGCGTTGCCGCCGGCGGTGGTTTCGGGGTTGCCGAACATCACGCCGATCTTCATGCGCAGCTGGTTGATGAAGATCACCACCGTGCGGGTGGTGTTGATGCTGCCCTTCAGCTTGCGCATCGCCTGGCTCATCATGCGGGCCTGCAGGCCCATCTGGGCGTCGCCGATCTCCCCTTCCAGCTCGTTTTTCGGCACCAGGGCGGCGACGGAATCGACCACCACCACGCCGACGGCGCCGGAGCGCACCAATGCGTCACAGATTTCCAGCGCCTGCTCACCGGTGTCGGGCTGGGAGATGAGGAGTTCACCGATATCGACGCCCAGCTGCTGCGCGTAACGCGGATCGAGCGCGTGCTCGGCATCGATAAAGGCGCACTGCAGCCCGGCGCGCTGGGCGCAGGCAATCACCGACAGGGCGACGGTGGTCTTGCCGGACGACTCGGGGCCGTAGATTTCGGTGATGCGGCCGACCGGCAGGCCGCCGCCGAGTGCGATGTCGAGGCCGAGCGAGCCGGTCGGGATACGCTCGACAGCCATGCCATGGTTGTCGCCCAGGCGCATGATGGCGCCCTTGCCGAACGCTTTCTCGATGGCGGTGATGGCGCTTTGCAGGGCTTTGGCGCGACTTTCCTGCGTGGTGGCCGTGTCCTGCGATGTGCGAGTGCGTGATGCATTGCTCATTTTATGTTCTCCTCTGGTCGAAAACGAAACGTGTTATTATAATTATACTGTATGTATAACCAGTATAATATAAAACCGACGAGGAAAGGCAAGGTGTGATGGCGAGGTTAACGGCGAGGTGGGCACAAGCCCCTCATTTTGAGGTGAATATTTTTACCGGTGATGCGCACAGGTTATCCCCCAAATTTGTGGATAACGTGCTGGCAGTGGGGGGCGGTGCCGGTGGCGGAATATGTGGACCGTGGCGGTAGCGGTATTACGCAGGTTCTAGCGCGATGCTGTGGCAGGCTGACGTGCTGCCCTGCCGGCGCGTACACAGTCCGTGCTCGGTCATCACATGCATAAACTGGTCGGCGTCACCGATCACCCGAAACGTGACGGTGTGCAGATGGCGACCGTCCTGGGCAAAAGCGGCGTTCAGCGCCGTTTTTTCGACATAGAACCCGTTATGCTGTGACGGTGTCGGCAAGATGCCGGACTTCCACTCTTTCGCGTCCAGCACATAATTGTCCCAGCCCTGGTCTTTCAGGGTTTCAGAGGCGTAGGTGAGCCGGAACAGGTCGGACTGAGCGGCCAGATTGCCGCTGCAGGAGTGCCAGAGGTACTCAAGATGCTGGCGCAGGTGACCGGCCGGGCCGTGCTTACGACCGCGGTCGAGTAACCACTGGATGTCAATCGCCACGCTCCTGGGGAAGCGTTTTTGCTTTTGGGCGGTGGCCAGCCAGCGGATCAGGAACAGGTTTTCGGCATAGGGCGTGCCGGCGATACCGTCCTGGTGCGCCAGCCCCAGCGCCGCCAGGGCGCAGAACGCCAGATGGCTGAGCGCTGAGGTGGTGTTTTCCGGGGAAACGGATGCGGTTTTATCAGTCAATGGCTGCCCGGCCCCTCGACGCAAAGGATTAGTGGCGAATTTGGGCCAGGTCACCGCGTCGCGATCGAGGCCGTTGGCCAGCATGGTACGGGCAACTTCGAGTTTGCCTTCGAGTTTACCTTCGAGTTTGCCTTCATGGCGCCCTTTTTCAATACCGCGCTGTTCACCCAATTGGATACCTTTCTCGATACCTTTTTGTTCTAGCTGTTGTGCGATGGTCATCAGTTCCTCCTCGTGTTGCGGAACCCGCAGGGCCAGTTCGCGGACAAATGCCTCTGCATTCGCCGATTCACCAGCCTGGATAATATAGTGTATCAGCGAAATCACCTGTGGCGAAGAGAGATAGCCGGCCAGCAGAATGGCGGACAGCCTGTCGGTCAACTCGGCCAGGTCGCGTTGGCGAATATGTTTCTGCAGCAGGGTCAGTGCGGCCATGCTGCGGTGGCCCATAATCTCTTCGTCGGGAATGACCGTCACATCAACCAGCGGAAAATCGCCGGTGTACAGTTTCCCGGCCAGCGTCGGATCATCAAACTCCTGCAGCCAGTTGGTGGAGTAAGGGTACGGGCTGCGTTTGCCGGTATAGAACAGTACCGGAATGACCAGCGGCAGCTTTTTGTGGCCGGCGTCGAGGTGACGCTGCATGGCAGCGACAGCGTATCGAATGAGGCGAAACGCCATGTGCTTATCCGGGCTGGACTGGTGCTCGATAAGCACGTGCACGTAACCGTCAGCGCCGTCGGTGGTTTTCAGGCTGTAGAGCACGTCGCTGAAATACTGGCGCAGGTCATCTTCGACAAAGGAGCCGGACTCCAGCTTCAGCGTGCTGAGGTCACAGATAGCCCGCAGTTCGGCCGGCAAATGTATCTCCATGAAGTCGCGGGCAATTTCGGGTTGCGTCAGAAATTGCCGGAAAGTGGCATCATGGGGCGTTGGATTTTTTTTCATGGGACTATCGTAACATGTTCGGCCGCCGGCTCACTATGGCTGAGCGAAGGCTTCACCCGTTCTGGGGTATTGCGCACATTTCCCCGAAAAGTGCC
>Ga0308159_1005035_pt1 | contig 11504 bp, 10 predicted proteins | sample PhyCR1_FD_201040 | JGI IMG/M metagenome (GOLD analysis project Ga0308159, IMG submission 201040) | Phyllosphere microbial communities from UC Gill Tract Community Farm, Albany, California, United States - DLSLC.R1 | ecosystem: Host-associated > Plants > Phyllosphere > Unclassified | place: USA...
CCGCCCATCCGGCCACGGAGCGCGGCGTAGACGAGCTGGTGCTGCTGCACGCGGGACTTGCCGCGGAAGGCTTCCGACACGACGGCGGCGGCGTAGTGGTCGCCATCGCCGGCCAGATCCTCGATCGTGACCTGGGCGTCGGGGAGGGCTGCTTTGATCAGCGCCTCAATTTCCGCGGGCTGCATCGCCATGCGTGTCGCACTCCAGAGCAGGGGTGGCGGGAGGGGAAGGGGAGCCTCCCGCCGGTTCAAGTTAGCGAGCCATCAGGGCCGGCAGGAAGCGCTCATGCGCGTCCCGCAGGCTTTCGAGCGATATGGCCTCGGCACCCGGGAGAACCAAGGCCTTTCCGCCGGTGCGGCCGATGCGGGTGGCGGGGATGGTGGCGGCTTCGGCGGCGGCCAGGAAGGCGGCGGCATCGCGGGTGGCGATGACGTAGCGGGACTGGTCCTCACCGAACCACCAGGCGTGGGCGGGGATGGTGGCCGGGCCTTCCGACAGGGTGGCGCCGGTATTGCCTTCCAGGGCCATTTCCGTGACGGCGACCAGGAGGCCGCCATCGGCGATGTCGTGGCATGCGGCGAGGGTGCCGGCGGCGATCTGGGCGCGGATGAAGTCACCGGTGCGGCGCTCGGCCGCGAGGTCGACCGGCGGGGGGGCGCCTTCCTCCCGCCCGGCGATTTCGCGCAGCCAGAGGGACTGGCCGAGATGGCCCACCGTGTCGCCCACCAGGACCAGGTCCTGGCCTTCGGCGATGGCGTAGCCGAGGGCCTTGGAGACGTCCTCGATCACGCCCACGCCGCCGATGGCGGGGGTGGGGAGGATGCCCTTGCCTTCCGTCTCATTGTAGAGGGAGACGTTGCCGGAGACGACCGGGAAGTCCAGCGCGATGCAGGCGGCACCCATGCCGCGCACGGCGGCGGCGAACTGGCCCATGATCTCCGGCTTCTCGGGGTTGCCGAAGTTCATGTTGTCGGTGATCGCGAGCGGGAGGGCGCCTGTCGCGGTGATGTTGCGCCAGGCTTCGGCGACTGCCTGCTTGCCGCCTTCCTCCGGGTCCGCCGCGCAGTAGCGGGGGGTGCAGTCGGTGGTGATGGCGAGGGCGCGGTTGGTATCTTCCAATCGGACGATGGCGGCGTCCGCGGCGCCGGGGCGCTTGACGGTCTGGCCACCCACGGTGCTGTCGTACTGATCCCAGATCCAGCGGCGGGAGCAGAGGTCGGGGGAGCCGATCAGCTTCAGCAGCGCGTCGGCGGGGCCGGTGCTGTCCGGGATGCCGGCGGCGTCCAGCAGCTTCTGCTTCGGGGTTTCCACCGTCGGGCGCTGGTAGAGGGGGGCCTCGGATTCCAGGGGGGCGAGGGGGATGTCGGCCTCGAGCTCGCCGTTATGGCGGATGACGATGTGGCCGGTGTCGGTCAGGTGGCCGATGACGGCGAAATCCAGCTCCCACTTCTGGAAGATGGCTTCGGCGATGTGTTCCTGGCCCGGCTTGATGATCATCAGCATGCGTTCCTGGCTTTCCGAGAGCATCATCTCGTAGGCCGACATGCCGGTCTCCCGCTGGGGGACCTTTTCCATTTGCAGCTCGATGCCGACGCCGCCCTTGCCGGCCATTTCGACGCTGGACGACGTGAGGCCGGCGGCGCCCATGTCCTGGATGGCGACGATGACGTCGGTCGCCATCAGTTCCATGCAGGCTTCGATGAGCAGCTTCTCGGAGTACGGGTCACCGACCTGGACGGTGGGGCGCTTTTCTTCCGAATCGGCGGTGAATTCGGTGCTGGCCATGGTGGCGCCGTGGATGCCGTCCCGCCCCGTCTTGGAGCCGACGTAGACCACGGAGTTGCCGATGCCGGCGGCGGCGGAGAGGAAGATGCGGTCCTTCTGCGCGATGCCGACGGTCATGGCGTTGACCAGGGGGTTGCCGTTGTAGGACGGGTGGAAGTTGACTTCCCCACCCACCGTCGGGACGCCGACGCAGTTGCCGTAGCCGCCGATGCCGCGCACCACGCCATCCAGCACCTGCTGGGTCTTGGGGAGCGACGGGTCGCCGAAGCGGAGGGCGTTGAGGTTGGCGATGGGGCGGGCGCCCATGGTGAAGACATCGCGCAGGATGCCGCCGACGCCGGTGGCGGCGCCCTGGTAGGGCTCGATAAACGAGGGGTGGTTGTGGCTTTCCATCTTGAAGATGGCGGCCAGGCCTTCACCGATATCGATGACGCCCGCGTTCTCACCCGGGCCGTGAATGACCCAGGGGGCCTTGGTGGGGAGCTGCTTCAGCCAGTGGCGGCTGGATTTGTAGGAGCAGTGTTCCGACCACATGACGGAGAAGATGCCCAGCTCCGTCAATGACGGCGCGCGGCCGAGGATGGCGAGGACGCGCTCATACTCATCCGCTTTCAGGCCGAATTCGGCGGAAAGCTGCTTGGCGCGGTCGGGGGCGAGGAGGACGGGCGTGGACATGGGGGCGTTGTCAACAGGCGCGGGCCAGTTGTCCAGTAGCCGTTTCATCAAGGGAGGTATCGGGGCGGCGGGAGTTGAAAGCGCGGCGGCGGTTTTGGGGGGCGTGCGGGGTTCGGCCAGCCGGGGGGCGGGCGGCCGGGATGAGGGCCACGCGGGGTGGCGCGGGGCGGTGGCGGGCGGCTGGGGCGTGGGGCTGGGGCGGACGTTCATGGCCAGCCGAGGCGGACGGAGCGGCGGATGCGGGCGCGGCCCGCGGCATCCCGATGCAGGCGTTGCAGGGCGGCCAGGAGGCGGGCGTGGCGGGTTTTGTGCCCGTATTCGCCAGGCGGCGGCGGGGCGATTTTCACGCGGGAGAGGGTTTCGGACAAAAGCGGGTTGGGCAGCAGCCAGGGCGGGCCGGGCAGGGCGCGACGCAGGTTCAGCTTCCTGATGAGGACCAGGAAGGGGAGGCCGAGGATGCGGTGGGCACGGCGGCAGGCCTTGAGGATGTGATGCTCGATCTGCCGCAGGGGGTGGCTGGGGGCGGCATCGGCCAGGGCCTTAAGAAGATTTTCCCAGAGGCCGGCATGGGTGAGGCGGCGGAAGTAGCGGGAGACGGTATCCGGCTTGCCGTACTTCGCGGGGAGGGTGTGCCAGGGCGCGGCAGTGGCGGCGATGTGGAAGATGCCTTCCATACGCTGGCGCAGTTCGCGGATGGGGCGGCCCTGGGGGGAACGGGGGAGGAGGTAGGGGAGGAGGGTGGAGAATTGGAGGGGGGTTATGACACTAGGGTAGTTAAGCATTTGAGCCTCCTGCCTCGTCGAGGGGGACGTATATCAAAAGAGAATCGATAAGTAAACATTCCTATCAAAATTTTTCTGTACTACCTATGCCTGCGCTCAAATTTGCATTTAGGGTAAATTTTGTGAGGCCTTTGCCTTGACGGCACGGTTCGCTCGCGGAAAGATTTCAAGAGAAATCTTGAACTTTAAATGGAGGTTTGATGTCCATCGAAAAATTAGAAATTCAGAATATTAGGGGATTTAAGAATAAAGTTTTTGACTTTGATCTACTCCCTAACACGGCGAATATTGTTGTGGCGCCAAATGGTTTTGGAAAAAGCAGCATTTCCACTGCCTTTCTTTGCTCGCAGGGAAATAAATTGGAGGTGAAAAAAACCGACAAACATCTTCACCAGGAAGAAAATCCATCAGTTTTCAGAGTGATGGCCGATGCTGCTTGGTATACTGCCGACAATAGTAAAAATGAAATATCAAAAAAATTTACCGTTAAGGTTATTAAATCTCCGGTTAAACCAAAAACTAAAATGCCTCGTATAAATGGTTATGCAGTTCCTCAGCCTTATTTGGCAATTGATTCCATTGAACTTCGGAACGTTCCTGAAAAAGAAAACCTCGAATACGACGCGAAAGAATTTAAGAATGAACTTGCACCAAATCAGAAGGTTTGTCCAAATTTATCCAGCTTGTGCGACGGGGGTGCCATCAGGCCTTTTTTACTCTCCCACCTTTCACTTATTGATAAATTATACCTAAAAAATAACGAGAAAATATTTAATAATTTAAAGTTTTATATTGGGGCGGCTGCCGGAACTAAAAATAATATATCGGCAGGGGCGGAGGCAGCCTTCAAATCAGCAGTCGATGCATCGGATCAGCTTAATATTTTAATGAGTGGAATACTTAAAATTGAACCGGAACTTTCTTTTCTTGATCGTATTTTGATATGCTATCAGCTGTCTATTTTAAAGCTCCGGAATCGCTCAAATCTTAAGAAGTGGCTTGAATATGGTAATTATAAAGATTGGCTTAAAGACGCGCGCGATTTCATTGCGGATGTAAATAGAACTTGGGCGCTCGCAAAGATCGAGGAGAAGAAGGGAAAGGTAGTAGTCAACTTTCCTGACGCAGGAAATTTGTCAAACGGACAACGGGACCTTCTTTATTTTTCTTGTAGTTTACTTAAAATAAGAGATTCTGGATCCAGTAAGCCGACACTTTTGTTGATTGATGAGGTTTTCGATTACTTAGACGACGCTAATCTTCTTGTTGCTCAGTATTTTATTAGTAACTTGATTGAACACTACAGAAAAGCTTCAAACAAGATATATGTCGCTATATTTACTCATCTCGACCCAATTTTTTTTAAGGGATACGCACTAAAAAAACAAAGAATTACCTACTTGGAAGGCCGATCTCATTCTATAACAGAAACAATGAAAAAGGTGATCTTAGAAAGGGAGAATGCTGCATGGAAGTCGCAGTTAGACAAGTATTTTCTTCATTTTCATATAGACAGTTGCGATATATCAAGTGTTTTCAACGGAAAATTTAGTTTACCAAAACGGCATGGAGAAAATAAAGGTTTCTATAAATTTTTAGAAGAAGAATGGGATAAGGCTCTGGTGAATCGGAGCGACTATGACCCGTTCGCTGTATGTGCGTATCTCCGCGTGAATATAGAAAGATGTGCTTATGAGAAACTTTCGGATGGAGACCAAAAAAGAGGCTTTCTCGAGGTGAATGGAACTAAGAAGAAACTTGAATATGTTGAAGAATTGGGCGTTCCGGTCCCTGAGATATGTTATTTGTTGGGGGGGCTGTACAACGAGGCAATGCACAAGAAGGGTGATTTAGAGCAATCATCTGCTGTAGCTTTAAAGATTAAAAATATTGCGCTGCAAAATATGATGCGGGTGGCTGTGCAATGGTAGGTATTATGTAATATGGCTCGGCCATAAAATTGCAGAAAAAGATGGGGGTCTGGGGGAATTCCTTCCTCCAGCCTTACCTTTTGCACCCGATGAGGGCAGGTTGCGCCCTTCGAAACCTGACACATACAAGGGCGTGAGGCGGGCTTCCGCCCCTTGAGGCATTGCGCGGCACAACGTTACGGTTTCGGCGCAATTGCCAGGGGTTTGCCGCATGTCGATGCCGCCTTCCCGTCCTGACGCATGAAGGCGCTCATCCTGACCTCCATGCAGCCTTCGCTGAGCATGGGACACCGGGTGGGGATCACGCACCGGTTCCAGGTGTTCCTCGATGCCATCGCACAGGTGGCGGGGGTGGTGCAGGTTGTCCACATCGTGCCGGAGGCGATGGTGGCAGAGCAGGGGGACCTGGCTGCGCTGTCCCGCCAGCAATCGGATTATTGGGGGCGGCGGGTCGAGGTCTCGTTGATCGCGCGGCGGGCGCGGGGGGAGTCGGTGCTCGACCATTATGGGCGGGGGGTGGTGCGGGCGGCGGAGCAGCCGCCGTTTGCCTCCTTCGCCGGGCCTGAGCAGGCGGCGGCGGTGGCGCGGGTGTTGGAGGCGGAGCGGCCGGATTTGATGTTCGTGCACCGTATGCAGGCGATGTGCGCGTTGCTGCGGGCCGGGCGCGGGGCGGTGCGGCAGGCGGGGCGGGTGTTCTTCGACCTGGATGACGTGGAGCACCGGGTGCAGGTGCGGAGCGTGCTGGCGCCGCCGGTGTGGCCGGGGAAGCTGGCGTATCTCTCTCATATTCCGGCGTTGATGGGGGCGGAGTGGCGCGGGGCAGCGCTGTCCGCCGCGACGTTCGTGTGTTCGGAGCGGGACAGGGCGCATCTGGCGCGGATGCGGATGCGGCGGGTGTCCGTGGTGCCGAATGCGCTGGCGATGCCGGCGGAGGCGCCGGGGGTGTGCGCGGCGCCGACGTTGTTGTTCGTGGGGGCGTATGAGTATCCGCCGAATGCGGAGGCGGCGGCGCGGCTGGTGACGCGGATTTTCCCGCTGGTGCGGCGGGCGGTGCCGGGGGCGCGGCTTTTGCTGGCGGGCAAGGGGGGCGAGACGCTGCCGGTGGTGCAGGCGGGGGTGCCGGAGGGGGTGGAGGTGCTGGGCTTCGTGCCGGACCTGGCGGAGCTGTATGCGGGGGCGCGGGTGGTGGTGTGCCCGCTGGTGAATGGCGGGGGGACGCGGCTGAAGCTGATCGAGGCGGCGGGGTATGGGCGGCCGATGGTCTCGACGCGGGTGGGGGCGGAGGGGCTGGAGTTCGCGGAGGGGCGCGAGGTGGTGGTGCGGGACGACGATGTGGGGTTCGCAGAGGCGTGCGTGGCGCTGTTGGGCGACGACGCGGCGTGCGCGCGGCTGGGGGCGGCGGCGCGGGCGCGGGCGGTGGCGGCGTATGATGTGGGGAGCGTGGTGGCGCGGGTGCGGGGGGTACTGGAGCGCGGCCTGGGCGTGTGAGCGCGGGGCGGGCTGGGGCGCCGGTGGCGGCGCGGGCCGGGGGGCGCTGAGCTGGCGGCGGTGTTGTGGTTGGGTTGGCTGGTGGTGGGGAGGGTGACGTCGCGGCCGTTGGGGGGCCGCGACGTTTTGCTATGTGGGCTGGTTGTCGTGTGGGCCTGGCGGCTCAGAAGCCGATGATGCCGGTGACCCAGAGCAGGAGGACGATGACGCCGGGAACGCCGAGGAACCAGAGGAGGATGGGCATGGGTCGTCCTTTCGCTGAGTGAAGTCTCACGGTGCCTGAAGGTCAGGCTTCGCTGGGATAAGTGCGGAAGGATGACAGGCGTTTCATGTTGGGTGCGGTTTTCGTGGTGGGCGTGGCGCGGGCGACGGCATTTTGAGGCCGGGGCGTGCGAAGGCAGCGCGCGGGAGGGCATTGCGCGGCAGGTGCGGCGGGAAGGGTGCCGGGATGATCGGGCGGGGTATCGGGGCGGGGCCGCTCTCTCGATCGCGCGCTTTGGGATGGGGGTGCGCGGCGTCGTTTGAGGCTGGCTGACCCATCCATGACGGATGGGGCCCGGGGGAATGGCGTCCCCCCGGGCCTTTTGCGCGTTCAGGCGTGCGCGAAGGTGTTGGCGATGGAGCGGAAGAGGGGGAAGCCGTCCTCGCCGCCCATCAGCGGGTCCACCAGGTCTTCCGGGTGGGGCATCATGCCGAGGATGCGGCGGTTTTCGGAGACGATGCCGGCGATGTTGTTGCGGGCGCCGTTGCGGTTGGCGGCTTCGTTGACTTCGCCGGCCGGGGTGACGTAGCGGAAGGCGACGCGGCCTTCGGCTTCCAGCATGGCGAGGGTGGCGTCATCGGCGAAGTAGTTGCCGTCGCCATGGGCCATGGGGGCGCGGAAGACCTCGCCCTGCTGCCACTGGTTGGTGAAGGGGGTGTCGGTACGCTCCACGCGCAGGTGGCAGTCCATGGAGAGGAAGCGGAGCGAGGCGTTGCGGAGGAGGGCGCCGGGGAGGAGGCCGGATTCGGCCAGGATCTGGAAGCCGTTGCAGACGCCGAGGATGTGGCCGCCGCGGGCGGCGTGGGCGCGGACGGCGTCCATGATGGGGGAGCGGGCGGCCATGGCGCCGCAGCGGAGGTAGTCTCCATGGCTGAAGCCGCCGGGGAGGACGACGAGGTCGGTGCCGGCCGGGAGGGCGGTTTCCTGGTGGAACAGCATCGTCGGCTTCTGGCCGGTCGCCTTCTGGAGGGCGATGGCCATGTCGCGTTCGCGATTGGTGCCGGGGAAGATGATGATGGCGGCGTTCATGTCGGTTCGGCCTTCTGGGCGGGCGCGGCGGCGGGTGGGGGGCAGGGCAGGGGGTGGGCCGTGCGGCCCGTTGTCAGCGCGGCTTCCAGGGTGGGCGCCCAGGGGCTGTCGGGCGGGGTGCCACGCAGGGTGGTGACGGTCCAGTCCGCCAGGTTGGCGGGGGTGGGGGTGCAGAGGCTGAGGGTGGGGTCGCGCTCGGCCAGGTTGGTCATGAAGTGGGTGACGAAGGCGGCGCAGTCCAGCCGTGCGCGGCCCCAGCCGGCGCAGAGGTTGGAGAGGGCGCCGGCCTCGGTGGCGGCAGGCTGGTTGGCGCCGGCCTGGGCGCGGGGGCCATCGGGGCGGCCGGGCAGCATGGCGATGACCAGGGCGGCGGCGGCGACGAGGCCGAGCATGGGGATGCCGACGGTTTTCAGCCGATCCATACGCGGATCCAGTGTAGGCCGCCCATGAGGGCGATGGTGACGGCGGCGGCGATGGCGGCGGCGGTGACCCAGCGGTCGAGGCTGAGCTTGCCGCGGGCAAGCAGGCCGGGGCGGCTCTTGGCGGGCTTGCCGCGGCGTTGGCCGGGCTGGGCCTGTTGGGCGGCCTTGAGGGCGGGGGAGGCCATGCGGTCCTCCCGCCAGCGCAGGCCCATGCTGATGAGGACCGTGAGCAGGAGCATCAGCAGCAGGGAGGCTTTTACCATGGGCGTGAGCCTCCCTGGGGGCGTGGGCCTCCCTGGCTGCGGGGGAGCGCGGGTGCGCTCAGGCGCGTTCTTCCTGGGCGAGCTCGACCTTGAAGGACTCGATCACGGTGTTGGCCAGGAGCTTGCGGGCCATGTCCTCGGCCACGGCCTTGGCCTTGGCGGGGTCGGTTTCGGCCAGGTCCAGCTCGATCACCTTGCCGGCCCGGACTTCGCCTACGCCGGAGAAGCCGAGGGTGCCGAGGGCGTGGCCGATGGCCTTGCCCTGGGGGTCGAGCACGCCGTTCTTGGGCATGACGGTGACATAGGCCTTCATTGGGGGATCACCTTCCGGATCGTCGAAGCAAGATAGCAGGCGGCGGGCGTGGTCGTGGAGGACGTCGTGCGGGCGGGGCCGATCATGGCATGGCCACGCGGTATGAGCGGGCGGTCATTGCATGGCCTCGGGGCCCTTCATGTCGCGCACGCCGGCCTCGGGGGTGATGCCAAGGCGGGAGGCGACTTCCTGGTAGGCTTCCTCGACCTTGCCGAGGTCGCGGCGGAAGCGGTCCTTGTCCATCTTCTCGCCGGTCTTGACGTCCCACAGGCGGCAATTGTCCGGGCTGATCTCGTCGGCCAGGACAATGCGCATCTCGTCGTTCTCGTACAGGCGGCCGAATTCCAGCTTGAAGTCGACCAGGACGATGCCGACGCCGAGGAACAGGCCGCAGAGGAAGTCGTTGATGCGGAGCGTGAGGGCGACCATGTCGTCCAGGTCCTGCGTCGAGGCCCAGCCGAAGCAGGTGATGTGCTCCTCCGACACCATGGGGTCCTGCAGGCCGTCGTTCTTGTAGTAGTACTCGACGATGCTGCGCGGCAGGCGGGTGCCTTCCTGGATGCCGAGGCGCTGGGCGAGCGAGCCGGCGGCGACGTTGCGGACCACCACTTCCAGCGGGATGATCTCCACCTCGCGGATCAACTGCTCGCGCATGTTCAGGCGGCGGATGAAGTGGGTGGGGACGCCGATCTCGCCCAGCTTCATCATCAGGTATTCGCTGATGCGGTTGTTCAGCACGCCCTTGCCGGTGATGATGCCCTTCTTGGTGCCGTTGCCGGCGGTGGCGTCATCCTTGAAATACTGCACGAGAGTGCCAGGCTCGGGGCCCTCGAACAGGACCTTGGCCTTACCTTCGTAGAGCTGGCGGCGACGGGCCATGGTGCGGGAATCCTCTTCGGCGCCGGGCGGTGGCGGCCGGCGTGGTTCGCGGGGCGTATAGCAGGCGGGGGGGTGCCGCGCCAACCGGCAGGGCAGCCCCCCTGCCATTCATGGGGCGCAGGGCCCTGCTTCGTTCCGGCTGGGGCGAGGGTGGGGTGCCTGGCGCGTTGGGATTGCGCGCGGGCGAAACGGCGGCTGGCTTGCGGGCCTACGGCTGGGCTTTTGGCGGGATGGCCGAGCGTTGAGCCAGGCGCTGGGCAAGGCTGGAGGGAGAAGGAATTCTCCCTCCAGACCTCCCTCATCTTTTTCTGCGGGTTTGGCCCGGTGCCTGCCGCTGGCGGCGCATGCGGGGGTAGTGCGGGGAGCGCCCCGGGTGGCGTGGCAGGCGGTCGCCGGACGCTGGCGGGGTGGCTGGTTGGAGGTGGGGGATGGCTGGCGCGACGCGTTTGGGCGGACCCAGCCATTGTTCCGGATGCGCTTGGAAACGAGCTGGTCTGGCGGAGGGGCGGCTGGTTCGCGCCGGAGATCCTGGGGAGGATCGACGGTCGGCGCCGGACAGGAAGGCCGGAGAAGGAATTCCCCGGACCCCTTCTTTTTTCTGAGAGTCTTTCAGGTGGGGCTGTTGACGGGCCTGGTCCGAGAGATGGCTGGGTGCGCCGGAGGTCTATGGCCGCGGCGACTGAAGGTTCAGCTCAGGCGGCCTTTTATATTCCTCGTGGCCTACCCCCTCCGTCCTGAAGCGTGCCGCCAAACGCGCAGAAAAAAGATGGGGTTTCAGGGGAATTCTTTCCCCTGACCTTCCCCGCCCACTTCAGCCTGAGTGTCGATCCGTCCAAGGCCTTCGGTGGTTCGTGTGGGCCATTTTGGATAGGATCATGGCGCGTGGCTGTGGCCAAAGGCGTTGGCGCGGGCTCGAGGCGCTGGTGGCGGGCGGCCACGTGCCGCACTCGCAGCCGCAAGACTCGCAGAAAAAAGATGGGGGGTCCGGGGGAATTCCTTCCCCCCGGCCTTCGCTCCATGCCTCAGCCCTTGGCGGGGGAGAGCTGTTCGATCCAGGCGGTGAACTTGGTGACGAAGCCCTGGAGGAATTTCTGGGTGCCTTCGTTGGTGATGGTGCCCTGGTCGTCGATCAGGCCGTCCTTGAAGTGCAGGAAGACTTCCGGCTGGCCGAGGGTCGGCATGTCCAGGTAGCCGAGGATGGCGCGGAGTTGTTGCTGGGCCACAGCGGTGCCGACGGCGCCGACCGAGGCGCCGGCGATGGCGGCGGGCTTGCCGGCCCAGGCGCTCTGGCCATAGGGGCGGCTGCCCCAGTCGATCGCGTTCTTGAGCACGCCGGGGATGGCGCGGTTGTATTCCGGGGTGAGGAAGAGGACGGCGTCGGCGGCGCGGACCTGTTCCTTCAAGCGGGTGGCGGCGGGCGGGTAGGCGGCGTCCAGGTCCTGGTTATAGAGGGGCAGGTCGCCGATCTCGATGAAACGGAATTCGAGGGAAGGGGCGGCGAGCCGGGCCAGGGCCTGGCCGAGCTTGCGGTTGTAGGAATCCTTGCGCAGGCTGCCGACGAGGACGGCGACGGTGCGGGTGGCCATGGGTCGGGCTCTCCTTGAGCTGGGTCGTTCGGGTGGGCGTGGTGCGGGTTTGAAGCGGGGGATGGCGGCTTCGGTTGCCTGGAGCGTGA
>Ga0308159_1005037_pt1 | contig 11499 bp, 9 predicted proteins | sample PhyCR1_FD_201040 | JGI IMG/M metagenome (GOLD analysis project Ga0308159, IMG submission 201040) | Phyllosphere microbial communities from UC Gill Tract Community Farm, Albany, California, United States - DLSLC.R1 | ecosystem: Host-associated > Plants > Phyllosphere > Unclassified | place: USA...
TCGCTCGCCGACCTTCTCGATGGCCACCGTGCTGGGCGTCCTCGTCGGCTTCGGCATGTTCGGCGGCATGATGACGATCCCGCTCTACCTGCAGCTGGTGAACGGAGCGACTCCCACGGAGTCGGGCTTCCTGATGCTCCCGATGATCCTCGGCCTCATGATCGCCTCGATCGTGTCGGGCCAGATCATCTCGCGCACCGGGCGCTACCGGGCGTTCCCCATCGTCGGCACGTTCCTGATGTCGGCCGCGTTCTTCTATTTCACCTTCGTCTCGATCGACAAGCCGGTCCTGTTCATGATGGGCGGCATGCTGCTGCTGGGACTCGGACTCGGCCAGATGATGCAGACGCTCACCCTCGCCTCGCAGAACTCGGTCGACGTGGCGAACATGGGAGTCGCGACGAGCGCCTCGACGTTCTTCCGGCAGATCGGCGGCACCCTGGGCACCGCGGTGATCTTCTCGGTGCTGTTCACCCGCATCCCCGACACGATCGCGGGCGCCTTCCAGAAGCCGGCGATCGCCTCCGATCTGCAGGCCGCTCTCGCCGACCCGGCGGTCCTGGCCGATCCCGCGAACGAGAAGATCCTCGGCCTCCTGCAGTCGCAGGACACTTCGGCGATCGGCTCGGCTCTCGACGGCGACACCTCGTTCCTGAACACCGCCGACCGCGCGCTGTCGGCGCCGTTCCTGACCGGCTTCAACGACGCCACCGTGACCGTCTTCTCGGTCGCCCTCGGCGTGGTCCTGCTCGCCTTCGTGCTGTCGTGGTTCCTCAAGACGCCGCCGCTGCGCGCGAAGTCGGCGATGCAGGAGGCGCACGACCTCGCCGCCGACGAGGAGCGCGCCGAGGAGCTCCGCCGGACCGACCCGCAGCTCGCCGCCCGGGCGGGCGCGGATCTCGCCGCCGGCAGCATCGAGCCCGACGTGCGGACCGACTCCGTCCGCACGACTCCGACCGCGCCCGACGACCGGCGGAGCTGAACCGCTCCGGCGCCGCCCCGAGATCTCGGCGCGGCGCCGGTACGGCGGCGAGAGAGCGCTCCATCGAAGGTCGTAGGATGGCCGTACCAGCCGAAGGAGTCGCCCATGAGCGTTGCCCGCACCCCCGCCACCGAGACGCCGAGCCTCGCTGAGCAGAACCTCCGGGCCGAGCGCCTCGCCGTGCGCGACTGGCCGGTCGGATTCCTGTGGGGCTCCGCGACGGCCGCCGCCCAGATCGAGGGCGCCGGCCACGAGGGCGGCAAGGAGGACAGCATCTGGGATGCGTTCTCGCGCGTCCCCGGCGCCGTCGCGAAGGGCGACACCCCCGAGGTCGCCGTCGACCACTACCACCGCATGCCCGCCGACGTGCAGCTGATGAAGGAGCTGGGCCTGGGCTCGTACCGCTTCTCGGTCAGCTGGTCGCGGGTGAAGCCGGGCGACCGCTCCGTCAACGCCGAGGGACTCGACTTCTACTCGCGCCTGGTCGACGAGCTGCTGGGCGCCGGGATCCTGCCCTGGCTGACGCTCTACCACTGGGACCTCCCGCAGGCCGTGGAGGAGACCGGCGGCTGGACGAACCGCGACACCGCCGAGCGCTTCCGCGACTACGCCGAGGCCGTCTACGAGAGCCTCGGCGACCGCGTCCAGCACTGGACGACGTTCAACGAGCCGTTCTGCTCGACGCTGCTCTCCTACGGTGCGGGCGTGCACGCCCCCGGAGTGATCTCGCAGCAGGCCGCGCTCGCGGCGGTCCACCACACCCACCTCGCGCACGGCCTCGCCGTCTCGACGCTGCGTCAGCTCGGCGCGCAGAACCTCGGCATCACGCTCAACCTCTCCAACGCCGTCCCCGACGACCCCGAGGACGAGGTCGACCTCGACGCCGCCCGCCGCTTCGACGCGCTGCAGAACCGCATCTTCCTCGACCCGCTGCTGCGCGGCGAGTACCCCGAGGACCTGCTCGAGGACGTCGCCGGACTCGGACTCGACGAGCTGATCGTCGACGGCGACCTCGACCTCATCTCGCTGCCGCTCGACTTCCTCGGCGTGAACCACTACCACGACGACAACGTCTCGGGTCACCCGCTCCCCGTCGGCACCGAGGACTTCGCCGTCGCGACCGACCGCGAGACGGCCTCCCCGTTCGTGGGGTCGGAGTTCATCACCTTCCCCAGCCGCGGCCTGCCGCGCACGGCGATGGACTGGGAGGTGCACCCCGACGGACTGCGCTACCTGCTCACCCGCCTGGGCCTGGAGTACGAGAACCTCCCTCCGCTCTACGTCACCGAGAACGGAGCCGCGTACGACGACGTCGTCGAGGACGGCCGCGTGCACGACGTCGACCGCACCCAGTACGTCCTCGACCACGTCGAGAAGGTCGCCGACGCGATCGACCAGGGCGCCGACGTCCGCGGCTACTTCGTCTGGTCGCTGCTCGACAACTACGAGTGGGCGTGGGGCTACGAGAAGCGCTTCGGCATCGTCCGCGTCGACTACGAGTCCCAGGAGCGCACGATCAAGGACTCCGGACTCGTCTACTCGCGCCTGCTCGGCGGCTCAGCCGCGTCGCTCCTGGACTGACCGGTGGCCGACGGATCGATCGGCCGCGAGGCGGGGCGCTCCCCCACCCTCGAGATGGTCGCGGCGCGCGCCGGAGTGTCGCGCGCGACCGTCTCGCGGGTCGTCAACGGCGCCCCGCAGGTGGCCGCCGACATCGTCGCCGCGGTCGAGAAGGCGATCGGCGAGCTCGACTACGTGCCCAACCGCGCCGCCCGGATGCTGGCGTCGCGGCGCACGCAGTCGATCGCGCTGATCGTCCCGGAGTCGACGGCGCGCGTCTTCGCCGATCCGTTCTTCGCCTCGATCGTGCAGGGCGCGGCGATGCGCCTGGCCGACACCGACTACACCCTGTCGATGCTGATCGCGTCCGAGACCAACGGCGAGAAGACCCGCCGCTACCTCCTCGGCGGCAACGTCGACGGCGCGCTCGTCGTCTCGCACCACTCGGGCGACCACTCCTACGCGGCCCTGGCCAACTCGCTCCCGATCGTCTTCGGCGGCCGCCCCCTCTCGCCGGAGGAGCGCGGCTCGTACTTCGTCGACGTCGACAACGCGGAGGGGGCGGCCGCCGCGACCGCGCACCTCGTCGAGCGCGGACGCCGCCGCCTCGCCACCATCGCCGGCCCCGCCGACATGCCGCCGGGTGTCGACCGGCTCGTCGGCTGGCGCCGCACCCTCGCCGACGCGGGCCTGGACGACTCGCTCGTCGAGTGGGGCGACTTCTCGCCCGACAGCGGCCGCGAGGCGATGCACCGACTGCTCGAGCGCGACCCCTCGATCGACGGCCTCTTCGCCGCCAACGACCAGATGGCCGTCGGCGCGTACGAGGCGCTGCGGGCGGCCGGCCGGCGCGTCCCCGACGACGTCGCCGTCGTCGGCTTCGACGACGACATGTTCGCCCGCACCGCCGCGCCTGCCCTGAGCACCGTCCGCCAGATGCCCGTCGAGCTGGGCGCCCGCATGGCCGAGCTCCTGGTCGCCCGCATCGAGGGCCTCCCGGTGGAGCACCGCACCCTGATGCCCACCGAGCTGGTCGTCCGCGCCAGCTCCTGACGCCGGCCGCCCCCGGCCGCTCCCGGCTCCGCCCATCGTCGAGTCCGCAGGATTCGTCGTACTCGGCCTCGAGTACGACGACTTCTGAGGACTCGCCCCCGACCGGATCCCCGACTCCCCGAGAGTCGTCGTACTCGAGTGACCGGTACGACGACTTCTGAGGACCCGAGCCGCTCGCCGCCTGCGCGCCGGCACGCCGGCACGCCGATCAACCCTGCCAGCCGTGTGCGCGCAGGGCCGCCTTCAGCTCGGCGATGGTGCGCGCGCGCCCGCGACCCAGGCCCTCGGCGCGCACCACCACCTGGATCCACCCCGCGAGCTGCAGGTCGAGGCTCCGCTCCCGGTCTCGGGCGTACTGCACGTCATCGCTCCGGTGGTGGCTGCCGTCGTAGTCGGCCAGCACCTTGTACCGCTCGAAGCACAGGTCGCCGATCGCGATGAGCCTGCCCTCGTGGAGGATCTCGACGTTCGCCTCGGCCGGAGGCAGTCCGGCCTCGACGGCCAGCGACCTCAGCCAGGTCTCGCGCCGCGACGCCGACGCGGCCGACGCGAGCAGGAGCGTCCGGCGGAGGAGCGCCTTGCCGCGTCCCGAGTACTCCTCGAGACGCTGCTCCACCTCCGCGATCGTCGCGTACGGGCGCGGGTCGCTCCTCGATGCGAAGCGGGGCGTGAACAGCAGATGGTCGGCGGCGGCGAGCAGGTCGCGGGGCGGCAGCACCCCTGCCAGCAGGATCCACGTCGTCGCCGGATCGGTCACGGGAAGGCCTCGGCGCACCAGCACCCGGGTCCAGTCGGGACGCAGGACGTGTCCGACGACTCCCCGAGTGCGCGGAGGTCGGTGCGGCGCGGGGACCGAGACGTGCAGCGGGTCGTCGAGGACGGACCGGGACGGGAGCGGGACTCCCCAGATGCCGGCCGCCGTGAGATGCGAGAAGTACTGCCCACGTCGAAGACGCGGGAGGTAGGCGCGAGCGCGCTCCTCGTGGGTCACCGGCGCGACCCGTGTGCGGACTCCGTGGAAGGGGTGGGCAAGGAGCGGCGACCGCAGCTGTGCGTCGGTCATCCCCTCCGCGAGAGCGGTACGGCGGCTGAACGCTCCGAGGTCGGTGGGTCTCATGCACCGACGATGGCTCGAGCGGGCGTCGCCTCACCGTCGTCGCCACCCGATCTGTGGACGTGCGAGGAACCGCGGGTCTGGGGAGAGCCGACTCCCGCGTCCAGTCCTCCAGAGTTGTCGTACTCGAGCTCGAGTACGACGACTTTCGCGGAGTCGAGCGCTGCGGGCCGGAAGCGGGCCTCAGAGGAAGAGCGGAGCCGGATCCAGCGACGCGAAGCGCCGGCGCATCACGGCCACCGCGTCGGCGTGCGAGTCGATGAGCACGAAGCGGCGCCCGAGCGCGTGCGCCACCGCGCCCGTCGTCCCGGAGCCCGCGAAGAAGTCGAGCACCGCGTCGCCCTCGCGGCTCGACGCCTGCACGATGCGCCGCAGCACCCCCTCCGGCTTCTGCGTCGGGTACCCCGTCTTCTCGCGCCCCGTCGGCGACACGATCGTGTGCCACCACACGTCGGTCGGCCGCTTGCCGCGCTCGGCCTTCTCGGGCGTCACGAGGCCGGGCGCCATGTACGGCTCGCGGTCCACCGCGACGGAGTCGAAGTGGTAGCCGCGCGGATCCTTCACGTACACGAGGATCGTGTCGTGCTTCGTCGGCCAGCGGCGGGTGGCCTTCGCCCCGTAGTCGTAGGCCCAGATGATCTCGTTCAGGAAGCACTCGCGGCCGAAGAGCGCGTCGAGCAGCACCTTCGCGTAGTGCGCCTCGCGGTAGTCGAGGTGGAGGTAAAGGGTGCCGTCGTCGGCCAGGAGTCGCCAGGCCTCGGCCAGTCGCGGCTCCAGGAACGACCAGTAGTCGTCGAACCGGTCGTCGTACTGCAGCAGGTCGCCGCGGATCCGCTCGTAGCTGCGGCCCTTGAATCCGGCGATCGTGCCGGTCGCCGAGCGCACCGACGTGGTCGAGGTGCGCACCTGCGCGCGCCCCGTGTTGAACGGCGGATCGAGGTAGACGACCGTGAACGACCCGTCGGCCAGCTGCGGCAGGACGTCGAGGTTGTCGGCGTGGATCACCGCGCTCCGCAGCTCGGGGACGCCGTCCGCGATCTGGAGGGGCATCCTGTGATTCTGCCAGTGCGGGGCGCCTCCGCCGACACGCCCAGGGGCTCCGATCCGGGGCTGAAGGGCTCCCGAGGGCCTCCGGCGTAGAGTGACGCGATGATCTCAGAAGTGCGTCACGACGCGACCGAGTCCCGGTACACGCTGTGGGTCGACGGCGAGAACGTCGGGCTCGCCGACTACGCGCTGCGCGGGTCCGACGTGGTGTTCCTCCACACCGAGATCGCCCCCGAGCACCGGCACGAGGGGCTCGGCGACCGCCTGGTCGAGGCGGCCCTGGACGACGCGCACGAGCGCTTCGGCTCGCGCATCGTGCCGGCCTGCCCGTTCGTCGCGGAGTTCATCGCCGAGCACCCCGACTACCAGGAGCTGCTCGCGAGCTGAGCCCCGGCGACCTCGGCGCCCCGGCGGGCTCACGGCACCCGGCGCAGCCACTCCTGCGTCGAGTACTTCGTCCGCACCAGCTCCTCGGCCTCCGCGTACTCCGCGTCGGTGAGGTCGCCCGGCGTCCCGCCGTGCAGGCGCACGAAGGTGTCCTTCATCCGCTCGATGATCTCGGCGCGGCTGAGCCCGGTCTGGCTGCGCAGCGGGTCGACGCGCTTCACGGCGGAGGCGATGCCCTTGTCGGACAGCTTCTCGCGGCCGATCCGCAGCACCTGCACCATCTTCTCGGCGTCGATGTCGTAGCTCATGGTCACGTGGTGCAGCACTGCTCCGGAGCCCAGCCGCTTCTGCGCGGCTCCGCCGATCTTGCCCGAGGGCGAGGTGATGTCGTTGAGCGGCTGGTAGACCGCGTCGATGCCGAGCGACTGCAGCGCGCTGATCGTCCACTCGTCCAGGAACGCGTAGGAGTCGGCGAAGGTCAGCCCCTGCACCAGGTCGCCGGGCACGTAGATCGAGTACGTGACGACGCTGCCCGCCTCCATGAACATCGCGCCGCCGCCCGAGATGCGCCGGACCACTTCGACGCCGTACTTCTCGGCGTTCTCGAGGTCGACCTCGTTGCGCAGCGACTGGAAGCTGCCGATGACGACGGCGGGCTGGTCCCACTCCCAGATCCGCAGCGTCGGTTCGCGCCGGCCCTCGCCGACGGCGGCCGTCAGGACCTCGTCGAGCGCGAGGTGCATCGCCGGCGAGACGGCCTTCGCATGCACGATCCGCCAGTCGTAGTCGCGCCAGCTCGTCGCCTTCTGCAGCGAGCGGCGGATCGCGACCGCGACCGCCTCGGGCGTGAAGCCCAGCAGCACGGCATCGCTCGGCAGCGCCGCCCGGATCGCCGCGGCGATCGTCTTCGCGTCGCTCTCCTCCGGCAGCCCCACGACCGCGCGGTCGATGTCGTCGAGCGCCGTGTCGGGCTCGAGGAAGAAGTCGCCCGCGAGGCGGAAGTCCGCGAACCTGCCGTCGACCACCTCCAGGTCGACGACCACGAGTTTTCCGCCGGGGACCTTGTACTCGCCATGCATGGGGCCAGCCTAGGCCGGAGCGGGCCGCGCGGGCCGGGAGTCGAATCTCTCGTCGAGCCAGGCGACCAGATCGGCCGTGACCTCGGCGCGGTTCAGCTCCTGGAACAGCTCGTGCCGCGCCTCCGGGTACACCCGCACCGAGACGTCGGTGAAGCCCGACCGCCGCCGGTAGGCCCGGGCCAGCGCCCGCACCGACCGCTCGCCGCCGAGCGTGTCCTCGGCGCCGATGACGATGAGCAGCGGCAGCGGAGGAGCGATGCGGCGCGCGGGGCGGCCGACCAGTCGCAGGGTCTCCACGATCCCGATCCGCTTCGCGAGCGGGTCCGTGAAGGTCAGCTGGTCGTCGTGGAAGAGCTGCCAGACGGCCGGATCGCGCGACAGCCACTCGAGCCCCAGCCCCCCGGGCTGCCGGTGGCGCTTGGTGAGGTCGCCGCCGTTCATGAAGAACGGCAGCCGGTAGGCGGTGCCGCTGAGCACCAGGGCGGCGTAGTCGGAGGAGTGGTGGTCGACGATCCGCTGCGCCATCAGCGAGCCCCAGGAGTGGCCCAGCAGCACGATCGGGAGGCCGGCGTTCTCGGCGGCGAGCTCGCGCGTGAGCCGGTTCACCGCCTCCTCCGTCGCGCGGAGCCCGCCGGGGCCGAGTCGGCCGAGCTGCGACGCGTCGCCGCCGTGCTGCTGGAGGCCGGTGCGCCCGTGCCCGCGGTGGTCGTCGGCCGCCACCGCGTAGCCCGCGGCGACGAGCGCCTCGGCGAGCTCGACGTAGCGGCCCGAGTGCTCGCCCACGCCGTGCGCGATCTGCACCAGCGCGCGCGGAGCGGGGTGCGACCACCAGCGGTAGTGGATGGTCACCCCGTAGGCGTCGTCGAAGGTCCTGTCGACCGCGGTGTCCGGCATGGCACCAGTGTGGCCCACCGGCCGCTGGACGCGACGGCGGGCCCGGGAACTGAGAGGATGCTCATGATCGGGTCGCACCAGCAGGCCCGGCGTCGACGGATCGCTAGCGTTCTCACCTGCCCGACCCCGTCGCCGGCGTTCGGACCCCCCGACGACCGTCCCCCACCCCTTCACGAGCGAGGCCTCCCCCACTGATGACCGTATCGCCCCTGATCTGGACCCTGACGATCGTCTTCATCGTCCTGCTCCTGCTCTTCGACTTCTTCTTCCACGTGCGCAAGGCACATGAGCCCACGCTGAAGGAGTCGGCGGTGTGGTCGGCCCTGTACGTCGGCATCGCGGTGCTCTTCGGCCTCGGCGTGCTCGTCTTCGGCGGGCCGACTCCCGGATCCGAGTACTTCGCGGGCTACATCACCGAGAAGGCGCTCTCGGTCGACAACCTGTTCGTCTTCCTGATCATCATGGCGAGCTTCAAGGTGCCCCGGGCCGACCAGCAGAAGGTGCTGCTCTTCGGCATCGTCTTCGCCCTGATCGCCCGCACCGGCTTCATCTTCCTCGGCGCCGCGCTGATCAACTCGTTCGCGTGGGTCTTCTACGCGTTCGGCCTCATCCTGCTGCTCACCGCGTTCAACCTGGTGAAGCCGGGCGACGAGCACTCGGGCGACAACATCATGGTCCGCCTCGCCAAGCGCGTCTTCAAGACGAGCGACACCTACGACGGCGACAAGTTCTACACGACCGTCGACGGCAAGCGCGTCCTCACGCCGATGCTCCTGGTCATGGCCGCGATCGGCGGCACGGACATCCTGTTCGCCCTCGACAGCGTCCCCGCCATCTTCGGCCTGACCAACGACGTCTTCCTGGTCTTCACGGCGACGGCGTTCTCGCTGCTGGGTCTGCGCCAGCTGTACTTCCTGATCGACGGACTGCTCGACCGCCTGGTCTACCTCAGCTACGGCCTCGCCGCGATCCTCGCCTTCATCGGCGTGAAGCTGATCCTGCACGCGCTCCACGAGAACACGCTGCCGTTCATCAACAACGGCGAGCACGTGGAGGTCTTCGAGATCGGCACCGGCCTCTCGCTGAGCGTGATCATCGGAGTGCTGACCGTCACGGTCATCGCGTCGCTGGTGAGCCCGAAGGGCCGCCGCATGGCCAAGGAGGCCGCCGAGCGCCGCCGCGTCGAGGCCGAAGCGAACGCAGGGCACTGAACGGTCCGCACAGCTCAGGCTGGGATGCCGTTGCGAGACGATGTCGCTCCGGAACCGCGTCCCAGCCTTATCTCTGAACTCATTTCGCGCGGTACCGGTGCTCGGGACGGCCGGTGCTGCCGTAGCTCAGGGTCATCTCGACCAGCCCGCGGCCGGCGAGGCCCGAAAGGTAGCGCTGGGCAGTAGCCCGCGAGATCCCCGCGCGCTCGGCGACCTCCAGCGCCGAGAGCTCGGAGGCCGACTCCGTGAGCCGCGCCAGCACGAGCTGCTCCGTGGCCGACCTCGAGGGCCCGGCCGCCGCCGCATCGCCCGAGTGCAGGATCCGCAGCGCCCGCTCCACCGCCTCCTGGTCGGCCGCGCGGTCCTCGCGCAGCACGTTGCGGAACCGCACGTACGCGTCGAGCCGCTCGCCCAGCAGCCGCGCGTCGAACGGCTTGATCAGGTAGCCGAGCGCGCCGGCGTGCAGCGCCCGTCGCACGGTCGCCCCGTCCGAGGCGGCGCTCACGACGAACGCGTCGGTGTCGAGCTCACGCAGCAGCGCGATGCCGCTCTGGTCCGGCAGGTGCACGTCGAGCAGCAGCAGATCCGGAGCGGAGTCGAGCACCGCCGCCCGCGCCGCCCGCGCGGTGTGCACCGGCGGAAGGGCCCGCAGCCCCTGGCGTCCGTCGACCAGGTCGGCGTGCAGCTGCGCCACGCGGAAGTCGTCGTCCACGACGAGCACCGTGCGCTCCTGCGGGTCTGTCATCGCTCCTCCTCCGTGTCGGGCGGACGGACCGCGCCCGGCAGCCGCGCGCAGAGCACCGCTCCCGCCGAGCCGCCGCCCGCGTCGGCCAGCCACACCGCTCCTCCGCGCCGCGCCGCCACCTCGCGGCAGAGCGGCAGCCCGAAGCCGCGGCCGTGCACGCGGTCGTCGTCCCCGTCCTCCTCCGCGGGGCCGCGCTCGAACAGGGTGTCCGGATCCGCGACCCCGTCGCCGGAGTCGGCGACCGTCACGAACAGCGTCTCCCCGTCGTCCAGCAGCTCGACCTCGACGAAGCGCACGTCGCGGGCGCCGAGTGCGGCCGCCCGCACCGCGTTGTCGACCAGGTTGCCGACCACCGTCGCGACGTCCTCCGGCTCCACGACGATTCCGCGCACGAGCGTCTCCTCGCCCAGCGTCAGCAGCACGCCGCGCTCGGCCGCCTCGATCCCCTTCGCGCCCACGAGCGCCTGGAGGTACGGCTCCTGCAGCCGGTCGGCGTGCTGGACGGGGTACTTCAGCGGCCCGCGGGTCAGAACCTCGTCGAGGTAGTCGCGCGCCGACTCCGTCCGACCGGCGTCGAGCAGGCCCGCCACGACGTGCAGGCGGTTGGCGAACTCGTGCCGCTGCACGCGCAGCGCGTTCGTCATCGAGCCGACCGCGTCCAGGCGGCGGCTGAGAGCCGCGACGTCGGTCCGGTCGCGCAGCACGACGACGACGCCGAGGTCGCGGTCGCCGCGAGTCACCCGGCGGATGTCGACGTAGACGATGCGCGAGTGCACGACGAACCCCTCCGCTCCCGCCGACCGGGCCCGTTCGGGCGAGCGCAGCGCGGCGGCGATCGCGTCGGCCAGCGGAGTCGGCAGCTCGAGCTCGGCCAGGGTCAGCCCCTGCAGCGCGTGCCCGGACGGATCGTCCGAGCCGAGGATCGCGGCGGCGCGCGCGTTGCAGACGCCGACCCGTCCGTCGCGGTCGAAGGCGAGCACGCCCTCGTCGACCCCGTCGAGCACGGCCGCCTGGTCCTGCACGAGCGCGGTCAGCTCCTCCGGAGCCAGGCCCAGCGTCAGCCGCAGCAGCCGGCGCCGGATGAACACGGAGGCGACCGCGGCGAGCACCAGCGCCGCGACCGCCGCGGCGAGGACGCCCAGCAGCGCGGTCGGCAGGTCATCGAAGACGCTCGAGCGCGCGAAGCCGATGCTCACCTCGCCGACGACCCCGCCGCCGCCGGGAGCGAAGACGGGCACCTTCGCCCGCGCCGACTCCCCCAGCGTTCCGGTGCCCCACGAGACGCTCTCGCGTCCGGCGAGCGCCTCGGTCGCGCTGGTCGAGACGACCTCGCCGAGCCGGTCGGGATCGGGGTGGGCGAGCCGGATGCCCTGGTCGTCGGTGATCACCACGAAGAGCGCGCCGGTGCGCTCCTCCACGGCCTCGGC
>Ga0308159_1005039_pt1 | contig 11497 bp, 15 predicted proteins | sample PhyCR1_FD_201040 | JGI IMG/M metagenome (GOLD analysis project Ga0308159, IMG submission 201040) | Phyllosphere microbial communities from UC Gill Tract Community Farm, Albany, California, United States - DLSLC.R1 | ecosystem: Host-associated > Plants > Phyllosphere > Unclassified | place: USA...
GAAGCTCCCGCCGAGGCGCCCGCTGAGGACGCCGCCGAGACCTCGGCCGAGTAATCCCCGTGCTGTCTGCCGCGCTCGAACACGTCGTCAAGGGGATCGTCGATCACCCGGATGCCGTGACCATCCGTTCCAGCTCCTCGCCCCGCGGCGACGTGCTGGAGGTTCGCGTGCACCCCGATGACCGGGGTCGCGTGATCGGGCGCGGCGGACGCACCGCCAAGGCACTGCGCACGCTCGTGTCGGCTCTCGCCGACGGTCGCCGCGTGCGCGTCGACGTCGCCGACGACTGATGGCCGCCGGCGACACCGCGGGCGCCCAGCCCGCCAAGACCCAGCTCCGCGTCGGACGCCTCGTCAAGGCCCACGGCCTGAAGGGCGCCTTCAAGCTCGAGCTGTACACCGACGATCCCGATGGGCGTTTCGTCCCGGGCAGCACGTTCACGCTGCAGGTTCCGGAGTCCTCGCCGTGGCACGGCCGCGAGCTGACGGTCCGCGAATTCCGGTGGATGAACTCGCACCCGGTCGCGTTCTTCGAAGGCGTCGACGACCGCAACGCGGCCGAAGAGCTCGTCAAGGCGATCCTCTGGATCGACCAGGACTCCGAGGCCGCCCCCGCCGAGGACGACGCCTGGTACGACCACCAACTCGTCGGTCTCGACGTCGTGCGCGAGGGCGCGGTCATCGGCCGCGTCACGCGCGTCGATCACTTCCCGGCGCAAGACCTGTTGATCGTCCGCATGACGGGCGAAGACCGCGAGGTGCTCGTGCCTTTCGTGGGCGCCATCGTCCCCGAGGTCGACATCGCCGGCGGCCGCGTCGTCGTCACTCCTCCTGCGGGCCTCTTCGAGGAGCTTCCGGCCGAGTCCGACGACGAGCCCGAACCCGCCTCGGTGTCGGACGACTCCGACGACGAGAACCCCGACACCTCCGAGGACTGACGTGCGCATCGACATCGTCTCGATCTTCCCGACGATCTTCGATGCACTCGAGGTGTCGCTGCTGGGCAAGGCCCGGCAGAGCGGCCTGCTCGATGTCCGCATCCACGACCTGCGCGACTACACGCACGATCGTCATCGCACCGTCGATGACACCCCGTACGGCGGGGGCGCCGGCATGGTGATGAAACCGGAGCCCTGGGGTGAGGCACTCGACGACGTCACGCGTGACGTCGAGAGCCGACCCGTCATTATCTTCCCGTCGCCCGCGGGTGAGCGGTTCACGCAGGCGACGGCCCGCGAGCTCTCGACCGCTTCCCACCTCGTGTTCGGCTGCGGTCGCTACGAGGGCATCGACGAGCGCGTGTTCGACTACGCCGCCGAGCGGGGAGATGTGCGCCTGCTCTCCCTGGGCGACTACGTGTTGAACGGCGGAGAGGTCGCCGTCATGGCGATGGTCGAGGCGATCGGCCGTCTCATCCCGGGCGTGGTGGGAAACCCCGAGAGCCTGGTCGAGGAATCGCACGAAGACGGCCTCCTCGAGTACCCGTCGTTCACGAAGCCGGCGGTGTGGCGCGAGCGAGAGGTGCCGCCGGTTCTTCTCAGCGGCAATCACGGCGCCGTGGCGATCTGGCGCCGCGAGCAGCAGATCGAGCGCACGCGCGAACGACGACCCGATCTGCTCGCCGACTGACGCGCGCTCGCCCTCGGCGCAAGCCGGACGGATGCCGGGACCTCGGGGCCGCGGCATCCGGGATGATCCGTCAGTCGACCCCGAGGAACGAGCGGTCGGTGAGAACGATCGGGCCCTCGGCCGTGATCGCCACGGTGTGCTCGGAGTGCGCGCCGCGCGAGCCGTCGGCGCTGCGGAGCGTCCAGCCATCGGGGTCGGTCATGAGCTCGTCGGTGCTCTGCAGGAACCACGGCTCGAGAGCCAGGACGAGACCCGCGCGCAGAGGATACCCTCGCCCGGCCTTGCCGTCGTTAGCGACGTGCGGATCACCGTGCATGGTGCGGCCGACGCCGTGACCGCCGAAGTCCATGTTGATGCTCAGTCCGTCGGCGTGTGCGACCGAGGCGATCGCGGCCGAGATGTCGCCGATCTTGTGCCCGACGGTGGCGGCATCGATGGCCGCGGCCAGGGCGCGTTGCGTGGTGTCGATGAGCGCGAGGTCTTCGTCTCGGGCGGTGCCGACGACGAACGATACGGCCGAGTCGGCGACCCAGCCGTCGACGGAGGCCGCGAAGTCGAGGGACACGAGGTCGCCGTCGCGCAGCACGTAATCGTGGGGGAGTCCGTGCAGGACGGCGTCGTTGATCGAGGTGCAGAGCACCTTGCCGAAGGGACTCGCACCGAACGAGGGGTGGTAGTCGATGTAGCACGACTCCGCGCCCGCGGAACGGATCATGTCGTGCGCGCGACGGTCCAGCTGCAGCAGGTTCGTGCCCACTTTCGTCTCGGCGCGCAGCGTGGCCAGCACCTCCGCGACGAAGCGTCCGGCGGGGCGCATCGCGTCGATCTCGGCCGGGGTGCGCAGTTCGATCATGGGTGGTTCCTCTCGCGTCGAACCTCTATTCTCGCCGATCCGCGGAGCCGCCGCCGGACCGGAGCGCGCCATAGCTTTCTCAGAGGTGGCGCACATGGTCGAGCCCTAGCATCGGGTCATGGCGTTGCGACGACTGTTCCTCCACTGGCTGTTTCCGGCCGCGTTCGTTCTGCCCCTGTGGTTGTTCGTCGGGTGGATCGTCTTCTCCGGCGGCAGCGCATGGGGGTTGCTGTGGCTGTTCGTGGCGGTGCCCGCGGTCTTCGTCTCGCAGCTCGCGCTGGCGTTGCTCGTCCGTGCGCGGGGGAGCGTCCGTGACAGTCGCGCCGTGTCGTGGCGAGATGTGGCGGGCCTCGGCATCTGGCATGCGGTGATCATCGCCCTCGGTCTGTTCGACTCCCGGGTGTTCTTCCCCCTGCTCGTGCTGTCGATCGTGGGCGCGCTCGTGTTGTTCTGGTCGTCGCTCTCCCAGCTGTGGAACGAAGCGCGGGGCGCGATGACCGTCTTGCACACGACCTCGGGCGCTGCGTACATCCCGCCGCCGCGTGAGCGCGCGGAGCAGCGGAGCGATGCCGAGGTCATCGTCGTTGCGGAGAGCCGGCGCTCGGAGTGACGAGCGTCTGCCGTCTCCGGTCGGCAGAACCGTTTTGGCCGGTCGGCCCCGGCGTGGCAGAATAGTGACTTGTGCCCTGACCGGCTCTGCCTCAGGGGAGTCAGCCGCGTTCGCGGCTTCGGGCACGCCTCACCTTTTCCCTCTTATCGTGCGATCGACCTGTGGCGGTCGCAGGAAGTGATGATCATGCAGATCCTCGACTCCGTCGACGCGGCTTCGCTCCGCTCCGACATCCCCGTCTTTGGCCCCGGTGACACCGTCAAGGTGCACGTCAACATCACCGAAGGCAACCGCTCGCGTATCCAGGTGTTCCAGGGCGTCGTCATCGGCCGCTCGGGCGATGGCGTGCGCGAGACCTTCTGCGTCCGCAAGGTCAGCTTCCAGGTCGGCGTCGAGCGCACCTTCCCGGTTCACAGCCCGGTGATCGACCACATCGAGGTCGTCACGCGCGGTGACGTGCGTCGCGCCAAGCTGTACTACCTGCGCAGCCTGCGCGGCAAGAAGGCCAAGATCAAGGAGAAGCGCGACCGCTGAGTCCGCTCTCTCGAACGCCCCGTGGGTCAGACCCGCGGGGCGTTCGGCGTTCTCACGGCGGCGTCTGTCACGGGGCGGGTCCGCGATGTGCGACCCTGGTTGCTGCGGTTCGGTCGGTGTGCGTCGAACCCGGTGAAGGAACACATGAGCGACCAGACCGCCTCGACCTCGGATGCCGTGGCATCCCGCTCCGCCGGACGGCGTCGACGCGGATGGGGGGCGTTCTTCCGCGACCTCCTCGTGATCGTGCTGATCGCCCTCGTCGTGTCGTTCCTCGTGAAGACGTTCGTCGTACGGTCGTTCTACATTCCGTCGGCGTCGATGGAGAACACCCTGCTCATCAAGGACCGGATCCTCGTCGACGAACTCACGCCGCGGTTCGGCGACTACTCGCGAGGCGACGTCGTGGTGTTCCGCGACCCGGGTGGGTGGCTCCCGGCGAGCCCCTCGGAGCAGCGGTCGCCGATCGTCGAAGGCGCGGATTGGGTGCTCTCGCTCTTCGGACTGTCGGCGCCCGACAGCGACGACCACCTGATCAAGCGCGTGATCGGCACAGCGGGAGATCACGTGGTCTGCTGCAACGCGCTGGGGCAGACCACCGTCAACGGCGTCCCTCTCGATGAGAGCTACGTGCGTCTGGCTCCCGGAGCGACCGCGCCTGAGCCCGTTCCCTACGACATCACCGTCCCCGACGGCTCGCTGTGGGTGCTCGGCGACAACCGCAACAGCTCCCGCGACTCGCGGTTCAACCAGGACCAGCCGGGCCAGGGCTTCGTCCCCGTCGACAACGTCGTGGGCCGCGCCTTCCTCATCACCTGGCCGTTCACCCGTTTCGGCCTGATCGACTTCCACCACGACGTGTTCGCGGGCGTTCCCGCGCCGGCGGCGAAGTGATCGAACCCACCCTCACCCTCGAGCGTCGCCTGCTCAAAGAGCACGCGATCGTCATCGCGTGCGACGAGGTGGGGCGCGGAGCCCTGGCGGGTCCCGTCGCGGTGGGTGCGGCGGTGATCGACCCGGCGCGCTCGCGCAAGCGCGTTCCTCAGGGCCTGCGCGACTCCAAGCTGGTCCCCGAGGCGCGTCGACCCGAGGTCGCCGCGCGAGCGGCCGCCTTCGTGCAGCACAGCGCCGTCGGGTGGGCCAGCTCGGTCGAGGTCGACGAGATCGGCATCATCCGGGCGCTGGGCGTGGCCGCGGTCCGCGCCATCGCCGATCTGCGCGCGCACGGTGTCGTGCCGGAAGAGGCGCTCGTCATCCTCGACGGCAATCACGACTACATCACACCCGCGGGGGAGCCCGGTCTCACCGTGCGTCCGATCGTCAAGGCCGACCGTGACTGCGCGAGCGCCGCCGCGGCATCCGTCATCGCGAAGGTGGCGCGCGACACCCTGATGACCGGTTTGCACGACGACCACCCGGCCTACGGGTGGTCGCGCAACAAGGGGTACGCGAGCCTCGACCACCGCGAGGCCATCACCGCGCACGGCATGAGCGTGCACCATCGGCACTCTTGGGCGATCGCTGCCGCACCGACGCTCTTCTGACCCTTCGCGGGCGCCGGTGGTGGGACGCGCCCGAGTCCTGCCGCCGTGCGGTGGGGGCGGCGGTGCGCGCCTAGGATGGAACAACCATGGATGACGACGTCTTCGAGGACTACGACCGCGAACTCGAGCTGGCCCTGTACCGCGAGTATCGCGATGTCGTGCGGCAGTTCACCTACGTGATCGAGACCGAGCGACGGTTCTACCTCGCGAACGACGTGAACGTCGTCCGCCGCGACACCGAGCACGACTTCTACTTCGAGATCTCGATGACTGACGTCTGGGTGTGGGACATCTATCGCGCAGACCGGTTCGTGAAGTCGGTTCGCGTGCTCACCTTCAAAGACGTCAACGTCGAAGAACTCTCGCGCCACGACTTCCAGCTGCCCGACGAACTCTCGCTCGACAACTGAGGCTTCTCCCCAGTCGGTCTGTTTCCGCTCGCATCCCCCGATAGCCGTATCCGCCCGACGGGCGGGGCAGGGCGGATGCCACGCTCTCGGGCATGGCAGCGAAAGACGAGCTCGGCAGAGCCGGAGAAGACCGCGCGGTCGCGTACCTGACGGACGACGGCTACCGCATCCTCACGCGCAACTGGCGGTGTGCGCAGGGCGAGATCGACATCGTCGCGGTGCGCGACGACACGCTCGTCGTGGTCGAGGTCAAGACCCGGCGGACCGAGGACTACGGGCACCCCTTCGAAGCGATCGACGCCCGCAAGGCTCAGCGCTTGTGGCGACTGGCGCTGGCGTGGCTCGCGGCCCACCCCGACGAGGCGCGAGGTCGGCGGCTGAGGGTCGACGCGATCGGCCTGATCGGCTCCGATCCCGCGCGGGCCCGCCTCGAACACCTCGAGGACGCGCTGTGACCCTGGCGCGTACATGGGCGGTGGCCCTGTCGGGGGTGCACGGCGACCTCGTCGAGGTCGAGGCAGACGTGTCGTCGCAGACCCCGGAGTTCACGATCATCGGCCTCGCCGACAAGGCCCTGGGCGAGGCCGGGCGCCGCGTACGCGGAGCGTGTACGAACCGCGGCCTCGATCTGCCCAAGCGGCGGATCACCGTCAACCTCTCACCCGCCAGCCTGCCGAAGCGCGGTTCGGGGTTCGACGTCGCCATCGCCGTCGCCGCTCTTGCGACGTCGATGCGAATGGATGCCGCTCGCGTGGCGCAGACCGTGCACATCGGCGAACTGGGGCTCGACGGCCGACTCCGGCCCGTTCCCGGTGTGCTGCCGGCGGTCGTTGCGGCCCACCGCGCGGGCCACCGGCGCGTGGTGGTGCCCGCGGCCAATGCCGCGGAGGCCGTGCTCATCGGCGGGGTCGAGGTGTTCGCGGCCACGTGCCTCGCCGAGGTCGTGCGCTGGCACGGCGGGCGGAGCGACGCGCCGGATCTCGACCCCGTCGAGGCGCCCTCCGCGGAGGACAGCGAGGGAGAGGCGCTCGAGCTCGCGGACGTCGTGGGTCAGAGAGATGCCGTCGATGCGCTGGTCGTCGCCGCGGCCGGCGGGCACCATCTTCTGATGAGCGGCCCCCCGGGCGCGGGGAAGACCATGCTCGCGCGTCGGCTCCCCGGCATCCTTCCCCCGCTCGACGACGAGGCGGCGCTGTCCGTCGCATCGATCCGCTCACTGTCGGGCGAAGCCGTGACGCGCTTGTCGCGGACGCCCCCGTTCGAAAGTCCTCACCACGGAGCCACGGCGGCCGCGCTGATCGGTGGGGGCTCCGGCGTGGTGCGGCCGGGGGCCATCGCCCGTGCGAGCGAAGGGGTGCTGTTCCTCGACGAGGGCGGGGAGTTTCCGGCATCCGTTCTCGACGCCCTGCGTCAGCCCCTCGAGAACGGGGTCATCCAGGTGCACCGTTCCGGCGTGTCGGCGACGTACCCGGCGCGGTTCCAGCTCGTCGTCGCGACCAACCCCTGCCCGTGCGGGCAGTACGGGGTCCCCGGCGGGTCATGCGAGTGCGCTCCCCAGGCCATTCGTCGGTACACGCGGCGTCTGTCCGGGCCGTTGCTCGATCGCATCGACATCGACCTGAGGCTTCAGCGCGTGTCGACGGCGCGTCACGAGAGCGACGCGCGATCGGTCTCGTCGGAGCGGGCACGCGAGATCGTCGCCGAGGCGCGGGCGCGCGCGGCACGGAGGTGGGCGCAGACGCCATGGCGTCGCAACGCCGACGTACCGGGTACTTGGCTGCGTGGGCCGGCGGCTCCGTCGTCCGATGTGCTGCGGCCGCTCGATGCCGCGTTGCGTCGGGGCGCGTTGACCCTGCGCGGGTACGACCGGCTGCTGCGCGTGGCATGGACGGTCGCCGACATCGCCGGGCATGACGCGCTCCACTCCGCCGATGTGGGCCGCGCCCTGTATCTGCGGCGGGGAGTCGGCGCGTGAGTCCGTTCGAGGTCGGCGGCGTCGATGTTCGCCGGGCTCTGCGGGGAGTGTGGCCCGCCGAAGCCGAAGCCGAAGCCGGAGCCGATGCCGACGAGGCGTACGCGCGGGCGGTGTGGAGCGTCCTGACGGAACCCGGTGACGGTGCAGCGGGCGCCCTCATCGCGCAGTGCGGTGCGGTCGAGGCCCTGCGCGTGATCACGTCGACGGGGCGGGAGGGTCTGGAGGCCGCGCGGGCACGGTGGCTGCCGCGCCTGCGCCCCGACGCGACCACGGCGGTGCTGCACGCCGCGCGCCGTGCGGGCGCCACGCTCGTCGTCCCCGGAGACCCGTCCTGGCCCGCGCGGCTCGACGACCTGGGCGTCCACGCGCCGGCCGCTCTGTGGCGTCGCGGGAAAGACACCGGCTACGGCCGACCCACGGTCGCGCTCGTGGGGGCGCGCGCCTCCACGGGATACGGCGAGGGGGTCGCTGCAGACCTCGCCGCCGACCTGTCGGACGCCGGCGTGGTCGTCGTCTCGGGAGCGGCTTACGGGATCGATGGGGCGGCGCATCGAGCGGCACTGTCGACGGGCGGGATGACGGTCGCATTCCTCGCCGGGGGCGTCGACCGTCCCTACCCGCGCGGACACGAGGGTCTCCTCACGCAGATCGCGAGTGCCGGCGCCGTGTGGAGCGAGACCCCGTGCGGCACGGCGCCCACGAAGTGGCGGTTCCTCGCTCGCAATCGGCTGATTGCCGCGATCGCCGACGCCGTGGTGGTCGTGGAAGCGGGGTGGCGGAGCGGGTCGCTCAACACCGCGGCTCATGCGGCGAGCCTCGGCCGCGCGCTCGGGGCCGTGCCGGGCCCGATCACGAGCGCCGCGTCGGCGGGGTGTCACCGCATTCTCCGCGAGTACGGCGGAGCCTGCGTAACGGCCGCCGCCGATGTGCTCGAGATGATCGGGGCGGGGCAGGGCGTGCATGTCGATGCGACAGACCGCACCGACGATACGACCCGGTTGTTCGATGCTCTCTCTCCCCGCTCCGGTCGGTCGACGGCGGAGGTCGCCCGGCGGAGCGGGTTGTCGGCGGACGAAGCCGCGGCGCTGCTCGGCTTCGCCGAGCTCGAGGGGCGTGTCCGCCGCGACGATGACGGACGATGGACGTCCAGGCCTCGCGAAGACGGAGGGTCCTCTCGGTGACGAAAACGCCGAAGGGCGCGCGTCGTCGTGCGCGTGCGTGCGGGTCCCGGGCAGTCTGGACAGATGCAGCTGTCGGAGGTCGTCGCGGGCTATCTCGCCCATCTGACGAACGTGCGCCGGCTCTCCGCCGCGACCGTCCGGGCCTACCGCTCGGATCTCGCCGACCTGCTCTCGTCTGTGGGCGACCGCCCCGTGGGCGACGTCGACGTCGAAGATCTGCGCGAGTGGCAGTGGCAGTCGGCGAAATCGGGCCAGTCCAAGGCGACTGCGGCGCGCCGCGCCTCGACGGTGCGGGGCCTGTTCGGCTGGGCGGTCGACGAGGAGATCGTCGCCGTGAATCCCGCGCAGAGACTCGTATCGCCGAAGCGCGGGCGCACGCTCCCGGCGGTCGCCACCGCGGATGCGCTCGACGGCGTGCTGGCCGCCGCGTCCGAGCGGGCGGCGGGTGGGGATCCCGTCTCTCTGCGGGACCACGCTCTGCTGGAGCTTCTGTACGGCTCGGGTGCGCGCGTCTCGGAGGTGTGCGGCCTCGACCTCGACGACATCGACCACGATCGGCGCACCCTCTTGCTCCGGGGCAAGGGCGACAAGGATCGCGTCGTGCCGTTCGGACTTCCGGCTGCACGCGCCCTGGAGGCCTACCTCGTGCGTGCTCGACCCGTTCTCAGGGCTCGTGGGCTCGAGGCGGCCGCGCCCGCCGCGATCACGGGCCCAGACAGCGGGCGGGGAGGGCGCGGCGGATCTTTCGTTCCGGCTGCGGCAGCCGGTTCCGCGAACGGCGCCGGGGGCCGCGCCGTCTTCCTCGGCGCGAAGGGCTTCCGACTCGGACCGCGGGCCGTGCATGCGCTCGTCTCGCGAACCGTGGCACCGAGCGTCGGCGCCGAGGTTCTCGGTCCGCACGCTCTTCGCCATTCCGCGGCGACGCATCTGCTCGACGGCGGAGCCGATCTCCGGGCGGTCCAGGAGATCCTCGGACACGCGAGTCTGGGCACGACGCAGATCTACACCCACGTCTCTGCCGAACGGCTGCGCGAGGTCTACCGTCGCGCCCACCCACGCGCCTGATCTCATCGGCCCGGCGAGGGCGCCGGGGTTCGGGCCGCACCCGTCCGGATGCGCGCGCTCCGGCGGTGCGGCGGGCGCAGGGTGCCGCCCCCGCGGCGTCGAGGTCGTGCGCGCGTGCGCACACGGCCCCACACCCCGTAGCGTGGAGCCGTGAACCTTCGCCGCCTGGTGCCCGCCGCGATCGGCGTCTTCGCCCTCGCCGGGGTCCTGAGCGCGTGCGGGATGACGCCGGAGCCCATCGAGACCCGTCTCCCTCCCGGACTCGGCGCCTCGAGCACACCGCCGGCGGTGGCGGTGCCGTCGCCCTCCGTCGTGACGGTCTCGCCGTCGGCGTCGACGACCACGCCGCCCGCCGACGCAGCCGCCGACGCCGTGTCGTGCGGCAACGGCGGGAGTCCGTCGGTTTCGGGTGCGGAGCAGAGCGTTCGCGTCGTGGGAACGTGCGCCGAACTCACGGTGTCGGGTTCGGCTCTCACCGTCGACGCGTCGGCGGCGTCGATCGGGACTCTCCGCATCTCGGGGGACCGCGCACGCGTGGACGCGGCCTCGATCGATGCCCTCATCCTGCAGGGCAACGACGGCACCGTCCGCTCCGCGGGGGCGATCGGCAATGTCGACATGAGCGGAGACCGCTCCGTGATCGAGGCGGGAGGAGCGATCGCGTCCGTCACCGTGCGGGGGCAGGACAACGTCGTTCGGCCCACCGGCGGCGTCGGTATCCAGACCGTCGAGGGACGCGGCAACGCGATCGGGTGAGCTCGTGCCGCTGACCGCGGGACGCCGCGCGCGGCGGTGTCCGCCTGTCAGCAGCACGGCAGCAGCACCGCCCGCGGTACCCCGCCCAGCATGCGCAGGGGATTCACGTACGCCCCGTTCCATCGCACGCCGAAGTGGACGGTGGCGGGTCCCGAGTGGCCACCCGGGGAAACTCGACCCACGGGCGACGCCCGGGCGACCACGGCACCGACGTCGAGGTCGGTGACCACGGGCTCGAACGTCGTCACGAGACCGTCGCCGTGGTCGATCGTCACGATGTCTCGGCCTGCCACCATCCCGACGAAGGCGACATGGCCGTCGGCGGGCGACCGGACCGCATCGGCCGCGAGGTCGAGCCCCCGGTGTCCCGGGCCGTATGGGTGCGCAGGTGCGATGAACGGCCGGACCACGCGCGGGGGAGTCGCCGGCCACACCCATCCCCGGTCGGAGACGGGGTCGAGGTCGACGGCCCCCGCCGGAGGGACGACCAGAAGCGTCGCGACGAGCGCGACGAGGCCCAGAAAGCGGGAGGATGCCGGAGTCATCTCGGGAGTCTCCCGCGGGCGCGCCGGTCCCGGGCGGTGCGGAGGCGACACCGGGGAGAGCTCCCGCGCTGCACACCACTGGGGAGGAGCGGTCCTGTATGCTGGACGATGCATCTCGCTTGTCGAGATGACTCCGCGTGCCCACAGCGCACCGCGTCGCCCCTCGGGGCAGCGCACCGCGCGGCATCCACACCCCATGGTCCCTCGCTTCGGCGAGTGGCGGGTGTGCGCCGGGCACCAGGCTCGCCGGACGGACCGTCTGGCGCGAACAACCACAACCACGGCGCGCGAGCGCCCAGAAACAGGAGTACGACCATGGCCGTCGTCACCATCCGCCAGCTGCTCGACAGCGGCGTTCACTTCGGACACCAGACCCGCCGGTGGAACCCGAAGGTG
>Ga0308159_1005040_pt1 | contig 11494 bp, 6 predicted proteins | sample PhyCR1_FD_201040 | JGI IMG/M metagenome (GOLD analysis project Ga0308159, IMG submission 201040) | Phyllosphere microbial communities from UC Gill Tract Community Farm, Albany, California, United States - DLSLC.R1 | ecosystem: Host-associated > Plants > Phyllosphere > Unclassified | place: USA...
ATTTTTAAATTTATTCCCCGATTTTATTTTAGACTTTAACGCCTTGTTTGCGGAAAAAGATAAAACCCTTCCTTCACCTGGCCAACTAATGAACAATGAGCTCAGGATTTTTGCTTTAATTCGCCTTGGAATTGATGAAAACGAAACCATCGCAAAAATTTTAAATTATTCGGTTAATACCATATACACCTACAAAACGAAAGTCAAGAACCGCTCTTTAGTTGCCAATGATATCTTCAAGGAAAAAATTATGAGCATAAAAACGGTGAAAAACGATCTGCCAGTAGATTTCCATTCGTAGTTTTAGTTCTAAAATGCGTGTTCAATTGTTCTCCTTGTTCAGGCCTTGATTCTCACTAAATTCAATTTATTCTTCTCTTGAATGAATTTGTAGCAGAACGGCTTCATTGCTGGATTTGTATCTCTTTTTTTAATATATATCGCCCATAAACGATAGTATTATCCCGTACTTATCTATATATTACTTATAATAATTTTGATTTAATATATTGATTACAAGTGTTTTAATGATTTATTGAGTTCATTATTTTTAATATTTGGATTTCCTGCTATTGTGGATGCTTTAAAACTCTCTTTACTTTGATTTGCATTCGCTGAAAGCCATTTCAGCAGCGCAATAACCAAATAGTAAACAAAATCATTATGAGAAAAAACTACTTCTTTTACTTTTTTAAGTATGGGCTAACCCTACTTTGTCTATTCATCTCCAGCATTGGATTTTCTCAACAATCGGCTTTCAATGGAAGGGTTGTGGATGAAAATAATGACGCTTTGGCTGGTGCCACCCTGCAGGTTAAAGGAACCACTCAACGGACCACTACCAATTCTAAAGGAGAGTTCCAGTTAAGCAGCAGTCAGTCTGCCTTGACCGTAATCGTAAATTATGTGGGCTACGATCCTGCGGAACGCACTTTAATTTCGGGAAAAGAGGCAATCATCCAACTCAAGCAGGATGCAAAATCACTTTCTGATGTGGTGGTTGTCGGCTATGGCACAACTAAGAAGTCTGATGTAACCGGCGCGGTGGCCAGTATAGGGAGTAAAGATTTCAATCAGGGAGCCATAACAAGCCCGTTGCAACAGATTGCAGGGAAAGCAGCTGGAGTAGTCATCACCCAAACGGGTAGTGAGCCAGGAAGTGCACCTAATATAAAGATAAGGGGTATTACCTCGATTCAGGGCAATAACAATCCACTTGTAGTTATCGATGGGGTTCAAGGAGATGTAAGTTTTTTAAACCAGATTCCTCCAACGGAAATTCAAAGTATCGAAGTGCTTAAAGATGCTTCTGCTACCGCAATATACGGTTCCAGAGGGGCATCGGGGGTACTGATTGTGACGATGAAGAAGAGCAGGGGTGGTACCTCCATTGAATACAACGCGAATTCTTCAATAGATGTGGTTACCAGACAACTCGAAATGCTTACAGCAGCCGAATGGTCACAGCAGGCTGCGGCTCGGGGCATCCCAGCTACTTCTAATTTCGGAGCCGATACCGACTGGTTTGGGCTGATCACCCGTAATGGTACCACCCAGAATCACACGCTAACCTTAGGAGGAAGCAGTGATAATTTCTCTTACCGAGCCTCACTAGGTATGGTGCTTCAAAATGGCATTGTAATTCACTCAGATAATCAACGGTTTATTGGTCGCATTGAGGCTACCCAAAAAGCTCTGGACAATAAGCTCGCCATTACAATGACGCTAAATGGAACCAATTCACAAAACAACGGAAGCCCAGGCTCCATTGGACGTGCTGCATTTACGTCTAACTTAATTTCCAATGCTTACATCTCAAGACCTACCGATCCGGTGTATCGTCCAGACGGAAGTTACTTTACAGACCCGAACCTTTTCCAGCCTTTGAACGTATTGGCAGCTGCAAACAACATTATCGGTGAATCTGAAACTAACCGTCTGCTGGGGTCGATGCGCATTAATTACAAGATCATCAGCGGGCTTTCTGCTGAGGTATTTGGTAGTTGGCAGAAAACCAATGGAACTTCTGGTAATTATACCCCAGCGGTTTCCACAGTTGCCGCTGCAATCGATCAGAAAGGTTATGCAAGTGTCAATAATAACAACTCGGATTACAAATTGATGGATTTCCAGTTGAATTATAGTAAGGATTTCGGCGATCATCATGTCGACGCTGCCGCTGTTTATGAATGGCAGGCGCAAATGGATTCTGGAAGCGGAAGCGCGGCTAGAGGTTTTGTTAATGACTTGGCAACTTATAATAACCTTGGCTTGGGTGATTTTTCTAAAGTGCAGGCTGGCGATTATTCATCTTACCGCAATCAACGCAGAACTGTATCCGTGTTAGGCCGTGTAAATTATTCTTTCAAAGATAGATACCTGTTAACAGCCAATTTTAGAAGAGATGGTGCAACGGTGTTTGGTGCTAATCATAAATGGGGGAATTTTCCTTCAGCTTCACTGGCCTGGAAGATTGACCAGGAGCCTTTTATGAAAAACCTTAATATCTTTACTGTATTGAAACTGAGAGGCGGTTTTGGTATTACTGGGAATCAACAGCCTTTAAGTGTGTTACAATCATTGCAAATCGTACAAGGATCGGGAACGGTATATTTTGCCGGAAATGTGCAAACCAATTTTAGGGTTACTCAAAATGCAAATGTGGACCTGGAGTGGGAGCAAAAGAAATCGACCAATATCGGGCTTGACTTTGCGTTGTTGAAAGGCCGCTTAAACGGAAGTTTCGATATTTATAAAAATGTAACCGATAAATTGTTGTATGGCTATACGGTTCCTCAGCCGCCTTTTCCAACTGGGTCAATTCAGGCTAATGTGGGTAGCATACAAGGCAGGGGTATAGAAATGGCTTTGAACTATGATCTTATTAGCAATAACTCCACAAGACTAACGCTTGGCGGAAATGTAACTTTAATGGATTCAAAGGTACTCAACTTAAGCGGCTCACTAAACGGAGTTCCATTAATTACCAACAATGTTCCTTATGGCGGACAAAATGCATACTTAGTGGTTGGTCAAGCCATCGGTTCAATTTACATTCTGCAGCATGGTGGCGCAAGCGCTAATGGCACACAGATTATTGTTGATCAGGATAAAAATGGTCGTATTGATGCAGCTGCAACCAGCCCCGACCGAATCTTCGCAGGCCAGACACAGCCAAAATATACCTTCGCCTTTACGCCAAGCTTTAGCTACAAAAACTTTGACGCTTCCATATTAATTCGCGGTTCTGGGGGAAACAAGCTATTCAATGCCCTGCGTTCAAATTTAAGTTTTCTGGAAAATCTTGGAAGATCTAATTTATTGAAAAGCGCAATAGACGATAATCTTTTCACCTCAGCTTATCCCTTGGCATCAGACTATTGGCTCGAAGACGGAAAATTCATCCGTTTGGAGAATGTGAACCTGGGATATAGGATTCCCACAACAAAATCAAAACACATCAGCTCTGTACGCTTTTCGCTTACTGGTCAAAACCTGGCACTAATTACCAAGTATTCTGGAATCGACCCCGAAGAAACCGGAGGAGACAACGGAATTTATCCAAGGGTAAGAAATATTGCTTTAGGTCTGAATATTATCTTAAAATAGAAAATCATGAAAAAATTAATAATCACAGCGATAATAGGTACAGGTATGATGTTTCAGAGCTGCACCAAAGTTGATGAAAACGTTTACGATAAATACACCGCAGATCAGTTCTTTGCGGATCCTAAAGGTGCCGATATTGCTTTAGCGAGCGTGTATGCTCGTATGCCTCAGTTTGGGGGCGGAGATAACGGTTACTATGATACCAACAATATGTGTACAGATGAACAGGTGGTGCCGCATCGTGTAAGCGGTGACTGGGGGCCTGAGAATGCGTGGCTTTACACCCGTGCCTGGACGCCTGCATTAGGTCAAATCAATACCACCTGGAATGCCTGCTACAATTCTATTTATCTGGCGAACCTGGCAGTAGAGCAACTGGAAAAAGCCAATGCACCTGCCGCTAAACTAGCCGAGGTTAAGATATTACGTGCCTGGTTTTATTACCTGTTAATTGATGATTTCGGTGATGTACCTTTTTACACGGACAACAATGTAACTACTGCTCAGCTAAAAACGCAAACTAGAACCCAAATTTTCAACTGGATTGTTGGTGAGATTACGGCTAATGCCGATCTATTACCAGAAACCAAAGGTGGCATCTTTTATGGAAGATTTAATAAATGGGCGGCTTACACTTTCTTAGCCAAAATGTACCTCAATGCAGGGGTTTACACTGGAACAGCTAAATGGGCAGAATGTCTGGCGGCTTGTACTAAAGTTGCTTCCGCAGGTTATACCTTGCATCCAGGAACGGCAAATGCTTCAAGTCCGCTGGGTAACCGTTATTTTGAACTCTTTGGAGATACTTGCCCGGATGATGAAACAATTTTGGCCATTTGGCTTAAACGCAATGTAATTGGCAACAATGTGCTGGCACTACGGAGCGTAAATGGTCCCAATGGCGTTGCAATGTTTGGCTATTCTGGTTGGAATGGAACAATTGTGCCAGAAGAGACCTATAACAAATACGCCGCAAATGACGTTAGAATAAAGCAATTTTTAATCGGACCTCAGCCTGGTGGAGTAACCTATACGCCAAAAGTAACCTCACTTATAAATCCAGGTGCGGGAATTACCGAAGGCGTACGTGGTGTTAAGTTTTATCCTGTTGCTCCAAATGATGGTAGCGGATCATCCAATGATTTTCCAATTTACCGCTATGCAGATGTATTACTCATGATTGCCGAATGCCATGTTCGTCTTGGTAATGCTGCTTCTGCAAAACCATTTATTGATCAGGTAAGAACAAGGGCAGGAGTTGGAGCGTTAAGTGCAAATCCTACACTCGAAAATATATATGATGAGCGTGGTTTTGAACTTAACTGGGAAGGGCATCGCAGGCAAGACATGATCCGCTTTGGTACTTTCACCCTCGGACATGGACTGGTTCCAGCGGTCGATGCCCATTGGCAATTATTCCCGATCCCGACTGCGGCAATGAATGCAAATCCGAATTTAAAGCAAAACCCAGGTTATTAATCTGAGTTTTTACATCCAGAGGTTGGCATTTGTCAACCTCTGGATGATCTTCAATATTTAAAAAATCTATTTATGATAAATAAAGTTTCGATATTTTTCCTTGCAGCATTTTATGCGCTGATAGTACCGTTCTCTACCCACGCCCAGGATAAAGCCTATCCAGCCCAATATGGAAAGCCATTTAAAGGCGTTCCAGATCGCCGAGATGTAATGCTTTATCAGGTAAATACTAGGGCTTTTAGTAAAACACGTGATTTTGCTGGCGTTACGGCTAGGATGGATGCCATAAAAGATCTCGGCATTAATGTGATCTATCTGATGCCCATCTATCCAGTTGGCAAACTTAAAGGTGCAAATTCTCCCTATGCAACCATGAACTACGACGAGGTTGGGAAAGAATTTGGTACGCTTGACGACTTAAGAAAGCTGGTGGATGAGGCTCATAGAAGAAACATCGCAGTAATGCTCGATATTGTGGCCAATCATACTTCATGGGATCATCCATGGATAGAAAAGCCAGGTTATTACCTGCGCGATAGTGTCGGGCAAATTAAATATCCGGAAACATGGAAAGATGTGGCCCAATTAGATTTTCGCAATCAGGAACTTAGGTTATCACTAATTCATTCCATGAAATCATGGGTATATAAAGCTAATATCGATGGCTTCCGCTGTGATTACGCAGATGGTCCTCCATTAGATTTCTGGAAACAGGTAAACGATAGTTTGAAAACCATTAAAACTCACAAACTCTTAATGTTGGCCGAAGGCAGCAGTCCGAAATATCTTAGTGCTGGTTTTGATTACTTTTTTGGCTTTAATTATTTCGGGAATATGAAAGGCATATTCAATAAGAACAAATCAGTGAAATCAATTGATGCATTAAATGAACGTGATTATAAAGATGCAAAGGAAGGCCAGGCCGTGGTTCGTTACCTAACCAATCACGATGTAAACGGATCAGATGGTACTCCACTTGACCTTTTTGGCGGCAAAAAAGGTTCTATGGCAGCTTTTGTGGTTACAGCCTATATGAAAGGAATTCCGATGATTTACAATGGACAGGAAATCGGAACCCCATTCCGCCTTACTTTCCCTTTCACAGGGAAATCAGTTGACTGGTCTTTACAAGAAGCTAACGGCGATGTGCTTTCTGATTATAAAAAGATAGTTGCCTTCTGGAATAAAAGTAAAACGGTGAGAAGGGGTACCATGATTTCCTACAGTAGTGACGATGTATGCGTATTCAGCAAAACCCTCAACGGAGAACAGGTGTTGGTTCTTTCTAATTTGAGAAATAAGCCAATTGATTACAGTCTTCCAGTCTCATTGGCAGGCAAGTGGAAAGATGCTTTCAATGGCTCGAAAGCTAATTTGGATCAGGTGGTAAAACTTGAACCTTACCAATATATCGTTCTTCAAAAATAAAATTATAAATCGACCAATAATTAAAAGGGTTATGTACAAAAAGATAATACAAATATTGCTCTTGGCAATCTTTCTAACCGCCAACCAGGCATTTGCCAAGATTTCAATTTCCAGAATTGAACCAGAAAACTGGTGGACAGGCATGAAAAAAGCAGAATTTCAGATTTTGGTATATGGCCCTGGAATTGGTAATGCTAAGGTCAGTCTGAATTATAAGGGTGTTACTTTAAATCAAGCAGTAAAAGTTGAGAACCCAAATTATGTTTTTCTTTATGTGAATGTTTCTAAGAATGCAAAAGCGGGGATCGTGCCGATCACTTTTACCGATGGCACTGAAAAGTTTACTTATAATTACCCGCTCAAAAGCCGCACAGATAATAGTGGTGCTCTTGGATTTAATGCTTCGGATGTTTTGTATTTGATAACTCCAGATCGATTTGTGAATGGAAACGTACAGAATGATAACTGGGATAGTGTCCTGGTGAACAGAAAAAGCCCTAATGCCCGTCATGGAGGAGATTATGAAGGGGTAAAGCAGAAGCTTGATTACATGAAAGATCTTGGTATTACTACCGTATGGCTAAATCCGATTCAGGAAAATAAAATGCGTGGTGGATCTTATCACGGCTATGCCATTACTGATTTTTATCAATCTGATCCGCGTTTCGGAAGTAATGAAGAGTTCAAAGCCCTTACCAAAGCGACTCATGACAAGGGTATGAAAATGGTGATGGATATGGTATTGAACCATTGTGGGAGTTCACATTGGTGGATGAAGGATTTGCCAGCCAAAAACTGGATTAATAATGATGGTGTTTTTTTACAGACTAACCATGCAACGGTTTCGGTTATGGATGTGCATGCCTCGCAAACCGAGCGCAATACTTTTTTGAATGGGTGGTTTACTCGTGGGATGCCTGATTTGAATCAAAAGAATCCACATCTGGCAACTTATCTCATTCAAAACAGCATATGGTGGATAGAATATGCTCGTATTGATGGAATCAGACAGGATACCTACTCTTATATGGATTTTGATTTTCTGGCTAGGTGGAATAAAGAAGTGTATGATGAGTATCCTGATTTTAATATTGTGGGCGAAACCTGGTATAATAAAAAGACTTCCCCAGCCTGGTGGCAGGCTAATTCTGTATTGAATAAAAAAAATCCCTTTTTAAAAACACCAATGGATTTTTCCCTCACATTTGCCATGCAAAAGGCATTTGACGGGGAAACGGATAATGGTTACTTAGGCGATCTATTTGAAGATATTGCTCAGGATTTCGTATATGCAGATCCTTATAATGTGCTCACTTTTTTAGATAATCACGACCTTGGGCGTTTTAGCAGGAAGGAAGATAAAGATCTTAAAAGGTACAAGCAGGGTCTTGCTTTTCTGCTAACTATGCGTGGAATCCCTCAAATTTATTACGGTACTGAAGTGTTAATGGTTGGAACAAAAGAAGACGGTGACGGGCGTCTACGTGTTGATTTTCCTGGTGGATGGCCAGATGATAAAAAAGATGAATTTACCCCTGCAGGCAGAAGTGATAAACAAAATGAAGCATGGGATTATTTGCGAAAACTTCTTCAATGGCGGAAAACCAGTACAGCCATTACTTCAGGAAAAATGATTCACTATGCCCCAAAGGATGGGGTATATGTTTTCGGTCGGATTAAGGATGATAAAACGGTATTAGTTGTAATAAATAGTTCGTTAACCGATAAGGAACTAAAACTGGATAGATTCAGTGATGTCATTACTGGGTATTCATCTGGAAAGGATGTGATCTCTTCGAAAGAAATTGCACTTAAACAGTCTATCTCCATTCCAGCTAAGGGACAGTATATTCTCGATTTGAGTAAATAAGATCGTTATAAAGTCTTTTAAGTTAACTAGTTAGTAAGTGGCGCCTCGAAGCCGCCGCTGATTTGGTTATTAGCAAGTGGTTTGCTGGATGGCAGACCCTTGCTTTTTTGCCATTATGCAGCTTTTAGTTAATCAATTATTTCCACGGTAATGGGGACCAAACCACAATGTCATTAACTCAAGGGAAAACAAAAAAGAATGGTCATCCTGAGCGTAGTCGAAGGACAGATTACTTTTGTTTTCGACTATCAAACTGGTCTTCGACTACGCTTAGACTGACAACACTTATGCTTAAGTTAATGGCATTTGGCCAAACCACATGTCATTAACTCAAGGGAAAACAAAAAAGAATGGTCATCCTGAGCGTACTCGAAGGACAGATTATTTTTTGTTTTCGACCATCAAACTGGTCTTCGACTCCGCTCAGACTGACAACACTTGTGCTTAAGTTAATTACATTGGATCAAACCACAATGTCATTAATTCAAGGGAAAACAAAAAAGAATGGTCATCCTGAGCGTAGTCGAAGGACGGATTATTTTTTGTTTTCGACCATAAACTGGTCTTCGACTACGCTCAGACTGACAACACTTATGCTTAAGTTAATGATATTGGACCAAACCACAATGTCATTAATTTAAGGGAAAACAAAAAAGAATGGTCCTCCTGAGCGTAGTCGAAGGACGGATTATTTTTTGTTTTCGACCATCAAACTGGTCTTCGACTACGCTCAGACTGACAACACTTGTGCTTAAGTTAAAGACATTGGGCCAAACCACAATGTCATTAACTTAAGGGAAAGCAAAAAAGAATGGTCATCCTGAGCGTAGTCGAAGGACAGAAATTAAGAGCTATAAAGTGGCTGTGGCAGTTTGATATTGTAAATTTCCGTAGTCTGAAATATTAGTAACAACCTTCTCTGTTATTTTTATCCATTTTCTTCCAGAGGATACGTAAACAAATATCCTCGAAGGGAATGTAATATCGTTGCTTCTAGAACTTTTAACGTTCCTTTTTGTATTGGTAACTTGTTTTACAAAAGCAAAAATACTGAATTGGTTAGCACCAATACTTCTGTCATGAATACCTTGTGCCAATGTTTTAGTAATTGAGGCTTTTTGGGCACTGCTTTTCCCTTTAAATTTTGAATTCCAATCAGTTGGTTTGCTGGGCACACAGATTATTTTAGCATAGGTGTCGGTGTCTTCAATAATAAACATTGGAACGTTGCTAATTCCCTCTTTGAGATTCGATTTTATGTAGCCTAGCCAACTTACTAATCGATTAGGTTTTTCTGTAAATAAATCTCTTCCTCTTAAAGGATCTGTAGCGGCTTTAGATAAAATTGGCATAGCCAAGAGCACACAGAAGAGCAGAATATAAGAAAGCAAGGGACGTATCATTGGTTAGCTTTGTTGTGCAAGTTAGTTTTTAAGAAAACGAGTTTATAGGATAAATAGAATTATGACATTTCTCAAAACAATGAGTATCAATAATCTTTAAATTAATATTATTTAATATACAAAATTACGGCTTAAAATCAGTCAATATTTCATATTAAATGCTTACAACATACGTCTGTTATAGTTTGGGGAACTAGAGTGTGGTACGGTTTTTTTACTTCCTGCTATGGCAAAATGTCTGGAAATCCATAAGAATGTTCCGATCAGAATTGGAGGGATCCTCAGGTAATAAATTATAGCGGGTAAATACATTGCTGGAGGTTAAAGGAAATTTCTAATGCAGAAATGCCAACCTGACCATCAGATATTTCTGCATCGTAAACCACAGTTATTGGCGACGCTTTAATAAGCAGCCAGCCAGACAAGATCTTTTCTGGTCCCAGCAGGGAAATTTCCATGGGTAAGGTTTCCGTTTTCGAGGTCTCATTCGTCTGGCTAAGCAACCAGCTCCATAGCCTTCCCTCTAGCGCAATGCCCTTTTCCAGGCGTATAGTTCCAGGTTTTTGCAGCAGTTGATCAGCAGCATTGGGATGTGAATCCAAGCCTGCAATTTGGTGAAAGATCAGACATTCTCCAGGGAAAATCCCAATTGTCAGGCAGAAATAAAATGCTTCAGGTTTGGATACGAGGAAATGCAACTTAAAAAAATTATGACGTAAAATATAAAAATCTGATCTGCCTTAAAATTGTTGGAAATTAAGGCCTGTTAATAGCAAATTAAAGTAATAACTTATCTGGAGTAATTGGCAGTGACCTTATTCTTTTTCCAGTTGCGTTAAATACAGCATTAGCGATTGCTGCAGCAACGCCTACAATGCCAACCTCACCAATTCCCTTGATGCCCATTTTATTTGGAACTAAATCGACTTCATTGATAAACATGGCGTCAAGTTTTCCAATATCAAAGTTCGATGGGACATGGTAGTCTGCAAACGATCTGGTTGCAAAGCTCCCATAACGAGGGTCAATTACCGATTCTTCACTCAGTGCCATCCCGATCCCCCAAACATTTCCACCAATAATCTGAGAACGGGCAGTTTTAGGATTTAAGATTTTACCTGCTCCAGTAACGGCAAGAAAACGTGTTACTTTAACCATACCAGTAACGCTACTTATTCTAACCTCCGCAAAATTAGCATTAAAACTGTGGCATGAATATTTTTCAGCTTCAGTAGGTGCTTTGGAATCTGATCGGGTCTGAAAGGAACCTATGTTTTCCGAAACCATAAGCTGGTTAGCTGTAGGTCGCACAAAAAACTGTTTGCCCGATTTCGCCAAGAGTTCATCTGTAATTTTTGTACAGGCATCATTAACCGCATTGGCGAAACTCGACGCGCCTACAGAACCAACTGAGCCAGCGGCAGGCGGAAGTGATGAATCACCTATCTTTATGGTAATCTGTGAAACAGGAATGCCCAGTCCATCGGAAGCCGTTTGCGCTAAAATTGTATTTGTTCCAGTACCCAAATCTGAGGCGGCAATTTCAACCGTTGCAAACACTTTTCCATTTTGAAGGCGAAGATTAATACTGGCCGAGCTGTCGCGCTGGCGGGCAGGGTAAGTACCACAGGCTACCCCATAACCAACCAAATCATCGCCGATTTTATTGCTTCCTGGCGCTTTTTTACGCTTATCCCAGCCGAAA
>Ga0308159_1005043_pt1 | contig 11488 bp, 8 predicted proteins | sample PhyCR1_FD_201040 | JGI IMG/M metagenome (GOLD analysis project Ga0308159, IMG submission 201040) | Phyllosphere microbial communities from UC Gill Tract Community Farm, Albany, California, United States - DLSLC.R1 | ecosystem: Host-associated > Plants > Phyllosphere > Unclassified | place: USA...
ACCTTGGTTGCAATAATCACATCATGTCTTTTGCTCTGTTTTTTCAACCAGCTCCCAATAATGGTTTCAGATTCACCACCCTGGTTACCTGGTTTCCATCTCGAATAAACATCTGCAGTATCTATACAATTAAAACCACTAGCCACAAAATGATCTAATATTTCAAATGATTTTTGCTCATCTATCGTCCAGCCAAAAACATTGCCTCCGAAAACAATTGGTACTATATTAAGGTCTGACTTGCCTAAAATTCTTTTTTCCATGATATGAATGATTAATACTAACCAAACAAAACTTGGAGAAAGCAGTTTGCCGGAGCTGTCGAATTTTTGTCAGTTTGTTATTAGTTTTTATTAAAACCGAAGCTTAGATTCTTTAAAACTTCTTAGTGCGAAAGCTGGATTACGAGAGTTGAAGTCTTATTCAAATATTAATCCACCCAAGAATTTCAAGAACATATAAGTTGTATGACTTAGAAGGCACAATAGAGTTAACCTTTTATTGCACGAAGCATTTCTCTTTTACCGGGTGCGCCAGGGAGTTTTTCTATGGTAAATCCGTTTGCCTTAACTGCTCGCTTTAGCTTTCCGGTAATGGCATAAGTTACAAAGGTGCCACCGGGTTTTATAAAGCTACAAGCATGACCAATGATTTCATCGCTCCACATTTCAGGCTGGTGTTGAACGGAAAAGGCATCATAATACAGCACATCAAATTTTTGATCGCTGGAAAAAGCGGCCAATGTAGTATGTGGGATTTCCAATTTGCAATGGTTGCCAATGTTTTGAGGTATTGTTAAGGCCTGTTCATAATGATCGATGAAGTTGCCCCAAATCTTAGCCGGAACATAGGCTGAGTATCCGGTTTGCTCAATGATGTCAATAGCTAAAGGGAAAGCTTCTATACTGGTGTAATTGAGTTGTATGTTGTTATTTTCGCAATATTCTAAACTTAATATAAAGTTCAGACCTGTACCAAACCCCACTTCAAGAATTGATATTTCTGAACAATCTGCACTCGCAAACTTTAAACCCGCCTCGATAAAAACATGTTTACTTTCTTGTAAAGCACCGTGTTTACTGTGATAGTGCTCTCCAATGCTTTCATTATAAAGTGTATTAGAGCCGTCTGCAGTTTGGGTAATGATATTCATATGCTTGCGAAATTACTATTAATTTTAGAGCTTGATCATTTTTTACTGAGACTTTAAAGATATTCATAGGTTGGCGCTTAGCATTTGAGGATTTAGGTCGGATATCTTCTGACCTCCCACGTTTTGCGCTGATCGTTTTTTAACAACTCCTTCAAGACAACTGAATATGTTCGGTTTAGACTCAATATCTTCGGACCCCCGACTTTCCGATCCCTGATTTGTCCGCTGATTATTTTTTGTAAACCCTTTCCAAATGATTGAATAGGCTAGGTTTAGACTCAATATCCTCGGACCTCCGATTTTCCGACCTCCGACTTTTCAAAAACAGACTCCAGACTCGAAACTATGAACTCCAAACTATTTTTCCTTACCTTCGTCTAATCATAATTTCATCATGGATATAGAATCATTTAGAGAATACTGCCTCAGTTTACCAGGAACAACCGAAGGAATGAAGTGGGAACATTTGTGTTTTATGATTGAAGAAAAAATATACGTGATCATTGCGATAGAGGAAGGGAATAGTTTTTCTATCAAGTGTAATCCTGAAGAATTCGATCAACTGGCTGCCCGTGATGGCATTCAGCAAGCCAGGCACATGGCTAAACGTCAGTGGATATTGGTGGATAACTTGGAGGTTTTTAATGACACAGAGCTCAGGCAGCGTGTAGCAGATTCGAGGGCAATGGTTTTAAGCAAATTATCTAAGAAAGTACAGGCCAAATACGCATAGTTGACCTGATTTAGATGCTATACCAGGCGTTTAAGCGCTAAAATGTATCCCTGATGCAAACCTTCATGAAAGGGTAAGAAGTTTATGGCTTCATCTATGTTAGAAATTTCCACATTATACCGTGTGGTTACCGGCGTATAAGTTTTAAAAATTCGCTTATTGTAATCAGCTAAAAGTTGGTCCAAACTGCTAAACATCAATTCTTTAATCGTGGCAAATGTTGCGGCAGTTACAAATGTTTCCGGTTTGGTGCCCACGCTATAGGGTTTAATGTATTGAATGTCAACAGGAAAATCCAAACCTGATCTGAAATAACATAAACCTTGTTGCGCAGCAGTTAGGTGGGCAATATTCCAGATAATATTATTGTTAAAACCCGTTGGAACTTTGTTAAGTTGATCTATATTCAGGTCTTTAATTAGTTCTAACAGATAGGTTCTGGTGGTTTTGATTTGTTCTATGGTAGACGATATATTTTGCATGTTTTTTTATGCTGCAAGGCTTTATTGTTTTTCACTTTTTTTATCTGATGCTGCTGCTTGCAATTCTTTTTGTTTGCTGATATTGAATTTGAATAATTCTTCTGTGGTAACCAGTTTTCGGGTACATTTGTCAATATCTGTTCCTTCTTTGGCCCATAGGTATGGCCTGAAGCTGTAAGATTTGTTGCCGTCTAGATTGGCTATAAACTGATCCCAGGAGCTCCATCTTAAACCTTTGTAGAATTTAGATAAATCGCTGTCAAAGCAAAACAAAATGAACTCACTGTATCCTGCACCGAGCGGCTCCCAGTTTAAACTATTGGGTGCGAGGTAGTAAACATTCTTCAGATCAGCGCCAAAAGCCCCATAGTTTATAGCAAAAAAGCCACCAGCGGCATCGTCTGCTATTAAAAGGTAATCTGGCTTATCACCATATTCTTTTATTGTTTTTCCTTTGTTCCATTCAGGTACAGAACGATTAAGCTTAGTGCTTCCTGAGCCTAATATCCTGATCCATCCGTTATCTACCATAATTCCACCTGTATTGTAAATGATAGAACCCAATGTAGAATAAGTAGATACCTGTGCGTTATATAAAGCCTCTTTCGCCTTAGCAGAATCTAATTCTAAAACTTCAACTTTATTTTTAGCAGAATCGATCCATTTCTTAATCAGTGGCCAGGCCGGATCTGTTTTGTTAATGAGCTCTTCTACAGACTGCATCTGGTTCTGTGCATAACCAGTTGCAGATAATAGGCCAAGGCCGATAATGGCGAGTGTTTTAGTGATGATTCTCATGGAAGAACTGCTTATTTTTTCAAATATAGAATGATAATTAATAATTGTTGAGTGGAATCCAATTAATTTCAAACCAATGACGGTTGTTAAATACAAAACGCCCCGAAATTTTCGGGGCGTTTAGGTACTGGAGTGATTTTCCTCTTCGGATGATTATCTTAAAATTTGTGTTACCACATTCTGATCCTGTCTTCTGGTTTTTTGTACAGTTTATCGCCAGGTTTAACATCAAAAGCCTGGTACCATGCATCCATGTTCACTGGTGCACCAATAGTACGGTATGGCCCAGGTGAGTGTGGATCTGTTTTAATTAACTGTGCGGCAGTTTCTGGAAGGATGTTGCCTCTCCATACCTGCGCCCAGGCTAAGAAGAACCTTTGATCAGGTGTAAAACCATCAATTTTCTCATTGCCCTGTCCTTGTTTAGTCATTTTAAAAGCTGTATATGCTGCATTTAAGCCGCCTAAATCACCAATGTTTTCACCCATGGTTAATTTACCAATAACATGAATGGTATCTACAACCGTATAAGCATCGAACTGCTCACCTAGTGCTTTTGTTTTTTCTTCAAACTTTTTGCGGTCTTCTGCTGTCCACCAGTTTTTTAAGTTTCCGGCAGCATCATACTGGCTTCCGCTGTCATCGAAACCATGGCTCATTTCGTGACCAATTACTGCACCAATACCGCCATAATTTACAGCATCATCAGCATTCGGATCAAAGAACGGGAATTGTAATATACCTGCAGGGAAAACGATCTCGTTAAGTGTTGGACTGTAGTAAGCATTTACTGTAGGCGGAGTCATGCCAAAACGCGTACGATCCAATGGTTTACCAAGCTGATCTATCATTTCATTGTATCCCCAAACGCCAGCATTGCGAAGATTTTGGAAATAAGTTCCTTTATTAATTACTAAACCATCGTAAGTTTTCCATTTTGCCGGATAGCCTACTTTTGGTGTAAAGGCATGAAGTTTGGCCAACGCTTTTTGCTTGGTTTCTGCACTCATCCACTCCAGGCCATTAATTCTGATTTCGAATGCTTTACGAAGGTTGGCAATAAGCTCATTCATACGTGCCATAGCTTCAGGTTTGAAATATTTAGCTACATATAACTGCCCAAGTAATTCGCCAATAGTTCCATCAGTTAATTGCGACATGCGTTGCCAACGTGGTGTTTGTACTTTTTGACCTGTTTGTGCTTGCGTAAAAGCGAAACTCGCTTTTACAAATGGAGAACTTAAACTAGAAGCAGAGCCTTTTAAAACATTCCATTCCAGATAGGTTTTCCAATCGTTTACAGAAACTGATTTAAGTAAACCATCTAAGCTTGTGAAAAACTTAGGTGAAGAAACCAATACGGTATCTTGACCGTTAATTTTGAATTTAGGTAAATATCCGCTCCAGTTGATGTTAGGAGTAGATTTGTTAAAGTCTGCAACCGTAAATTTATTGTAGGTAGCCTGTGGGTTACGCATTTCAACGCGCGACATTTGTGCTTCGGCTAAGGCAGTTTCGATCTTTAAGATGGCTGCAGCCTTTTGCTTTGCTACTTCTGCTGTATTCCCGGTAAGCGTAAAGAGCGTTACCATATAGGTGTTATAGGCTTCTCTGATCTTCTTGCTGCGGTCGTCATCTTTTAAATAATAATCACGGTCGGGTAATGTTGTTCCACCCTGGCTCAGGTTAACCATATATTTGGTTACATTTTTACGATCCTGGCCTACGCTGACACCAAACATAGCACTCGCAATACCATTGGTTCTCAAATGGGCCACCTGATCTAAAACACCTTGAAGATCTTTAATTTGTTTAATCTTCTCTAAATCAGCTTTAATAGGGGTGTAGCCTAACTTTTCGATGGTTGCGCTATCCATAGCGGCGGTGTAAAAATCACCTACTCTTCGCTTTACTGATCCGGCAGGGGCCGATTTATCTGCTGCTGCATCTTCTACGAGTGTTTTTACCGCGTTAATATTAAAATCACGAAGTTCGTTGAAACTTCCCCAACGGGTTTCTTTAGCCGGAACAGGATTGTTCTTGATCCAGTTTCCACTGGCATATTGATAAAAATCATCTCCGGGCTTAACAGATAAATCCATGTTAGCAGGATCGATAAATTTTTTTGGTGCTTGCGCATTAGCAGAAAAGCCAGCTGCAACAATGCCAAGTGCAGCAAAATATCTTTTCAAATTTGGGTATTTCATTCGCTTAATAAGTTAGTTTTAGCGAAATTTATGAAATACTCGTTAATAGTTGGGTAATATATTAGAAATATTACTTGTAGAACCAATAATAGATTTTAGCGAGGCCGATCCTTCGGATGAACTCAGCGGGTGAAAATAGGGTCTTGATCGATTTCATGATTTTTCAAATCTTATACACTATTAACATTTTTTAACATTATTTATTGTGTTGCTGTAAAAATTTTTAGTATTAAGAATGATTGGGGATAAAGCATTTTATTTTCTTTATTTTTGATAAAATGCCTAATATTCAGGTTAAGAGGCGATATTTTGAATAGAAACAATATGAGTCATTCCCACCATTCCGAAGATAGTTGCTGCAGCAGTAAAGTACAAGCCGATCACAAATCCCATGTGCACAGTCATGATGATGATGGCGATCATGACCATGATCATGGAGGAGATCCCGGGGTTTTCAGTGCCTATATACCAGCATTGGTTACATTATTAATGCTGTTATTGGGAATCGGTTTCGATAATTGGTTCAAAGTACCCGCTTTCCAGGTAATTAGACCTTATTGGTACATAGTAGCCTACCTTCCTGTGGGTATTCCGGTGTTGCGGGAAGTTTGGGAAACATTTAAAACACGAGATTTTTTTACTGAATTTTCTTTAATGTCCATCGCTACAATTGGGGCATTCTGCATAGGGGAGTATCCCGAAGGGGTAACGGTGATGCTGTTTTACACCATCGGAGAATTATTCCAAATGGCCGCAGTAAATAGAGCAAAACGAAATATTAAGGCCCTGCTGGATGTTAGAACAGATATCGCGCATGTATTTCGGAATGGAAAATACGAACCTTTAAATCCTGAACTAGTGGAGATCGGAGAAATGATTCAGGTGAAAGTAGGTGAGAAGGTGCCTTTAGACGGCGAAATGTTGTCTGAAAAGGGAAGTTTTAATACCGCTGCTTTAACTGGTGAAAGTAGGCCTAAAACAATTAAAAAGGGAGCAGCTGTATTGGCAGGGATGCTTAATCTCGATCAGGTAATTGAAATAAAGGTGAATAAATTGTTCGCAGATAGCGCCCTTTCCAGGATTTTGGAAATGGTTCAAAATGCAACTGCCCGAAAGGCTAAAACAGAGCTCTTTATCCGGAAATTTGCTAAAGTATATACGCCTGTTGTATTCTTTTTGGCCCTGGCGTTGATCATTATTCCATTCCTCATTTTAAGAGAGAGCTATGATTTTCAAACCTGGTTATACCGGGCGCTGGTTTTTTTGGTTATTTCTTGTCCTTGTGCATTGGTTATTTCTATCCCGTTGGGATATTTTGGCGGAATCGGAGCTGCATCTGCCAATGGTATTTTATTTAAAGGCTCTAATTTTTTAGATCTGATAACGAAACTGAATACAGTTGTAATGGATAAAACAGGAACCTTAACCAAAGGTGTTTTTAAAGTTCAAAAGATAGTCAGTAGTATTGATGAAAAGGATTTTTTAAATTATTTAGTCGCCCTTGAGCATAAATCAACCCATCCTATTGCCAGAGCAATTGTGGAATATGCAAATCAAACAACCATTCAGCCCGCCGAAAATATAAGCGAAGTTGCTGGCATGGGCTTGAAAGGCACAGTAAACCACAAGGAAGTATTGGCCGGGAATATCAGGCTTTTGGAGAAATTTAACATCGGGTTCGACCTAAGCTTGAAAGACATAGCGGAAAGCATTGTGGTTGTTGCTGTAAATCAGCAATATGCAGGTTATGTGCTGATAGCAGATGAAGTTAAAGAAGATTCCTCACAGGCCATTAAAGCGCTCCATGAAAATGGTGTAACACAAGTGGTTATGCTCAGTGGAGATAAGAGCTCTATTGTTAAAAAAGTAGCTCAGCAACTGGGAATTGATACTTATTATGGCGATTTGCTTCCGGAAGATAAAGTGGCCAAACTTGAAGAGATAAAGAAAGATCATACAAAAGTTGTAGCCTTTGTTGGCGATGGTATAAATGACACACCAGTATTGGCCATTAGCGATATCGGTATTGCAATGGGGGCAATGGGAAGTGATGCGGCCATCGAAACTGCCGATGTGGTTATTCAAACGGATCAGCCTTCAAAAATTGCGACAGCCATCAAAATTGGTAAAGCCACAAAGCAGGTAGTGATTCAAAATATTGTATTGGCTTTTGCCGTTAAAGCATTGGTTTTAATTTTAGGTGCCGGAGGGCTTGCCACCATGTGGGAAGCCGTTTTTGCAGATGTTGGTGTTGCCCTTTTAGCCATATTAAATGCGGTCAGGATTCAGAAGATGAAGTTTTAGGTGTCTATCATTAATTATTGAATGATTGAATGTAAATGGTGATAGTATCATTCTTTCATTCACTCATCCACTCCTTCTCTCATTCACTCATTCTCTCATTTTGTCATTCAATCATTAATTATTGAATAATTCCTCTACACAGTTTCACTTTAAATTTTGCCCTTAAAAACGTATTTTTGCCACTCAAATTGATATTGAATAATTTTTCATGAGTATATCCACCAAGTACAATCCTGCAGAAACAGAAGATAAATGGTATAGCTACTGGCTATCAAAAAAGTTTTTTCATTCAGAACCTGATGAGCGCGAGCCTTATACTATCGTCATTCCTCCACCAAATGTTACAGGATGTATTGATTCGTAAAGCGCGGATGCAGGGCAAAAATGCTTGCTGGGTACCGGGTACCGATCATGCTTCTATTGCTACAGAAGCTAAGGTGGTAGCGATGCTGAAAGAGCAAGGCATTAACAAAAAAGATCTTTCAAGAGAAGAGTTTTTGAAATATGCCTGGGAATGGAAAGAAAAGTATGGCGGGATCATCCTTGAGCAATTGAAGAAATTGGGCGCAAGCTGCGATTGGGACCGTACCCGTTTCACCATGGAAGAAGATCTTTCTGAGGCCGTTATCGATTCTTTTATCCATTTGTATAAAAAGGGATGGATTTATCGTGGTATCCGTATGGTAAACTGGGATCCGGCTGGAAAAACTGCTGTTTCGGATGAAGAAGTAATCCGTAAAGAAGTAAACCAGAAACTTTATTACATCAAATACCTGATCTCAGGCACTGAAGATCAGTTTATAACCATTGCAACCACGCGTCCGGAAACGATTATGGCCGATGCAGCCATCTGTATCAATCCTAACGATGAGCGTTTTACACACCTGAAAGGTAAAAAGGTTTTTGTGCCTTTGGTAAATCACGAAATTCCGGTTATTCAGGATGAATATGTGGATATGGAATTTGGTACAGGTTGTTTAAAGGTAACACCCGCGCATGACCTGAACGACTATGAGTTAGGCGTAAAACACCATTTGCCAGTAACAGACATCTTAAATGACGATGGAACTTTGAATGAGCTGGCCGTTATTCTTGTAGGAGAAGATCGTTTCGTTGCCCGTAAAAAAATCGCCAAAATGCTTGAAGAAGCAGGTCATTTAGAGAAGGTAGAAGATTACAAATCTCAGGTGGGCTTTTCTGAACGGACAGATGCTGCGATTGAGCCTAAGCTCTCTATGCAGTGGTTTGTGAAGATGAAGGAAATGGCAGCGCCAGCATTAGCAGATGTTTTAAATGGCGATGTAAACCTGATTCCGAATAAATTTGAAAATACTTACCGCCATTGGATGGAGAACGTTCGCGATTGGAACATCAGCCGTCAGTTATGGTGGGGACAGAGAATTCCGGCCTGGTACGATGATAAAGGAAATTGGGTAGTAGCGAAAACTAAGGAAGAAGCACTAGAAGAATTTTGGAAGAAAAAACATTTGGATGAAACCTGTTCAGATACTGAAAAGGCAGGGTTTAAGCATCAACTCGAACCATTTTTAAGACAAGATGAAGATGTAATGGATACCTGGTTCTCTTCATGGTTGTGGCCGATTTCTGTTTTCGACGGTTTCAAAAATCCTGATAATAAAGACATCAACTACTATTATCCTACCAACGATCTGGTAACAGCGCCTGAAATTTTATTTTTCTGGGTAGCCCGTATGATTATGGCCGGACATGAATTTATGGGTAAAAAGCCATTCACCAATGTTTACCTTACCGGTATTGTGCGCGATAAATTGGGTAGAAAAATGTCTAAATCATTAGGTAACTCACCCGATCCGATTGGTTTAATTGAGAAATACGGTGCAGATGGTGTTAGGGTAGGGATGCTGCTTTGCTCACCTGCCGGTAACGACTTAATGTTTGATGAAAGCTATTGCGAACAAGGGCGAAACTTTGCCAACAAGGTTTGGAATGCCTTCCGTTTGGTAAAAGGCTGGGAAGTAGATCCTAATCTCGAAAACCCGAATACACAGGCGATTGCCTGGTTTGAAAATCGTTTTAACGAGGCCTTAGTTGAAATTGAAGATAACTTTAAACAACACCGCTTGTCAGAAGCCTTAATGGCTACTTATAAGCTGGTTTGGGATGATTTCTGTGCATGGTATTTAGAAATGGTTAAGCCTGTTTATCTACAGCCAATTGATGCTGAAAGCTACCAGGCAACAGTTAACTATTTCCAGAAAATATTAACCTTACTGCATCCATATATGCCTTTCTTAACAGAAGAGTTGTGGCACGATGAATTGTTTGGTGAGCGTACTGAGATGGACTGTTGTATTGTTGCAGAATATCCAAAAATCGAAAGTTTTGATGCCAACCTGCTTAAAGATGCAGAGATTATCAAAACGGTGGTTGCCGAAATTAGAAATGTCCGTAATCAGAAGCAAATTTCTCCAAAAGAGGCTTTGCCGCTAAGTATTAAAGTAAACTCTGATTTAGACTATGAAAAATGGTTAAACATTGTTTTCAAACTGGCTAATATCAGCGAAGCAGAATTGGTTAATGATAAAATTGCTGGCGCAGCCGCGTTTATGGCGGGTAAGGATGAATTTTTCATTCCTTTAGCAGATAACATAGATGTTGATGCAGAGCGTGAACGTTTAAATGCCGATTTGGTCTATTTGCAAGGTTTCCTGAAATCTGTTGATGCTAAGTTGAATAATGAGCGTTTTGTGCAGAATGCCAAACCTGAAATTGTAGATAATGAACGCAATAAAAAGGCAGATGCTGAAGCAAAAATCAAAATTATTGAAGAAAGCTTAGCCATGTTAGGTTAATCAGCAGTTCGATTAAAATATTAAGCCCTTTAGAAAAATTTTCTAAAGGGCTTTTTTTTGGTTATGCTTTCAGGGGTGCAAAACTGATGTGCTCTTCACAGGCCTATGCTTTCTAAGCACGAAATTGTTACTCAACCCCCTCTTAATCTTCAAACTAAAATCCTATTTTGGAATCGATTAACTGTCATCATGATAATTAATCGAAACATTATCTAACCTCATTTAAACCAATCATTCTATGGATAATTCCAGAAGAAAATTTATTAAGCAATCTGCCATTTTTGCTGCAGCTACCTATGCGGGTACCATGGGTATGAGCGCAAAAAGCTATGGTCGGATTTTGGGCGCAAACGATCGGGTAAGAGTTGGCGTAGTCGGCTTTTCAGATCGTTTCAGAGAAACCTTACTCCCTTGTTTCCTGAACCACAACAAGGAACTCAATTTTGATATGGTAGGGCTGTCTGATCTTTGGACATACAGAAGAGATTTAGGGATTGCCCATTTGAAAGAGAAATTTGGACATGATATCAAAGCTTGTAGAAATAATGATGAGCTGTATGCCATGAAGGATCTGGATGCCGTAATTATCAGTACAGCCGATTTTCAGCATGCATTACACACCATAGAGGCAGTTAAAGCCAATTGCGATGCCTATGTAGAGAAACCTTTTGCCGAAACCATGGACGACGCTAAAGCAGCCTTAAAAGCTGTAAAAGCTAGCAATAAGATCGTACAAATTGGCTCTCAGAGACGGAGCGGAGAGAATTATGCCAATGCTGCTGAATTTATTCAAAGCGGTAAATTTGGTCCCATCACCGCGGTAGATCTGGTTTGGAATGTAAACCAACCCGGCAGGTGGCGCAGGCCCGATCTGGTTGCCAAACTTAAAGAAGAAGATATTGATTGGAAACGTTTTTTACTTAATCGCCCTAATGATAGTTTCGACCCCCGTAAATATTTAGAATACCGCTTATTCT
>Ga0308159_1005045_pt1 | contig 11483 bp, 10 predicted proteins | sample PhyCR1_FD_201040 | JGI IMG/M metagenome (GOLD analysis project Ga0308159, IMG submission 201040) | Phyllosphere microbial communities from UC Gill Tract Community Farm, Albany, California, United States - DLSLC.R1 | ecosystem: Host-associated > Plants > Phyllosphere > Unclassified | place: USA...
GCCGTCTTCTTCGGACATTTCTGCCAGCGAGTAGATGCGATCGCGCTCGGCCTTGACCTTCCACAGCTCTTCGTGACCCATGATCACGGTGTCGATCACGGTGAATTCTTCGTAGGCGAACTGATCCTGGCGCAGCTTACCCAGACGCACGTTCGGCTCGAGCATGACCTGACCGCCGGACGGATCGAGATCGCCGCCGAGGATTTTCATGAAGGTCGACTTGCCGCAACCGTTGGCACCGATCAGGCCGTAGCGATTGCCTGCGCCGAATTTGACCGAAACGTTTTCGAACAGCGGCTTGGCGCCAAACTGCATCGTGATGTTAGCTGTGGAGATCAATTACCTTACCTATCAGTGGGTTAGAGCTGGTCTTTGGTGCCTGGTACAGATTTGAGTACCAATCTGGAGCTTTTCCAGCTCCCCCCAGTCTGTGCTTGAGTTGAGCCAACGCGCATAAGCCGACCGCAACTGGGGCCGTTGAAGGCAAGCTGCTGAGCGACGAGTACGGGGTTCTTGTTGGACATTGGCGCGCATTGTCGCATAACTCAGACGGCAGTTATATGGCAGGCAAACAGGCAGCTGCCTCGGCTGCTCAGACGGACGCGGAGTATCCGCTGATCAAAATCTCGAAAACCCGAATGAACTCACTCGGCCCTTTTTACTTCGGAAAGTGGAGCAGCAGCCATTTCATTCAATCGAGTGAGGATCAAGCCATGCGAGCAATGACCTACCACGGCGTCCATGATGTGCGTGTTGAAACCGTACCGGACCCGAAACTTGAAGCCGCTGACGATATCATCCTGCGGGTCACCGCCACCGCCATTTGCGGGTCGGACTTGCACCTGTATCGGGGCAAAATACCCACCGTCGAACACGGCGATATTTTCGGCCATGAGTTCATGGGCATCGTCGAAGAAACCGGACCCGCCGTCACCGCCGTGCAGCGCGGCGACCGTGTGGTGATTCCCTTCGTGATCGCCTGTGGCGATTGCTTCTTCTGTCAGCAAGAGCTTTACGCCGCTTGCGAGACGACCAACGAAGGCCCCGGCGCGGCGCTGAACAAGAAAATGATTCCGCCACCGGCAGCGCTGTTCGGCTACAGCCGTCTCTACGGCGGGATTCCCGGCGGCCAGGCGGAACTGGTACGCGTGCCGAAAGCCAACACCGGCCCGTTCAAGGTGCCGGGCACGCTCTCGGACGAAAAAGTGTTGTTTCTCTCCGACATCCTGCCCACCGCCTGGCAAGCCGTGATCAACGCTGGCGTCGTCCAGGGTTCGAGTCTGGCGATCTATGGCGCCGGGCCGGTCGGTTTGCTGACCGCTGCCTGCGCCCGAATGCTCGGCGCCGAGCAGATCTTCATGGTCGATCATCACCAGTACCGTCTCGATTATGCCCAGCGCACTTACGGGGTGATTCCAATCAACTTCGATGAGGACGATGACCCGGCCGACACCATCGTCAGCCAGACTGCGGGCCATCGTGGCGTCGATGCGGTGGTCGATGCCGTGGGCCTTGAAGCCAAGGGCAGCACCACCGAAACGGTGATGGCTACACTCAAGCTCGAAGGCAGCAGCGGTAAAGCCTTGCGCCAGTGCATCGCGGCCGTACGGCGCGGCGGTGTGGTCAGCGTTCCGGGCGTTTATGCCGGCTTCATCCATGGCTTCATGTTCGGTGATGCCTTTGACAAGGGGCTCACCTTCAAAATGGGCCAGACTCATGTGCAGCGTTTTCTGCCGGAGTTGCTCGGTTACATCGAGACCGGCAAGTTGCAGCCCGAAGCGATCATCACTCACAGGCTGTCGCTGGAACAGGCGGCCGAGGGCTACAAGATCTTCAATAAAAAACAGGAAGAATGCCGCAAGGTGATTCTGACGCCGGGTGGCAGCGATGTGCCGCTGGCACAGCTGGATGAAACCACGCCGTTCGCACCGGCCACTTGAACCTGAGGAGTTTTCATGGCGCTACCGTCATCTTCGTTCGCAGCTCCCGTGCGAGCATGGTTTGTGAACCTGTCGCGCACAGGCTGGGGAGGGCGCATTTTCTGGCTGACCTTGGTCGGTGTGACCGTATTGTTGCTGATCAGCGGCTACACCGGCCTGGTGAGTACGGGGCGCGACACCTTGCGCCTCGCGACGCTCGGCGGGCTGTCGGGTTTCGCCGCTACGGCAGTCGGTGCCTTATTGGCACTGGCTTTGCGCGCGATCACTTCGCGAACCCAGGACACCATGCTCGGGTTTGCGGCGGGGATGATGTTGGCGGCCAGTTCCTTTTCCCTGATCCTGCCGGGCATCGCGGCGGCGAAAGAGGCGCTGAGCAGCCCCATGCTTGCCGCTGCTGTCGTTGTCGCCGGCATGGCCCTGGGCGTGGCGCTGATGGTCGGCCTTGACCGTTTCGTCCCTCACGAACATGAACAGAGCGGGCGGCGCGGGCCGGAGGCAAAGCGTTTCAACCGGGTCTGGCTGTTTGTGCTTGCCATTACCCTGCACAACCTGCCGGAAGGCATGGCGATCGGCGTCAGCTTCGCCACCGGCGACATGAAGATCGGTCTGCCGCTGACCACCGCCATCGCTATTCAGGACATTCCCGAAGGCCTGGCTGTGGCGTTGGCGCTGCGGGTCACCGGCATTTCGGCCGGGCGTGCAGCGTTGATTGCCGCCGCTTCGGGATTGATGGAGCCGTTGGGCGCGATTATTGGCCTGGGTATCACCAACAGTTTCGCGTTGGGCTTTCCGGTGGCGATGGGCCTGGCTGCGGGCGCGATGATCTTCGTGGTGTCCCATGAAGTGATTCCGGAAACTCACCGCAACGGCCATGAGACGCCTGCGACGCTCGGGCTGATGCTCGGTTTCGGTGTGATGATGTTTCTTGACACTGCATTGGGTTAGAAAATTACGCACGCCACTGAGCGATCGCCTCACACAAAAAAGGAATTTTTATCAGCAGCAATCACTCTTTCGTTTATAGGCAATGCCAATAACGCAGGGGAATGAGTCATGTCGCTGATCGAAATCCCGACCAGGAAGTCTTCGGGTAACACATCCACGCCGGCGGATACCGAGCGCCGGCTCTATGACCGATTGTTGGCGGAAGACTCCACAGTTGACCGCGTCGCGCTGGATTTTCTGCGCCGGCAATTGAGCAAAGCGGCTGCGCTGCCTGACGACTTGCCGGGCAGTGCCGAAGCGCTGCTGCAGTGGTCGGAAACCCGCAGCGCCAAGGTGGCGGGCGAATTCGCCGATTATCTTGAGCAACGCCAGCAGGGCGCGCCGCGCCGCTATTTCCGCAACAAATCCCACGCGTTGTACTTCATCTTGCATGTGGCACCGACCAAAGAGGTTGATGGCGCCTGGCTGGCCGGGCTGCTGCCGCAGTGGCAGGATCCGCGCCTCGACGATCTGCTCGACACTTACCTGGAAGAACTCGGCGAGGGCGTGCCACGGCAGAACCATGTGGTGATCTATCGCAAATTGCTGGCCGAGCATGATTGCTCCGATTTGAGCGGACTCGCCGATGAATATTTCCTGCAGGGGGCGGTGCAACTGGCGCTGGGGCGCTTCGGCGGCCAGTTTCTGCCTGAAGTCATTGGCTTCAACCTCGGCTACGAGCAACTGCCGCTGCACTTGTTGATCAGTGCCTATGAGCTGGCGGAGCTGGGCATCGACCCTCACTATTTCCGCCTGCATGTGACCATTGACAACGCCAGCACCGGCCATGCGCGCAAGGCTGTGCAAACGATGCTTGAACTGATGCCGCTGGGCGCCGGGCGCGACGAGTTCTATCGGCGCATGGCCGTCGGTTACCGCCTCAATGATGTGGGCAAAGGCACCACCGCCGTGATCAAGGAATTCGACCTGCAGCAGGAAGTCATCGCCATGCTTGAGCGCAAAGCGGTATTTGGCCGGCACATGCATTCCGATTACTGCCGCATCGAAAACCGCACGATCAACCAATGGCTGGCCACGCCGGGGCAAATGGGTGAATTTCTCTCGGCGCTGGAGCGCAAAAGCTGGATCAAGCGGGGCGAGGCTGTAGAAGAAAGTCGTTTCTGGCGGTTGATCGACGGCAGCGATGCGGCAATGTTCGGCGTGTTCAATGGCTATGAAAAGCAGCTGTTACGCGACTGGATCACCCAGGATTGCCCTGCAGCCCGACCTCGGCCCTACGTGCGCCGAGATGCCCCCGTCGAAGAGGCCTTCGACGATGACGCCGATCTTCTGAACCTCGAAGCCGCACTCGCTGACAAGCCTGCCGCCGAGCAAATGGAGATTTTGCTGCCGTGGTTGCAACCGCAGCGGCACTGGCGTCCGGCCGGACTTTTCGCGACGCGTCGCTTCATGCAATTACGCGCTCGCTTGCGTTGAAACAAGGAGGCTTCATGTCGGCACAAGAAACATCGGACAGAGCGCTGTTCGAGCTGGGCAAGCGCCTGCTCGCCAGTGGTTATCACTTCATTACTCCAACACCATTGACCCATGAGCGCGTGCTTCAGCGCTTTGCCACGCCGTTGGCGAAGGATCTGCGCGACGTATTCGGCTGGTCGATGCCGTTTCCCTCAGAGTTGTTCAGGGCAGGCGAGTTGGCCAGTCTGGAGCAGGCCGGCGTAGTCGAACGCGATGGAGCGGTGTGGCGCAGTCATGTGCGTTGGTCGACGCTTAATGAACGCCTGTTCGCCCACTCGGCGTTCCCGACCACGGCAAGCGATGCGGTGTTTTTCGGGCCGGATACTTACCGTTTCGCCCAAGCCATCGAAGCGCAACTGCAGCATCGTTTTTCGCCGATCCGGCGCGCGGTGGATATCGGTTGCGGCAGTGGCGCCGGGGCGGTGCTCATCGCCAAATCGCTCCCGCACGCCGAGGTGTTGGCGGTGGACATCAATCCTCAGGCATTGCGCTTGAGCGCGGTCAACGCAGAGCTGGCCGGGGCCAGCAACGTGTCGGTGTATCACAGCGATCTGCTGGCCAGCGTCGAAGGCCAGTTCGATCTGATCATCGCCAATCCGCCGTACATGAACGACGAGCAACTACGCGCTTATCGCCACGGCGGCGGGGCGCTGGGCGAGGGCTTGTCGGTGCGTATCGTGCGTGAAGCTTTGCCGCGTCTGGAAATCGGCGGCACTTTGCTGGTGTATACCGGCGTGGCGATTGTGGCCGGCCAGGATCCGTTCCGCGACGCGGTGGCGCCGCTGCTCAAGGGCGAGCGTTTCGGATGGACGTATCGCGAACTCGACCCGGACGTGTTCAGTGAAGAATTGCTCAAGCCTGAATATGAACGCGCCGAACGCATCGCTGTGGTCGCGCTGACGGTAACCCGCGAGCAGTGACCGACGGTTGGGCCACTGCTCGCACGGTGGCCCTTATCGATTTCTGATGCGCGAAATCGTCAGCAGGCAAACCCCCACCAGCATCGCAGCACCGGCGACCAGCAGCGGCGAAGGGCGTATGGGCTGGCGCGAGAGACGCTCGAGGCGTCCGGCGAGAGACGCGCGCACGGGTGCAGCGGGTTCAGCCTGATAGGGCGCTTCTTCAATCTCCAGCCGCAAACCATCCGGCATCACCAGCGTCAGCCCCTCGATAGTCCCGGCAATCCTGTCCGGATAAACCGGTTCACCGGTCGGATCAAGTTGATCGTAAAAAAAAGTCTGCCCTTCAAGCCAGCCAACGGCGGTCTGCAATTCAGGGCCCAGGTAATACTTCCCGTCGAGGAAAAAGCCAGAGAATTGCGGCGCGCGTTCGACGCTTTCAATGCGATAGCGCTGACCTGGTTTCATACCGGTTTGTGGGGCGATCATGGGGGTTCCTCCCGTTGTTGATAAGCGATAGAGGAGCGTCTGCGAAGGGTGGTTCCATCGAAATGAGCAACGGGCGTTGCGCCTGCTTTTACCCCGGCGCCGGTATTGCGCGATAGATGCGCGAGACAGTTTTTCACAGTTGAGAGTTCACTACCGGTTACAAAGTGTGGCTAAAATGCCAGCCATTCACCGAGCGCCCGAAACGGCGCGGGCCAAGGACGCGCCCTGTGCACCAAGACCGCTGCAGAAGACGCTGGGCCCCAGGCCGCCACGCGCGCAGTTTGTTCACTTTTGACGTGTGACCCTTTTCCGTGAAACTCATCATCGCCGCTGTTTATGTCATCTCCATTGCCTACGTCCATTTACGTGGACGCGTGCGCCACAAGCTGGGGCGGCAATTGAGTGACCACTCGACGTTTCTCGCGCCGATCAACTGCTTCCTCTATCTGTTTTCGAAGATGCCCAACAAGCCGTATCTGAATCCGGCTGATTTTCCCGACCTGAGCCCGTTGCAGGCGCACTGGCAAGAGATCCGCGAGGAAGGCCAGAACCTGCTGCGTGCCGGCGAGATCAAGCGCTCGAAACAATATGACGATGTCGGTTTCAACTCTTTCTTCAAGACTGGCTGGAAGCGCTTCTACCTCAAGTGGTACGGCGACAGTCACCCATCGGCGATGAAACTGTGCCCGCGCACCACCGAACTGGTGCAGAGCATCGGCTCGATCAAAGCGGCGATGTTTGCCGAACTGCCACCGGGCTCGAAACTGGTGCGCCACCGTGATCCCTATGCCGGTTCCTATCGCTATCACCTGGGTCTGGATACGCCAAACGATCCTGGCTGCTACATCAATGTCGACGGTGAGAACTATCACTGGCGCGATGGTGAAGCGGTAATGTTCGACGAGACGTTTATTCATTACGCAGAAAACACTACCGACCAGAACCGCATCATTCTGTTCTGCGATATCGAGCGACCGCTGAAATATCGCTGGGCCGCCGCCTTCAACCGCTGGTTCAGCCGCACGGTGATGTCAGCGGCGGGCGCACCAAATGATGCAGGAGACAAGACCGGTGCCATCAACCGCTTGTTTACCAGAATCTACAAAGTTCGTTTGCGTGGCAAAGAGCTGAAGAAGCGCAACCGTACGCGGTATTACCTGGAGAAATGGGCGATTTTTGCCGCGTTGTTGGCGATCTTTATTCTGATCTAAGGTTTACCGTGTCATTGCTGGCCTCTTCGCGAGCAAGCCCGCTCCCACGCTTGATTTTGGTGAATGCAAAAACTGCATCTGACCTTTAACCCTGTGGGAGCGGGCTTGCTCGCGAATGCTCGTTCACATTCAACACGTCTCGGCCTGACTCCACCCTTATTCCCCAGACGCTTTGCGGGGCTTCTTCGCCGGCGCCGCCTTACTGGTCGATTTGGCCTTGGGCTTGGCCGGTGCCTTGCCGCCGAGGCTGCGCTTGAGCAGCTCCGTCAAGTCGATAACATCGGCAGTCTTGCGTTCTTCCTCGCCAGTGGCGGTCTCGACGTCCTCGATCTTGCCTTCGTGGGCCTTTTTCTCAACCAGCGCCATGATCTTGTCTTCGAACTCGTCCTTGTAGTCTTCAGGCGTCCACTCCGACGTCATGTCTTCAACCAGACGTTTGGCCATGTCCAGTTCGCCCTTGGCCAGTTGCGGCTTGGTCACTTCGCTGCCCAGCGCCAGCTCATCAAGGCTGCGCACCTCCTGTGGCCAGCGCAGTTTCACCAGCACCAGCGCCGACTCGAGCGGCATCAGCGCCGCCAGATATTGCCGGGTGTGCAGGACGACGCGGGCGAGGGCGACCTTGTTGGTTTTGCTCAAGGTTTCGCGCAGCAATGCGTAGACCTTGCCGCCGCGTTTGTCCGGCGCCAGATAGTACGGCGTGTCGATGTTCTGCAGCGGAATCTGCTCAGCGTCGACGAAAGAGAAAATGTCGATGGTTTGCGTCGAAACGGGGTGCGCCGAGCGGATCTCCTCCTCGCTGAGCACCACGTACCGGCCTTTTTCGTAGGCGACGCCTTTGACGATGTTTTCTTTGGTGACTTCCTTGCCGGTGACCTTGTTGATGCGTTTATAGCCCACCGGATCCATGCTGCGGCTGTCGAGCCAATCGAAGTCCACGCCTTGCGACGACGTCGCTGAAACCAGCGCCACGGGGATGTGTACCAGTCCAAAACTGATTGCGCCTTTCCAGATTGCCCGAGCCATGACCTGTCCTCCGAGTGATGATCAGGTGACCCGTGGCGCGGCGAGAAAGTTTCCAGTAGTTGCGGGGCTTTCAGCGGTACGGTCAAGCCGTGTTACATGTTGTTTGAGACACGAGGGTTAACAAATCCGAACCCACGGCGTAGCGTGGGCTCCAAGGCTCTAGTCCACGTACGTTGAGAGGCATCGCTCATGAACCGGTTTCTGATTGGCATCGCCGTCCTGGCCCTCAGTGGCGGTCTCGTTCATGCCGACATCGTGCTGGCGCAAAGCCCCACCGGCAACAGCAACAATCCCTACAACAGCCCGATCCGCCGGGCCAATCCCAACAGCATGCAGGGCACCCAGCCCAGCAATCCGCCCCTGCGCGGGCCCAATACCGTTCCCGTGCCTCGTCAGCCAACCGTCGACAATCGCGGCATCGGCAATGGCCAGCCCATTCGCTCAGTACCGAGCCATCCGCCGACCTTCATTCCCAACCCGCCCTCCCGGAGCACCGGCAGCAACCGTTGAACGGCAGGACTGCGGTTCTGTCGGCCCTTCACACGAACAAAAGGAATCGTGCATGTTGCGTAAAACCCTTCTAGCCGCCTGCTGCGCCGCCGCGCTGATCAATGCTTCGGCGTTCGCCGCCGCGCCCAAAGAGCTGAAAAGCGAGCAGGGCATTCTTGAAGTCACCACCATTGCCCAAGGCCTGGAACATCCGTGGGCGCTGGCGTTTCTGCCTGATCAGGCGGGCATCTTGGTGACCGAGCGCCCGGGCCATCTGCGCGTGGTGAGCAAGGACGGCAAATTGTCGGAGCCGATCAGTGGCGTGCCACAAGTCTGGGCCAAGGGGCAGGGCGGCTTGCTCGACGTGGTGCTGTCGCCGGACTTCAAGCAGGACCGCATGGTTTACCTGTCCTATGCCGAGGGCGGCGGAGAAGGCGGCAAGGCCGGCACAGCGGTCGGGCACGGGCGACTTTCCGAAGACCTGAAGACGCTGAAGGACTTCAACGTGATCTTCCGTCAGGAACCGAAACTGTCGGTGAGCAACCATTTCGGTTCGCGTCTGGTGTTCGATCGCGACGGGTATCTGTTTGTCACCCTGGGAGAGAACAACGACCGGCCGACTGCGCAGGATCTCGACAAGTTGCAAGGCAAGGTCGTACGCCTCTTCCCCGATGGCAAGGTGCCGGACGATAACCCTTTCGTTGGCCAATCCGGCGTTCGGCCGGAAATCTGGGCCTACGGCCTGCGTAACCCGCAGGGCGCGGCGCTCAATCCGTGGACCGGCACGTTGTGGGAGAACGAGCACGGGCCGCGTGGCGGCGATGAAGTGAACATCATCGAGCGCGGCAAGAACTATGGCTGGCCGTTAGCGACCCATGGCATCAATTACTCGATGCAGCCGATTCCGGAAGCGCAGGGTAAAACTGCTGAAGGCACCGTGACCCCGCATCATGTCTGGGAAAAATCGCCCGGCGTTACCGGCATGGCGTTCTACGACGCCGATCGCTTCAAACCCTGGCAGCACAATGCATTCATCGGTGCGCTGGTGACGCAAGAGCTGATTCGCCTGCAGTTCGATGGCGACAAGGTCGTGCATGAGGAGCGTTTGCTGGGTGAGTTGAATCAGCGTATCCGCGATGTCCGGCAGGGCCCGGATGGATATCTGTATGTGCTGACGGATGAAGAGAATGGCTCGTTGTACAGGCTGGGGCTGAAACCCTCGATCTGAGGCATACCTGTGCAGGAGCTGCCGAAGGCTGCGATCTTGTGGTCTTGTTAAGCGCAACGTTCCGAAAGATCGGAGCCTGCGGCAGCTCCTACGGAATCATGACGGTCAGTCCCGTATTTGGCCGAACCGCCGCCCCCTTGCCTTGTTATAGTTCGGGCCTTATTTTTCAGCCCCGGTAAAGGATTTCTGCCATGACTCAATACTCCGCCTTCAGCGTCGAACTGGCCGACAACATCGCGCATGTGCAGATCAATCGCCCGGAAAAGATCAACGCGATGAACACGGCGTTCTGGAGTGAGATCGTCGAGATTTTCCAATGGATCGACGATACCGATGAAGTGCGCGTAGTGGTGCTCAGCGGTAACGGCAAACATTTCTCTTCCGGTATCGATCTGATGATGCTCGCCGGCGTTGCCAATGAACTGGGCAAGGACGTAGGCCGCAATGCACGTCTGCTGCGGCGCAAGATCCTCAATCTGCAAGCGTCCTTCAATGCCGTGGATAATTGCCGCAAACCGGTGCTCGCTGCCATTCAGGGTTATTGCCTGGGCGGAGCGATCGATCTGATCGCAGCGTGTGATATGCGCTACGCCGCCGAGGACGCGCAGTTCTCGATCAAGGAAATCGATATCGGCATGGCCGCTGACGTCGGCACGTTGCAGCGGTTGCCGCGGATCATCGGAGACGGCATGCTGCGTGAACTGGCTTACACCGGTCGCACCTTTGGCGCCGATGAAGCGCGCAGCATGGGGCTGGTCAATCGCGTCTACAGCGACAAGGACACGCTGCTCGAAGGCGTGTTCGACATCGCCCGTGCCATCGCGGCGAAGTCGCCGATTGCCGTGACCGGCACCAAGGAAATGATCAGCTACATGCGTGACCACCGCATCGACGATGGCCTCGAATACGTTGCCACCTGGAACGCCGCCATGCTGCAATCCACCGATTTGCGCGTGGCCATGGCCGCCCACATGAGCAAACAGAAACCCGAATTTCTGGATTGACCAAACCATGACCTCTCGCTGGACCACTGCAGTACTCGACACCGATCAACCCGGCGGCTGGGCCGTAGCGCGCAGCCCGGAAGGCTTTCTGTTCGATGACAACGGCGCGCTGTTCCCGCGCGAATGGCTCAAGCGCCAGGACCTCTCAGTCCTCGCCGAGCATGGCATAGGTCATCTCGACGGCGAACCGGTGTACCTGCTGGAGTTGCGCAGTGTCAGCGAGGTGCGCGGTTGCGGTTGGAAAGGCCTGCGAGCGTTCATGCTCGAGGGCGATCACACGGTGTACAAAGTGCTCGGTTATGCCGCACAGATTGGTACTTGGGCACGCGAACATCGCTTCTGCGGCAACTGCGGCCAGCCCATGACGCAAGTGCCGCGTGAGCGGGCGATGTATTGCCAGCCGTGCGATTTACGCAACTATCCGCGCATCTCACCGAGCATGATCGTGCTGATCACGCGTGGCGACGAGATCCTTCTGGCGCGTTCGCCGCGTTTCGTTACCGGGGTATACAGCACGCTGGCCGGTTTCGCCGAGCCGGGGGAGTCGGCCGAGGAGTGCCTGATTCGTGAAGTACGCGAGGAGGTGCAGATCGAAGTGAAGAACATCCAGTACATCGGCAGCCAGTGCTGGCCGTTCCCGCATTCGATGATGCTCGGCTTCCATGCTGAATACGCCGGTGGCGAAATTGTCTGTCAGGAAGATGAAATCGAGGACGCCCAGTGGTTCAACGTACATGACT
>Ga0308159_1005047_pt1 | contig 11479 bp, 5 predicted proteins | sample PhyCR1_FD_201040 | JGI IMG/M metagenome (GOLD analysis project Ga0308159, IMG submission 201040) | Phyllosphere microbial communities from UC Gill Tract Community Farm, Albany, California, United States - DLSLC.R1 | ecosystem: Host-associated > Plants > Phyllosphere > Unclassified | place: USA...
CGGCATGCTCAAGTCGCCCAGCCTGCGCAACCCGCTGCTGGGGCTGTCCAAGCAGTTCGAGAAGGTGAAGGTCGAGGACCTGGGCGACCACTTCGCGAAGATCTGCGACGCCTCGGCCGAGTCGAGGATGCGGGCGCAGGACGGCTCCGGCATGGCGAACGGGGCAGGAGGGGGCGACGTCGGCGCCGAAACCGGCGCCATGGCCCCGGCCGCGATGGGCAAGGGCGACGCGCTCAAGAAGTTCGCCATCGACCTGACCGAGAAGGCGAAGAAGGGCGAGATGGACCCGGTCACGGGCCGCGACGAAGAGATCCGCCAGATCGTCGACATCCTGATGCGCCGGCGCCAGAACAACCCGCTGCTCACCGGCGAGGCCGGCGTGGGCAAGACGGCGGTGGTCGAAGGCTTCGCGCAGCGCCTGGCGCGCGGCGACGTGCCGCCGCAGCTCAAGGACGTGAAGCTGCTCACGCTGGACATCGGCCTGCTGCAGGCCGGCGCGAGCATGAAGGGCGAGTTCGAGCAACGGCTGCGGCAGGTGATTGACGAGGTGCAGTCCTCGCCCACGCCGATCATCCTGTTCATCGACGAGATCCACACGCTGGTGGGCGCCGGCGGCGCGGCCGGCACCGGCGATGCGGCCAACCTGCTCAAGCCCGCGCTGGCGCGCGGCAACCTGCGCACCATCGGCGCCACCACCTGGGCCGAGTACAAGAAGTACATCGAGAAGGACCCGGCACTGACTCGCCGCTTCCAGGTGGTGCAGGTGCCCGAGCCCGACGAGACCAAGGCCATCCTGATGCTGCGCGGCGTGGCCAGCGTGCTGGAGAAGCACCACCGCGTGCAGTTGCTCGACGAGGCCATCGAGGCGGCCGTCAAGCTCAGCCACCGCTACATCCCCGCACGCCAGCTGCCCGACAAGGCCGTGAGCCTGCTCGACACGGCGTGCGCGCGCGTGGCCGTGAGCCAGCACGCGACGCCGCCGGAGGTGGAGGACTGCATGCGCCGCATCGAGGCGCTGACGGTGGAGCAGGAGATCATCGGCCGCGAGGAGGCGATCGGCATCGACGTGACCAAGCGCGCGGCACAGGTCACGGCGATGCTGGGCGAGTCGAAGGCCGAGCTGGAGAAGCTCAACGCGCGATGGCAGGAGGAGAAAGGCCTGGTCGACCGCCTGCTGGCGTTGCGCAGTGAACTGCGCGCCGGGAACAGGCCAGTGGATACCGAAACACCCGTTCAGGCTGAGCCTGTCGAAGCCCGGAGCAGCGCTTCGACCCTTCGACAGGCTCAGGACAGGCCGAGCTCAGCGCGAACGGATGGGCAGGCATCCGAAGACGACGGGGCCGCCGCGCCCGACCGCGCCGCGCTCCTGGCCGAATTGCACGAGCTGCAGACAAAGATCCACACAGTCCAGGGCGAGTCACCGCTCATCCTGCCGTCGGTCGACGAGCAGGCCGTGGCCTCGGTCGTCGCCGACTGGACCGGCATCCCGGTCGGCCGCATGGTGAAGAACGAGGTCGAGGCCGTGCTCAAGCTGGCCGACACGCTCAACCAGCGCGTCATCGGCCAGAAGCACGGGCTGGAGATGATCGCGCGGCGCATCCAGACCTCCCGCGCGCGGCTGGACAACCCGCAGAAGCCCATCGGCGTCTTCATGCTCTGCGGCACGTCCGGCGTGGGCAAGACCGAGACCGCGCTGGCGCTGGCCGAGGCGCTGTACGGCGGTGAGCAGAACATCATCACCATCAACATGAGCGAGTTCCAGGAGGCGCACACCGTCTCCACGCTCAAGGGCGCGCCGCCCGGCTACGTGGGCTACGGCGAGGGCGGCATCCTGACCGAGGCGGTGCGTCGCCGGCCGTACAGCGTGGTGCTGCTCGACGAGGTCGAGAAGGCCCACCCCGACGTGCACGAGATCTTCTTCCAGGTCTTCGACAAGGGCTGGATGGAGGACGGCGAGGGCCGCCTGATCGACTTCAAGAACACGATCATCCTGCTCACGACCAACGCCGGCAGCGAGCTGGTGATGAGCATGTGCCGCGACCCCGAGCTGCTGCCCGACCCTCATGCCTTGGCCGACGCGCTCAAGGCGCCGCTGATGAAGGTGTTCCCGCCCGCGCTGCTGGGCCGCATCGTCACCATCCCCTACTACCCGCTGTCGCCAGACATGATGAAGAAGATCGTGCGGCTGCAGCTGGGCCGCATCAAGAAGCGCGTCGAGGCCAACCACGGCGTGCCCTTCGAGTACAGCGACGCGGTGGTCGACCAGGTCGTGGCACGCTGCCAGGACCCGGAGTCGGGCGGCCGCGTCATCGACGCCATCCTCACCAACACCGTGCTGCCGACCATCTCGGTCGAGTACCTGCAGCGCCTGGCCGCCGGCGGCGAAATCCGCAAGGTGGCGCTGGACGTGAAGGACAGCGACTTCACCTACGCCTTCGACTGAGCGCACCGAGGCGCGAAGAGACACACACAGCCATGGCCGCCACCGACTACGAGATCAAGAGCGATTCGCCCGTCGTCTCCGAGCTGATGTTCTGGCGCGTGGCCGGGCACGAGGGCCTGTCGCGCCCGGCCGCCTACGAGCTGGCCGTGCTGTCGAAGAACCGCGCCCTGAGCGCCAAGGACATCCTGGGCCATGCCTTCGACGTGGTGGTCGGCTTCGAGGATGCCGACGGCGGCAGGCACCAGCGCCATTTCCAGGGCCATGCGGTGCGCTTCACGCGCCTGGCGCAGGCCGGGCGGTACTTCGAATACCGCATCGAGCTGCGCTCGTGGTTCTGGCTGCTGACCAAGCGCGCCAACGCCCGCATCCTGCAGGACAAGCCGGTGCTCGACGTGCTCGACGCGGTGATCGAGGACAGCCCGATCAAGCGCCTGAAGAAGCTCAAGACCGACCAGGTCGCGGGCCGGCACGAGCCGCACCGCTACTGCGTGCAGTTCGAGGAGAGCGACTACGACTTCCTCTCGCGCCTGCTGGAGGAGGAGGGCATCTACTACTGGTTCGACGCGCACGACGCGCCGGGCACCATGCACCTGTCGGACAACAGCGCGGTGGCGCACGAGGCACTGCCGGCCGTGGGCACGCTGCGCTACATCAGCCAGTCGGCCAGCCAGGCCCCGCGCCAGGCCGAGATCACGCGCTGGGTCAGCGCACGCCGCTTCGACACCGGCAAGCATGCGGCGGTGGACAGCAACTTCAAGGCCATCCGCAAGAAGATCGGCGCCACCATCGACGCCTCGGACGACCACGAGCTGGCCGACCTGGAGGTGTTCGAGTTCCCGGGCGACTACTTCAGCCCCGACGATGCCGAGGCGGCCGCCAAGGTGCGCGGCGACGAGCTGTCGGCGCGGCGCGACCGGCACTGGGCCTTCACCGCCTGGCCCGACGTGGCGGCGGGCCGCAGCTTCAAGTTCGAGGGCGACCCGGACGGCGTGCACGACGGCGAATACATCGTCTCGGGCTGCACGATGGTGGTCGCGCACCCGGGCTACGAAGGCATGGGCCCGGCCGATCCGGCGGCGCCGGTGGTGCCGCTGCTGCAGCGGCTGCTGGCCGAGGATGCCGTCAACGCCGTCTCGCTGGACATGGCCCGGGAGCTGGTGGAGGCGCATCCGGACCTGGCCCGGCCCGGCCGCGGCACCTGCGCGTTCCTGCTCACGCTGCACCCGGTCGCGATGCCCTTCAGGCCGCCGCGGCTGACGCCGCGCAAGCCCATGCCCGGGCCGCAGTCGGCGATCGTGGTCGGCCCCCAGGGCGACGAGCTGCATGTGGACGAGTTCGGCCGCATCAAGGTGCACTTCCACTGGGACCGCTACGACCAGAGCAACGAGAAGTCCACCTGCTGGGTGCGCGTGTCGCAGCCCTGGGCCGGCAAGGGCTGGGGCGGCTACTTCATGCCGCGCATCGGGCAGGAGGTGATCGTCGACTTCCTCAACGGCGACCCGGACCGGCCCATCGTGATCGGCCGCATGTACAACGACGACCAGCCGATCCCCTACAAGTCGCCCACGCAGAGCGGCTTCAAGACGCGCTCCACGCCCGGCGGCGACAGCACCACCGGCAACGAGATCATGTTCGAGGACAAGAAGGGCGCGGAGAACATCAACATCCACGCCGAGCTGGACATGAGCCGCAGCGTGGAGCGCGACGACTCCACCTCGGTGGACCGCGACCAGAGCGTGACGGTCAAGCGCGACCAGAAGAACCATGTCGAGCGCGACCGCACCACGACGGTCAACCGCAACGACACCCAGACCGTCACGCTGGACCAGAAGCACACCGTGCACGGCAAGCAGAACAACCAGGTGGTGGGCAACCGCGACTCCTTCGTCGACAGCAACGACACGCTCAAGGTCAAGGGCACCAGCACGGTCGACGTGACCGGCGCGCGCAGCACCACGTTCCGCGCCGGGGAGAAGCACACGGTGGTGGGCAACCAGACCATCGCCGTCACCGGCAACCTGAGCTACAAGGCCGCCAACATGCGCTTCGAGGCGGCGCACGTCGACTGGGTCGTCACCGGCGCCAACTCGCAGAACATCACGGTGCCGGCCGGCCCGCTGCGGCTGGGCGCCAACCTGATCAAGCTGATGTCCGGCACCAACATCGAGGTCATGTCGGTGGGCAATATCGACGCCACCTCGATCGGATCGAACACCACGGTACTCGGCGCCAATTCCAGCGGCTACATCGGCAACAACAGCGAGGCCAACCTGGGCATGGCGCGCTCGACGTTCGTGGGCTTGAGCATCGATACGGCGCTGGCCCTGGCGGTCAACAACTTTGGCGGCCTTGCCATCGAGAACGCCGCGGCCATCAAGCTGCAAAACTGCGCAGGACCCGAAATCAAGGGGCTGGCCACCTCCTTCGAGAACACCGCGTTCAAGACCATCGGACCGGGCGCCGGCGGGGGTGGGGGTGCCGGAGCGGCCGTGGCGGGCGCCCTGGGCGCGCTGGCGGGTGTGGCCGCCGCCGCGGTCGACATCAACGCCACTTTCGGCCAGTACGCCGCTGCGGCCGAGGAACTGAAGAAGGCGGCCGACAACGCCGCGCAGTTCGATCCGCCGGTGCCTGGGCTGGAAGGACGCCTGCGCGCGCTGCGAAACGCGGTCCTGCACCGCTCCGACGAGGCGGCCGGAGAGCTGGTTTCGCTGGGCATCGGCGCCGTGTTCCAGAGCCTGTCGGATGCGGCGCACGGGCAGGGCGTGGACCGGTCGCACCTGGATGCCCTGAACCGGGATGCGCCGCCGATGCCGACGGACGACGACTAGGACCGCGATGCAGGTCACCAAGCCCCAAGCGTTGGGACTCTCCACCCGCCCGGTGGAGTTGCGCAAGCGCTTCGGCCTGTGCGTCAGCGCGAGCCTGCACATCCCCTTTGCACAGTCCGACAACGGCACGCTGTGGGCCGAGCAATCCATGTGGCCCTTTCTTGCGCGTGAGATGGGTGCTCCCCTGATCGACGAGGGGATGGCCAAGCTGACGCCGGAGTTCCTGGTGCACGGCCAGGCCTACTCGCCGTCAGGGCAGCCGCACGGGTGCGCGGTGCGCGCGAGCTTCGCCGGGCGGGAGAAGACCCTGCTCGTGTTCGGCGACCGGCACTGGGACGGCGACCGGTCGAGCGCGCCGGCCCCCTTCACCACGCTGCCGCTTCGCTGGCAACTGGCCTACGGCGGTCCCGACTATCCCGCCAATCCGTCCGGCCGGGGCCGGGCCGCCGTCGACGGCGTGGTCCGGCTGCCGAACATCGAGCTCCCCGGGCAGCGCATCACGGCGCCCGGGCAGGCGGTCGCGCCGGCCGGCTTCGGCGCATTGGAGCCCCTGCATCCGCAACGCGCGCGATACCGCGGCACCTACGACCAGGACTACCTGCGCGAGCACGCGCCGGGCTTGCCGCCCGACGTCGACTGGCGCTGCTTCAACCTGGCGCCCGAAGACCAGTGGCTGCCCAATGCGCTGCAGGGCGATGAAAGCTTCGCTTTCGACCACATGCATCCCGACCAGGCGCGCGTGCAGGGGCGGCTGCCCGGTTTGCGGGCGCGCGTGTTCGCCGGCTACCGGATGCCGGACGGTGTCGAGCCCAGATTCAAGGAAGTGCCGCTGCGCCTGACCACCGTCTGGTTTTTCCCCCATGCCGAACGCTGCATCGCCATCTTCCAGGGGCTGGCCGAGGTCGGCACCGACGACGGCTCCGACGTGGTGCATCTGCTGGGCGCCGTCGAGCGCAATGGCCAGCCGCGCGCCGACGCCCACTACCTCGACGCGGTCGCGCGGCGCGCCGATGCACAGCTGGGTGGTGTGTACGCGATGATCGATTCCGACCTGCTGCCCGAGGGCATCGACACCCTCGACCCGGAGGTCGAGGCGGCCAAGAAGCCTTTTGCCAGTGACGGCGTGCAGGCACAGACCCAGCGAGTGCGTGCTGCGATCGAGGTGCAGCTGGCGCGCGAGCGCGCGGCCTCGCTGGGGCAGGACCCGGATGCGCTGGGCATCCGCTTGCCAGCGTCCGAGGCGGCGCCGCCGAGCGGGGAGGCCCTGGCGGCCTACCTCGCGGCCAAGGTCAAGGAGGGGCAGTACCAGCAGTGGAAGGCCGTGGAAGACACGCTGACGGCGGTGGAGAAGCTGCTGGCCTTCAAGCGCGAGCACAAGGTGAAGCTGGCCGAGCTGGTGCATCGCGGCCCGCCCCGTTACGACGCCGAGAAGGAGCTCGCGATCCTGCAAGCGCAGGCCGGCGCCACCGGTCGTTCGATCCAGTCGCGCGCGGTGTTCCCACACCTCGTGCGGCTGGAGCAGGTGCACCGCGACGGCTACCTCCAAGCTGCTCACATGCAGCCGCCCGCCTTCGCCATGCCGGCCGAAGCCGCAGCGGCATTGCGCGAGGAGATGGGGCGCGCTGTGCAGGGAGGGCTGCGCCATTTCGCCGGGCTCGACTTCACCGGCGCCGACTTCTCCGGGCTCGACCTGCGCGGCGTGAACTTCGAAGGCGCCTGGCTCGAGAGCGCGAACCTGGAAGGTGCCAACCTGTCCGGTGCCAACTGCGCGCGTGCGGTGCTGGCGCATGCGCGGCTGGGTGGAGCGGTGGCGATCGGCACGGTATTTCGCAGCGCCAACCTCGGCAAGGCCGTCCTGGGCGGTGGCGTGTTCGACGACGCCGACTTCGGCCAGGCGCAGCTGTCGCACTGCGACTTCGGCGGCACCCAGATGCGCCGCGCCCGCTTCGCCGGCGCGCAACTGTTGGAAACGCGCTGGGGCGACGCCGATTGGGCCGGCGCGCAGCTGGCCGGCCAGACCTTCTATCGCCTCGCGATGGGCGGCCTGCGCTGGCCCGAGGCGCAGTTGTCGGCCTGCAACTTCATCGAATGCGATCTGTCCGGCGTCGACATGCGCGGTGCCGACCTGGCCGGCGCCACCTTCGTCACCTGCCGTCTCGACGGCGTGCTGCTGGCCGGCGCGCGCTGTGCGAATGGCGTGGCCGTCAAGGGCTCCAGCCTGCGCGGCGCCGACCTCAGCCAGGCCGACCTGACCGGCTTCAACTTCGGCGCGGGCGACCTGTGCGAGGCACGGCTGGTCGGAGCGCGCCTGGACGGAGCGCTCCTGAGCGAGGCGGTCCTCGAAGGTGCCGACCTGCGCCTGGCCAGTGCCAAGGGAGCGCTCCTGCGCAAGGCGCGCTGCGGCCGGGCCGTGCTGGCCGGCGTCAACTTCATGGACGCCGTGCTGCAGCACACCGACCTGCGCGGCGCCGACCTGCGGCGCAGCAACCTGTTCGGTGCCGACCTGTCCCGCGTGCGGCTGGACGGCAACACCAGGCTGGAGGGCGCCCTGCTCACCCGCGCCAGGACTTGGCCGCGCTTGACCCCGCAGCAACAGCAGGAGGCCGCGCCATGACGCCCGAACTGCTGGCGCTGTCCGTGGCCATCGGCGAGGCGGTCGAAGGCCGCTCGCTCGCGCGTGGTGCTTTCGCCGGCGTGCGGCTGGCCGGCGGTGTGTTCAGCCGCGTCGACGTCACGGAGGCCGACCTGCGCGGCGCCGACCTGCGCGAGGCGGTGTTCGACCACTGCACGTTGGCCGGTACCGGCTTGGCCGGCGCCAACCTGCGCAAGTGCGTCTTCAACCGGTGCACGCTGACCCACGCCGACCTGCGCCAGGCCAACCTGCACGGCGCCGTCGTCACCGAGTGCGACCTGTCGCACGCGCAGCTCGGTGAGAGCAACCTGTCGATGGCGGCGGTCTCGAGCAGCAAGCTCGACCACGCGGTGCTTCGCGGCGCCTGCCTCGACAGCGCCGTGCTCAGCCAGTCGTCGCTGGTCGACGTGTGCGCCGACGGCACGCGCTGGGAATACGCGGCGGTGACGCAGTGCGACCTGGCGCATCTCACCTGGCAGGGGGCGCAACTGCTGCGCACCGCGTTCCACCAAAGTGCGCTGGTGCGCAAGTCCTTCGTCGACGTCGAGCTGCTCGGCTGCCAGTTCGCATTGACCGACCTGAGCGGTGCCGACTTCAGCGGCGCCCGCCTGGCGCAGTGCAACTTTCAAGGTGCTGTGCTGCAGGGGGCGCGCTTCGCCCGCGCCGTCGCGCCGAACACCGTCTTCTGCGGGGCGCAGGCACCGGGCGTCGACTTCGCCGGCGCCGCGCTGCGCCAGGCCCTCTTCACCGGCGCGCAGTGCCCCGGCGCCGACTTTTCCGGCTGCGATCTGCACCAGGCGCATTTCGGCGGCGCCCGGCTGGCGCAGGCGCGCTTCGTCGGTGCCGACCTGACCTACGCCGACTTCCGCCACGCCGATCTGCAGGCCGCCGACCTGCGTCGTGCCACGCTGATGCGTGCGGTGCTGCATGGTGCCCTCACCGAGCAGGCCCAGATGAGCGATCGCGCGCGCGCGATCGAGACCGATCCCAGCCTGGCGGCGGCCGAGCAATGGCAACCGGCCGCCGCCTGATTCCAGTGCCACAGGAGTTCACCATGCCGTCTTCATCTTCCACGTCCGCCGGCAGCGTCGCGCGGGCGCGTGCTCGCCGCTCGGCCGATGGCACATTCGCCCAGTGGTGCGTCGGCGTGATCGAAGACGCCACGCCGGGCGGTGAGCTGCAGGTGCGCTCGGGCGCACTGCAGCTTCGTGCGCGCCGGGCTGCAAGCTGCCTGCTGGAACCCGCCGCCGGCGACAGCGTGGCATGCCTGCGCTGCGCGCCGCAGGAGGCCTGGGTCCTGGCCGTGCTGCAACGCGACGAAGGCTCGGTCCATGTGCTGCGTGCCGCGGCCGGTGCGGCAGAGTTGCGCATCGAGAGCGGCGACGCGCCGCTGGCGCTGCAGGGCAGCCAGATCGTCCTGACCGGGCAGCGGCTGGAAGCCCGCGTCGAGCAAGCCAGGGTGGTGGCCGACCAGGCCGAACTGCTGGGCCGCCAACTCAGCGTGGTGGCAGGCCGCATCAAGGCGGTGGGGCAGTTTCTCTCGACCGTGATGGACCGCGTGCAGCACTTCAGTCACAGCCACACGCGCACCACCGAGGGCATCGACCGCGTCGCGGCCACCCATGTGGAGGTGGCGGCGGACGCGCTGCTGCGCATGGATGCCGAGCACGCGCTGGTCAACGGCCGCTCGCTCGTGAAGGCGCGCGGGGCGCAGATCCACTTCGGTTGAGTCCGGTCGCTGCAGGAGCCGAGATGTTCGCCAACACCCAGATGATGGGCACCGACATGGGATTCCCCGATGTGTGCCTGACGCCGACGCCCGCCGGGCCGGTGCCGATACCCTACCCCAACATCGCGATGGGGCCCACGGCCATTCCCAACTGCCCGACGATCCTCATCATGGGTGCGCCGGTGCACAACCTGGCGACCACGATCCCGATGACCAACGGCGACAACGCGGGCGTCAACCTGGGCGTCGCCTCGGGCACGGTGATGGGGCCGAGCCGCCATCTCACCGGCTCGTTCACCACGCTGTTCATGGGCATGCCGGGCTCGCGGCTGACGAGCAACAGCCTGCAGAACAGCACCAACTGTCCCGGTGTGCGCGTCGTGCCCAGCCAGCCCCTGGTGGTCCTGCTCGCGCCCTGAACCATGTCTTTCCGAATGCCGGTGCCTGCCATGTCCTTGCCCGCCTTGCCGTCCTTGCGTCGGCCCCACCGCGCCGGAGGCCGCGCATGATCCGCATCACCGTCCAGGGAGCGTCGGGCCAGGGCGCCCCCAGCGCCGAGTTCGGCGAGGCGGGCGGCACCATCGGCCGCGCCGATACCAACACGCTGGTGCTCAGCGATCCGGACCGCACGGTCTCGCGCGTGCACGCGCAGGTGCTGCGCCGCGCGGGGCAGTTCGTCGTCATCGACCGCGGCAGCAACCCGATGCTGCACAACGGGCGGGCGCTCGGTGCCGGCCAGGAGGCCGTGCTGAGCGACGGTGACCGCCTGGTGATCGGCAGCTTCCAGCTGACGGTATCGGTACGGCAGGCCGCGGCTGCGGCGCCAGCGCCGCCGGTGGCGACCGACCCGTTCGCCACGCAGTTCGGGGCCGGCGCAGCGCCCGTCGCATCGGACGATCCCTTCGCCGACCTGCTCGACGGCCTCGGCGCTCCTGCCCCCGCGGCTGCCCGGCCGCCGCCTCCGCTGCCCGAGCCCGGCCCCTTCGCCGATCCCATGGGGTCGGGCGCCGCACCGCCACCGGGCGGCGCGGCCGACCCCTTTGCCGATCTGCTCGGCCCGGACGCCGGCGGCGCTCCGGCCCCGGCGTCGACGGCGCCCTTCGACGATTTCTCCGACCTCGGCCTGCCTGCGGCCGCTGCGCCCATCGCCAGCGGCCAGCGCATCGACGACCTGTTCGGCGGCGTCGCGGGGATCGGCGGCGACCCGCTCGCGCTATCGCCGCTGGCCGATCCGCTGCTGCAGCCCAACACCTCGGCGAGCGACGATCCCTTCGCGGCGTTGGGCCAGGCGCCGGCGCCGCGGCAGGCGCCCCGGGCGGACCACGTGCCGATCGGACAGTTCGGCTACACGCCGCCGAAGGCGGTGCCGGCTGCGGCGCAGCCGCGGTCGGCGACCGAGGACGCGCCGATGTTCGACGACCAGACGGGCCAGCCGATCCGCATCGCCCGCGCACCCGCTCCCGCCCTGCGCGAGCAGCCCACGCACGCGGCGCCGGCCCTGGCGCCGGCGCCCGCGGTCGTTGCACCACCTCCACCGCGGGTTTCGACAGCACCGCCGCCCGCGCCTGCCGCCGCCCTGCCGATGGACGATGCGGCCTTTGCCGACCTGCTGGGACCCGACGCCGCGATGGGCGCCGCGGCGCCGTCGCCTGCCCCGGCCGCTGCCCCGGTGCCGCACGCGGCACCCGCCGTGCCGGTGCCGCCCGCGACGGCTGGCATCGCCGCGGGCGACGCCGACCTGCTGGCCGCCTTCCTGCGCGGCCTGGGCCCGGTCCACCAGGCGCCCACCACGCTGACGCCGGCGCTGATGGAACGCATCGGCGTGCTGCTGCGCGCCTCGACCGAGG
>Ga0308159_1005050_pt1 | contig 11476 bp, 8 predicted proteins | sample PhyCR1_FD_201040 | JGI IMG/M metagenome (GOLD analysis project Ga0308159, IMG submission 201040) | Phyllosphere microbial communities from UC Gill Tract Community Farm, Albany, California, United States - DLSLC.R1 | ecosystem: Host-associated > Plants > Phyllosphere > Unclassified | place: USA...
CCGGTCTATCACCTGCTGCGGTGAAGCGGGAACGCTCGGCAATCTGCTACGCCCTCCAGGCGCGTCGCCTTCATCGCGAAGGCGAAGGATAGACCGGCCGGGCCGGCCGGTATGATGGTTTGGAAGGTGCCTGCGGCTGTGCCGTATAGGCGAAATGATGGTGCGGGGCCGGCGAGCAGCCCGCCGTTCCCGCGCAAAATCAAGGTCTTCTATGTACATCGTAAATCGAGAGCGCGAGCTCGCAAAGGCGCGCGCCCTGTCTGGCGCGCTCGCCATCGCCGAGCGCGCCGGTTGGCGGATCGACCGATCGGTCCCGATCCTGCCCCTACCTTTCCGAAATTTTCTTCACATCGCCGCCGCCGAACTGCTGCTCGTGCCGTCGATCGAGCCGTCACGCGGGGATCTCGACACCGTCGAGCGCGGGACCCGCATTGCCCGGTGCGATGCGCTGGTAGTGAAAGCGTCGAGCATCGGCAGCCGCACGCTCTATTGCGCGGTCGGAGAGTGGCAGCGCCACGGCACCGTCTGGCATCACGTCCGACGACTTTGGCTATCGCGTACCTCCGAGGCGTGGCTGGTGCCCGATCCTGCAGAACCGGACGAGAGCGACGCGATTTTCCGTCTTTCCCCTGGTCGTTTGCGCCCGATGAGGCCGGCCCGGCTGTCCGCCGCTGATGGCGGCTGCGATCTAAAACCTGGGCTGGCGCGAGCGGATGCTTTCCTTGCCGCCGTCTGGGGGGATCGCTGATGAGCACGCCGCTGCCCTGGATCAGCCCGTCCGATGCCGACGACATGGTGTACGACGACCCGCTCGGCTCGACGCCGGATTTCGGCTTCGCCCTGCTGCGCAAGAGTGCGAAGGGAAAGCAGAACAGCGTCGCTGATTTGGCCCGCGCCAAGCTGCAACCGAGCAAGCCGGCTGATACGGATTGGCTGGCAGATGGCCTGTGGCCGATCACCTGCACGATGCACCGCATCGTCACCGCGCCCGGTGTCGCGGTCCCGGCTGGCGCGCTGGAAGAAATCTTCCACGGGTATGACGCCAGAGCGAAAGCGCATCAGAAATTGCTGGCGGTCGTGCTGACAATGAGATTTCCGCATAGCTGGCAACCTGCCGACATCCTTTCGCTGGTCGGCACGTACACACTGGAAAAGCTCGCGCTGCAACGCCGACTGACCAGCATGATTGTCGTGCATATGCCAGGTGACGAACTGTCCGCTCGCCGGCCTCACGCCCATGTCGTGTGTCTGTCGCGCGTCCATCGCTCTTCTGGCTGGGGCGAAGTGCATCCTGATCTTGTCGCCAAAACCGCGCAAGCGCGGTTCCAGCAGGAATGGGAGCAATCCTACGACGTCTGGGTGCCGCGCTACCGCGACGGCTGACTCCCCGAGGGCGGGATCCGCAGCGGTCCCGCCCGCCTGCCGGGGGCAAGATACGAAGGAAGGAGGATGGTCCCCGATCCGGGGATGAAAATGGAGAAGGCAATAATGACGACCGACAAGACCGCGATCATCCGCCGCCACACCGAGGCAGTCGCCCAGATGCTGGTCGGCAGCCGCACGATGAAGCCCGGCGCGGCGATCCTCGCCGGCGAAATGGGCGGAACCGAAGGGCGACTGCGTATCGGTGCCATTGCGCACAGCAGCGGCAACGATCTGGTATATCTGGATTTTGCCGATGCCGAAGACGGCTACCAGTTGACCGGCATCACGCTGTGCGCGGTACGTGACAGCATCTGCCACCTGCAGACCGACTGCCGCCTGTATCTGAGCCGCAATGGATCGCGGGCGATCATCCTGCCGCAGTCCGGCATCCGTAAGGCGTACCGGCTGGCGCCGGGCGAACTGATCCAGGTGGCCCACCAGCCGGCCGACCGTGACGAGGGCATCGCCCGCGCCGAGGCACGGCTCGCTAAGCTGGTCGCTCGCGGTGCGGCCTTCGCCGATCACGCCGCCGTCCGGACCCGGCCGCTGGCAGCCTGATCCAAACCGGCTGACACGGTCGGTCGATCATCGCCTCGACCGATCATGACAGCTCAACATCCCGGTGACAGAACCTCTCTACCTATAAAGCGGACGACCTCACAAATTCGGACAGCGGCCAATAAAAGATTCATGCTTCTGTCCGAGAATGCCGAGCCGTCCGCTTTATAGAGTAAGGGAGGCCGTCATCTCAGCCGTCACGCCGACAGCAACACCGGTTCAGCCGCCCGCCGATGTCTATTCGACTGCCGAGGTCAACGCGATGCTGGGCGCACTGACAACAACCGACCATCAGCGTCTGCTACGGCGGTCGCGCTATCTGGTGCAGGGCCACTACATGCTTGCCGGTGACCTGCGGCAGGAGGCGTTCGTCCGGGCGCTCGATGGTCGTCGCCAATGTCGGCGCGGCTACGACATCGTGAACTTTCTGATCGGGATCATGCGCAGCCTGACCTCGCAGGAACGCGAAGCCGAACGCGATGGCCTGCACCCGGTCCCGCTCGACCTCGACGACGATACGCTGGCGATGGCCTCATTGGCGCCCAGCCCGGAGCAGGTCGGGCATGATGCGCTGCATTACCGGCGGACCCTGGCCGCGATCCAACAGTCGATTGGGAACGACCCGCAACTGGTCACGCTGCTGGATGCGGTGCTCGACGGTGAGAAGGGCATAGCCTTGCAGAACCGGCTGGGGCTCGACGCAAAGGCCCTCGCATCGTTGCGCAAGCAATTGCAGCGCAAGCTGGCGGCCGCCGCCAAGGACAGGAGCATACCATGACCAACGACGCGGACGAACTGATGCAGCTGCGACTGTTGGACGACTTCCTCGACGGTGAGGATGTCGAACCTGATCTGGACGACCTGCAGGCGGAGATCGCGCAGGCACAGCTGGCGGTAAAGAAGGCGAACTTGCGCGCGATCCGCGCCAAACTCGATGCCGGAGCCGACGCTCGGGTCGTCCCGATCGATCGGGCGCGTCTGCGAGCACAATTGCGGCAAGCCATGTCGGGCGATGCCGACCTCCGCCTGACCCTCGCTGCCCGTGGCAACGACGACCACGACATCGACGACCTGATCGACGACCTGGCCGAACTCGACAACGAAACAGGCGACCGCCCTGCGTGACGGCAAAAGTCGTACCGCCTGCCGAGCGTCTGCTGCATGACCTCGGCATCACCAAACCGGGCGAGATCGATGTCGAGGTCATCGCCCATGCCGTGGGCGCGGTGGTACGCTATCGTCGGCTTGCCGTTGGCGATGCGCGGATCGTCGGCCTGGGCGACCGAGCCATCATCACGGTCGACGACCGGGCCAGCCGCGTCCGGCAGCGTTTCTCCGTCGCACATGAACTCGGTCATTGGCACCACCATCGCGGCCAACAGCTGATCTGCCATGGCGCCGCCGACCAACAAGTCGGTGCGGCGGGCTGCGAACGCGAGGCGGACGGGTATGCTGCCGATCTGCTCATGCCCCGCTTTATGCTGGAGCCATTGGTCGCTGGCGTCCCGATGTCATTCGGTCTCGTCTATCAAGTTGCCGCCACGTTCAGCGTCAGCGCGATGGCTGCCGCCTTGCGGCTTGCTGAAATTCATCCTGCGGCATTCGCCCTTGTCGTCGAAGAAGCGGACGGGCGCCGATGGTTCAGACGGTCAGCCGCCCTGAACCCTCTTTGGTTTGTCCGGTCTGCGGCATCAGGCCTTAGCGCGACCGCTGATCGCTATGGATGGTCTCGCGCGAATCTCGCGTTCGCTGCACCAGCGCAGCAATGGTTCTTGGGCCAAGGCGCGAAAGACACACAGGCGCTCTACGCCATCGACCGGATGGCATGCGGTCGGGCCATACATCTTATCGTGGTAGCATAGTCTCAGGGTAAGCTACAGGACATACCGATAGGAAGTCGACCGGCATTCATCTGGTGGAAATCCGACCCGCCGCTTTGGAGCGAACCTTTGCGGTAAGCTGCCGTTTGTTCAGGCGGGCAGGCAGAGTGCTCGCGTTAAAAGGGCTCTCGAGTGCGAGCCGCTTGGTGGCCTTACTGCGGTAACGCGCCGTGCCGCCGAGCTCATTCCGGTCGGACGAGGTCGAGAATGCGATCCCAAGTGAACACGCGGATGCGTCGGTTGCACTCCTGCGGTTCGCCGCCCGTCGACGCGCGTGGTCGCGTCCGGGCGTTCAATTCGTGCGAGCCGGTGCTACATCGGTGCTGCGGCGTCGGCAATTGCGCCTGCCGCGGGGATCGGCCGAGAAATGCAGGGAAGGATGGCGGAGCGGCGTGGGCATCGGCGGGCGGTAACGGGCGGGAAGTCGTGACCGGCCCGCGCACCGGTCCGTCCGCGGGGCCCGCGGGCGTGGAGGTCGCGGCCCTGCGTGATCCCGCGGTGCTTCTGCACGGCCTGACGGGTATCGACGCCGTCCATACCTTCTACCACGACGAGACCAACAACGTGCGCCGCCTCCGCGTAACGCCGGCGGGCTTCAACGTCGCGGACCCTAAGCCCTTCGTTCTAGGGGGCGTGGTGCACGACGGGGAACCGCGCGCGATCGATCTCGGCCGGCTTCGGGCGGCGATGCAGCTACAGCCCGGCCTGGCCGAGGTGAAGGTGGCGAACGTCGCGCGGGGCGGCTTCCTCGACACCCTGGGGTCGCCGCGCCTGAGCGCGTTCCTCGGATGGTTGGGCAAGGAGCGGCTCGACGTGCACTTCCTCGCGCTCGACCCGTTTTACTGGGCCTGCGTTGACATCGTCGATTCCGTCGTCGAGCCCGGCTCGCTGCCGGTCGCACCGCTCAAGAACGACCTCTTCCGCATCCTGCGGGTAGATCCCGCAGGCACCGCCACCCTGTTCCACCGCTTCTCCTTTCCAGCCGTTTCCGAGGGTGACGTCGGCGGCTTTGTGCGCGCGCTGCTCGACCTGCTCGAGGAGCGGGAACAGCTGCTCGACCACTTTAACATGATGATGCTCAAGGGGGTGCTGCAGGCCGCCCGCGGGCTGCCGTCGCTCGGCATGCTGGACAACGCGCCCGGCGAGCTTGTGTCGGACTTCACGCTGTTCTTTATGCATCGGATTTCGCTGTTCAGTCGCAGCCGCCACGTCTTCGACGAGGAGCTTCACGTGCAGCGCGAACTTGCGGCGAAGCCGCTGCTGGACGGCGGGGTCCTCGCCGACCGTCACCGCTTCGCGCGCTCTCACGACGAGCCCGGCGTGCAGCTGTCGGACGTCGTCGTCGGCGTCGTCGGACGGTGCCTCTCATGGCTGCGCACGGTGGATCGCGCGGAGGTGGCCGCCGCCCTGGCCGGGCTGACCCCGCGGCAGGAGCGCAACCGGGTCGCGCTCTCCCGTTTGCTCGACCACTCGGTTTCGCGGTGCCAAGCGTTCGTCCACACGCTGCTCAGCCTGGACGACATCGCGGCGCTCTGGGCGTTCCTCGACGCACCGCCCCGCGTCGCGGCCGCGGACCTCTAATGGCAGTCTCGCCGGAACTCGCCGGGGGCGCAGGCTTCACCTTCGAGGGCGCGGTGGCCGCCCACTACCTTGTCGCGCTGCTCGGGGAGGGGCGGGCCCGGGGCATGGACGGCGGAACCGTCGTCCGGGTCGGGCTTCAGCAACGCGACCTAGGCGCCCCGCTCGATGACGTGGTCGTCGACGTCGTGGACGCCGGCGGTGGCGCCGCCAGGCTCGGCCTGCAGTCTAAGCGCCGGCTCGTCATCAGCGCCGTTGCGACCAACCGGGACTTCGCCGAGGTGGTGCGCGACTGCTGGGCGACCGTGTGCCTACCGTCCTTCAGGGAAGACGTTGACCGTGTCGGGGCGGCGGTCGGACAGGTGGCGATGGAGGCGGCCCGCGACCTCCGTGCGCTGTGCGAGGCGGCCCGGGGGTCGCCAGATGAGGCCGATTTCGAGGCGCGCCTCGCCCCCGGCGGTAACGCGAACGCCGGCATGCGGCGCATCCACGGCGATGTCGCGACCTTGGTCGCTCACGCGAACGGCGGTCGTGCGGAACCGGCGGACGTGCGCAGGCTGCTCGCCCACTTCGTCCTGGTGGAGTTCGACTTCCTCCACGAGGGTGCGGCCGACTCCGCCGACGCGATCGACCGCATTGCGGGATGCCTCGGTTCGAAGGACCGTGGTCTGGCGCCGCTGGTGTGGTCGCGTCTGCAGACGCTCGCCAGGGAAGGCGCCGCAACGTCGCGCACCTTCGACCGGCCCGCGCTGGTGCGGGACGTCGCCCGGCACGCGCGCCTGGGTGTCGCTCCGTCTCTAGCCGGAGACCTCGCCGCAGTGGCCGAATTTGCGCGTGCGGGCATCGCCGGCATTCCCAACGCGGTCGGCGGGGTGCACGTCGCCCGCCCGGCGCTCGCCCGACGGATCGACGAGATGCTGGCGACGGCGCGCGTGGTCCAGGTGCGTGGCCTCGCCGGGAGCGGGAAGTCGGTGCTTCTGCGAGCGCATGCCGAGAAGGCGCTGGCCCGCGGACCGGTTCTCTTCCTGAGGAGCGACCAGCTCGAGGGGCGGAGCTGGCGGGCGTTCGGGGGGGCGATCGGGCTGTCCGGCGCGCCGTTGAGATCGCTTCTGGCGGAGATCGGGGCGGCCGGGACGCCGACCCTTTACCTCGACGGCATCGACCGGGTCGAGCTGGCGCAGCAGCCCGTGGTGGCGGAGCTCCTCGGCCTGATCTCGACGGACCCCGACCTCGCAGACTGGCGCGCGGTGGTGACGCTGCGCGACGCGGGAGTCGAGGTGCTGCGCAACTGGCTGGGCGAGACGATGGACGCGCTGCGCGTCGGGACGGTCACGGTCGGCTCTCTGGACGGGGAGGAGTCAGGGGAACTCGCCGACGCGCTGCCGCGCCTCCGCGCGCTGCTCCTCGGGGGAGGCGCGGTCGGCGAGATCGTGCGACGGCCCTTCTTCGCCAAGGTGCTCGCCCAGGCGGATCCCGCGGGCGGCGACGGCTTCAGGCCCGGCACGGAGACCGAGCTCGCCGACCACTGGTGGGCGCGCGGTGGTCACGATTCCACGGGGGCCGGCGCGATCCTCAGGCAGCGCGCGATCCTTGATCTAGCCCGGGCCCGGGCACGGAGCTCGAGCGGCCCGGTGCGGGTGGCCGACCTCGCGACGCCGACCATCGCGGAGCTCGAGGGGTTCGTCGCCGATGGCATCCTCCAATGGACGAGCGCTGGCCACGAGCTCCGCTACTCCCACGACATCTTCTTCGAATGGTCGTTCTACCACCTGCTCGAGGACGGCGGGGACGGCTGGCCCGACGTGGTGCGGAAGGCTGGCGAGCCGCCGGCGGTCGCTCGCTCGGTCGAGCTGCTTTCCCAGGCCCGTTTCCTGGCGGGGGACGGTTGGCGTTCCTCGCTCCCCGTGCTCGCCGCCGGCGCGATGCGTCCGCAGTGGCTGCGGGCCTGGCTGCTCGGCCCGGTTGCTAGTCCCCACTTTCTGTCGGAGCCCGCGCGCTGGTGGGCTGCGGTCTCCGCCGACGGCTTCGTCCTGCTGCGCAAGGCGCTGGTGTGGTTCCAGGCTGAGCGCACGACGCCGAACCCGAACGTGCTCGCGGCCGAGGGCCTCGACCCCGACCGGCGTCAGCGGGCCGCCGACCTTTTGGGCTGGCCTTCCGACCTACCCGCCTGGATGCGGCTGATAACCTTCCTCGAGGCGACCATGGAGGAGATCCCCGTGCATCTCTACCCCGAGGTGCTCGCGGTGTTCGAAGTCTGGCAGCGGGCCGTCGGGTTCGCCACGCCCACGTCGGAGTCAATTGTCGTGCGCTGCGCGTCGTGGCTCGACGGGATCGACGCCCCGGAGCGACGGCCGCCGGCCTGGCGACCGCCGCCGGACCCCACCCGTCCTGCGGTCGCAGAGGTGACCGAACCGGACCGGTGGCGGGACGTGCCGGGCCTCGGCGAGTTCCGGGACGGGCTCGTCGATCTTGTGCTTGGCGCGGCGCGGACCTATCCGGCCGCGGCGGAGGCGTTCCTGCGACGCGTCGGGGACGATGCGGAGCTGCTGGACAAGGATGTCGACCGGGTGTTCGCCGCGGCTCCGACGCTGGCCGTGGCACTTCCCGACCTGCTCGCCGAGGTCACCTTCGCGCATCTGCGGGACAAGTTGCCCGAGGAGGTGCTCGCGGAGGAGGCGGAGCGCAACCGGAACGCGGCGAAGGCGCGGTCCTTGGCGCTCGCCAAGCCCGAGGCCGAGCGAACGCGGGCGGACCGGGCGGCCGTCGACTGGGCCTTCCACTCGTTCGGTCACGGCGGCTTCGGCGCAACCGACTGGATGTCGCTCTCACTGGACCGCGACGTTCGCAACTTCGCGCCCGTGTCGCCGCTGCGCGAGCCGTTCCCGTCTCTCTTCCGGGAGGCGCCGGACGTCGCGCTGGCCCTGGTGAAGCGGCTCTGTGCGCACGCGGTCGAGGCCTGGCGGCAGTTGCACCAACTCGACCGCGACCGCGAGGGCACGCCGGTGCCGCTCGTGCTGCGCCTTCCCTGGGGCGAGCGCGTCTTTTGGGGCGGCCTGCGGGAATACCTCTGGCATCGCGACCACTTCGCCCCGAACGCGCTCGGTTCCGCGATGCTGGCGCTTGACGACTGGATCCACGTCGAACTCGGCCGCGGCGCCGATCCGGACGCGCTAATCAGGCGGATCGTCGAGGGTTCCGACTGCATCGCGATGCTGGGCGCGGCGGTGACGGTAGCGCTTGAGTCCGACCTCGTGTCGGAAACGTCCTTCTCGCTCGTCACGTCGCAGCGCCTGTTCGAGGGTGATCAGGAGCGGCTGCGCCAAGAGGGCGCAGCCGCTTTCGGCGCGCGCATCGGCTACGACCGCGATGTCGACCGACGACACGGCGAGGCGGTGGCGGCGGTCAACTCGCGACCCGCCCGGGGCAAGGGGATGGCCGGACTGGTCGCGCTGATGCTCTTCGGGGAGGAGGCCCGGGCCGCCCGGCTCCGCGAAGCCTTCGCGGCGTTCTCGCACGACCCGGACGTCACCTACGAGGAGCAGCGTCGTGATCCGCGGCGGCTCGAGGCGCGCCGCGCGGCCGCGGCCAAGCTGGCCGAGTTCGCCGACCCCGCCGCCTGGGTCGCCTACCGCACGGAGGTTCCGGACGAGGCCGTCGTCGTTCACCAACCGCCGTCGCAGTCGACGCCGGAGGCCGAGCGCCGCAGGCAGGCCGCTCGCGACGGCCTGGCCGAGCAGGCGCTTTGGACATCGGCCGCCGAGGCCTTCGAGAAGGGCGTCGCTCCCGATATCGACGCTTTCGCGCGCCGCGTGGCGCTGGCTCGCTCGCTCGACGCGCCGGACCTGTTTGAAGGCCCCGACGCAGACGTCGAGGACGGAGTCCGGCGTGGCGGCGTCGCGGCGACCGCGGCGCTCGTCCTCCGCTTCCGCGAGGGGCTGGACGGCGAGGTCCTCGGATGGGCGCGCGGCGTCCTGCGCCGGGCCGCTTCCGATCCCGCGCCGCTCGATGGCGGATCCGCCATGGCGTCGATCCCCTGGCACGAGGCCGCGTTCGCGGCGCGGGGTCTCGCCGCCGACCTGCGGGCGGGCACAGCCAGCCCGGACGCCCGCACCACGCTTCTGCGGCTCGTCGGCCATCCGCTCGAGGCGGTCGGCGTCTTGGCGACCGCCGAAGCGCTGGGGCTGCGCGACGTCCACCCGCGGCTCGGCTGGGCCGCCCTTCACATGGGTTTGGCGTTGTGCCGTTTTCCCAGGCGGCGGTGGGACGTGGAGGACGGCGGCGTTCCGGATCACGCGACGCGCGTGGCATCGGCGCTGGCGGATGCGGAGGCTGTGCTGCTGGGCGACGGGTGGCCGTCCCTGCCGGAACCGCCGCCGGCCTGGGTCGAGCTGACCGTGGAGGAGGCGCGGGAGCGGCGGGTCCATCGCGACGCGCGCGAGCTGTCCGACGCCGTCGATCCCGACCGGATCTGGACCCACTCGGACGAGCACTGGTATGCCCGGCTGGCCTCTTCGCTGCTGGGCACGCTGCCGGTCGGAGACATGCTCGATGGGCCGGAGCGCAAGGCCGTGCTGGCGAGCTTGGCCGGCTATCTCGACTGGACGATCGCGCGCAACGCGCCCCCGTGGCGGAAGCCCGGCAGGCGCGACAAGGCGGACTCGGACCTGTTTGAGTGGACTAGGCGCGTCGGTTCGCTGGTCGGTCGCGTGCTGTCGGTGGCGCGGCTGGACGAGGTCCGCGGGCGGTTCCTCGACCCCGTGTTGGCGCAGGAGGGCGAGGCCTGCTGGTCGCTCCTCCGGCCGCTGGCAGAGACGTTCGTGTGCTGCGCGGTCTACGACCCGCCGACGATCCATTCGGACGCGGTCCGTCTGCTCGACGCGTGCGCCGGGCGGCTGCTCGACGCACGTGCGCTGAACCGCGAGGGCTACCGGCCGGGCGAGCTGTCGGGGTTTGACCTCCCGCGCCTGCCGCGCATCCTCATGATGGTGGCCGTCGACGGGGCGGGCGGCGCCGCCCGGTTCGCGAATGGCGACTGGTCGGAGGTCGGGGCGGTCCTGCCGGTCGTCGACCGCCTGGTGCGGACGGCTGGCTGGTCGCCTTCGATGATGGACCCGTTCCTCACGCTGTGCGAGCGCGCCCGTTTGACCTATCCGGCCGACGTCTTCGGCGAGCAGGTCCTCGGCGTGCTCGGTGCTGACGGATCGCTGCTTCCCGGATGGAGCGACGCGATGCTGGCCGCACGGATTGCCGGGCTCGTCCAGCACTTCGCGAGCCGTGACGCGCCGATGCCGGCCGACCTCGCCCAGTCGCTCCTGCGGTTGCTCGACCGGCTGGTGGATATGGGCGACCGCCGCGCCGCCGCGCTCCAGCTGGGCGAGGCGTTCCGGGAGGTCCGCCTCCCGGCGGCCTGACGGCGCACGGGGCGGTGGTCCGGCGGATCAGATGCCGTCGTTTCCCTCCGGTCCGTCGGGTTCTTCCGGCTCGTCGAACCAGCCGTCGTCGAGGTCCTCGCCCTCGATCCCCGGCTCCCGCCAGGTCGCGCAGAGGTAGTCGCGTCGCGAGTCCGCGCAGCTTGGAGTCGAGCGCGACGCCGGTGCAGCGCAGATGGAGGCGCCGTCCGTCCTGCTCGATGGTGCCGACCCTGACGATGCTAGCGGCGGGCTGCTGCCCCGAAAGCCAGGCCGACATGAACGAATGGCAGAGATCGGGAACGTGAAAACCGGCCGTGGATGACCGCAACTGGGTCTCGGCCACCTCAGCGGCCTGCTGGTGAGCATCCGCACGGACGATACCCCACTTACACCGGAAGAGGTGATCCCTGGCACCTAGCGGTCGTTCGATATAGTGTTGACCGCCCCGCAAAGTTACGGCGCGCTCCCTCACTCCGCATCCGTCCACGCGATGAATACAAGCGGAGCGAGAGAGCCCTGGTGGTGAGCGATCAGCAGCGTGGTGTAGACTTGGCCAGATCCATTTCCTTGAGAATACGCCCGGCCTCATGCGGCTCGGACCGCAGATATTGTGGTGGTGCATCC
>Ga0308159_1005053_pt1 | contig 11474 bp, 9 predicted proteins | sample PhyCR1_FD_201040 | JGI IMG/M metagenome (GOLD analysis project Ga0308159, IMG submission 201040) | Phyllosphere microbial communities from UC Gill Tract Community Farm, Albany, California, United States - DLSLC.R1 | ecosystem: Host-associated > Plants > Phyllosphere > Unclassified | place: USA...
TCTGCCGACCTATCATCCGGCCGATTCCAACTTGACTCTGCAGCAACGAGAGGGCTGCAGCCGCATAACAATGACACGCCGCGTCACCATCCGGACGCCCCTGGGAGAGCAGCTGCATTTCCGGCAGCTGCGGGGCAGCGAGGAGTTGAGCCAGCTTTTCTCCTTCGACATCGACCTGCGCTCGGAGAGCCGCGACATCGATCCCAAGGCACTGCTCGGTAAAACGGCGACGGTGGAGATCGAGACGCAGGGCGGCGGGCGCCGTTATCTCGATGGCCTGGTAACCCGCTTCGGCATGCAGGGCCAGGACCACCGGTTCTACTCATACCACCTGCGCCTGCAGCCCTGGCTCTGGGTGGCCACGCGGCGCCAGGATTTCAAGATATTCCAGTTCAAGACCGTCCCGCAGATCGTGGAAGAGGTTTTGAGCCGCTACGGGTATCCGATGCAGCTCAAACTCACGCGGGCTTATCGCAGTTGGGACTACTGCGTGCAATATGGCGAAAGCGATTTCGACTTCGTATCCCGTTTGCTGGAGCACGAGGGCGCGTACTACTACTTCCAGCACGCGAGCGGCCAGCACACGCTGGTGATCGCCGACGACATCGTCGCCTGCCACGATCCCCTGCCGGGCGCGGCCATCATCCCCTTCTACCCGCCCGAGAAATCCGCCACGGCCGACCGCGAGAACATCCACGCCTGGAGCCTGGGCGAGGAGATCAAGCCCGGCCGGTACTACAACGACGACTACGACTTCAAGAAGCCCCGTTCGGACCTCTCCAACATGCGCCAGCAGCCGCCCGGCCATGCGCACGATGCGTACGAGATCTACGAATGGCCGGGCGGCTACGTGCAGCACGGCGATGGCGAGCAATATGCGCGTGTGCGCCTGCAGGAAGGATTGACGGGCCACAGCACCGTCCAGGGTGAATCCCGCCACCGCAGCCTCGCCCCGGGCTACACGTTCAATCTGGAGAACTACCCACGCGGTGACCAGAACCGGCAATACCTCATCACGGGGGTGACCTACCACCTGCACGAGAACCCGGGCACGTCCTCGATCAACAGCGCCAAGCCGGGTGAAGCGCTGCAGCACAACGAGGAAAACGGCTCGTTCCAGAAGTTCAGCCTGACGGCCCAGCCGACGAGCCTTCCCTACACCCCGGCGAGAAAGACACCCAAGCCCAGAACCACCGGCCCGCAGACCGCCGTGGTGGTCGGCCCGGCGGGCGAAGAGATCTGGACGGACGAATACGGCCGCATCAAGGTGCAGTTCCACTGGGACCGGCTCGGCGCGATGGATGAGCATTCGAGCTGCTGGGTGCGCGTGGCGACCAGTTGGGCCGGCTCAGGATTCGGGGCAGTCTCGATCCCGCGTATCGGCCACGAAGTGGTCATCGATTTCTTGAACGGCGACCCGGACTACCCCATCGTCACGGGCAGCGTCTACAACGCGGCGAACATGCCGCCCTGGGCCCTGCCGGGCAACGCCACGCAGTCCGGCATCAAGACGCGATCGAGCAAGGGCGGCGCCGCGGGCGACGGCATGAAGAACGGAGGCGGCGACGCCAACGCGATCCGCTTCGAGGACAAGAAGGGCGCGGAGCAATTGTGGCTGCATGCGCAGAAGGACCAACTCTCCGAAGTCGAGAACGATGAAGACCGCTGGATCGGGCACGATCTGCGCACGGTGGTGGACCACGACGAGACGCGCACGGTGCACCACGACCGTGTGACGACCATCGACCACGACGAGACGCAGACCGTCCACAACGACCGCAAGCGGCGTGTGGACCATGACGAAACCCTGTCCGTGGGAGACAACCGCCGGCGGGACGTCGGCATCGACGAAACCGTCTCCATCGGCAAGAACCGCAGCAAGACGGTCGGCGTGACGGAAACGGACTCCATCGGAAGCAAGTGGAGCATCAGCGTCGGCAAGATGAAGACCGAGACCATCGGCCTGCTGAACATGTTCAACGTGGGCATCGGGAAGATGGAGAACATCGGGGTCGCCCGCATGACCAACATCGGCGTGGCCTACAACCTGAACGTGGGCATGGTGATGATGACCAACGTCGGGATGAGCCAGAGCGAGAACGTGGGCATGAAGAAGACCACGGACGTCGGCAAGAGCTACGCCATCACCGCGGGCGACGAACTTTCCATCACCGTGGGCGCGGCCAGCCTGGTGATGAAGAAGGACGGCACCATCACCCTCAACGGCAAGGACATTGCGCTGTCGGCATCCGGAGAAATCTCCGCGGTGGCCAGCAGCACCATGACGTTGAAGGGCTCGAAGATCCTCGAGAACTGACGGTGGCCGGGCGCCCCGCGGCGCACGACGGCCGTCCTACGACGATGACCATCCTTGCCCTGCAGCGCATGCACTGCGAAGAGGTGTCCACCAAATGGTGGCTCCGCCGCGCCGCATGCCTCGAACCCACCACCCGCTTCGAATGGCTGGCCGAACTGGATTCGGCCATCGATGCCCATCTGGACGCGCTGCTGGAAGGCGGCGCACTGGCCCCTGCCTGCGCGGCAGAGGCGCTCGATAAATCCCTGCGCCTGCGCGCAGAGGATGCCATCGCGGATGCATTCACTGTCGTGGCCCTGCGCTGCGCCAGCGAAGGCGCCGCGGGCCTGCTGCAATGCGCTGCGGACGAACGCCTGCTGCCCGCGACCCGGGCCTACCTGGCCTGGTCGCCGGAGGCCGCGGCAACGCAATGCGTGGCGCAAGCCGGCGCGGACCCTGCCTCGGTGCTGCACCTTGCCGCGCTGCGCGCACTGCACGTGCATGGGCTGACCGGCACCGACCTTGGCACCCGCCTGCGGCAGTCGACGGTGGAGGATGCGCCCGTGGTGCTGGAGGCAGTGGGCGACTGCGGTGCCGTGGATGCGCTGGGATGGGTGCTGCAGGTCATGGACAACCCCCAGTGGCCCGACACGTCCCCTCTGCGCTTCGCCGCCGCGCAGTGCGCGGTGCTGCTGGGCGAAGCGCCCCGTGCGCTGCCCGTGCTCACGGCCTGCGCCACGAGCGGGCTGCCGCATGCCGCCGCCGCGTGCCGGCTCCTGGCGCCGTGCCTGCCCGCCGCGGACCTGGAGCGGCTGGCGCGGTCGATCCACGGGGGCACCGCGAATGTCCTGCCCGATCCAACTCTGGCCATCCGATGCCTGGGCTGGGGCGGCCATCTTCGGCACGTGCCGACCGTGTTGGAGTGCCTGCAGCAACCGCCCCTGGCCCCAGTGTGCGAAGAAGCCTTCCTTCACATGACCGGGCTGCGGTTCGAGCAGGTGCTGGAGGCCGATGCCCCGGCGGACCCGCTGCCTGCGCATGCGCTGCTGCGCCGCTGGTGGGAGGCGCACCGCAGCGGCTTCGACCATGGCACCGCCTGCCTGTTCGGCCAGCCGGCCACGCCCGCGCACCTCGACGAGGTACTGCTCTCCGGCACACAGGGTGCGCGTGAAACCGCTGCGCTGCGGCGCCAACTGGCCCTGCCCGGAAGCCTGCGCTTCCCGACCCAGGCCCACGTCCAGCGGCAGCGGGCACGCATGGACGCCTGGCAGCGCCCGCCCGCGCCATCCCGTGCGACATCCCGTGCCCCATCCCTTGAAAGAACCCCATCGTGAGCACCTCTTCCAGGCAACACCCCGCGCACAGCGGCGCGGCATCCACGGTAGACGCTGAATCGCCCGGCATGTCCGCATTTTTCGGCGTGGTGGTCGGCACGCTCACGGGCTTCGAGAACGCCGCAGTGCCGCTCGTGGCCTGGGGCGGGCGGCCGGCGCAGGCGGCCCGCACCATCGTGCACCTGCAGCCGCACCACGTCGGCGAGAGCGTGGCCGTGCAGTTCGAAGAAGGCGATCCCGCCAAGCCGCTGGTGATGGGCATCGTCAAAACCGCATCGCCCATGGGCTCCGACGCACTGCCCGATGCGCTGTCGGCCGCGCGTCCGCTCGCCGTGACGGTGGACGACGAGCACCTCCTGCTCACCGCGCGCCGGAGCATCACCCTGCAGTGCGGCCGCGCCTCCATCACGCTGGACGACAAGGGCCATGTGGAGATCCGCGGCACCTACGTGCTTTCGCGCTCCTCCGGGCAGAACCGCATCAAGGGCACGTCCGTATCCCTGAACTGACCGCGCGGCACGCCTCTGCATGAACCTCATCAATCACACGCCCTTCGCCGCGGAGCTGACGACGCGGCACGACGGCCAGGGGCGGGAGTGCCTGCTGCTGGTGGTCAAGGCCACCTACGCGCTGCCGGCCCACCGCGGCGTGCCGGCCATCGCCGCAACCCAGCAGCCGATCCATTTCGCGGACACGGCCACGGGCGAGCCCGGCCGCTCGGCCCCCGTCTACGAGAGCGACCTGTGCCCGCCGAAGCCGCGGGTGGACGTGCTGCTCATCGGATGCGCTTATGCGCCGAAGGGCCAGCCCGCGGACCGGGTGCCCGTGGGCCTCGCCGTGGGCGACATGCGCAAGGGCTTCGTGGTGACCGGCCCGCGCCACTGGGTCCACAGTGTGTTGGGGCAGCAGCTGAGCGCCCCGCAGCCCTTCGTGCGGCAGGCCATCAGCTACGACATCGCCTTCGGCGGCACCCTTCCGGGCGATGCCCCGGGTGCGGAAGACCGGGTGTTCGATGCCAACCCCGTGGGTCGGGGCTTCCGCCCGGCGGGCCGTTGGCCCGAGCACACGTCCGGCCCGCAGACCGAGGAAACGCACGCACCCATCGCCTCGGCCCAGGGCCGCTATGCGCCTATGGCCTTCGGCCCGCTGGGCCGGCACTGGCTGCCACGGCGCGGCCATGCGGGCACCTACGACGACGCTTGGCGCGAGCGCCGCTATCCCTTCCTGCCGGAAGACTTCGATCCGCGCTATTTCCAGGCGGCGCCCGAAGACCAGCAACTGCCCGCCCTGCGCGGCGGCGAGACGGTGCGGCTGCTCAACCTCTGCCCGCCCACGCACACCGCGCAGGATCTGCTCGAATTCACGCTGCCGGACCTGTCCCTGCCCGTGCGACTGCATGGCCGCTCGGGCGTGGAGGCGCCCACCCCGGTGGCCGACACCCTGCTGATCGAGCCCGACGCGCAGCGGTTCAGCATCACCTGGAAGGTGGACCGCCCCCTGGGCAACGACCCGTACCGCTTCCATCGCGTGGAAGTGGGCGAGCGGCCCCAGGGGCTGCTGGTGCGCATTCCGCTGGAAGTGCTGGCGGGCGAACTGCCTTCACGGCAGGGCCTGCAGGGGCCGGGGGGCCGGATATGAGCCGCCCCGTCGCCGTGCTGCGCACCGGGGCCGTCACCTCGGTGGCGCTCGATGCGCCATCGACGTTCACCGCCCTGCGCACGCGGCTGAACCACTTCACCGAAAGCGGCTTCCTCGACACCCGCGGCGAGCGCGTCGTGGCCGCCCGCGTGGAACTGCCGGCACACGCGGAGACACCGGACGGCGCGCACATGCCGCCAGGCTACGACCCCGAACGCCATCCGGTCCACCGGCAGGTGGAACTGCTGGCCCGCGCGGTGCGCGAGTGCGCGCACGGCCTGCCGTTCATCGACGCGGCCACGGTGCCCTTGCTGGTCTGCGCTTCGGAAATCACCCGCCCCGGCCGCCCGGCTGACCTGGATACGCAACTCATGGATGGCCTCATGGCCCGCCTGCGCTGCCGCTTCGCGCCGCAATCCGCCGTGTATGCGTATGGGCAGGCCGCCATCGGCATGGCCATGCACCACGCGTTCGAGTTGCTGCACCAGCACCCGGTCGTCCTGCTGGCCGGCGTGGACAGCCTGGCGGACTTCCACACCCTGGGCGCCCTGCATGCGCGGGGCCGCATCCTCGCCACCGACCGCATGGAAGGCTACATCCCCGGCGAAGCGGCCTGCGCGCTCCTGCTGGGCCGGCCCGACCAGGTGGAGCGCATCCCGCCCCGGTTCAGCAACCGCGCCGCGCTGCAGGCACCGCCAGCGCCCCCGCCGCACCCCTACGCCAGGCCGGTGGCATCGCCCGCGCTCTACTGCATGGGGTACAGCGTGACGCGCGAAGCCGCGCTGCCGGACAGCGATGTGCCCGTGCACGGGCAGGCGCTGATGGAAGCCATCCGCGGGGCGCTGGCGCCCATCGATGCACAAGGCATGGGCGCTGCCCAGGTCGGGCTGCGCATCTGCAGCCACCTCCACAGCCACCACCGCGCCAAGGAAATGGCGCTGGCCTGCGAGCGCGCCGCCGTCTCCGCCACCCCGCAGTGGTGCCTGGCCGACAGCCTGGGCGAGACCGGCGCCGCGGCCGGCCCCCTGGCCCTCGCAGCGGCCTACGCCGCCATGCACAAGGGCTACAGCCCCGCCACCGTGGCCCTCGCCCTGCTGGCCAGCGAGGAAGAAGGCGAGCGCAGCGCGCTGCTCCTGGGCTTCGGCCCCTACCAGCCCTGACCGCCGGCCCGGCGCCATACACGCACACGTCCCCGAACGCACCGCACCGACCATGTTCAAGATCTACGCCAACGACCGCTCCATCGCCGGCAAGGCCTCCGCGCAGGGCAAGAGCGCCTGCGCCTTTCCCGACGTGTGCGGCAGCCCGCCCAAGCCGCCGCGCATCGGCATACCCATTCCGTACCCGAACACCGCGTTCATCAAGCACCTGGAGAACGGCTCCACCTCCGTGCTCATGTACGGCGCCCCGTGCGCCCTGCGCGACAAGAGCCGCATCGCCACCAGCACCGGCAACGAGCCCGCCACCGAAGCCTTCAAGAAAGGCGTGGTCTCCAACGTCATCAAGGGCAAGGCGTACTTCGTGAGCTGGTCGCCCAACGTGTTCGTGGAGGGCTACAACGTGCCCCGGCACCTGGACCTGATGAGCCACAACCACAAGAGCTAACGAGGGGCGCCGATGTTTTTGCCGATGAACCCGGCCGTGCAGGGCGGGATGGCCCAGGGGGCCGTGCTGACGGGGGGAGGAGGGATGCCCGGGATGGGGGCAGGTGCGGGTGCGGGCGCCGGTACGATGGACCCGGATTTTCCGGGCGGGGGGCGTCGGCCTGGCACGCGGGGAGCCGTGGCAGCGGCTGCTGCAGCGGCACTGGCATCCGGGATCAAGTCCGTCGCGAACGTGGTCACGCAGGTCTATCGCGACAACCAGGACAAGGACCAGAAGTGCAAGACGTTTCCGTATAGCCAGCGGGCTACCGAGTGCAAGGGGGGGAAGGCGCACCATATGGTGCCTGACAGGGCATGGCGTTCACCTGGTACACGAGGAAAGTGGACCAATATTCCTCCCATCGATGATGCAATCAACACAGCACGAGAATCCATCCCTGTTGTCGGAGAGCTCTACAAAGGTGGCTATTACTATTCAAACATGGATGAGGGTAAAGGTCTTTGTATCTGCTTGTCTGAAGATGAGCACAAGAGCGTTCATGGTGACTATGATCCGGCAGAGAAAAAGATCGGACTAAGTAGCAATCCAATGCACACGGCGAAATTGTCTGACTTAGAAGAGCTGGCCGCGCTTAAAGTGTCCAATGCTACTGGTTGTAGTCAAGAGAAAATACTTCAAGAGTTGCGTGACCATCATAGGGGTCTAGGTTTTAAAGATGACACGATACTGCGAGCTGATCCTAGCGGCACAAGTGGAATCACTGTTGAGAAAATGGGTGAATATGTTCGTGGCAAGCGCTCTGGTGAAATAGGATTCTAAGATGAAAAAGAAACTGGCATCATCAAATTACTTGAGTGGAAAAATTGTTGAGAAAAACATATATTTTTTCTCATCTCGATTGGATGCTCTTAATGACGGTGAATATGGGCATGCAGTCATATCGGCATATAAGGATGGAGAGTTTTTCTATCAAGAAAGAAGCATGCAGGTAGAGTCCGTTTGCATAAGAAGGGAAACGCGCGATGAGCCTACCCGAGCCTCTTGTGTCTTGCCGAGATTCAATTCTGTAGTTGGATACTACCCAAAAGGCGGGGGGGCACACGATGAGAAGTTGCCGAGTCCGGCCTCTATTGGCGGCGGTGTAATGGGGAGGTTACGGCAAATCGATGGATTGCTATATGCAGCGGGTAGCTATGGTTGTGTGTTTCAAAGAAACGCGAAGGGGGATTGGCAGGTTCTCGATCAGGGACTAAATGTCAAGGGGATAGCAGAGTATAGAGCAGAAGGCTATACTGTGTCGGAGTCGATAGTTCTTGATGATAAAGCTAGCTCTACAAAAACAATCAATGGGCGGCAGGGAGAAATTTTCTGTGCAGGGAATAGAGGTGAGATTTATTGGTTAAAAGAACGGGTTTGGTCTAGGGTTCATTCTGACACCAATGCAAACTTGTGCGATATAGCTCTGGATGATAAGGGAGTGGCCTACGTCTGTGGATGGCATGGCACCTTGCTGAGAGGCGATGAGCACGGATTTTTTAGAATTACCACAAATATCGATGACTACTTAAAATCAATGGCATTTTTTAATGGCGAACTTTATGTGGGAGGTTCGAAAGGACTATATAAGCTGGTGAATCAATATTTGCAGCCAGTTCGTACCAATCAGAGTGCTCCGTTCAACTGTGTCGAGCTGGACGCTTATGACGGTGAACTGTTGGTTGTGAGCGATCGCTGGTTTCTCGTGTTTGATGGTGCCCATTGGCGCCGCATCGATGATCCGGATAATGCAGAAGTACTGCAGCGGCAATGATGTTTGCAAATTATTTATAAGTCTGAGCGTGAAGCATTAAATTCCGATGATGAGAAAGCTGCCTTCTGCCAAATTTTTAAGCGGTAAAATTGTAGAAAAAGGCATCTACGTTTTTTCGTCCCGACTCGACGTTCTGCCCGAAGGAATGTACCACCATGCCCGCATTTCGGGCTACCGAGGCGGGGAGTTTATATTTCAGGATAGAGATATGCAGATCGAATCCATCTGCATTCGCAGGGAGACCATGGAAGAACCCCTGCGTTCCACCTGTCTTTTGCCACGCTTCAATTCTGTTGTCGGCTTCTACCAAAAAGGGGGCGATCAATATGATGAAATTCTGCCCCCTCCCCCTAGTCCAGGCGGAGGTGTGATGGGGCAGTTGCGGGTCATCGACGGAATTTTGTATGCGGCTGGCACCCGGGGGTGCATCTATAAGAGAGTTGGAAAAAATAATTGGGTTGCTCTGAACGGTGGCATGAATGTGAAAGGCGCCTCGCAACACAAAGCAGAGGGCGCTTCTTGGCCAGAGGCGTTAAGGCTTGCTGATGCCCAGCCTTCTACCAACACTATCAACGGTAAGGGTGGAAAGATATTTTGCGCTGGAGACGGGGGTGAGGTATTTTTCCTCGGTCGGGAAGAGTGGGTGCGCGTGGAATCCAACACGAATGCAGTTTTGACTGATATTCAGATAGCATCGAGTGGTGATACATATGTTTGTGGGTGGAAGGGGGCGCTACTCGTTGGTGACGAGAAAGGTTTTAAATCAATCGCCACTGGTATCGATGACTATTTTAAAACCATGACATTTTTTAATGGACAGTTGTACATTGGGGGCGCGAAAGGAATCTATAGGTTAGAGGATGGATCTGTTCGCCCCGTGTACTCCAATCAATTCGCATCATTCAATTGCGTAGAGCTGGATTCATACGATGGTGAACTTTTGGTGGTAAGTGATCGATTGTTTTTGCTGTTTGATGGCGCCCAGTGGCGACGCGTGGAAAATCCGGACAACTCCGATATATTGAGACAATAGGTCGATTTGGGCTATATTTTGGACAGCGTTAATTGATGAGTAATGTTGAATCCAATTTCGAATAGTCACCAGAGTTATTTTTAAGCGTAAACAACCTTCTTTTCGTTGTTCGTGACGGCAGGAAGAGATAGGTGAAAATTAAAAAATCCGCACAGGTTTGTTCGGAGTAATTTTGAAAGGCCGGATTTTAATGAGGGGAAAAAGGGCTTCAGCAGTATATCTTAGTGGAAAAATAGTTGAGCGAGGAATCTATTTTTTCTCATCCCGCCTGGATGTTTTGCCAAATGACGAATATTTCCATGCCGAAATATCCGCATATAATAAAGGTCATTTTTTCTATCAAGAGCGGGACATGCAGGTGCAATCCGTGTGCATCCGTAGGGAAACGCCAGAAGAGCCTGTCCGTGCCTCCTGCACTTTGCCAAGATTTAATTCGGTCGTTGGGTTCTATCCAAAAGGAGGAGCGGCTGAATACGATGAGGTGCTTCCTCTGCCTACGAATAAGAGTGGAGGAGTCATGGGGCAATTGCGATTTATTGACGGCAAGCTCTATGCGGCGGGTTCTGGAGGGTGTATTTACAGGCGAGTGTCTAAAGGTTGCTGGGTAGAGGTCAACGCGGGTTTGAATATTAAAGGGGCAACTGAGTATGAGAAAGAAGGTCATACATGGTCGAGGGCGCTCGATCTTGCGGAAAATCAAGTGCATACAACCACCATCAACGGGAAAAGCGGAAAGATAATTTCCGCTGGTCATAGGGGCGAAGTTTTTTTTCTGAAAGGCGAGCGTTGGGAACGTGTTGATTCCCAAACCAACGCCACGTTGCGCGATATCGCCGTGAACGATGCCGGCACGTTCTACATCTGTGGCCGGAACGGTACGCTCATCATGGGCGATGAACACGGCTTCTCGCCAATACGGACCTCGATCGATGACTACTTCCAATCCATGGCGTTTTTCAACGGCGAGCTCTACATCGGCGGATCGCAGGGGCTCTACAAGCTGTCAGGCGATTCCGTGCAGCCCGTGCGCACCAACCAGAATGCGCCGTTCAACTGCGTCGAACTCGACGCCTACGACGGCGAGCTTCTGGTGGTGAGCGATCGCTGGTTCCTCGTCTTCGACGGAACCGCATGGCGCCGTATTGATGATCCTGACAACGCCGACGTGCTGCGGCAGCAATGACCCTCACCGGCACTACTCTTCATCCATCCATCTCCAGGCCTCACCGCCGTGCCGCTGGCTCGGACGGAACCATGGGCCTGAACACAACAACGCGGAGCCCGCCATGCATCCCGGCCTTGAAGCCCTGCCATCGCCACTCACCGAACAACTCGGCACGCGCAGCCGCCTGGAATGGCTGCAACGGCTACCGGAAGTGCAGGGCATGGCCCGCGACATGCTCTTTCGCGCGCGTGATGCGGAGCCCTACCTGCTGCATGCGGAAGACCATGGGCTGACGCTGGGCCTGCAGTGCCTGGACCCTGCGGCACCCGAGGGTGAGCGCCAATGGGGATTCCAGGGTTTCACGCTGGACGCCTCCGCCTGGAGGGGGCCGTGGTTCGACAAGGAGGGGCCGCGCCAGGCGCGGGCCGAGACGCTGATCGAACAGTTGACGGACTCTCCCGAGGATGTGATGCACCAGCACCCCATGCTCTGCTTCGCGGTGCTCGGCCAGGGCGGCCAGACCTGGAGCGTGGTGGCTACGTTCGATTACGGCACCCGTTACCTGCAAACGTTCACCCTGACGCGGGTGGGCG
>Ga0308159_1005056_pt1 | contig 11471 bp, 9 predicted proteins | sample PhyCR1_FD_201040 | JGI IMG/M metagenome (GOLD analysis project Ga0308159, IMG submission 201040) | Phyllosphere microbial communities from UC Gill Tract Community Farm, Albany, California, United States - DLSLC.R1 | ecosystem: Host-associated > Plants > Phyllosphere > Unclassified | place: USA...
CAGTCACCTGCCTTCTCCCTCGCTACTCCCCCGCTGCGGCAGCGGCCGCATTGGCCGGCCCGCGCAGCCTGGCAGGTCGCGCGGGCAACCCCCCTCCGCCGGCTCCGCCAGGCCCTTTGGAACTTCCGCGTCCACCCACTGCTGCGGGAAGGGATGCTGGGCGGTATCCTCGGCATTGCCGCCGCCTGGCTCGCCGCGTGGGCCGCGCTCTGGCTGACATCTTGAGGCACCGGGCCGCTCTGCCGGAGGCCTTTCGTTAACCGTAATTCACGCAAACTGCGGCCTTATTGCCGGGTTAGCGTTCGGTTGATCAGGAAGGGAGCCATCGGTGCAGAGACGCAGCCTATTGTTCAAGTTCGCCGCTGTATTAGGGCTCACGGCCGCCGCCACCGTGGCGACGAGCACGGAAGCCGAGGCTCAGCCGGGGCCGCCGCATCGTCACCGCCGCCGCTGGCGCCGCCCGCCGCCACCTCCGCCGCCGCGTCACCGCCGCCGGCGCTATCCGCCGCCGCCGCCACGCCGCCACTGGTAACCTGAGAGCGCGCCGCCACAGCTTGGTGGCTTCCGGTTGGAGGCTTCCGGTCCTGTGGCGGCGCGGCTTCGTCTCTGCCCAAGCGACTCGCCGTCCGGACCGGGTGCGTCAGACCGAGAGGTAGCGCGCCCGCACTTCGTCATCCGCCATCAGCGCCGCCATGCTGGCGGTATGGCGCAACTGCCCGGTCTCGATCAGGCAGGCACGGTCCGCCACCGCATTTGCGAAGGCGAGGTTCTGTTCGGAGAGCAGGATCGACAGTCCTTCCCGCTTCAGCGCCAGGATGGCCTCGGCCATCCGTTCCACCACCACTGGGGCCAGGCCTTCCGAAGGCTCGTCCAGCAGCAAGAGGCGCGGGTTGCCCATCAGGGTGCGGGCGATGGTCAGCATCTGCTGTTCCCCACCGCTCATTTGCCCGCCCGGGCGCCGGCGCATCTCGGCCAGCACGGGGAACAGGGCGTAGGCGCGCTCCGGGTTCCAGCCCTGGCTGCCCGGGGGCGCGGCGCGGCGGCCGACCTCCAGGTTTTCCTCCACCGTCAGTTCGGCGAAGATGCGGCGGTCCTCCGGCACGTAGCCGATGCCGGCGCGGGCGATCTCGAAGGAGGCACGCCCGGCCAGGTCCTTGCCATCCAGCAGCACCCGCCCAGCGCTGGGCGGCACCACGCCCATGATGGCCTTCATCGTCGTGCTCTTGCCGGCGCCGTTGCGGCCCAGCAGGCACACCACCTCGCCCTGCGCCACGTCCAGCGAGATGCCGTGCAGGATATGCGCCCGGCCGTAATGCGCGTGCAGCCCGTCCACCCGCAGCATCAATGCACCCCGCTTTGGCCGAGATAGACTTCGCGCACCCGCGCATCGGCGCGCACCTGCTGCGGCGTGCCGCCGGCAATCAGCTTGCCGCGGTCCAGCACCAGAATGCGGTCGGCGTGGCCGAACACCACGTCCATGTCGTGCTCGGTGAACAGCACGGCGATGCCGGCGTCGCGGGCGATGCGCGCGGTCAGCGCCATCAGCCCGGCACGTTCGGCGGGGGCCATGCCGGCGGTGGGCTCGTCCATCAACAGCAAGCGTGGCTCGTTGGCCAGGGCGATGGCCAGTTCCAGCCGCTTCAGGTCACCATAGGCCAGCACGCCGCAAGGCCGCCCGGCCTGTTCCGCTAGCCCGACGCGGGTGAGGGCGGCCGCGGCCTCCGCCACGAACTGCGCCGCCGCCGGCCGCCACAGCCCGAACAGGCGCCGGTGGTGGGAGAGCAGCGCCATCCGCACATTGTCCAGCACCGTCATCGACGCGAAGGTGGCGGTGACCTGGAAGGTGCGGCCGACCCCCAGCCGCCACACGGCGCGCGGCGCCAGCCCGGTGATGTCCCGCCCCAGCAGGTGCACGCTGCCGGCTTCCGGGCGGATCTGGCCGTTCAGCATGTTGAAGCAGGTGCTCTTGCCGGCGCCGTTGGGTCCGATCAGCGCCAGCATTTCCCCAGCCTGCACGGCCAGCGAGACGCCATCCACCGCCGCCACGCCGCCCCAGGATTTGCGCAGGCCATTGGCTTCCAATACCGCGGTCGTCATGCGCGGTCGTCCTCGCGCCGCCGCAGCGCACCGGCCAGGCCGCCGGGGAAGAACAGCACCAGTGCCAGGATCGCCAGGCCGAGCACCAGCCGCCACAGGTCGGAAATCCGCACCAACTGTTCCTGCAGCCCACTATAGGCCACGGCGCCCAGCAGCGGCCCCAGCACGGTCTGCACCCCGCCCAGCAACACCATCACCAGCGCATCGACGCTGCGTGGAATGCCTAGGAAGGAGGGGAACACGCTGCCCTTGCCATAGGCGAATAGGGCCCCTGCCATGCCGGCCGCAGCGGCCGCGATGGCGAAGCCAACCCAGCGCACCCGCAGCGTATCGATGCCGATGGCTTCCGCGCGCAACGGCGAATCCCGTTGCGCGCGCAGCGCCATGCCGAATGGCGCGAAAAGCAGCCGGCGCAGCAGCACGACGCCCAACCCGCACAGCGCCAGCGCCAGGTACCAGAATACCAGCTTGCCGCGCGCCCACTCGCTGGGCCAGACGCCGAGGATGCCGTTGTCGCCGCCCGTGACTTCCACCCATTGGAAGGCGGTGCTCCAGGCGATCTGCGCGAAGGCCAGGGTCAGCATGGCGGAATAGACGCCGGAGAGCCGCACGCAGAACCAGCCGAACACCAGCCCGACGATCCCGGCGGCGAAGGGGGCGAAGACCAGCCCGACTTCCATCGGTGCCGCGAAGTGCTTGGCCAGCAGCGCGGCGCCATAGGCCCCGGCGCCGAAATAGGCGGCGTGGCCGAAGCTGGCCATGCCGCCGGGGCCCATGATCAGGTGCAGGCTGGCGGCGAACAGCACCATCATCGCCATGTCGGCCATGACGGAGAGCGCGTAGTCGCCCAGGAAGGGCGGCAGCACCACCAGCAGCACCAGCGCCACGGCGCCCGCCTGCACCAGCCAGCGCGGTGCGCGCGGTAAGGGCGGGGAAGGCACGGCGGCCGGCAGCAGGCCGGAGGGCTTGCGCCCCAGCAGCCCGTGCGGGCGCAGGATCAGCACGGCCGCCATCACCAGGAAGGCCAGCACCAGCGTGATGCGGGGGAAGACCAGGATGCCGAAGGCGTGCAGCTCGCCGATCAGCAGCGCCGCCAGGAACGCACCGCCCAGGCTGCCCAGCCCGCCGATGACGACGATGACGAAGGCCTCGACGATGACGGCCATGTCCATGTGCAGGTTCACCGCCTCACGCGGCAATTGCAGCGCGCCGGCCAGTCCGGCCAGCGCCGAGCCGAGCGCGAAGACACTGGTGAACAGCCGCCGTTGGTCGACGCCGAGCGCGGCCACCATCTCCCGATCCTGCGTGGCGGCGCGAAGAAGGATGCCAAACCGCGTGCGGTGGAACAGCAGCCACAACAGCCCTAGCATCACCGGGCCGACGCAGATCAGGAACAGCTCGTAGCGCGGAAAGCGCAGGCCGAGGATCTCGGTCGCGCCCCGCAGCAGCGGCGCGCGTGGCCCCAGCAGGTCCTGCGGCCCCCAGACGAGCAGAGTGATGTCCTGCACGACCAGCACGACGGCAAACGTCGCCAGCAGCTGGAACAATTCCGGCGCGCGGTAGATCCGCCGCAGCAGCAGGAACTCGATGGCGGCGCCGATCAACCCAGTAGCCAGCGCCGCCAGCAGCACACCACCCCAGAAGCCGAAGAAGCCGCCCAGCTCCGCCAACGGCCCGTGGGCCGTCAGTGTCCAGCCGAGATAGGCGCCCAGCATGTAGAGGCTGCCATGGGCGAAATTGACGATGCGGCTGACGCCGAAGATCACCGTCAGCCCGGCCGCCACCAGGAACAGGGAGGACGCGCTGGCCAGCCCGTTCAGCGCCTGGACGATCAGCGAGTCCAAATCGCGCTACCCCTGCGGACGCCAGCCCCGGACCACGTCATCCGCCGGCAGGTAGTTGGCGCCGTCGGCGTAGCGCCAATCCACCATGCCGCCGGTGCGGCCGTTCAGCTTGGTGCGGCCGACGAAGCAGCCCAGCGTTGCCTGGTGGTCGATCTTGCGGAACTCCACCTCTCCGGTGCCGTAGGCGGTGGGGTAGCGGATGCCTTCGAACGCATCGACCATCGCTTCCGTCTGCGTGCTGCCGGCCTTCTTCAACATGGCGGCGATGGCCAGCACCAGGTCGTAGCCGACGACGGAGCCGCATTTTGGCGCCTCGTTGAAGCGCTTGCGGTAGGCTTCGCGGAAGGCGGTGTGCACCGGGTTCTCCAGCGTGTCGCGCGGGTAGCCGGTGACGATCCAGCCTTCCGGGCATTCCTCGCCCAGCGGCTCCAGATATTCCGGCTCGCCGCTCAGCATGGAGGCGACGGAGCGGTTCTCGAACAGCCCGCGCGTGTTGCCCTGGCGAACGAAGTTGGTCAGGTCCACGCCGAAGGTGACGTTGAAGACGGCGTCCGGCCGCATCCGCTCCAGCGCCTGCACCGTCGCGCCGGCATCGATGCGGCCGAGGGCGGGGAACTGCTCGCCGACGAACTCGACATCCGGCTTGGCCTTTTGCAGCAACTCGCGGAACCAGCGCACGGCGGATTGGCCGTATTCGTAGTTCGGCGCGACCGTGGCCCAGCGCTTGGCGGGCAGCTTGGCTGCTTCCTCCACCAGCATCGCGGCTTGCATGTAGGTGCTGGGGCGTAGCCGGAAGGTGTAGCGATTGCCCTTGGACCAGACGAGCGCGTCCGTCAGCGGCTCGCCCGCCGCGTAGAGGATCTTGTTCTGCAGCGCGTAATCGCCCAGTGCCAGCCCGACATTGGAGAGATAGCCGCCGGCGATGAAGGCCACCTTCTCGGCGTTCACCAGCTCACCGGCGATGCGGATGGCGTCTTCCGGCTTGCCGGCATCGTCCCGGTGCAGGGTTTCCAGCGGGCGGCCGTTGATGCCGCCGGCCACGTTGATCTGCTCCTGCGCCAGGACCCAGCCGTTGCGGTAGGGGCCGAGGAAGGCGGGCTGCGCGGTGTAGGAATTGATCTCGCCGATGCGGATGGGCCCGCTGCCCTGGGCCAGGGCCGGCCGCGCCAGGGCAGGTCCCGCCACGCCCGCGGCCAACCCGCCCAGCAGCGTGCGGCGACGGAGGGAAAGGAGGCTATCGGACATCGCGGTCTTCCTTTTACGGGCGCCACCCATCGCGCCATCCGGCACGGATGACAAGATGGTCAGAATGCGATCCCTGGCGGCTGAGGCATCCGCAACCGGGCATCGCAGAACCAGGCACGAGCTTAAAGCGTGGCCACCGGCAGCGCACCCGCCGCCGGAAGTCCATTCAGGCCGGGATTGCCCCCAGCGCGGTGAGCCGGGCCGGCATGGCGGCCAGCGCGCTTTCCTCGGCATTCGCGAAGGCCAGCCGCAGGTGGCGCTGCTGGCCCGGGCCGAAGAACGGGCCGGGCAGGCTGAGCAGGCCCTGGGTAGCGGCGAGGGCTTCAGCCGTCCGCAAGGCATCCGGCGCGCCGTCCGGCAGGCGCAGATAGGCGAAGTAGGTGCCCAGCGCATCGATCTTCCACTCCGGCACCTGCGCCATGGCGGTGCGGAAGGCGCTGGCCCGGCCGGCCATGATGGCGCGGTTGCCGGCGCGCCAGTCCCGCAAGGCCGGGATGGCCCAGGCCAGTGCCGCCTGGGCGGGGCGGGCAGGGCAGATCTGCATGGTATCCAGCACCTTCGCCAGCTCCGTGCGGAAGGCGCCGCCCGCCACCACCGCGCCGACGCGATGGCCCGGGATGCAGTAGGACTTGGCGAAGGAATAGAGCTGCACCACGCCGCCGCGCCATTCCGGGTCCTGGAACAGGGTATGCGGCGGCGTGCCGGCCTCTGGCAGGAAATCGCGGTAGGTCTCGTCCAGCACCAGCCAGATGCCGTGGACGCGGCAGATCTCGGCGATGCGGGCAATGACGGCGGGCGGGTAGATGGCGCCGGTCGGGTTGTTGGGGCTGACCAGAACCACGGCGCGGGTGCGCGGGGTCAGCGCCGCCGCCAGCCGCTCCGGGTCCGGCACGAAGCCGTCCTCGGCGCGGGTCTCGAAGGGCTGGGCCTCGATGCCCAGCAGTTCCAGCGCCATGCGGTGGTTGAAGTACCATGGGGTGGGCAGCAGCACGGCGTCGCCGCTGCCGGCGAGCACCGTCATGGCCATGGTGAAGGCCAGGTTGCAGCCGGCGGTGATCGCCACGTCACCGGCCGAGAAGGGGGCGCCGTAGAAGGCCGCCAGTTCGTCCGCCAGGGCATCCCGCAAAGGCTCATCGCCGTCGATGGCGCCGTAGCCGGCGCAGGCGCGGCTGCCGGCGGCGCTGGCCAGCCGTTCCAGCATCTCCGGATGCGGCGGGTAGCCGGGCACCGCCTGGGTCAGGTCGATCATCGGCCCGGCCGCGCCGGCATAGCGGGCGGCCCAGGCACGGGCGGCGGGAATGGGCGGCGCGTCGGTGGCCGCCACGCGGGCGGAGAGGCGGAAGCTCGGCATGATGCGGCGCAAGGTGGCAGGAAACCGGCCCGCCGCCAACTGGCCTGCCCGCCTATCAGTCAGCCTGGGGCTTCGCTGCGAAACAGACCGAAATGATACGAATGGAAACCCGGTACACTCTGGCAAAAGCCTGTTACAATAGGCTCCGACGCCCACACTATATCGAGGCTATGGTCGAAACCATGGAACCGCCTCCGCACATCCTCGTCGTTGATGACGACCGGGAAATCCGTGATCTGCTATCGAAATTCCTCGAACGGCAGTCCTGTCGCGTCACCGCCGCGCGCGATGCTCGGGAGGCCCGCCGGCTCTGGCCGCTCGGCCGGTACCACCTCGTGGTGCTGGACCTGATGCTGCCGGGCGAGTCCGGCCTGGATTTCGCCCGCTGGCTGCGGGCGCAGTCCGACGTGCCCATCGTCATGCTGACGGCGATGAGCGAGGAGACGGACCGCATCGTCGGGCTGGAACTGGGGGCGGACGACTACGTCGCCAAGCCCTTCAACCCGCGAGAGCTGCTGGCCCGCATCCGCGCCGTGCTCCGCCGTGCCAACGGCGAGAGCGGCAGCAGCCAGGAGCCGCCGCCCAAGGCGATCCGCTTCGCCAACTGGACGCTGGAGCCCGCCCGCCGCCGCCTGCTGAACCCCGATGGTGTCGAGGTGCCGCTGACCGGTGGCGAGTACGAGCTACTGATGGTGCTGGTGGAACGTCCCAACCGCGTGCTGACGCGTGACATGCTGATGGACCTGTTGCGCGGCCGCCAGGCCGGGCCGTTCGACCGCGCCATCGACGTCGCCGTCTCCCGCCTCCGCCGCAAGCTGGAGGATGACGGGCGCAACCCCAGCCTGATCAAGACCGTGCGCGGCGGCGGCTATGTGCTGGCCGCGACCGTGGACAAGAGCGAGCGTGCTGACGAATCCGCCCAGGACAGTGCCGGGGAACCCGCCCGGGACGCCATCGGGTGACCTGCGCATGATGCGGCGCTTCCTGCCGCGCAGCCTGGCCGCCCGCACCGCCGTGTTCCTCAGCCTCGCCCTGATGCTGGTGCAGGGGGCGGGGCTGACCATCCATGCGCTGGACCGCGTGGACGTGCAGCGCCTGGGCGTTTCGCGTGAGATCACGGCGCGTGCCTTCGGCATCTGGCGCACCATGATGCTGGCGCCGGCCGACCGGCGCGAATCCATGCTGTTCGATATCGAGATGCCGGAGGGACTCGCGGCGGACATCGCCGAATACCCTGCGGTACGCCCAGGCATGCCGCGCGCGCCACTCTCCCTCGTGCGGTTGTTCCAGCTCGACCTCATCGCCTCCAGCCCGCCGCGTTTCCGGCCGCGGGAAGCGCTGGTGGCCGCCGCGCCGCGTCCTGGCACGTTGGTCGTCGCCATGCGGTTGCCGGATGGGCCGTGGCTGAACATGTGGCTGACGCTGCCGCCGCCACGCCCCTGGCATTCCGAGACCTTCCTGATTGCCTTCGCGCTGATGACCGGCGCGGCGCTGGCGCTGATCCTGTGGGCGGTGCGGCGGTTGACCCGGCCGGTCTCCGCCCTGGCCCGTGCCGCCGACCGGCTGGGCCGCGACGTCAACGCGCCGCCATTGCCGGAGGACGGGCCGAGCGAGGTGGCCACCGCCGCCCGCGCCTTCAACACCATGGCGGAGCGCATCCGCCGCTTCGTCGGTGACCGCACGCAGATGCTGGCGGCCATCGGCCACGACCTGCGCACCCCCATCACCCGCCTGCGGCTGCGCGCCGAGTTCCTCGACGATGACGAGCAGCGCCGCAAGATGCTGTCCGACCTCGATGAGATGGAGGCGATGGTGAACGCCACCCTGGCCTTCGCCCGGGATGATTCCGCCACCGAGCCCTCTGTCGCGCTGGACCTGGCCGCCCTGTGCCGCACCGTACTGGATGAAGCCGCCGATGCCCGCCCGGAACTGGCGCCCGAGGCCATCGCCTATGAGGGGCCGGACCGCCAGCGCATCCGTGGCCGGCCGATCGCGCTGAAGCGGGCACTGGCCAACCTGGTGAACAACGCCCTGAACTACGGCGGTAATGCCTGGGTAACGGTGGAGTCGCCCGCCAATGGCATGCTGACATTGCGGGTGGAGGATAGCGGCCAGGGCATCCCCGAGGAGTCGCTGGAGGCGGTGTTCCAGCCCTTCCGCCGGCTGGAGACCAGCCGTAACCGGGAGACCGGCGGCACCGGCCTGGGCCTGCCCATCGCCCGCAATATCCTGCGCGCCCATGGCGGCGACGTGGTGCTGCGGAACCGGCCGGAAGGCGGGCTTTCCGCCGTGGCGACGCTGCCGGTTTAGGGCGTGCCCGCCGCATCTGCGTGCGGCGAACACGTTCCGACTCCGCCATCACCGCCCAGTGGCGGAAAGGGCTGGGCGTGGATGCGGGTGGTGTGGCCGTGTTCCGCCACCATGCCGGCGGGGCACTGGCCACGATGGTAGTGCCGCTGCCAGCCCTCCGCCCGCGCAGCGCTGCCTTCCTGCTGCAGCGCCGCGTTGAAGTTGCCACGGGCCTCCCGCCAGGTGTGGTGTGCGGTGTGCAGGTCCGGTTCGTCGGCCAGCACGCGGGTCTCCGGCCGCGTGGTGCGGACGATGTCGCGAGGCACGGGGAAGAAGAAGCATACCGGCTCCCCCGCCTCGAACCGCACCGAATGGAAGGGGCGGGTGAAGCGCCAGTTCATGGTGAAGGTCATCGGCGCCCAGTCAGCCTCCACCACGCCGGATAGCGGGGCGATGCCGTCCTTCGGCTGGTTCGGTGGGCCAGAGACCCAGAGATTCATCCCCGGCGGCGTGCGCAGCAGCGCATCGATGTGGAAGGTGAGGATGCCGGAGCCGAAATGGCTGACTGGGGCCGGCCCGTCCTGGTGCAGGAACTTCAGCGCGATGTCGCCTGCCCGGTCCCCACCATTCCAGACGGCGTCGAAGGTGTTGTCCCCCAGTACGACCCAACCATGGCTGTTGGCGATGGTCAGCGGCAGGCAGCGATAGGCGAAGGATTGCGGGGTGGCATCCATCCAGTCCCGCCGCACCGGCGCGGGCTGGATACGCGGCAAAGGCCGGTCCAGCCTATAGGCAATCAGCCGGCGGTCTGGGGCATCGGTGGCCATTCTGGCCTCCTCCTCGCGGTCTCATTGCCGGGAAGGATAGTGCCGGGCGATTAAAACTTGCTGAATGGGTGGGGGAAGGCTGGGGGAAAGAATTCCCCCAGACCCCCATCTTTTTTCTGCGAGTCTGAGGGCGGGCCGTTTGGGTATGGCGTTTAGCCTATGACCGCGGGGCGAAGTAAGGTCGGCGCAAAGCCGCAGATATGATAAGCAAACTTTAGGATATCAAAAATTTAAAGTCTGTCGTCGAAGGCGAAGTCCTTAAACTCCGCCCCAACACGATACGGGCAAACCAATCAGCCCGGCCGCCCATCCTGAAACTCGTAGAAAAAAGAAAGGGTCCGGGGAATTCCTTCCCCGGCCTTCTCTCCCCCTCAGGGCATGCAGCGCTTCAGGGGCGAGGGAAATTCCTCGCAATCCGGGAAGACGATCTCGTTGTCTCCCCGGCGCTCGACGCGCAGTGTGTTCGGGTCGGCGCAGCCGAAGCCGACGCCTGGCGGCACGCGGCCGCCCTGGGTAGGGCCGACCGGCACCAGGCGGAAATCGACGCCGGTGGGCGTGGCGGTCGCGGTTTCCACCAGCCGCTGGCGGAAGGTGATGTCCAGCGGCGAGCTGCGCAGGATGACGTCCCGGGTGAACACCACGCTGGGCTGGCCCAGGCAGGCCGCGCCCTGGGTCTCGGTCGCGGGGAAGATGCCGCCGGTCCATGTGCCGTAGAGCCAGGCATGCGGCGGGCCGGCAGGGGCGGGGGAGGCCGGCTGCTGCGCCTCGCCCGGGTGAAGTGTGGCCGTGGCGAGCACCGCGCCCAGACCCAGCATGATCGCCCAAGGCCGCATACCGTGCATCCTTCTGTCCTCTGCGGGCAAAGGCGCTTAGCGCGCCTCGCCCATCTCCTGCTGCACCAGGCTGACCCAGTAGCCGACGCCGTAGGGAATGGCGTCGTCGTTGAAGTTGTAGGTTGGCGTATGTAGGCCTTCGGAGGTCGCGCCGCCGGCGCCCTGGCCCATGAATACGAAGGAACCGGGGCGCGCTTCCAGCATGAAGGCAAAATCCTCGCCGCCCGTCACCGGCGCCGCGTTCGGCTCCACCTTGTCCGCGCCGACCAGCGCGGTGGCGGCGGCGATGGAGGTGACGGTCTGCTCCGGGTGGTTGAACAGTGCGGTGGTGCCGCGGCGGTAGCTGGGCTCGGCGGTGCAGCCGAAGGTGGCGGCCACGCTGTGAGCCAACTCGCCGATGCGGCGCTCCATCAGGTCCCGCACCTCGGGCAGGTAGCTGCGGGCCGTGCCGCCGATGCGCATCTTGGCCGGCATGACGTTGGTGGACCCGAAGGCACCACCCTCGATCGCGCCGACGCTGATGACGGCGGCCTCAACCGCCGCCACGTTGCGGCTGACGACGGTTTGCAATGCCATGATGAACTGCGCCAGCACGATGGTGACATCGGTGGAAAGGTGCGGCGTCGCGCCGCCATGCCCGCCGGTGCCGCTGAAGGTAACCTCCCAGCCATCGCTGGCGGCCAGGGAAGGGCCGGTGCGGGTGGCGAACTGGCCCAGCGGCAGGCCCGGCTGGTTGTGCAGCCCGTAGACGGCATCGACCGGGAAGCGCTCGAACAGCTTGTCCTTCAGCATGGCGACGGCGCCGCCGCGGCCTTCCTCGGCCGGCTGGAAGATGAAGTGGACGGTGCCGCCGAAATCGGGGTTCTGGGACAGGTACTGCGCGGCGCCCAGCAGCATGGTGGTGTGGCCGTCATGCCCGCAGGCATGCATCTTGCCCTGGTTGGCGGACGCGTAGGGCAGGCCGGTCGTCTCATGGATCAGCAGC